>Ga0209464_10000262_pt1 | contig 17318 bp, 13 predicted proteins | sample DOMMetBare1Fresh_2_FD_187473 | JGI IMG/M metagenome (GOLD analysis project Ga0209464, IMG submission 187473) | Wetland sediment microbial communities from St. Louis River estuary, USA, under dissolved organic matter induced mercury methylation -... | ecosystem: Environmental > Aquatic >...
CTCCGCCCAGGCCGCCAGCTCGGCCACCACCACGCCGCCGTCGGGGTCGCGCGCCACCACCAGCGCGCGTCCCGGGCCGTCCCGCTCCGCCAGGGCGAGCGCCGCGAGCGCCGCCGCCGTGGCGGGCGCCGCGGCGCCGGCGTGCCCGGCGAGCGGATCGAGCCGCACGAGCGCGCCCGCGGGCGCGCCGGCCTCCGCAGCGAGCCGGCGGTCCTCCGCGTCCGAGGCTGCGTCGAGGCTCCCCGAGGCGAGCACCAGCCCGGGCGTCGAGCGCGGGCGCACCGGCGCCTCGTCCCAGGGGTCGGCCCGCGGCTCCCCGAGGACGGCGAGCGCGCGGGCGCCGCGCTCCCGCGCCGCGGCGCGGGACTCCAGCACCAGGAACGCGCCGGCGTCGGCCGCGGCGAGCCCCCGCTCCCCGTCGCGGTGCGCCGCGCCCTCGGGCGAGCGGGCCAGCCGGCCGGCGCGCCAGGCGGTGGCGAGCGGCATGAGCGCGAGGCCGTGGGCGCTCCCGCCCGCCAGCGCCCGGGCGCAGCGCCCGCTCGCCACCGCGTCGAAGGCCATGCGGAGCGCCACCCCCCCCTGCAGCGGTCCCGGGTAGAGGATGGCGTTCTCCCCCCGGATCCCGTAGGCGATCGAGACGAGCCCGAGCGACATGTTGAGGAGCATCCGGAACGGCATGAGGGGATGGCAGACGGAGAGGCCGCGCGCCATCCGGTCCCCGCCCGTCCCCTCGCCGGCCACGGAGATGGCCTGCGTCACCTGGTCGAGCTCGAACCCGATGAGCCCGGTCGCGACGAAGAGGGCGAGCTCGGCGCGCCGCGCCGCGTCCCCCAGCAGGCCCGCCTCCCGCAGCGCCCGGCCCGCCGCGACGACCGCCAGGCTCGCGGCGCGGCTCAGGTACTTCTGGAGCTTCCGGTCCGGGACGAGGTCGTCGAGCGAGAACGGGAGCGCCGCCGCCGCCGCCACCTCCGGGAACCCGTCCGCCTCCGGCGTGCGGAAGCGCGAGACCGCGGAGCGCCCGGCGCGGATGGCGGCGAGCGTCGCCGGGCCGTCGCCGTGGGCCCCGTGCAGCCCGACGCCGGTGACGAGCACCTCATGGCGCCCGGCCGGTGCGCTCATCGGACGACCGCCTCGCGGGTGAGCAGGTCGAGCAGCTCGCGCCGGCTGGCGTCGAGCTTCGGGTCGTCCACGTCGAGGAGCACGTAGGTGATCTCGGCCTCGCAGATGCGCCGCTCGCCGCAGGTCGTGGCGACGCGGACCAGCGCGGCGTCCTCGTGGCAGGAGACCACCTCGGCCCGCAGCCGCAGCGCGTCGCCCGGCTTGGCGAAGTCGCGGAACTTGGCCTTCACGGCGGAGAGGACGCAGCGAGGCGTGCGCGGCCTGCCCTCGCGGAGCGAGAGCTCGAGCAGCGCGCCGCCCAGTTGCGCCATCGACTCGATGAGGAGGGCGCCCGGGTAGACGGGCTGGCCGGGGAAGTGGTGCTCGAACACGTCGTCGGAGAGCGAGATGCACTTCACCGCCGTGGCGTACTCGTGCCTCTTCAGTTCCTCGATGCGATCGACGAGCAGGTAGCGCACGCGGGAGCCCCCGGAGAGCGGGCAGTATGGCGCACCGGCGCGGCAGCGCCAAACCTCACAGGCGGCGCACCAGCGTCTCGGCGCGACGCCTCGGCGGCGGCGCCGGCGCCTCCGCGGGCCGGCCGACGGGGACCAGCGCGGAGAGGGCCCAGCCCTTCGGCACCTCGAGGATCCCGGCCAGCGCCTCGGCGGCGACCAGCGGCCCCGTCATCCAGCAGGCGCCGAGCCCGAGGGCGTGGGCGCAGAGGAGCAGGTTCTCGATGGCGGCCGACACGGAGGAGAGCGCGTCGGCGTCGGCGCGCGAGCCGCGCGGCGTCGCGCCGGCGGCCTCGAGGAGGTCCGGACCGCGCCGGTGGATGGGCGCGACCACGACGGGCGCGCCGGCGAAGTGGAGGAAGCTCCCCAGGTAGGCGTCCGCCTCCGGGGCGACGTCGGCGCGGACGCCGGCGCGGAGCCGCGCCACCTCCTCCCGGACGGCGGCGGCCATGGCGTCGATGCGCGGCCGCGACGCCACGACCAGGAGCCGGTAGGCCTGCCGGTTCCCGGCGCTCGGCGCCGAGGCCGCCGCCTCGACCAGCGCCGCGATCTCCTCCTCCGACACCGGCTCGGCACGGAACCGGCGGACGCTGCGCCGTGTCCGGAGGAGCGCCAGCAGCGCGGCGGGGGACGGCAGGGGATCGGGCATGCGGGGCTCCGGGACGAGCGGCGCGCCGGCGCCGTCCCGCCCAGGAAGTCTGCCACGGCGCCGGACCGGCTGTCAGGCCCCGCCGCGTTTGGCTTCGGGTGCGGGTCTCTGGTAGGAGGGTCCAGAGGGGGTGCCCGCGTGATGCTCGGCGGCAAGATCGTGCTGGTGACCGGCGGCTCGGGGGCCATCGGCGCCGCCATCGTCCGCGTCGCGGCCGCGCACGGCGCGGACGTGGCCTTCACCTTCCGATCCCACGAGGAGACGGCCGCGGCGCTGGCGCGCGAGGTCGAGGGAGCAGGCCGCCGCGCCTTCGCGGCCCGCGTGGACGCGCTCGACGAGCGGGCGGTCGAGGCGTTCGTGGCGGAGGTCGAGGCGCGCTTCGGGCGCGTGGACGTCCTGGTGAGCACCATCGGCGCGACGGAGGTCATGCCGTTCGCGCTCATCGACGGCGCCGACTGGGACGTCGCCATGGCGACCAACCTCAAGACGGCCTTCCTCTTCGCCAAGGCGGTGGCGCGCGGGATGATCCGGCGCCGGGCCGGCGCCATGGTGAACCTCGGCTCGGTGGCGGGCCGTCGGCTCCTCGAGGTCCCCGTCCACTACGCGGCGGCCAAGGCGGGCATCACCGGCATGACGCTGGCCCTCGCCAAGGAGCTGTGCCGCTACGGGATCCGGGTGAACGAGGTGGCCCCCGGCCTCATCGACGGCGGCGTCGGCCGCAACGCCTCGGACCGGCAGCGCACCCTCTACGCCGAGCACTGCGCCCTCGGCCGCCCCGGCCGGCCGGAGGAGGTCGCGGAGGTGGTCGCCTTCCTCGCCTCGGACCGCGCCTCCTACGTGAACGCGCAGACCATCGTCGTCGACGGCGGGCTGTAGCGGTGGAGCCGGCCGCCGCCGCCGGGGGGGACGTCTTCCTGTCGCTCTCGCGCGGGCTCTGCCGCGCCTGCCGCCGCTCCGTCGAGGTCCGCTACCTGGCCACGCCGGAGGGGGTCTTCCTGGAGCGCTTCTGCCCGGAGCACGGGACCTCGCGCGCGCTCGTCGCGGAGACGCTGGCCTGGTACCTGGCGGCCCTCCAGGCGCCCTCGGCCGCCCGGCCGCCGGCGCGCACGCTGCCGAGGACCGGCGCCTGCCCGACGAGCTGCGGCCCGTGCTCCTTCCACGGGCAGGCGTGCCAGCTGCCGGTCTTCTCCATCACCAACGCCTGCGACCTCCGCTGCCCCATCTGCTTCACCTACAACCGGCCCGACCGCACCTGGTTCATGTCGCCGGACGAGCTCGACCGGCACCTCGACTTCGTGCTCGAGGCGACCGGCGGCGTGGACCTGGTGAACCTCACCGGCGGCGAGCCGACCATGCACCCCGAGCTCCCGGAGCTGCTCCGCCGCTGCCGCCGCCCCGGCATCGGGCGGGTCACCGTGAACACCAACGGGCTGCGGCTGGCCCGCGACCCGGCGCTGGCGGCGGCGCTGGCGGAGTCCGGCGCCTACGCCATCCTGTCGCTCGACACGCTCGACCCGGCGCGCAGCGTGCGGCTGCACGGCCGCGACATCGTCCGGGAGAAGCGCGCCGCCCTGGACGCGCTGGCGCGCGCCGGCGTGCCGACCACGCTCCTCATGGTGCTCGTCGGCGGCGTGAACGAGGACGAGGTGGCGGCGCTGATCGAGCTGCTGGCGGCGCGGGAGCACGTCCGGAGCCTCACCATCCAGACCATGACCTACACCGGGCAGGGCGGCGGCACCTTCGAGCCCCGCGTGCACCTGCCGGTGGAGGGGGTGGAGCGCCGCATCGAGGAGGCGACCCGCGGCCGCATCGCGCGGAGCGACTTCCTCCCGCTCCCCACCGCCCACCCGCTCTGCTACGGCGTCACCTACCTCCTCGCCGACGGCGCGGGCGCGCTCCACCCGATGACGCGCCTCCTCCCGCCGGCGACGCTGGCGCGCCAGCTCGCGGACGGGTACCTCCTGCGGCCCGCCGACGGGTTCGAGGACGAGCTGAAGGAGGGGCTCGACCGGCTCTGGGTCTCGGGCGCCGACCCGGCGCTGCTCGCGACCGTGAAGGCGCTGGTGCGGGCGGTCTACCCGCCCGGCGAGCCGCTCGGCGTCCACGAGCGGCAGCGCCGCGCCGAGAAGCGCGTCAAGACCGTCTACGTCCACGCCCACATGGACGAGGACACCTTCGAGGTGGGGCGCGCCATGCGCTGCCCCGACCAGGTGCCGGTCCACGCGGAGCGCCTGGTAGGCGCCTGCGCCTACAACCTCTTCCACCGCCAGCGCGACGAGCGGTTCTGGGTGCTGGATGGATGAGTGCTTCGCGGCCACGCGCGCCCTCTGCAACGTGTGCGGGCGGCTCGGGGACGCCAAGATCGCGTTCGTGGGCGACCGGGTCCACCTCGTCAAGTGGTGCCCGGACCACGGCGAGACGCGGGCCCTCGTCTCCTCGAGCCGCGAGTGGTACCTCCGCTCGCTCGCCTACGTGAAGCCCGGCACGAGCCCGCGCTCGCGCTCCGTCGAGCGGCTGGCGGAGTGCCCGGACGCCTGTGGCCTCTGCCCGCGCCACCAGCAGCACACCTGCGTGCCGCTGCTCGAGATCACCCCCGCCTGCGATCTCTCCTGCCCCGACTGCCTCACGGACGGGAAGGTGCCAGCGGCGCTCTCCGTCGAGGAGGTGCGCGCGGTGGTGGACGGCCTCGTCGCGCGCGAGGGGCGGGTCAACATGCTGACGCTCACCGGGGGGGAGCCGACGGTCCACCCGCGCTTCCTCGAGGTGGTGGACGCCGTGCGGCGGCCGGAGATCGGCATCGTCTCGGTCTCGACCAACGGGCTGCGGCTCTCGCGCGAGCCCGACCTGGTGCGCGCGCTGGCCGACCGCGGCGTGGTGGTGTCGCTCCAGCTCGACGGGACCTCGGCCGCCACCTCCGCCCGGCTGCGGGGCCGCGCCGAGCTCGCCGAGGCGAAGCTCCGGCTGGTGGACGACGTGCTCGCCGCGGGCGGGCGGCTCTCGCTCACCATGACCCTGGCGCGAGGCGTCAACGAGGCGGAGCTGCCGGCGGTGCTGGCCCTCCTCTTCCGGCACGACGGGATCGCCAGCCTCATGGTCCAGCCGCTGGCCGGCTTCGGCGCGGCGGCCGGCGACCCGCTCGACGCCATCACCATCCCGGAGGTCGTGGCGCGGCTCGCCGCCGCGTCCGGTGGCGTGCTGCGCGAGCGGGACTTCACGCCGCTGCCCTGCTCCCACCCGAGCTGCTTCGCGCTCACCTACCTGCTCCGCACCGGCGCGGGCCAGCTCGTCCCCCTGCCGTCGCTGGTGGAGCCGGAGCGGTACCTCGACGTCATCGCGAACCAGGCGCTCCTCGGGACCGACCGCGAGACGCTCCTGGCCGTGCGCGAGTCGCTCTACGCGCTCTGGTCGTCGGACGGCATCGTCCCGAGCCGCGACGCGGTGCTGGCTGCGGTGAAGCGGATCCTGGTGGACCTGAACGCCCTCGGCCCCGACGCCGAGCCGAGGGCGGTGCTGGCGCTCGGGACGCGCCACGTGAAGTCCATCTTCATCCACCAGTTCATGGACCGGGCCACCTTCGACCTGTCGCGGGCGGCGAAGTGCTGCAACCACTACCCGCAGGCGGACGGGCGGCTCGTCCCCGCCTGCGTGCGCAACGTCCGGCCCGGCGCGCGCTGCTGATCACCCGCCCTGGCCCAGGAGCGGCGCCAGCATCCCGAGGAGCCGCAGCCCCTCGCCGATCCTCGGCGCGCGCGCCAGGGAGACGTGGCGGACCAGCCGCGTGACCAGCAGCCGGTGCGCCGGGTGCGGCGCCACGCGGTGCAGCTCGGCGAGCAGCGCGGTGGCGTCGGAGACCGTCACCAGCAGGTCGTCCGGATCGGCGACCAGGCCGACCGGGCAGGCGAGCCCGGCCAGCCGCCCCGCCGGCGACAGGGCCGAGAAGGTCGCGTCGGCGGCGGGATCGGGCCGGCCCGACACGGCCAGCGGCCGGAGGTGCCGGTCGAAGAAGTGGAGCTTCTCGGCGTCGGTCGCCTGGTCGCAGTAGCGGCGGAGCAGGTCGTCCGCCTCCGCCCGGACGGCCGGCGGCAGGGCGAGCGCGTCGGCGCGGCGCCGCGCCTCGACGAGGTGGGCGTAGACGAAGTCGCTCCGGTCGCGGGCATCCTCGGGCAGCGCCAGGCTGCGGATCCGCGCGAAGACCCCGGCCAGCGAGTGGTACGCGCCGAAGCCGAGGAGGTAGGAGACCCGCGCCGCCGAGGCCGGCCGGGCCGCCGCCAGCAGCCCGAGGCTCGCGCCGTGGCTGAAGCCGACCACCGCGGCGGGACGGGACGCCGCGACCGTGGCGGCCTCGAGGACGCCCTCGATGGCCTCCACGTCGGCGGCGTCCCAGCGGAGCGCGGCCAGCCCCGGGAGCGTCGGCACGACGCACGTCGCGCCGCTCGCCGCGAGCGCCCGGGCGAAGGCCGGGAGCCGCGGGTGGTCCTTCCCGTTCACGCTCACGCCGTGGAGCGCCACCACGAGCGCGCGCGGCCGCCCGCGCGGCTGGTACCAGTCGCAGGCGACGCCGGCGACGGGGCGCGATGCGGGGGCGGGCCCGCCGCGCCCGGGCGCCGAGAGGCGCGCCAGCATGGCCGCGGCGCGGAGGGCCCCGACGAGGCTCGCGGCGCCGGTCACGCGGCTACCTCACCCCGCCCGCGCCCCGGTCGTCAAGCCGCGGCGAGCCGACGCGGCGCTTGCGCCGGCGGCGCCGTTCTGCCTTCCTGCTCCTCGTGTGGCGCTCCCTCCACAACTACCTCCGCCACGCGGTGAGCCGCTCGCCGCGCGGATTCCACCCGCTCCTCACGGTGCACTACCTCACCTACGCCTGCCGCTTCCGCTGCCCCTACTGCTGCGACGGCCACGGCGTGCGCTACTCGGAGCTCCGCTCCCCCGTGCTGCGCGCCCCGCAGGCGCTGGCGCTCTACGCCCGCGTCCGCCGGCGCTGCGACTTCCTGGTGCTCACGGGCGGCGAGCCGCTCGACCACCCGGACGTGGACGAGATCCTGACGGCGCTCCCCCGCCTCGGCTTCGACGGCGTGGTCCTCACCACGGTCGGCGCCACGCTCGACGCGCACCTCGAGGCGGTCGACCGGGGGGTGCGCCACCTGGTGGTGTCCCTCGACACGCTCGACCCGGCCAAGGGCGACGCCTGGCTCGGGCGGCCGGGCACGCACGCCGCCATCCTCCGGAACCTCGCCCTGGCCGCCTCGCGCCGGCGGCGCGCCTCGGTCGTCGTCTCGAGCGTGGCGACGCCCGACAACCTGCCCGACGTGGCCGAGGTCCACCGGTTCGCGCGCCAGCACGGCTTCCGCCACTCCGTCTCGCCGCAGCTGGTCGGCGTCCACCCGCACCCGGCGCTCCGCGAGAGCGCGGCGTACCGCGCGCTCATGGACGGCCTGGTCCGGGAGAAGCGGGCGGGCGGCGCCGTCGAGGGGACGGTGGCGTACCTCGAGCACCTGCGCGACCTGGTGCCCTTCGGCTGCCGCCCCTCCACCGTGCTGGCCCTCTCGCCGGCCGGGGACGTCTTCTACCCATGCCTCGAGCTCGGCAACGTGGCGGGCAACCTGCTCGACGAGCCGGAGCTCGACGCCATCCGCGAGGCGGGGCGCCGGCGCTTCGGCCCCGAGCCGCGCTGCGGCCCGCGCTGCCAGTCGCCGTGCGCGCTCGGGTTCGCGCTCGTGCTCTCGCGCCCCGGGACGATGCTCGATGAGGGCTGGCGCATCCTCCTCGGCGCGCTCAGAAGCTCGCGCCGAGCGGAACGTCGCGCGTGAGCTCGCGGTAGTCGGCCAGGTTGGCGAGCCGCTCGCCGCCGTACATGAGCGTCTCGATGGGCCCGCGGCAGCTCGTCCAGCACCCGGCGCAGTCGTTGCCGCGGTGCGCCTCGAGGAGCCGCGCCTCGAGCAGCCGGGGGTCGTCGACGAGGACGTTCCCGACCGGCGTGTCGAGCTTGTCGATGCAGAGGGTGGCGTTCCCCTGCGAGTCCACGTTCCAGAGGTTCCGCCCGGCGCGGCACGAGCCGACGCCGTCGCCGAGGGCCTCGCCGAAGCGCTCGAGGTAGCCGCGCAGCGCCACGAAGTGGCGGTGGCGGCGCTTGATCTCGAGGAGGCGCTCCCCGAGCTCGAGGTCCCCGGCGCGGCGCGCCTTGGTCCCGCGCCCGTGGCTGTAGAGCGTGACCAGGTAGCTGATCCCCATCTCGGCGGAGCGCTCGACGAGCCGCTCGACGTCCTCGACGTTGTCGTCCATGACGACCGAGATCATGTTGACGCGCTGCTGCGGGTGGACGCGCGTCTCGTGCAGGAGCCGGAGGGCCTGGAGCGCCCGCGCGTGCGCGCCCGGGGTGGCGCGCTGCGCGTCGTGCCGTGCGGGATCCGCGTAGTCGACGGAGACGCTCACCTCGTACACGCCGGTGCGCCACAGCGCGGCGGCCTTCTCGCGGGTCACGAACCAGCCGTTGGTGATCATGACGAGGAAGTTGTCGGGCGCCAGCGCCTCCGTGACCGCGAGGAGGTCCGGGTGCATGAACGGCTCGCCGCCGCCGATGGAGATGATGTGCGGGCCGAGGGACCGGAGCTTCTCGGCGACGACGCGGACCTGCTCGAGCGACAGGCGCGGCTTGTCGAGGTACGGCGCCTTCCAGAAGTCGCAGATGCTGCAGCGGAAGTTGCAGTCGTAGAGGAGCTGGAGGTTCAGGTGCACGAGCTTGCGCCGCGCGAAGCGCTGCACGAACACCAGCTTCTTCCAGACGTCGCGACCTGGCGCGTGGCGCATCGTTGGCCTCCGGGGTCGAGTGCGCCATGGGCGCGCCGCGGTGTCAACGCGCCACGGACGGTGGCGTCCTCACGCTATGATGCGGCCCGACCGGCGGGGCCGTCGCTCCGGCCGAGGAGAGGCGATGCGCTTCGTCGTGGTGACGCTCCTGGCGCTGATGGCGGCCCCGGCCTCGCCGGCGGAGTGGGAGCGGGTCCTCGACGAGGACGGGGTCAGCGGCTGGTCCCGCTCGGTCCCCGGGTCGCGCGTCCTCGAGTTCCGCTCGGTGGTGGTGGTCGACGCCCGCATCGAGGTCGTGGGCGCGGTGCTGCGGGACGTCGAGGCGCTCGCGCGCCCGGGCTCCTCCTGCTACGAGGCGCGCCTCCTCGAGCAGCCCGACCTGGACCACTACACCTTCTCCGTCGCCTACTCGGTGCCCTTCCCGTTCCACGACCGGGTGGCCGTGGTGCAGGTCGCCAACCGGTACGACGTCGGGCGCGGCCGGGTGACGGCCGACCTGCGCGGGGTCGCCACGCCGTCGGTGGCGCTCCCGGACGGCGCGGTCCTGATCACGGACTTCGAGGCGCAGTTCGTCATCGAATACCTGGGCCGGGAGAAGACCGGCGTGGTCTACACCTCGCGGATCGATCCGGGCGGGAACATCCCGGCCTTCCTCGCCGACCACGCCGCGCGGGACGGCCTCTTCGAGAACGTCAAGGTCCTGCGCCGGGCCGTGCGCGACCCCGCCTACGTGAGCGCGGCGGCCTCCTCCCCCGACGCCGCCCTCGCCGAGCGGCTGCTCGCCGATGGCGCGGCCGTGGGCCGCATCGTCGCGAACCGCCTGGGCGAGCTGATCCCCGACCCGGCGCTGGTGGCGCGGCTCGCCGCCGAACCCGCCGTCCTCGAGTCCTTCGTGAGCGGGGACGGCAGGGTCGGGGCCGTGCTGCTGCTCGGCTGGGGCTCCGCCGAGAGCCGGCGCGAGGCGGTCGGCCTGCTGCTCCGCCTCCTGCTCGGCGCACGCTCGGACGACGCGGCCGCCATCCACCGGTTCGTCACCAGCGGCCCGCTCCTCGACCGGATACTCTCCGGTCGGGGCGGGGACGCCGAGGTGGCGACCTTCCTGGCCTCGGCTCGGCCGAGGTAGTCCCCCTCACCGCCGCGAGGACCTCACCGATGGATCTCCGCTTCAACCGCCTCCGCTTCTACTGGGCCATGCTGGTCAAGGGGTCGCGGCTGGGCACCGACTTCCTCGAGATGACCAACCGGCGCTTCTGCAACAGCTCCTCCAAGATCACCGGCTGGCACCGCGGGTACCCAGCTACTACCTGCTGGGCGCCGCCGATGCTCAGCCGCCCCGCGCTCAACGGGCTCACCACCCGCATCATGAGCGTCTACCAGTGGCGCAAGCTCCCCGACTTCGTCAGCGTCGCCGTCACCGACGCCTGCAACTGCGCCTGCGAGCACTGCAGCGCCACCTCGATGGGCGGGTCGAAGGGGCCGCTGCTCTCGACGGCCGAGTGGAAGGGCGTGCTGCGGCAGGCCCAGGACCTGGGCGTCTCGACCGTCGGCATCGTGGGCGGCGAGCCGCTGCTGCGCGAGGACCTCTGCGAGCTCGTCGCCTCGGTGGACGCGGACCGCAGCCAGGTGGTCCTCTTCACCAACGGCTGGGCCCTGGAGGCGCGCGCCCGCGAGCTGGCGCGCGCCGGGCTCACCTCCGTGCTGGTGAGCCTCGACTCTGCCGACCCGGCCCAGCACGACGGGCGCAAGGCGCTGGCGGGCTGCTTCGAGCGGGCCGTGGCGGGCATCGAGGCGGCGCGCCGGCGGGGGCTCCTGGTGGGGATCTCCGCCGTGGTCCGCCCGGGCGACGTGGAGAGCGGCGCGCTCGGCCGGCTGTGCGACCTGGGCAAGCAGCTGCGCGTGAACCAGGTCCTCTTCTTCGACGCCGTCCCGACCGGGAACTACCTGGACCGGGCCGACCTCGTCTGGAGCCACCCGCAGCTCGACGCCATCATCGACGCCTGCGCCGAGTACCAGCGCCGCCCCGACTACCCGGGGGTGCACTGCTACGCCTACTCCAAGAGCCACCGCGGCCTCGGCTGTGCGGGGGGCGTGAGCCAGCTCTACGTCTCGGCCCGGGGTGAGGTCTGCCCGTGCGACTTCGATCCGGCCAGCGTCGGGAACGTGCGCGAGGCCCCGCTCCACGCGCTGTGGGACCGCTTCTCGGCCGAGGGGCGCACCTGCACCGCGCTCGACGGCTGCCGCCGGCAGAAGTCGGCGGCGCCGCGCCTGGCGAGCGGCTGCGAGCGGCGGCCATGAGCGGCCTGGAGTCGACCCGGGAGGCGCCCGCGGCGCCGTCGGCCTCGGGCGCAGGCGGCCCGCCGTCCGCCTTCCACCGCACGCGCAGCCACTGCTGCGAGTGCGGCGAGCTCCACGAGGCGGCCCTGATGGAGGTGGGCGGCGCCGTGGTCCTCGAGGTCTACTGCCCGCGCGGCACCGGGAGGGCGCTGGTGTCGAGCGACGCGGCGACGTTCCGGCTCATCCGCCGGAAGAGCGCGCTGCCCTCCGGGTGCCTCCCGTCCGCGCGCGGCTTCACCTGGATCAACATCCTGGAGATCACCCGCGACTGCAACTGCGCCTGTCCCATCTGCTTCGCGGGGTCCCGCCCCGGGGCCGGGGGCTACCTCGCCGTCGAGGAGGTCGCGGCGATGGCACGCGGGCTCAGGGCGCGGGGCCTGAAGGCGGTCTCGCTCTCGGGCGGCGAGCCCACACTGCACCCCCGGCTCGGCGAGATCATCCGGGCGGCGCGGCGGGAGCGCCTCGACGTGACGCTGTTCTCGAACGGCCTGCGCCTCGGCGAGGATCCCGCCCTGGCGCGCCGCCTGGCGGCGAGCGGCCTGGCCTACGTCTACCTGCAGCTCGACACGCTGCGCGAGGAGGTCTGCGCGGAGATCCGCGGCGACCGGCGGGTCGAGCTGCGGCTGCGCGCCCTGCGCCACGTCCGCGAGAGCGGGCTGCGCTTCGGGGTCAACGCCACCATGGTCCGCGCCAACCTCCCCGAGGTGGGGCCCCTGCTCCGGCGCGCCGTGGCGCACGCCCCGCAGCTCGGCATCGTCACCTTCCTGGCGGCGGGGAGGACGGGCCGCTACCTCCTCCCCGCGGAGTCGAGCGTCACCCGCGAGGACGTCATCGCGGCGCTGGTCGGCTCGGGTGAGGTGGAGGGGCTCACGGTCGACCACTTCTGGCCCTTCCCGCGCTTCGCCCCGCTCGCCCTCGACGTCCACCCGGACTGCGGCGTCCTGCTGTTGCTGGCGCTGGACCGCGGCGTCCTGCGGCCGCTCGACGAGTACGTCGACCTGGCCTCGCTCTACCGGCGGATGGCCGCGGCGCGCGGCGCGTTCAACCGGCTCCGGGCGCTCCTGCTCTTCAACGTGCTCCTCTGGCGCTCGATCCGGCTCACCAAGGTCGTCCCGCTGGCGCGGATGCTGTTCGGGCTGCTCTTCCGCCGCGGGAGCAGCTCGATCGTGACGGTGGTGATCGAGCAGTTCCTCGACGGGCAGCACCAGGACGAGGAGCGGCTGGAGCGCTGCACCACGTGCAGCGTGCAGGCCGGAGGGGCGCGGGTCCCGATGTGCCTCTTCCAGCACGCCGACGCGCGGCGGGCGGCCGCCACGCGGGTCAACCTCGGCTGAGCGGGGTCACCCGAGCAGGTCGAGGGCGCGGTCGAGCAGCCACGCGCCGATCGCCGCGCCACGGAGCTCGGCACCACCCACTTCCGGCCGGACCAGGTATCGCTCGGCTTCCCGCGTCCAGGGGCCCTGGCCCCCGGCGCGGTAGTAGCCGCGCAGCGTGGCGTTCACCAGCAGGTGATGGACGAGCTGCCCGGGGTGGCGCAGCATCCCGCGGTGCGCGGCCCGCCGCAGGATCGAGCGCCACGCGTAGACCGCGTCGAGGAACCGGTTCACCTCGGCCACCAGCTCGCCGCCGGGGAGGGCGGCGCAGTCCATCACCGGCCGCGTGCCGTCGTAGTCGCGCAGGTCCGCCGAGAGGCGGCGTCCCTCGGCCAGCAGCTCGGCGTGGGCCCGGGTCCCCGGCAGGTAGTGCAGGTAGGTGATGGAGACCGACTGGGCCCGGGCCTGCTCGAAGAAGCGGGCCGTCTCGGCGAAGGCGGCGCGGTCGTCGCCGTCGAGCCCCACCACCAGGCCTGCCTGCACGGCCACGCCGGCCTCGCGCAGTCGCCGTGCCACCTCCAGGAAGACCTCGGGGCGGGACCAGCTCTTGTCGAGCGAGCGGAGCCCGGCGCGGGTGATCGACTCCACCCCGACGAACACCGCGCGGCAGCGGCTGGCGGCGAGCCGCTCCGGGAGCCCGGGATCGGCGTCCAGGTCGGCCACCGTCGTCTGCCCCATCCAGCCGGGGCCGGGCGCGGCGCGCAGGAGCGCCGCGGCCTCCCGGAAGTGGCGCGGGTCGTTGAGGAAGTTGACGTCCACCACCTCCACCAGCCCGTGATCGTGCTGGCCCAGGTCGCGCTCGACGTCCCGGAGGGCCCGGACGCGCGGCGTGGGGAAGAGCGCCCCCTGGGTGCAGAAGCGGCAGGCGAAGCGGCAGCCGCGCGAGAGCTCGACCGGGAAGTTGAAGCGGAGGTAGCGCGAGGCGTCGAGGAGCGACCAGTCCGGGCGTGCCGTGTGCGCCAGCGACGGCGGCGCGTCGGCCTGGTAGCGCGGCCGCAGCCGGCCGGCCCGGGCGTCGGCGGCGATGGCCGTGGCGAGGCCTTCGAGCTCGCCCACCACCACGCTGTCGGCGTGGGGCTGCGCCAGGTGCGGCGCCACCGTCGGGAAGGTCCCGCCCATGATCACCGGCACGCCGCGGGCGCGGAAGCGGTCCGCCACGGCGAACGCGCGCGGCGCGTTGTAGGCGTGGCAGGTGATGCCGACGAGGTCGACGTCGCTCTCGTCCAGCGCCTCGACGTTCTCGTCGCAGGCCTCCACCTCGAGCCCCGCGGCCTGGAGCTCCGCGCCCACGACCGGCAGCGTGAGCTGGCGGTAGCGCGGCTGCACCAGCGGCGGCTGGACGAGGCGGATGCGCACGGGTCAGCCGGCGGGGGACGGGGGTGACGGCGCCGCCGCCTCGCGCCCGGGCGCGAGCCCGAGCTGGCGCCGGAAGGTCACCAGCAGGAGGCCGAGGGTGGAGACCAGGAGGAGCTCCGTCAGCTCCTCCCAGAAGTCCGCCCAGTAGAGGCGCTCGCGGTACCCGCTCACGAGCAGGTGGCGCAGCACCGGGTAGATGGTGAAGCCGAGCGCCGCGTAGAAGACCGGCTCGAGGCGGCGCAGCGACCCGGGGCCGCCGCGCAGGAGGAAGGGCAGCGTCGCCAGGAAGAGCAGCGCGCCGATCACGGGGTAGAGGCGCAGCTCGACCAGGTGGTTGAGGATCGGCTCGCCGTAGTCGGCGACCGACCCGAGGACCTCCGTGCGGAACATGGTGGGCCGCAGGGGCGCCGTGAGCGGCATCAGCGCGACGGCCGCGAGCCCGATCACCAGCGGGATCATGAGATCGTGGAGGCCGCAGCGGACCGGATCGCGCTTCCAGCAGCGGCCGCAGAAGCGCTGCACCGCGCAGCCGTGGCCCGGGTCGTCGTAGTGCAGCACCCGATCCTCGAGCAGGCGCCAGAGCCCCCAGGGGACGAGCGCCGACATCGCCACCATCCCGAGGCCGTGCAGCAGCTCGATGGGGAACAAGGGGCCTGGCTGGTGGAGGTAGAAGTTCGCGGCGCACAGCAGCTCGCCGGCGAAGAACCACGCCAGGCCGTGCCAGAGCAGCCGGAGCGGCGCGGCGGTGGCCCGCCGGAGCAGGCGGAGGAGCCAGAACGCCAGCAGGAGGTAGATGGGCTTCATCACCCCCCCGGAGGCGAAGGCGACGAGCTGCTGGAAGCGGGTGAAGGCGCGCACCGGGATGGAGGTCTCCGCGCCGAGCGGCGGCGAGGGTCCCGGCTCGACCGCGAGACCGGCGCGCCTCCAGCCCTCCATGCCACCTGCGAGCACGCGGACGTCGTCGCGGTAGAGCTGCGCGGTGGGCGCGGCGAGCACCGCCTCCAGGCCGTCGGTGCAGACCAGCAGGAGCGGCCGCCCGGCCGGGTCCCTCACCCGGGCCAGGTAGCCGTCCAGCCCGAGCGCCGGGACGTTCAGGGCGCCGGGCAGGTGCCCCGCCTCGTACTCCGCCGGCCCCCGCAGGTCGATCGCCTGGGCCTCCGCCACGCCCTCCGGCGAGGGATCGACGAGCCGGGCGTCGACCGCGGCGGAGACGAGCGCCTGGCACCCCGAGAGCGCCAGCGCGCCGATCAACGGGACGAGTCGAGGGCCCATGGTCGTCGATGCTACCCCAGCCGTGTCGGGCGCGGGCGCCGAGGAGGCCACCGTCCGGCCGTGCCGCAGCACCAGGCGGGCCTGGTCCCGCCGCCGAGGCGGCCGAGTCGCGGGGGCGATCGGTCGATCGCCCTCGAGGCGTACGGTCGGCCAGAAGAGGACGAGGCGAGCGGGAGCGCTCGCCTCGCCGACGGCCAGTCGTCGCGTCACGAGGAAGGCGGGCCGGAGCCCACCTCCCCCGCGCCGCCCGCTACTTGAACAGCGACATGATCAGGTCGATGGCGCCGCTCAGCACCGAGGGGGTGCCGGCGGAGTTGTCGAGCATGTAGCCGTTGGCCTCGGTGTGGCCGTTGAAGGCGGCCAGCCTGGCCAGGTCGTTCTCGTTGATCTTCGCCGCGCGGTGGCACGCGCCGCAGGCCCTGGAGGCGGGGCCGGTGACGTAGCTCGGCACGGCGAGGCTGCGGTCCCCGTTGGTGAGGACGGCGGACGCGGAGAGGACGCCCGGCATCGACTTCGACTGGTCCGGCACGCCGTAGGCGCCCGGGACGTGGCAGGACTCGCAGTTCAGCAGCGTGAAGTTCGGGTAGGTGGACTCGATCTTCAGCCCGTAGATGCCCTTGGAGATCGGGTTCGAGAAGTCCACGTCCTTGATGTCGAAGACCTGGAACGAGTGGACGGCGTGGACGTAGGAGTCGATCGACCGCGACTGCATCTCGAGGTGCGAGCCGCCGTTCAGGGTGGTGTGGCAGACGCGGCAAGCGACGACGCTGCCACCGCGGTCGCCCGAGTGGAAGCTCGAGCCGAGCGCGTCGTGGCACTTGTTGCACTTGGCCGGGTCGACGATCGGCGCCGAGGTGCCGAAGGCACCGGTGGTGAGATCGAACGTCTTGGACGGCGCGTTGAGCGCGAGGGTGGTGGTCCCGATCTTCACGGTCGGCATCACCAGGATCTCGGCGCGCTTGATGGTGCCGTCGGCGATCATGGCGGCCCAGGGCGCCAGGTCGGCCGTCACCTCGAAGGTCGAGGTTTCGGCCCCGGGGACGGTGCCGGCGGGAACGACCGCGATGCGGGTGCAGGCGGCGGTGCCACCGACGACGCACTCGAGGTTCCGGGTGACGAGGTCGTCCTTGTTGTGGCCGCTGACGATGAAGTCCTTGCTGTCATAGCCGTACAGGGAGATGACCACGGTCGGCGTCATGGTGGACAGATCGACGCCGAAGCCGGCCGGCTCCACGACCTTGAACTTGATGTCGAGGACGTTGCTGGCCACGGTGGTGGAGTCGATGGTGGCGACGATGTTGTCGGCGTAGCGCGTGCCGTCGGCCTTGTAGATCTTCGGGTTGAAGCCGTTGTGGATCTGGCCGAACGTCGGGGCGCCGCCCGTGTTGCCGGTGGCGTGGCAGCCGATGCAGGCGTCGGCCGCGGCCGTGTAGAAGTCGATGCTGGCGTGGGACGCGGCGGCGGCGGCCGTGGAGGTGAGCGCCTGCAGCGCGGGCGCGCGGCCCGCCTGCGTGGTGGTGTTGGCGGTCACCGCGTGGCAGCTCTTGCAGGTGGCGGGCACGAACTTGGCGTCGGCCGTGATCTCGGCGAGGTGGCCCGCGTGGCAGGTCGAGCAGCCGGACATCGACTGCGGGTACTCGAACTCCATGGCGTGCGACATGTGCGTGTCGTTCATGACGCTGGCGACGTAGGCGTACTTGGTGGTGTCGGGCGCCGTGCCCGCCGCCCAGGCCGCCGGGTCGTCGACGATCTGCTGCCAGACGTGATCGCTGCCGACGCGCTGGTCGGTGTGGCAGGCCTTGCAGCCCACGAAGTCGGCGAGGCCGGGGACCACCGCCATGCGGTAGCCGTGCTTGCGGTAGGGCTTGCCGTGGCAGTTCTCGCAGGCCGAGACGTTGGCCGTGGAGGTGTAGCCGACGG
>Ga0209464_10000263_pt1 | contig 17293 bp, 14 predicted proteins | sample DOMMetBare1Fresh_2_FD_187473 | JGI IMG/M metagenome (GOLD analysis project Ga0209464, IMG submission 187473) | Wetland sediment microbial communities from St. Louis River estuary, USA, under dissolved organic matter induced mercury methylation -... | ecosystem: Environmental > Aquatic >...
ATGCTCCCTCGCGCAGACAGAATTCGTACGGTCTGGTGTGGCTTCGCCACGGTGCTTACGGGGGTAGGGTTGCGCTACTTATGGTCGTTGCATGCCGTTGGTAGGTTGGTGGGGAATAGTTAGCCGTTAGCGAAAAAGCAACGAAAGATTTAACTCGGTGGAAATCTGTGCCTTTGAGTCTCTGCGTTCGTTTTATCGGAAATCGTATGTCGGCAATTTTAAAGATTCACCTCAATTGTCAATTGATCCATTTTTTGTTGTCGTGATACTCAAATCGTACTACGTGATGGCGGCTTTTCTTTATCGTAATAGGTGACACTGGATCCTGGACAAGCCCTGTGTTTGCTACTCTTTCTTAGAACTATTCGCGGTAGTAGTAAACATCTTTTGTACCATCTTTTCGTAGCAACAGCTTGCTATTTACCACTCTAAACCTAAAGGTTGGCATGGTATCTATCTTATACTTAACCGAAACTCGCTTAAAAGCGGTATCTACAACGCTCTTAAATGTAATCAGATGCTTTGCGGTATCAGTTGTTACAGAGAACTCTTTAACTCTCATACTTAAAGCTTCAGCACGTACATTCAAATCGCCCTTTATTTTCATTGAGTCGATATACGCCTTAGCGGTATCGTTAATTGATGAAAAAACAATGGAGTAGCTAGATTCGCCTAAATCAATAGTTGTTTTGCGTAGCAGGCTATCTTTTGTGTAGAAAAGCGTGCTATCAACGTAGATCCACCTTCCGGTATAGGCTAGCTCTTGATTCGATTCGCAGGAGTAAAATAACGTGGAAAACAGCAAAGAAATACCCATAGCACCCAACAGCAAAATCCCTTTACGCTTCATCTTTATCCTTTTTTAAATATTCCACAAGCCTCAACTATAAGGCCAAGCCTCAACTTTATTTTGGGGCTATTGACCATAATACTAGCAAAAAAACAAAAAAATATGGTTAGTAACACCATTCGTTGCATAAAACATTCATCTGCACTGTTAAATATGCAACGAGCTACGCTGCAAGCAGGTTTAGCTTAAAAGTGGCAGTAGTGTTAGCATTTTAGCAGCTGCATGTTGTAACTTACATCCGGCTAACCTTTTAATCGTACTACCATGACAAATATAGACGACCTGGTTCACAAGCTTGCGCAGGAGTACGGCACACATCGAAGCAACTTACTATCTGTACTGCAAGCCGTTGTAGCCCACGAGCGCTACCTAAGCGAGGAGGCTATGCTTACTGTTGCACGTGAGTTTAACATCTCCTCTGCGGAGGTCTTTGGAACAGCCTCATTCTATACTTTTTTAGACACTACTCCAAGAGGCAAGAATATTGTAAGAGTTTGCAAAACAATAGCTTGCCACATGAAGGGTAAAGAGCAGCTTGTTGCGGCTCTAGAAGAGGCGCTAGATGTTAAGATTGGTGGTACTACCTCCGATGGGGCATTCACTCTTCTTACGGCCAGCTGTTTGGGATGGTGCCATAAAGGTCCTGTTATGCTGGTAAACAACGATGTTTACCCAGAGATGACTCCCGAAGCTGCAATTGCAATCATCAACAAGTATCGCCACCAATAAGCTACTAACATGGAATCGAACAATTTAAAAAAGGTTGATCTTATCTTTCTCGATACGCCCTACTCTGACATCATCCAAACTATTGTGAATGCGACTAAAAAGGCTCCTGACGATTTGATCTTAGAGGTTATTGATTCGGGGTTAAGAGGTAGAGGGGGCGCTGGTTTTCCTACTGGACTAAAGTGGAGATTTGCCAAAACAGAGGATTGTCCGGTTAAGTTTGTTGTATGCAATGCAGATGAGGGCGAACCTGGCACCTTTAAAGATAGAGAGATACTTCAGAGTGTCCCTTTCAAAGTTTTGGCAGGTATGGCAATCTGTGGCTATGCAATTGGGGCTAAAACAGGTTTTATCTACTTAAGAGGCGAGTACAACTTCCTACTACCGCAGCTGGTTGATAATATCCAAGCGTTTAACCAAACATTGGCCGAGGCAGGGCTAGATTTTGCAATTGGCGTAAAAAGTGGAAGTGGAGCCTACATCTGTGGCGAAGAGAGCGCTCTGTTTGAGAGTATGGAAGGTAAGCGTGGCGAACCTCGCAATAAGCCTCCCTACCCCACTCAGTACGGTTACGATGGCAAACCAACAGTCATAAACAACGTTGAAACGTTGGTGTACATTACCATGATTGCACGAATTGGTGCCGAACAGTTTAGGAAGATGGGCACCAAGGATTCGTGTGGTTCTAAGGTTTTTTCGGTTTCTGGAGATACCCCAATTGCTGGCATTTATGAGCTTGAGCTAGGTATGCTACTAGATGAGTTTGTGTCGGAATTTGGTGATGGCGATACTAAGGCTGTACAGGTTGGTGGAGCTTCGGGACATTGTGTTCCTCGTAAGCTTTTTAAGGATACCATAATTGGTTTCGAGGGTATTCCAACTGGGGGCTCGATGATGGTGTTTAACTCTTCGCGTTCGATGTACAATGTTTTGCACGACTATCTCGAGTTCTTTTGCGAGGAATCGTGCGGACAATGCACGCCTTGTCGAATTGGTTGCCAGCAGCTCTTAAAGGGTATAGAGGCGGTAAAGCGTGGCGAGCGTAAGCCCGAATACCTTGATGATCTGAAAAAGCTTGCTGCTACAATGAAAATTGCATCGAAATGTGGTCTAGGCCAATCGGTTGCCAATCCTTTTAATTCGATAGTCGATAACTTTCGAGAGGAGATCATCTACTAATCTAAACTACTGCTGGTTATGAACGAGTTCAAGGTAAACCTGAAGATAAACAATATCCCAATATCGGTTCGCGAGGGTACAACCATTTTGGATGCTGCAAAGCAGCTTAACTTCAACATCCCAACGCTATGCCACCATCCCGACCTTTCGGTTGCTGGCAACTGTAGGGTTTGTGTTGTGGAGGTAAAGGGGTCTAAGCTTTTGGCGGCTTCGTGTGCAACTCCTGTTTCGGAGGGAATGGAGGTACTAACCAATAGCGAAAAGGTTAGAACTGCTAGGAAGCATGTCATTGAGCTTCTTCTATCGGAGCATAATGCCGACTGCACCCGTTGCTTTAAGAATGGGAGCTGCGAGCTACAGGAGCTTGCTGCCGAATACCGAATTGGGGAATATACTTTTATGAATCTGCTAAGGTTTAAAAATCATAAGGTAGATCGTTCTACGCCATCCATTATTAAAGATGACAACAAGTGCATAAGGTGCCAACGGTGCGTTAGAACTTGCAACGAGCTACAAGCCATTGGTGCTCTTTGTGTTGCCTACAAAGGCGATAGGCAGCTGATCTCTACTTTTATGGGAAAACCTCTTACAGATGTAATTTGTACCAACTGTGGGCAATGTGTAAACCGTTGCCCTACTGCTGCTTTGGTAGAACAATCGTACATCGAGGAGGTGTGGAAGGCTATTAACGATCCTTCTAAGCATGTTGTAGTACAAACCGCTCCTGCTGTTAGGGTCGCCCTTGGCGAAGACCTTGGCTTTGCCCCCGGAAGTCGAATTACAGGAAAGCTGGTTTCGGCTCTTAAGCTGATTGGTTTTGATAGCGTTTTGGACACCGATTTTACTGCTGATCTGACGATTATGGAGGAGACCGCCGAGTTTATTAGTAGGCTTAAACGTGCGCTTGTTGATGGCGAAAAGGTTGCTCTCCCGATGATGACCTCCTGCTCACCTGGATGGATTAAGTTTCAGGAGCATCTCTTTCCTGATATGCTCGACAACCTATCCACCTGCAAGTCGCCACAGCAGATGTTTGGAGCCTTGGCAAAAACATACTACGCTCGTAAAAAAGGGATAGATCCTTCCAATATGGTTTCTGTTTCGATTATGCCCTGTACCGCTAAAAAGTTTGAAGCTAAGCGACCCGAGATGAGGGATAGCGGCTATCAGGATGTTGATTTTGTACTGACTACCCGCGAGCTGGCCATGATGATTAGGCAAACAGGCATTGATTTTATGAAGCTTAACGATGAGCATTTCGATAGCCTTATGGGCCTATCCACGGGTGCTGGTGCAATATTTGGTGCAACTGGAGGTGTTATGGAAGCCGCTTTACGTACAGCTTGGGAGCTTATTACAGGTCGCGAAGTGCCTTTCGAAAAGCTTAACATCACTCCTGTTAGGGGCTTTGAGGGGATAAAGTCGGCTACGCTAACCTTTAGCAACGTAAAGCCAGAGTTCGATTTCCTAGAGGGTGCTGAGCTTAGAGTTGCTGTTGCTCATGGACTAGCAAATGCAAAGAAGCTGGTTGATGGCATTCGCAGCGGAAAGCTGGCGTTTGACTTTGTGGAAGTTATGGCTTGCCCTGGTGGCTGCATTGGCGGTGGTGGCCAACCAATTCCTACAAGCAGCGAAATCCGTTCGAAACGTGTTGCTGCTATCTATGCCGAAGATATGGGGCTAGCAATTCGTAAGTCGCACGAGAACCCAGAGGTAAAGCTTTTGTACAAGCTGTTTCTTGGCGAACCAAACAGCCAAAAGGCGCACGACTTGCTGCATACTCACTACAAACCTCGCAAAGGGATGTAGTACAGCTTGGCCATCTAGTAAAACCTGTGAACCTTAATTTGCTGCGCATTAAGTAGCACGATCAGAGCGTCACGACAAGACAAAACGACCATCCCTATTCATGGAGTTACCTCGTGATGCGTGACTCTTGATACGTAACATTAAAACTTAGCCCTATACTTCTCGTCTTCGTCTTCTAAAATCTTAAGGTAACTTTCGTACCGGCTAAAAGCAATCTGCTCGTTGGTAACCGCATCTTTTACAGCGCAACCTGGTTCGTGCGTATGGGTGCAGTTGTAGAACTTGCACTGCTCCGAGAAACGAAATATATCCTTAAAGTAGTGGAAGAGCTCATCCTTTTTAACATCAATAATGCCAAAGCCTTTTATTCCTGGCGTATCAATTATGTAGCCGTTACTACCAAATGGAAACATTTCCGAGAAGGTGGTGGTGTGGGTACCTTTATGGTGGTAGTCGGATATTTTACCTGTTTTAAGCTTTAGGCTATCATCAAGAGCGTTAAGCAGGGTCGATTTTCCAACACCAGAGTTACCAGAAAATACGCTAACCTTACCGTCTAGCCTCTCACGAAGTATGTCCAAATTAGTTCCTTCGGTTGCCGAAACCTCTATAACCTCATAGCCTGCAAGGGCATAGTCCATTTTAAAAAGCTCCAGCTCTACCTTTGCGTCAATATCGTACACATCGATCTTGTTTACGACTATGGCCGCTGGTACTTTATATGCTTCTGCAGCAACCAAAAATCTATCCACAAACTCGCGACTAGTTTTGGGGAGATCGATTGTTACAACAAGGTAAACCTGATCGATATTTGCAGCTATTATGTGCGCCTCTTTTGATAGGTTGGATGACTTTCTGATGATGTAGTTCTTCCTTCTCTCTATCTTCGAAATAACACCAATGTCATCACCCTCGGTAAGATCAACCTTAACGTAGTCGCCCACTACTACTGGGTTTGTTGTTTTTACATCCTTCAAACGGATTTTTCCACGAATCTTACATTCGTACTTCTCTCCTGTTTCTCTGTTTACAACCGAATACCAGCTACCTGTAGCTTTTACAACTAGGCCCACAAAGCCATCTGCTTCCGACATACGCTATTTTTTTACAAAGTTATAAATATTGATCGGATGTTGTGAGCAATGCTGCTAATTGCACCATACCTACAACAATCTAGCTTTCAGTCCATACAAGGCTATTAATACCTGCTGTTTATAAACAATTTGTTTCCTACTCTGTTAAGTAACTTGAAATTTTACAATCTAGGTGTTACCAATTTCTAACAATTACCAAGCTATGATTCAACAGCCTATTAGCTACAGTATTACTGGTGAAACTTATCAGATTCTTGAAGTGCTTCTAAACCCTGGTGAAACAATTTTGGCCGAAGCTGGTGCTATGGTTTATATGGATGATGGTATAGCATACGAAACCTGCCTTGGTGATGGTTCGGAACCCAATCCCGGGATCATGGGGAAGCTATTCCCTACGGGCGATAGACCGCTAAGCTGCGATACGCTATTCTTAACCTACTTTACTAACTATGGAAGAGGTGCGCGCAAAATCATCTTTTCGACTCCATACGTTGGGGTTATCCGAAATATAGATCTCCCGAGCTTTAATGGCGAGCTTGTTATTCAGCGTAATGCTTTTATTTGTGGGCCAAAAGGACTGAAGCTTACGCCTTTTTCGTATCGTAAAACAGGAATTACAGCTAAGCACGAGGTGGTTCCTCTTCAAAAGGTTAGTGGCGAAGGGCAGGTACATATCGCCGTAGGTGGACTGCTAATTGAACGCCAAATAGACAACGAAACTATTCATGTTGATGCTAGCAGCATAGTTGCTTTCGAGCCAACCGTAGAGTTCTCCCTCGAAGCTATTGGAAGTATTAAAACGATGGTGCTCGGTAATGATGCTTTTATCCTTGGTACGCTGAGCGGTAAAGGCAAGGTTTGGATGCAATCGCTTCCTATCAAAAAGATGATCCAAACCATTACGACGTGTATCAACCAGCTCCAAATTGCCGAAGGCAAGATTTTCGGTAAGTTCCACGAGGAGTAAAATTAATACGAGGCAATCCAATAAAGCTAATCACGTAGTAAAGAGCTGCGGCAGCGTTGCATCATAGCTGATACAGCTTTTGCGATAGCTATTGGATAGCCTCGTCTCCTTCTTTCAATCTCTCTACCAAGTGCTTTTTGCTTGTTGATCCTAATCTCTGCTACATTCATCTTTCACTACTATAGAACTTCCTTTGGTAAGCCATCTTTTATAACTTTACAAGCAAAAGATACCTCTACGAAGAATTAAAACCGATGGCTATAACTCTTAACCCCGACAAGTTTATTGAGCTTCGCCCTAATGTTAGCATACTCGATGTTAGGTCGCCTAAAGAGTATGAGCGCGGTCATATCCCTGGTGCACTCAGCCTACCCCTCTTTTCGGATGAAGAGCGAGCGATTGTAGGTACTAAATACACCAAGCAGGGAAAAGACCTTGCAGTCTTAGCTGGACTTGAATTGGTGGGTCCTAAGCTAGCCGATTTTGTACGCTTTGGAAGAAAGAAAGCTAATGCTAACGGCGAAATTGCGGTTCATTGCTGGCGAGGCGGTATGCGAAGTGCAAGCGTTGCTTGGCTGCTAGAAACTGCTGGTTTTAAGGTTTACCTTCTCCGTGGTGGCTACAAAGCCTACCGAACTTATCTTCGTGACCATTTAAGGGATCAAGCTGCAGATATACGTATTCTTGGGGGGATGACAGGCTGTGGTAAAACAGAGGTTCTGCATCATATGGAAAAAATTGGCTGTCAGGTTCTCGATCTTGAGTGCTATGCCAACCACAAGGGATCTGCATTTGGCGGTATCGGACAACAGCCTCAGCCGTTTGCCGAAATGTTCGAGAATCTGCTGTTTGATAGATGGATAACCTTCGATTTCGAAAAACCTATTTGGATAGAGGATGAAAGCAAGAGCATTGGGCGTATTGCCATCTGCGATGAGCTTTTCTTTAAAATGCGCGCTGCAAAGGTATATCGGTTAAATCTTCCTAAGTCCGAACGGATAAATAGGCTGGTTAGGGAATATGCGCAGCTGGATATCAACGCCATTGCAGAAGCTTTAAAAAAGATAGAGAAGCGTTTGGGCTACGATATATACAAGCTTTGCTCTACAGCACTTAACGAGCAGAGGTTTGATCAAATTGCCGATCTTACGCTCAGCTACTACGACAAGGCTTACCTAATTCAGAATCAGAAGCGAGATAGCAGCTCTTTTATCAACATCAATTTAGATAAAGACGAACCTAAAGAAACAGCGCTGCTTATCAAAGCTCTTTAATTTAGATGATTACGGATCAATTGACAATTGAGGGGATCGTTAGAATTGCCGACATACGATTTGCGATAAAACGAACGCAGAGACTCAAAGGCACAGATTTCCACCGAGTTAAATCTTAGGTTGCTTTTCCGATTAACGACTAACTATTCCCCACCAACCTATCAACGGCATGCAACGTTCATAAGTAGCGCAACCCTTCCCCCGTAAGCACCGTGGCGAAGCCACACCAGACCGTACGAATTCTGTCTGCGCGAGGGAGCGTCTGCTAGCAACCGAGCTTTGAAGCGTGCCGCCGCCAGCAGCAGCGCAGCGTAGAGCGGAGAGGCGCTGGCGCAAACGAGCAAGTTAATTCGTACAAAGGGTTTTTTGGTTACTTTTTTGACCTCAAAAAAGTAACGACAGGAAGTTTATGTACTAACAGCTAGGCTAGATAGATACGATTTGCGACATACGATTCTTCGTCACCTGTAACCTGCCACTAAAAAATTACACCCCAACTATTTTATCCACCCGAATCATGAATTGATCCATGATTACAACATATAAGCTAAATTATAAGTACAAGTAAAATAAGCAAAGGGGTTGACCTTTTGAAAGATCAACCCCTTTGCTGCAAATTTATCAATTTCTAAAAGTTGAGGGTCACACCTGCTGCAAAAGGATATAGCTCTGGACCTTTATTGTCTTGGAAAAGAGGTGTTAAGGAGTAGGTAGCATAAACACCCCAATCGCCATAACCTGCCTTTGCCATTAAGCTAACTCTGAAAGGGTTTAGGTAGAACGAATTCCACTCCTTGTACTTTTTCTTTCCTCCTTCGTTAGTTACATACTTAGTGTGCGAATTGAGGAGCAACGAACCAATAGCGCCAACCGAAGCGTACAACGATTTTTTTCTACCGCCGTTAAATTCTACAGCTACAGGAACGTTCAACCACCAGTCGGTAAGCTTTGTCTTAATTATGTTCTTATCGCCAACAATAGTTTTTAGATCCTTAACCACCACCTTGTTGTTCTCCTTCTCTAGGGTGATATCGTTGCTAAAGCGGTAGTTATGCCATTCGGTTCCAATACCTGCTGTTAAGCCAATGTACTTCTGATAAATAGGCATGCTAACGCTTGTAAGATTTAGCACAACGTTTATCGATTTAGCATGGTTAAGGTCCATTTTTTCGTAGCCTTCGCCATTCTGACCTACAGGAAGGCTTGTTCCTCCGTTACTGTTGAAGTAGGTATTTACACCTAACCCAAATCCATCAAGGTGCGAGTAAAACTTCTTGTTTCTCTTCTCTTTTGATGTCCAAACAGAAACGTCTCCAGACTTTCCTTCATGTACAAATATTCCATGTTTACCAACCTTTACAATAACTGTATCAACACCATCTTTTACGGTTATAATGTTGGTTTTAGATTTTTCGGTGTTGCTTACAATAACTGTATCAGCAACTACTTCTTTGTTTTCCTGAGCATTTGCTACTACTGCCGAAACTAATAGTGCAGGTAGTAGTACTAACATTCTTTTATTCATGGCTTTGTGTGTTTTTTGTTCTTGTTTTGATGTATGACGAAGAGCTACATCAAAAAGTTACTTGGTTCCTTCATTTTTTTTCGAATATTTTAGCGGACCTGCTTCAATATTCATCGCTACGAGGTTTCCATCTGCATCGTACTTACTCGAATACTCGATATTGGTACCTAAAACCGAGTTTATTCCATTTATAGCTCGTGCAATAAAGAGACCTTTCTTGCGACCTGTTGCTTCGCTAAGCTCTCTTGATAGGATTTCCTTCTCTTCTGCAGCTTTGCTTAGCAATGTCTCTACGGACGATTTCATATTTTCGTCAACAGCTTTGTTTGATTCAACACCTTTACTTACAGATGTTTTTGATGATTCGGATAAGCTTATAGCTAAGCTTCTATTTTCTAAGTCGAGCTTATCAACAGACTTAGAGCTTATATGAGCCATCTCTGGTTCTATACTTCTTAAATTACCCTCAGTTTGGGTTTCCTGATGCTTATCTAAAAAAGTATTTAAGCCACTATTTTCATTAGCTTTATAATTGCTAACATCATCTTTTAGCTTAGCTCTATTTTCTGAGACACCATTATCTGCAACAAGCGGTTTTAATACCAGCTCCTTAACAACCTCATTGGTGGTTTGTGGAGCAACCACCTCAACCTTTGGGTCATCACTTTGAGCTAACCTTTCAACAACCTTCTCTTCGTTTAGCGTAAAGTAAAACACAACTAGAACAGCTGCTGCTATGCTCGAATAAGTTATTAGGTTACGCTGGAAGTTCGACCGTGCTACGAAGACATTTTTTTTGAGCTCATCCTTAAAAGGACAAACTATAACCTCGTCTTCTAGCTTCGTTTGCTGAAAAAGATTAAACTCTGCTTTTAGCTTATCATTAGAATCGATGGAAGCTGTTAGAAGCTGCTTTTCGGAAGCTGTTATATCATGCTCCAGCTCGGCTACACATAGGTAGTCGAAGGTTGAAAGCTCGTATCCAATACTTGCTTCTCTTTTGAGCGTTATATTCGAGAAATCCGACTTTTCGAGAGAAAAATCGGCCGTTTGTTCCATTAGCAGGTAAAACTCCTCTTCCAAATCTTTATTGAAGGAAAGAAAACGCAAAAGCTCCTCTACCTTCTCATCCGAGAGGTTTCCGTCGAAGTAATCGAGGAAGTATTCCTCATAGTTCTTCCTTGTAATCATAGCTATATAACGTTTTCAATTTTACCAATATAGTTCTTCAAGAAAAGGCGTGCTCGGTAGATGTAAACCTTCACCTGCGATTCGTTCAGACCTGTTATCTGGCCTATCTCTTCGTAGCTGTAGCCTTCGTAGTCGCGTAGTAGCAATACCGATTTTTGGTCTTCTGGTAAAAGCGATAGCCCTTTCTGAAGAATTTCTTTTAAATCGGGACTAACCATCGATACTGAATCGCCAACCTTCTCTAGTCCAAGCTCATCTCCAATGCGCTGCTTTCTGCGTATATGATCTATTGTTGCATGGTAAACAGTTGTAAACAAGTACGATTTAGCCTTATCAAACGCCACTTCTCCAACACGCATCCATAGCTTTTCAAACGTATCCTGCACAATATCATGGCATAAATCGCCATCTTTTAGCATTTTTACCGCAAATCGGTAAATGCTATCGGCGTATAAATCAACACATTTATTGTACTCGGTAGGGGTCATTTCCAGTTTTATGTTTTCTCTATGACGATTCAGCTCCCCTAAAGTTACAGCGGTTTCGAAATAATTTGAATATTTTTACCTCTTATTTCGCCGATAAGATTTTGCTCTTTGCCGAGCTCTACGTCGTATCGACCTAACCAATTTGCTTAACTTAGCGCATGGCCAATGGTGCTGATGCGCTGCAAAATTAACTGCTAATTCGTACTACAATGAAAAAAACTCTAAGCTTTGTAGCAATACTTGGTGCTTTGCTACTCATTTCGGGTAAACCCGTTCAAAAAAACGAGGATAGTAGAATGTCCGACTACCTGATTCAAGCTACGCTTTGGTATCAGTCGTCGCCAGAAATGCAGGCTCTATACATACAAGGATTTAACACAGCCAAGCACAACCTCTCCTTGTTTATAAAAGATAAAAAAGATAAACCTCAGGCAGTGGTTGTTGACATTGACGAAACAATGCTAGATAATAGCCCGTTTGAAGGAAGGCTAATCAAAACAGGAAAATCATTTAAGCCTGAAATCTGGAAGGAGTGGTCGGATTTGGCTAAGGCCAAAGCTTTACCAGGGGCTGTAGATTTTACTAAGTATGCAAAATCTGTTGGAGTAACAGTAATATATATCAGCAATAGAGACACTTCCGAAATTCAGAAAACGCTTGCCAACCTCAACAGTAACGGCTTCGAATTTGCCTCAAAAGAAAACCTTTTCTTTAAAACCAGCGAATCATCGAAAGATGCTCGCCGTAAGCTAGTTGGAGAGAGCTATGATATTGTAATGCTTATCGGCGATAACCTATCGGACTTCAATACAGTTTTCGATAAGCGTGATGGCAGTTCGGAGTTCGAAAAAGTGCAGGAGCTGAAGAATCAGTTTGGCTACCGATATATTGTACTTCCTAACCCGACCTACGGCGATTGGGAAAAGCCTATCACCAAGGGTTGTAAAACAGATGAAGAGAAAAATACGGCTCGCAAAAATCGCATAGTTGGCTTTTAGCGCTTGTAGATTTCGTCTCGCGCTACGACTAAGTCCATACGAACATCATAATCCTCTGTGGGGATGTTAGATTTAAGCTGAAAATCGAAACAAACGCCTACTTTTGCTACGGCCGACGAAGTCAATAGTCGGTCGTAGTATCCTTTACCTCGTCCAAGCCTTCTTCCATCGCTTGCAAAAGCAACTCCAGGTACTATCACTAAATCAATACTTTCTATACCAACTTTTTCTGCTGATGTTGGCTCTAATATCCCAAATATCGGTTCTGGTGCTAAAGAGCTCCTTCCTTCATATCTAACAATCTCTAAATTATCTCCTTTAACAACAGGCAAATAGATTTTCTTTTTGTCACACCATCGCTCTACAAAATCGTGCGTTTGCACTTCATCGGACAACGACCAGTAGGCTAAAACAGATCTGGCTGCTAAAAACTCATCAAGCTGCTCTACAGCTCTAAAAACAGCCTCCGATTGAAGTGCTAGCTCAGCTACGCTATGCATAGCCTTTGCTTCCTTTATAATTTTTCGTAGCGCCTTCTTTTCCATTTTAGTAAAAGCTTATTGCAAATACGTAGGTAAAGCTGGTTGATTTATCATTGTTGTAGGCAAATCGTGCCCCAGCCGTAATAGGGAAAGTGCTCCTGAGCAAGTTTAAGTCAAAAAGGCAGTCAACTCCTGCAGAGGAGTAGCTTGTTTTACGAAAAACCTTGTTGGTTGTTCCCTTTATGAAGAACATCTGGTTGTTTTCTGCAAAGTCATAAAACATATTCAACCTCACTCTTTTAAGGTAAGCAATCCACGACAAGTTGAAATCGGGATATGCAACTGGTAAGCTGTAATCAATAAAAGCAGCCCTATAGTAGTTAGATCGGTATGATCCGCCATAACCTCTTGGTAAGCTAAACGTATTGGAGAAGTAGTAGCGATCTACATCTTGATTTTGATAGCATAAGCGCATGGATAATCCATGATTCGAAAGTAGCCCAGGAACGATTAAACCTACACGATACGAGTACAAATTTCCCAAATTTTCGCTTTCGAAAGGAGCACTGGCCATTTTAAAGTAAAAGTTCACACCCCATCGTGGGAAAATATTCTGATGCGCAAGCTTCATCTGCCAGGATGCATAAAACGAGCTAACAATCTGATCTAAACCCTTTTCATAAGAAGATGTTGATGAATTGTAAATTATATCGTTATACCTGCTATACTCAACAAATGGTTGAACTAATGCATTCCAAGCACCATACGAAAACTGAAGTGGTAGGTATGATGATAGGGCAACTTTAAAACGCTTTGCAGTGCTATCCATAACGTACGGCTTACCGCTTACAGAGTATAGCACAGGTCGGGTCGTATACTGGTCGAATCTCAGGTTAAACACAGGCATCCATCCCTTAAACGTATGGCTTACATCTACGATATGGCCATCCGAAGTGTACCCATACCCCAAGGTGGTGAACGAGGTGCTAAGCAAATTCTGAGATACTAGCGTTATTCCTGGATAAATTTTCAGGTTAAGCTCTTGCACTTCGGCCGGATCGAAGTAGAATGGGGCCCAGCTATGAAAGTTAAATAGATGCCTAAATTTGTTGTACTTCCTAACTTGGTAGGTAGCTGCGGCAGAGGGAACGCTATCTTGTAGGTTTATACCAACCTGTTTCGATAGTAAATCGGCAACAGGGTAGCTTGGTTTAGTTGACACGCTAACCCTATCCGAATAGCTAATTGGGACTTTACCAATATCGTATCCTTTTATACTATAGCTAGATACAATAAACTCATTGTTTTTTATATCGAAGCTGCTTACACCATACTTTGGATCGTAAGCTTTTGCTAAGCTTTTAGTGGGTAAATGGTAGCAGTAAATGGCCGATTTACCTGAAATATCGCTTATAAAAAACAGCTTATCTCCATCAAGCCTAGTATTCGAAAGATTTCGCCTCCCAAAGTTTAAGAGCGTATCAACGCTACCGCTTTTTATGTTATGATTTAAAACGAGCATATTATCCTGCTTATCTAAAGCAACATAAACAAGATTGCGACCATTCCACCTCAGCTCTTTCACTTGCTCATACGGCAGTGGTATTTCAACAAGCTTTTTGAAGCTATCCCCATATATGCCCAAAGCTATCTTGTTAGATGGTAGATTTTGAACAACTGCTAGCGAATCGTTTCTAAAGGTGGGGTATGAATAGTAACCATGATCGGAAATTACGCTATAGCTTCCATCCTTAATCGAATACCTACGAACAACCGAATGCTTTACTTGAGCCCATCTGCCTACAAACATATATTCACTCCAATAAAGGTTGTTCCCTTCGCAGCTAGGTGCTGAATTTATTAGTCCAATAGTTTTTAGCTCCTTTTCTTTACCTGTACTATCAATAATTACCAGCTGAGGGTTACGATCTAGTGAAGTTTTAAATGCATAGTATCCACCATTACTAGAAATTGGGAATCGGTAATTAACGTACTTATCTACCTTTATATCTGATACTTTTTGTCGATTAGCTAAGCTTCCATTCCAAATAGAATCATAGTAAGCGGTGGTTTTATTAAAGAGCTCTTCGCGTGTATTGCCAGTAAACTTTTTTATCCCGAAAGAAAACGGAGCAAGTAAAAATGGCTTATTGGTGGTAAAGTCCATTACTTCGTTCCATACATCTTTTCCATACGTAGCCTTTGCATACGAAACCATATGATAGCCAAGCCTGTAATGATCGGGTATCGGAACCTTATAAGAACCATTAAGGTATTGGTCGAAGCTTAGCTTTTGGCCGTAGGCCAATCTTGTACGGTACTCAAGATTAAACTCGGCGCTACGACCTCTACCCGATTCAGAATAAGCAGTTTCTGATACAACCGCATCACCTTCGTAAAACCAAAGAGGTACAAGTGATGCTGTTAGTCCAATCCCCTGTTCTCCTAAAACGTAGTACGACAATCCTGTAAGTCCTTTGTATAAAGTCGAAAGCTGTGATACGTGCCTAAACTCATGGATTGCAAGTTCCCTAGACCACGACATCGCTTCGAAGTCGTACGGAGGAAGCGTCATTAGCTCCATTCGCTTAGGGGCCCACGAAACAAATCCGTTTGATATTGAATTTTTGGTATGAATAAGTACCTGTACTTTCTTATTCTTTACAGAGTTATCTAGCGAGGTATTACGGTACGATTGCTCGAGCAGCTGGGCTAATCGAAGGGCGTATTCGCGAGCTGGCCTAGGAAACACTACGCTAAAATGAGGTGTTTCCACATAGTCATACTTAACACTACTAGGATCTTCTCCTGCCGAGAAGTACTGAGCACGGAGATCGAAAAACAGAACTGACAAGACCCATAAAAGAAGAAAACGCTTCATTAACAGTTGAATTAATGCTCAAAATCATCAAAATACAGCTTATCAAGCAGATAATTGATGTCAACTAGCTATAAAATTTAGCTATCCACCAGCCTTTTTTGCCTTATATCCTGCACTAATAAGCAAGTCTAGGACCTTATCCCTAAAGTCACCCTGTATAAGTATCTCACCATCTTTAGCCGAACCGCCTACTCCACATTTTGTTTTAAGGGTTTTACCCAGCTCCTTAAGATCTTCATCAGATCCTACAAAACCTGTAACAAGAGTAACAACTTTGCCTCCTCGTTGCTTCTTATCAAGCATCACCCGTAGGTTCTGCTTCTTAGGTTCTAGCGTTTCCACATCTTCTTCGTCTTCCTGCTCGTAATGGAAATCGGGATTAGTTGAGTAAACTACGTTAAGCCGATCTTTCCAGCTACTTTCTTTCTCTTTCTTAGCCATTTCGATGGTCGGTTTTAGGGGGATAAATATAGCTAATAGCTTGTTAAAAGGCTATGAACTTGAAATCCTAATGATAAAAAGATTATTTTCGCTTGATTTTAGATTTAAAATGTAAATCAGATATACTAACGATGAAGAATTTCAAATTCTACAACTTACTCGTTGGTTGGTTAACATTTGCTGTATCAGCAATAGTTTACTTGCTAACCATTGAGCCTTCTGCCAGCTATTGGGATTGTGGAGAGTTTATTGCCACTGCATATAAACTTCAAGTTGGGCACCCTCCTGGAGCTCCTTTGTTTATGATTATCGCTAGGCTCTTTACGCTTTTTGCAGGTGGAAATGTTGAGCTGGTTGCGGCAATGGTTAACGTTATGTCGGCTCTTGCAAGTGCTTTTACTATTCTATTCCTCTTCTGGACTATAACGCACCTTGCTAAGCGGGTTTTTGTAAGCAACGACGAGCTTACTCCTAGCCAAATTCTTGGCGTTATTGGTGCTGGTGTAGTTGGTGCTCTTGCATACACTTTCTCGGATACTTTCTGGTTTTCGGCTGTCGAAGGTGAGGTTTATGCTATGTCATCACTGTTTACAGCGGTTGTATTTTGGGCAATTCTAAAATGGGAAAACGAATCGGACAAGCCTTTTGCAAATAGGTGGATAATACTAATATCCTACCTAATGGGGCTTTCAATTGGGGTGCACCTTCTTAACCTGTTGGCTATCCCTGCTATTGTTTTTGTTTTCTACTTTAAAAAGTATAAGGTTACAAAGCTTGGGGTTCTAAAGGCTTTTGTGATTTCAGGGGTGATCCTTGGCGGTATTTTATATGTCATCATTCCAGGTGTTGCCAAGCTTGGGTCTATGTTCGAGCTACTTTTCGTGAATACTTTTAAGCTTCCGTTTAATTCTGGTTTCTTCTTCTACCTTATCCTTCTGGTTGGTGGAATTATTTGGGGAATTCACTATACCTACAAAAAGGGTAAGGTTATTGCCAATACCATAATTACGTGTGCGGCGGTTATCGTTCTTGGCTATTCGAGCTACTCAATGATTGTTGTTCGTGCTTTTGCCGATACGCCAATTAACGAGAATGATCCTGAGAATGTGTTTGCGCTTATAAACTACCTCAACCGTGAGCAGTATGGAGATAGACCTCTTGTTAAGGGGCAGTACTTTTCGGCTCCTGTTACGAGCACTACGCCTAGATACTCCTACACGAAAAATACTAAGACAAACCAGTACGATAAGTTTGTAATCTCCTACAACTACGAGTTCGACCCAGGCTTCGAAACCATATTCCCTCGTATGTACAGCATGCAAAAGGATCATGTCGATCAGTACATGGTTTGGGGTAACATTAAGGGAAACCAAGTTGTTACTACC
>Ga0209464_10000264_pt1 | contig 17276 bp, 2 predicted proteins | sample DOMMetBare1Fresh_2_FD_187473 | JGI IMG/M metagenome (GOLD analysis project Ga0209464, IMG submission 187473) | Wetland sediment microbial communities from St. Louis River estuary, USA, under dissolved organic matter induced mercury methylation -... | ecosystem: Environmental > Aquatic >...
CGGCGTTTCGCCTCGCGCGTACGCCTGGTACAGCACCCCCAGCTCGCTCGTCAGCACGCCGATGGCCCAGCCGTCTGCCACGATGTGATGGAAGGTGACCTGGAGGATGTGATCCTTCTCGTCGAGGCGCAGCAGGTGGGCGCGGAGCAGCGGATCGTCGGCGAGGTTGAAGGACCGCTTGGCCTCCTCCACGGCGATGACCCGCGCCCGCTCTTCCCGCTCGGCGATGGGGATCAGCGAGAGATCGGTGATGGTGATCCCCAGCTCCCGCTCGGCGGCGATGACCTGTCGGGGCTGGCCCGCCACCGTGGGGAAGCTGGTCCGCAGCGCCTCGTGGCGAGCCACGATGGCGTTCAGGCTACGGGCGAGCGCCTGGAGGTTGAGCGCACCGCGCAGGCGCATCGCCGCGGGGATGTTGTAGTACGGGCTGCCCGGCTGAAGCCGATCCAGGAACCAGAGCCGCTGCTGGGCGAAGGAGAGCGGTAGCTCCCCATCCCGCGGGACCGGCACTATGGGCGGCACCTCGGAGCGGCCGCCCTCCCCGAGCGTCCTCTGGATGATCTCTGCCATCCCCGACACCGTTGGCGTCTCGAACAGCGTCCGGAGCGGGAGCTCCACGCCGAAGGCGGCGCGCACCCGGGAGATCACCTGCGTGGCCAGCAGCGAGTGGCCGCCCAGCTCGAAGAAGCTGTCTCGGATGCTGGCGCGCTCCAGGCCCAGCACCTGGCACCAGACTCCGACCAAGGTCTCCTCGAAGCGGTTGCGCGGCGCGACGTGTTCGCGCGCGGCCTCGGCCTGCCGATCCGGCACGGGGAGAGCCTTGCGATCGATCTTCCCGTTGGGCGTGAGCGGAAATGCGTCGAGGAAGACGAACGACGCGGGCAGCATGTACTCGGGGAGCCGCTCCTTGATCCACTCCCGGAGCTGTGGCAACAGCCGTGTCGTGGGGAGCCTGGGCGCCGCCTCGTTGGCGTACGCCCCCCAGGGCCTGGCGGTGAGCTGACCCGCAGGCCGGAGCGAGGGAAGCCAGGCGGAGCCGGCGAGCGGTCGCCGGAGGGCCACGTCGTAGCCGCCGGCGGGGTGCGGCTGCGCCCAGCTCAGCTCGATGGCGTAGGACATCTGCTCACCTAGGGTGAATAGCTCGTGCGGTTCGACGCCCCGCGGGAGCGGGTCCCAGGCCTTGCGGGCCTCTTCCAGGATTCCGGGACCGTCCGGATCCTCGAGCCACGCCACCAGGCGGCAGTCCTCGGTCAGGCGGGCATTCGGCACGCCGCTCAGCAGCACCACCTCAGGGTTCCTCTCCTGCAGGAGGCGGCGAAGGCCGCCAAGGTCCATGACGTCCCGCTTCCACTCGAGCCGCAAGGGCTCCGGCCGAACTCCCGACTCCGCCTCGACCATCAGCGTCACGTCGTAACGGAACTTGGTGAGCTCATTGAGCGCGCGGCCGCGCTTTGGCTGGATTGCCACATCGCTGATCCGCGGAACCCTCGACTGGAGGGCCCTGAAGAACTCCGGATGGATGACCAGCTCGTGCTCCGCCGCCAGCCGCGCGCGCACCCCGTCACGGAACTCCGCGCGCGTGCAGGCGGGCGCAACGTGGCGAGCCTGCACGGAGGCGTGGAACGCCTCCAGCAGTAGCAGGTTGCGCACGTCCCCGACGAAGATCGAGCCGCCGGGGCGGACCCGATCGACCACCGCCGTCATCACCTGCACCAGGTACTCCATGTTCGGGAAGTACTGGACCACCGAGTTGAGGATCACGGTGTCGAACCTGGCGTCCCCGAGGGCCGACAGGTCGTCCGCCCGGCCCTGCAGCAGCTGGACTGACGAGCGGTAGGGCGTCCCTTCCAGGCTGGCCCGCAGGTGGTCGATGACCACCTGCGAGAAGTCCATTCCCACGAAGCTCCGGGCGCGTGGGGCGATCCGGTGGAGCAGGAGACCCGTGCCGCAGCCGATCTCCAGGACGTCGCCGAGCGGCCGGTTCGACGCGCGGGAGACCGTCTCCTCGACCCACTCCCGCATCTCCGCGGCCGGAATGGGGCTGCCGGTGTAGCTGCTGTTCCAGCCGGAGACATCGAAGGTCACGTCTCCCTGGGCGTCGCTGTGCTCGTAGGCCGTGTCCCAGAGGTTCTTCCACGCGTCCACCCGCTCCTTCGCGGCCGCCTCGACCGGCCCGGTCGCCTCGGGCGGGGGGGGCTGGGGCACCACGTAGGCCACCAGCCGCAGATCACCACCGCCGCTGTCGCGGGCGATCACCAGGGCGTCGCGCACCGCCTCGTGGTCCGCGAGCGCCGCCTCGACCTCGCCCAGCTCGATGCGGAAGCCGCGGATCTTCACCTGGTGATCGATCCGCCCCAGGTACCGGATATTCCCGTCGGGGAGGTAGCAGGCGAGGTCGCCCGTCCGGTAGAGCCGCTCGCCCGGGCTGGCGCTGAACGGATTGGGGACGAACCGCTCGGCGGTGAGAACGGGCCGATCGAGGTAGCCGCGGGCGAGCCCCATGCCTCCGAGGAAGAGCTCGCCCGGCACGCCGACGGGCGTGGGGTTGCCCTCCGGATCCAGTATGTACGCCTGCGAGTTGGCGATGGGGCGGCCGATGCTCGCGTGGCCACCGGCGCGCCGGAGCACGTACGTGGAGTAGGTCGTGTCCTCGGTCGGGCCGTACAGGTCGTAGACGCGCTCCGCGTCCGTCCTGGCGTAGAGCTCGTCCACCAGGGCCTGCTTTAGCGGCTCACCGGCGAGATTGATGACGCGCACCGAGCTCGGGATCCGACCCTCGAGCAGCAGGGCCGCCGCCGCGGACGGGACGGTGTTGACGAGGGTGACCTCCTCGGCGGCCGGCAGCCGCGGCAGCTCGAGCGCGTTCTCCGCCAGGATCACGCGCCCTCCAAGGCTGAGGGGGACGAACAGCTCGAACACCGACAGGTCGAAGCAAATCGAGGTCGAGAAGAGCGTCCCGCGGAGATCCTCCGCGCTGAAGACGGATTGCGCCCAGCGGATGAACCCCTCGGCGCTGCGATGGGTGAGGGCCACGCCCTTCGGCCGCCCGGTGGAGCCTGACGTGTAGAGCGTGTAGGCCAGGTTCTCGAGCTGCGTGCAGTTGGCCGGGTTGACCGCGCTGCGCTGCGCGATGGCCGGCCAGTCGCCATCGATGCTGACGGTGGCGCCGGGAGCCGACGGGAGGAGCGCCAGGAGCGACTGCTGGGAGATCAGGATCGGGGCCTTGCCGTCCTCGAGCATGAAGGCCAGTCGCGCCCGCGGGTAGTTGGGATCCATCGGCACGTAGGCTGCGCCGGACTTGAGGATCCCCAGCAGGCTCACCACCAGATCGACGGTCCGCTCGAGGCAGACGCCCACCCGCGCATCCGGCGTCGCGCCGAGCGCCCGGAGCTGGTGGGCGACCTGGTTGGCCCGGCGGTTCAGCTCGGCGTAGGTGATCGACTCGTCACCGAAGACCAGCGCCGTGGCCTCCGGCGTGCGGTCCACCTGCGCCTCCACCAGCTGATGGATGCACCGCCCACGGGGGTAGCTCATCTCCGTGGCGTTCCACTCCACCAGGAGCTGCCGCCGCTCCGCCTCGGGGAGGATGGACCGCTTGCTCCACCGGTCCTCAGGACCCTCGGCCATCGCGGCCAGGGCGCGCTGGTAGTACGCGGCGATCCGCTCGATCTGCTCCTGCGCCAGCTCGGCGGTGTCGTAGGCGAGGCTGAACTCGACGGCGTTGGTGAGCGGGTTGACAGCGCCCTGCGCCATCATCGGGAAGTTGGTCTTCCAGAACGCCTGCTGGTCGAGGAGCTGCAAGCCCTCGAACCCGGCCAGCGCCTCGTACGTGTGGAAGTTGACGAAGTTGAAGGCCGTCTCGAAGAGAGGCTGGCCGTGCCCCACGTCGCGATGGATCTCGGCAAGCGGGTAGCTCTGGTACTGCAGGAGCGCCTGCTCCTTGGCGAAGGTGGCGCGGACCAGCTCGCCCCATGTGCCGTCCTTCAGCTCCATCCGGATGGGCGTGGTGTTGAGGAAGAGGCCTAGCACCCGCTCTGCCCCCTCCACTGGCGGCCGAGCGTGGGTGACCACGCCGGTCAGCACGTCGGTGGCGCCGCCGAGGAAGCTCATCACGCGGAGGTGGGCGGTGAGCAGGACGCTCTTCAGCGGAGCCCCGGTCGCGCGGGCGAGCGCGCAGAGCCCCTCGGCGACCTCCGGGCTCACCTGCACCGCCTGCAGGCCGGCCTTGGTGAGGGCTGGCCGCGTCCGTCCGGGCCAACGCGGCAGCCTGCCCGGGATGGCGTCCGCGAGCTCGTCGCGCCAATAGCGGCGGAGTTCCTCCGACCGGCAGGCGGCGCGCTCCTGGGCAACATAGTCACGGAACGTCACCTCCGCCGGCGCGGGGAGCGCAGGAGCCTTCCCGAGGAGGTGGAAGTAGGCGTGGAAGATCTCCGTGTTGAGCCTGGCGACGCTCCAGCCGTCGAGGATGGCGTGGTGGTTGCTCAGGGAGAGGTTGTACGAGTCACCGCGCAGGTGCAGGTGGACGCGCAGCAGCGGCGCCTCCTGCAGCACGAATGGGCGCTGCAGCTCTCCCTCCATCCAGCTGGAGATGGCGGACCCCTGCTCCGCGGTCGGCAGCTCCCGAAGGTCTTCGACGGTGACCACCGCCCGCGCCTCCGCATGGACCAGCTGCAGCGGCTCGCCCTCGGCGCCCTGGACGAAGCCGGTCCGAAGCACCGCGTGGCGGGCGACGACTTGATCGATCGCCGCCTGCATCGCCCCGACGTCGAGCGGCGCCCTGAGGTGATAGGTGACGACGTCGTGGTAGATCGCGGTCTCCGGCGCGAGCTGGCTGTGGAATACCATCCCTGCCTGGAGCTGAGTCAGGGGATAGGCATCCTCGATCCCCGCCGGCAGCGCCGCGCGCTGGTGGACATCGAGGAGGCTCAGCGGCGCGGTCTTCACTGTCGTGGGCCCGGCGTCGCTCTGGTGGAGCGTGGCCACCAGATCCTCGATGGTCGGGTGCTGGAAGAGGTGGCGCAGGGAGAAGGAGAGCCCCTTCTCCTTCGCCTTGGCGAGGACCTGGATGCTGAGCAGGGAGTCCCCGCCGAGGTCGAAGAACCCGTCGCGCACTCCCACCTGCTGGAGCCCCAGCACCTCCGCCCAGATCGCGACGAGGATCCGCTCCTCCTCGTTGCGCGGCGGCACCAGCGTGCTCTCCGGCTCCGGCCGGTGTTGATCCGGGGCCGGCAGCGCCCGAAGGTCTATCTTGCCGTTGGTGGTGAGCGGGAAGGCCGGGAGCACGATCAGGATGGCCGGCACCATGTAGTCGGGCAACTTCTCCGTCAGCGCCCGCCTGAGCGCGCTGGCGGTGGGCGCTTCGCCGGTCCTCGGCACCAGATAGGCGACGAGTTGCTTCTGCCCGTCCGCCAGCGGGCGGGCCAGCACCACGCACTGCGAGACCTGCTCCAGCGCGCCCAGCGCCGACTCCACCTCGCCAAGCTCAATGCGGTGCCCGCGGATCTTCAGCTGTCGATCGCAGCGCCCGAGGTACTCGAGGGTGCCGTCCGCACGCCAGCGGGCGAGATCGCCCGACCGGTACATGCGGGCGCCCGGCTCGGCGCTGAAGGGATCCGGGACGAACCGCTGCGCGGTCAGTCGAGGCCGGCCGAGGTAGCCGCGCGCCACGCCGCCGCCGGCCACGTAGAGCTCACCCGGCACGCCGATGGGCACCGGCTCGCCGTCGGTGTCGAGGAGGCGGGCCCGCAGATCGCCGATGGTCCGTCCAATGCGGCTCCCGACGACCCCAGCCACGTCCTCCGCGCCGACGCGGTGGTACGTCACATGCACCGTCGTCTCGGTGATGCCGTACATGTTGATGAGCTCGACCGAGTCGCCGTGCCGCTCCACGAACGGCCGCAGCGTCGCCCCGTCGAGCGCCTCGCCGCCGAAGATCACCATCCGGACCCGCAGGTCGGCGGAGGCGCCGTTGGCCTCCTCGTACGCCACCAGCCCGCGGAAGGCGGACGGGGTCTGGTTGAGTACCGTCACGCCTTCGCTGCAGAGCAGCCGGTAGAAGCTCTCGGGGGTCCGGCTCTGCCAGAACGGGACCACCACCAAACGGCCCCCGTACAGCAGCGCGCCCCAGAGCTCCCAGACGGAGAAGTCGAACGCCAGCGAGTGGAAGAGGGTCCAGACGTCGCCGCCATCGAAGCGGAACCGGTGGTGCGTCGTCTCGAAGAGCCGGACGACGTTGTGGTGGGTGACCAGGCAGCCCTTCGGCCTCCCCGTCGTGCCCGAGGTGTAGATGACGTAGGCCACGTGGCTGGGCGTGTTGACGCTCTCCAGCGGCTCCACCGACTCGCGCGCCACGTCGTCCCAGTCACGGTCCATCCGGATGACGGTCGCACGGCTGGTGGGCATCCGGTCCATCAGCGAGTCCTCGGTGAGCAGCACCGGAGCCTCGGCGTCCTCGAGCACGAACGACAGACGCTCCTGGGGGTAAGCGGGATCGAGCGGCAGGTAGGCGCCGCCGGCCTTGAGGACGCCCAGGACCGCGATCACCATGTCGAGTGACCGCTCCTGGCAGATGCCAACTCGCACCTCGGGCCCCACGCCCAGCCCGCGCAGTCGGCGAGCCAGCTGGTTGGAGCGCGCGTCGATCTCGGCGTAGGTCAGGGATCGCCCGTCACAGACCGCGGCGATCCTCTCCGGCACCCGCTCCGCCTGCGCGACGAACAACTCGTGGAGGCAGCGCGTCGGCGGGTGGCGCTGGTCGGGGTTCCAGTCGACCAGCAGCTTCTTCCGCTGCGCCTGCGTGAGCAGCGGGAGGCCCGTGACCCTCTCCCCCGGCGACTGGAGCGCGCGGTCGAGGAGCGTCTCGAAGTGCTCCGCCCAACGCACCATGGTGCCGTCCTCGAACAGGTCTCGGTTGCACTCCCAGTCCAGGACCAGCTCGTCACCGATGGTGGCGACGTTCAGGCCGATGTCGAAGGCGTAGTAGTCGCTCACCGAGCTGAGGTACTCGACCTCGAAGCCCGGCATCGTCCGCGCGCCCACCACCGGCCCCATGTTGAAGGCGGCCTCCACCAGCAGGCGCCGGCTTGGCTCGCGGTGGAGCTTCGTCGCCCGCACCAGGCGAGAGAACGGGAGGTCGGCGTGGTCGTATGCGTCGAGCAGGGTCTCGCGCATGCCGGCCACCAGGTCGGCGAACGGCCGATCCATCCGTGCCCGGCTGCGGATCGGGACCAGGTTGACGCAGTAGCTCACCAGGTCCGTGGTCCCAGGGTGCGAGCGTCCGGCGACGGGGATGCCCACCAGGATGTCATCCTGCGCGCAGAGCCGGTGGAGCATGGCCGAGTAGGCCGCCAGCAGCGTCATGAACGGCGTGCAGCCGTTCCGCTGGCCGAACCTGCGAAGGGCGAAGACGGCCTCGCGTCCGAGCCGCGTGCGGTGGCGGCCCGCCCGGTAGCTCACCTTCGCCGGGCGGGCGTGATCGGTGGGCAGCTCCAGGGTCGGGGAGGCTCCCTCGAGCTGCTTCAGCCAGTAGGCCTCATGCGCCAGCATCGAGGGGTCTCGGGCGCGGTCGTTGAACCGGGTGACGTACTCGCTGTGCTGGAGCGCCGGACTCCGCCGCCAGGGCACCTCCCGGAGCAACGCACCGTACGCCCGGACCACGTCCTCCAGGAGGACGCCCATGGCCCAGCCGTCGACGACGACGTGGTGGGCGACCAGCGCAAGGATGTGCTCGGTCGGGGCCAGCCGGACGATCAGCGCGCGGAAGAGCGGCCCCACAGTCAAGTCGAAGAGGTCGTCGGCGGAAGCCTTGAGGTGACCGATCGCAAGCGCCTCCCGCTCTCCGGCTGGCGCGCCGCTCAGGTCGACGGTGGACACGGCAGCCTCGACGCTGCCCGCGATGGTCTGCGTCTGACCGTCGCCCGAGATCGTGGTGCGCAGGCCGTCGTGGCAGGAGGCCGCGGCATTGACCGCCCGCTCCATGGCCCCGAGGTCCAGCTCCCCGCGCAGCCGCAGCATGAGCGGGAAGTTGTAGGCCTTCGAGCCCTCGTCGCTCTCCTGGGCGATGATCCACAGGTGCTTCTGTGGGTCGGTGAGAGGCAGGGTGCGGGCGCTCCCGTGGGCGTCGTGGCGGCGGTTCGACATGGCGTTCTCGCTCTTGAACTCCGGTCCGACTCACCGATCCGTCGCCCGGAGCCAGTCGGCCGCACGCTCCGCGAGCATGATGCAGGTCAGACCGGTGGGAAACCTTGGGATGTTGGGCATGACGGACGCGTCGACGACGCGAAGACCTTCGACCCCGCGCACCCGGAAGCGTCCGTCCACCACCGCCTCGGCGTCGCCGTCGCCTCCCATTCGCGCGGTGCCGACGGGGTGGAAGGACGTGCTGATGAACGTCCGAATGGTGTTGTGTAGCGCCGCCTCCCTTCCGACGATGGCGTCGCTCCAGATGAAGACGCGCTCCACCAACTCGGCCATCGCCGGGGTGCGGATGATCCGCCAGGCGAGGCGCACTCCCTCCGCAAGCCGCGGCAGGTCGCCCGGATCGGACAGGCACCGGAACTCGAGATCCGGCTTGGCGTCGAGCGCGGTGGAGGGCAGCCGAACACGACCGCGTGAGCGCGGCCGCGTGAGGACGGCGGAGATCCCGAGGGCCCGCTGGCACCCGAGCATGTGCTGGAGTGGGAGCCAGGAGATGTCCACGTTCCCCATCATGTAGAGGTGCATGTCGTTGGCTTCGCTGGAGCCCGCCGCGGTGAACCGGAGCAGCGTCTGGTGTACCGGCTCGCCCTCGGTGCACGCTCCTCGCTTCGGCACGGCCCACAGGACGACAGCCGTGTGGTCCAGGAGGTTTTCACCGACCCCCGGAGAGACCGCCACCGGGTCGACGCCCAGGCGCGACAACTCCGCCTCCGGACCGATCCCGGAGCGAAGGAGCAGGGCCGGGGTGAAGATCGCCCCCGAGGCCAGGGTGATCCGGCGGCCTCTCACCTGCTCCCGCCCGTTCTCCGACGCGAACTCGACGCCCACGGCGCGTCTCCGCTCGAACAGCACACGAAGCGCAGCGCACCGTCCCCGCACGACCAGGTTGGCGCGCTGCCGCGCCGGGCCGAGGTAGGCGAGCGCCGTGGAGTAGCGCCGACCGTCCCGCGTGTTGGTGGGGACCACGCCTACGCCGGTGACCGGATCGGGGTGGTTGTGGTCCAGTACCTCCGGGAACCCGAGGGATCGACAGGCGCGCAGGAACCCGCCCTGCGAGCGGCTCAGCTGTTCGGCGCTGCAACGGCGGACCGGGATGGGGCCACCGCGGCCATGCCACTCTCCGTCGTAGTCGAGATCGTCCTCGAGGCGGCGGAAGTGGGGGAGCACCTGGTCCCACGACCACTCGTCGCAGCCCCACTCCCTCCACTCGTCGATGTCCGCCGGCGCTGGACGCAGCGCCACGCAGCCGTTGATGGCCGAGGATCCGCCGATGACCTTCCCGACGAAGTACGGCATCTGCAGCAACATGTTCCCGCCCGGCGAGCTGCTCCCCTGGAGAACGCCCTTCACCGCGCCCACCTTGTCGCCGACCGAGGCGGCGCCGAAGGCCCGCGTCGCGTCGAGGAGCCGCTTCCCGGCGGTGTCCGTCCGAGTCTTCGCCGTCAACCCCCAGTCGAAGCCCTTGAGGGCGGGCACGGTGGCGTTCAGCAGCTCGCCGGGGGTCTCCTCCGGCGTCCGAAAGTCGGCGCCGGCCTCGATCAGCAGGACTCGCCGCCCCTGATCCTCGGAGAGACGGGCGGCGAGAGCGCAGCCTGCGGTGCCGCCGCCCACGATGACGTCGTCGAACTCGGACATGGGCTCCATGGCGCTCTCGTCCCGGGGGCGCCCCATCACTCGCCCCCGACCTGCGGCGCGGCGCTGCCGGCCTGCTCCGCCGCCAGCATCTCGGGTGCGAGGCCGGTGGATGCGTCGACGCCCGCCTCGCGCAACAGCGCGGCCAGCCCCGCGACCGTCGGGTTCTCGAACACCCGACGAAGGGGCACTTCGACGCGGAACCGCGCGTTGATCCGGGCCGCCAACTGCATGGCGATGAGCGAGTCGCCGCCCAACGCGAAGAAGTTGTCGTCGACCCCCACCAGGTCCACCTTCAGGCTCTCGCGCCAGAACTCGACCAACGCCCGCTCGAGCGGAGTGCTCGGGGCGAGGTTGGCGGGGCCGGGAGCAGCGCTCGGGCGCAGCGTCGGGAGCGCGTGGCGATCGACCTTGCCGTTGGCGCTCAGCGGCAAGTGGCCGAGCTGGAACACGTGCTTCGGCAGCATGTACTCGGGCAGGTGCGCGGCCAGGTGGGCGATCAGGGCGTCGTTGTCGAACCGGCTCACCTCCGCCGGCCCCTGGGCGACCAGCACATGCTGGCCGAGGACCTCCGCGGCCGCGCCCCGCTCCGGGAAGCAGGTGCTTCGCTCGAAGCCGCGCGAGGCCAGCGCCTCTTCCCACTGGGCGGTGTCCAGTAGCGGGCGGTTGCTCTCCAGCCGCTCGTCCTGGTAGTCGCCGAGCCCCTCGATGAACCCCACGCTGATGAGGTGCAGCCGGGTGTTGCGGGTGGTCTCGACGGCGAGCAGCAGGCCGTTCGGCGCGAGCAGCGTCCGCAGGTTGTCGAGCGCCCGGCTGACGTGGTGCGCGTCGTGCAGGACGTTGGCCGCCACGATCACGTCGAAGCGGTGCCGCGTGTAGCCTTGGCGGAGGGGATCGACGTTCAGGTCGAACAGCTTGAACTCCAGGAACGGGTACTCGTGGAACTTCTCCCGCGCGCTGTCCGTGAAGAAGGTGGAGATGTCGGTGTAGGTGTAGACCGTCCGCTCCGGTGGCAGCACCGGCAGCAGCGACACCGTGGTGCCGCCGGTCCCCGCTCCGACCTCGAGGATGCGGAGCTTGGCGTCGGCCGGCAGGGCGGCCACCACTCCGCCAAGCACGCGCCGCGCGGTGTGGTTCACGTACGTTGCGATAGGGTTGGACTGGTAGATGCTCTCGGCCGTCCGCCACGAGCCGCCGGGGAAGAGCAGCTCCAGGGCGTCCACCTCGCCGCGGAAGAGGGCGGCGAGGTTGCTGATGCTCCGCTCGAAGTAGGCGATCAGCTCCGGCACCTTCCGTGTCCATGCGTTGTCTCGCAGGCCGGCCCGGATCTCCTCCAGCGGCGGGCTGCGGAGCGGGCGTGGGCTGCGGAAGGTCCATGCGTCGACCCGCTCCAGGGCCCCGTCCTCGCTGAGGGTCTGCAGCCATTGCGCCAGCAGCTTCGCGTAGTGCGGCTTGATCCGCAGCTCGGCGGCCAGATCCTTCACGGTCCGGACCTCTCCCGCGGCGCCGAAGACACCGAGCCCCCGCAGCGTGCAGCACATGGCCTCGGTGCTGAGCTGCTCGACCCGCCGCCAGAGCGCCTCGAACTGACGGAGCTCCGCGTCGCTGGGCGGCGGCTGCTCCCTCCCCCAGGACAGGGCCGCGTCCCATGCCTGCCGCGCCGCCGGAGAGGCCCGCTCCGTCTCGAAGCCGTGCCCAGGCCCCTTCGGGTTGGCGACCGGAACGATCCAGGCGGCCAGCTGCCGGTTGCTGCGATCCTCACCGACCGTGTCCACCACGGCCGCCTCGATGCCGGAGTGCTGCTCGATCACCGCGGCGATCTCGCCCAGCTCCACGCGGAACCCGTTGATCTTGACCTGGAAGTCCTCGCGGCCGAGGAACTCGATGTTGCCGTCGGGCAGGTAGCGGCCCAGATCGCCGGTGTCGTACAGGCGCTCCCCGCTCTCCGGGTGGACGATGAACCGTGCCGCCGTCTCCTCCGGCCTGCGCCAGTAGCCCTTGGCCAGCCCTACGCCGCCGATGAAGAGCTTCCCGGGCACCCAGACCGGGCGCGGCCGCAGGTGCCCATCGAGCACGTGGAATCGCTGGTTCGCCAGCGGCTTGCCGTAGGGGATGCTGTTCCACTTCGAATCGACCTCCCCGACCCGATAGAAGATCGACCAGATCGAGGCCTCGGTGGCGCCGCCCATGCTGATCACCTCGAGGTCGGGCCAGAGCCTCTTCGCCCGGTCCGGCAGCCCGACCGGGATCCAGTCCCCGCTGAGCATGACCAGGCGGAGCGCGGGGGGGCGAAGCTCCGGCCGGAGCTCCAGGGAATCGACCAGGAGCTGAAAGAGCTGCGGCACCGAGTTCCACACCGTCACCCGGTGCTCGGCCAGGAGCTCGACCCAGTGGCTGGGCTCCTTGGCCAGGCTCGTGTCGGGCATGACGAGCGCGCCGCCTGCCTCCGCCATCCCGAAGATGTCGTAGACCGAGAGATCGAAGCTCAGCGAGGAGAGCGCGAGGACGCGGTCGGCTGGACCGATCCCAAAGCGTCGGTTGACGTCGACCACGGTGTTGTTGGCCCCGCGGTGGTCGATCAGCACGCCCTTCGGCCGACCGGTGGAGCCCGAGGTGTAGATGACATAGGCCAGCGAGTCGAAGTCCTGCTTCGGCTCCAGCGCGGCGTAGTCACCATCCGTGTCGGTAAGCCGATCGACAGCCAGGCGCTCCAAGCCCGCCGGCCACTCCAGCTCGGCGTCGAGGATGGAGCTGGTCAGCGCGCACCGCGCGCCCGACTCGGCGAGCAGGCGATCGCGCCGCTCGCGCGGAAGCTCCGGATCAAGCGGGACGTAGGCGCCGCCGGCCACCAGGATTCCGTAGGCAGCCACGACCTGCTCCCACCCCTTGGGCAGCACGATTGCCACCAGCGAGTCGGGCTCGACCCCCAGGGCCCGCAGCTGGCGGCCCAGCCGGTTGGCGCAGGCGTGGAGCTCGCGGTAGGTCAGGCACCTCCCGGAGGAGATCACCGCGATGTCGTCGCCATTCTGCGCCGCGCGCCTCGCCAGCGCCCCGTGCAGCAGGAGCTCGGGCAGAGGCGCCTCCGTGGCGTTGGCCTCCTGCACCAGGGCCCGCTGCCCCGCCGGCGCCGCCACGGGGGCGCGCTCGTTCCAGGCCCTCTCCGCGGCCAGCCGCTCCAGGAGGTCGCGGTAGGCCTCGAACATGCCGTCCAGCATGCCCGCTGGGAAGAGCTCCTCGACCGCGTCCCAATTGAGGATGAGGTCACCGCGGTCCTCCACGACCTGGAGGTCCAGCCAGACCTGGGGCGTCTGGCTGACGCCGTAGACCTCCGGCCCGAACACATTGGCCGCCTCGGCCGCGTCGCCCGCGCCGCCCTCCAGGCCGAGTGCGCTGGTGAAGACCACGGGCATGGTGGCGAACGGCGTGCCGCCGCGCCGGCGCGCTTGCTCACGCACCACGCGCACGCCGCTGAAGTACCGGTGATCCAGGTCGCGCCACAACTGCTGCTGCACCTGGGCGGCCCGCTGGGCGAACGGCGCGTCCGCACTGCAGTCGACCTCCAGCAGCGTGAGCGACGTGAAGTCACCGATCAGCCGGCCCACCTGCGGATGGAGCGACATGCGGTTGAAGAGGGTAAGGTTGATGGTGAAGCGCGGGCTCTTGCTCCAGCGCGCCAGGGTCTCGGCATAGGCGGCGATGAGGATCCCCGCTGGCGTCATCCCCCGGGTCCTGGCCTCCGCCTTGAGGACCTCCCATGTCTGGCGATCGATCTGGGCCCGTCGGCGGCCGAAGCGGGGTCTGGCCAGCACAGACGAGTCCCGAACCACAGGCAGGTCGGGCCCGGGCGGGAGCGTGTCGACGCGGGCCAGCCAGTAGTCGCGCGAGCGCTGGAACGAGGGGCTGCTCTCGAGCGACCGCTCCGCGAGGATGTAGTCGCGGAAGGAGAGGTCCAGCGGGGGGAGCGACAGCTGTGGGGCGAGGTAGAAGCGGCCCCACTCGCTGAAGAGGATGTAGAGGCTCCACGTGTCGATGATCAGCGCGTCGAAGCTCAGGTAGAGCCGCATTCGATCCGGAGCCGAGAGCACGGCGTGGATCTCGAACAGCGGCCAGCGATCGGCTGGCAACACCTGGTGGGAGAGCCGCTCCCGAACCGCAGCGATCTCCCGATCCACCGCGGCAACGTCTCGTCCGCGCATGTCGTGGACCGTGATCTCGTAGGGCGGGACCTCCTGCAGCACGTGCTGCGTACCGTCGGCCTGGAACACCGCCCGCAACATGTCGTGTCGCGCAATGACCCGGTTGAGCGCGGCATTGAGCCCCCCGATCTCGAGGCCGGTGGCTTCTCGCTCCGAGTAGTAGTGCGTGGTGACGCCGCCGAGCTCCAGGGCGTCCCCGCGCCCGAGCAGGTAGGCCTGCTGCACGTCGGAGAGCGGGAACGGCTCGTGGCGGCGGCCCGGGGCCTGGGTGATGGGCGGCAGGGCGTGCTCCTGGATGGCCGCCTCGTGTGCCTCGAGCATGGCGAGGAGCTCGCTCTTGCAACGCCGGAGCTCGTCGCGAAGCTCGGCGGTCAGCACGTCGCGAGGCGCGCTCACCCCCAGTTGATCACCCGCCACCCAGATCCGCACGCCGGAGTCAGACAGCTTTCGAACCAGTTCCCTGAGCATGCTCTGCCGCTCCCCTCGCTTCGTTCGTTCGGCAACCTGGTCGAGACCGCCCGGATTCACGGCGTCGTCCGTGCAGGCGAGACTTTCCGTGGCCCACCACGGGGCTCGCGCACGCCGGCGCGCGGCTCCGGGTGCACCAGCCGCTCCAGCGCCTCCACCAACCCGTCGAGGTGCGGGCCGGACATCACGCTGTGATGGGTCCCCGGGACCACCGCGCTCCGCAGCTCTCCCCGCACCAGCGGCCCCCATCCCCAGGAGGCGTCGTGCAGGCCGGGGTGATCTGCGAACTCGCTCACCCCCAGGTCTCGCGCCTTGAGGACGATGGTCAGGTCGGGGTGGATGGGCTGCGGGCGGTGCGCGCGCACGGCCCGGATCGTGGCCTCGAATACGGCGAGCACCGGCGCCAGCGCGCGGGCGGTCAGGCCGGACCGCAGGCCGCCGACCCGATCGATCAGGTAGGCCAGCCGATCGCCCGCCGGGACTGCCTCGAGCTCGGAGACCGGGAAGCGCTCCACCGGAAAGCCCTCGTTCAGGTCCTCCATGAACCAGAGGGCCAGGCGCGCGCCGTCCACCGCCGCCGACTGCAGCGGCGCCGGGCCGTCGATGAGCACGAGCTGATGGACGCGCTCCCCTTCGGCCTCCAGCTGGCGGGCCATTTCGAAGGCGACGGCGCCGCCCGAAGACCACCCACCGAGGTGATACGGTCCGTGCGGCTGCACCGCCCGCACCCCATCCACGTAGCGCGCGGCCATCGTGACGAGGTCGTCGCAAGGAGCCTCGCGCCCGTCCAGCCCCGCGGCCTGCAGCCCGTAGACCGCCCTGCCCTGGCGGCGGGCGAGTTCGTAGTAGCAGAGCACGTTCCCGCCGGCCGGGTGCACCAAGAAGTATGGTGGCTGCTTCCCCTCGAGCCGGACGCGCACCAACGGAGACCAGACCTCCGGAGCCGCCTTGCTCCGCAGGCGCGCGGCCATGCTGGCGATGGTGCGCCCCTCCAGCAGGGCGGCGAGCGGGATCATCTGCCCGAAGCGCTCGTCCACCTTGGCCAGGATGCGCACGGCCGAGAAGGAGTTGCCGCCGATCTCGAAGTAGTCGTCGTCTACCCCGATGCCGGTCGCGCCGAGGACCTCCTCCCAGATCCCGGCGAGCACGCGCTCGGTCTCGTTTCGCGGGGCGGCGCGAAGTCGCCCCGCCCCGGTCGCGACCGACTCCGAGGGGGCTAGCCGGGCCAACTCCCCCCGATCGACCTTGCCGTTGCCGGTCAGCGGCAGCGCCGACAACACGGAGATGACCGCCGGCACCATGTACGCGGGCAGCCGCTCGGCCAGGAAGGCCTTGATCCCAGCCGGGGTCGGAGCCGCCTCGCCGTCGACGCCGACGACGTAGGCCACCAGCCGCATCACCTGCGCTCCGGTGACCTCGTTCAGCAGCACCACTGCCGCGGTGATCCCCGGGTGGCCGAGAAGGTGCGCCTCGATCTCGCCCAGCTCGATCCGGTGGCCCTGGACCTTCACTTGCAGGTCGCGGCGTCCCAGGAACTCGATGTCGCCCGAGGGGAGCCAGCGGCCGAAGTCGCCGGTGCGATAGAGCCGCTCGCCGGTCAGCGGGTTGGTCACGAAGCTGCGGGCGGTCCTCTCTGCGTCCCGCCAGTAGCCGAGCGCGGTCCCGATGCCGCCGATGAAGAGCTCGCCAGTCACCCAGTCCGGGCAAGGCTGCCAATCGTCGGACAGGACGTGGAAGGTCTGGTTGGTCAGGGGACGGCCGTAGGGGATGCTGCGCCAGCCCGGATCGACCTGGCCGACAGGGTAGAAGATGGACCAGATCGAAGCCTCGGTGGCGCCGCCAAGGCTCACCACCTGCGCGGCCGGCGCCACCTGGCGGATCCGATCGGGCAAGGTCACCGGGATCCAGTCTCCGCTCAGCATGGCCAGCCGCAGGGTGGGCAGCGAATGCCCCGGCGGCAACGCCTCCACCATCAACTGCATCAGCGCCGGCACGGAGTTCCAGAGCGTGACGCCCTCGCGCCGGAGTTGCTCCACCCACCGCCGCGGCGCATGGGCGGCGTCAGCCTCGGGCAGCACCAGCGTGGCGCCGGCCGCCACCGCGCCGAAGATGTCGTAGACCGAGAGGTCGAAGTTGAGCGCCGAGATCCCGAAGATCCGATCCTTCGCCCCGACCGCGAAGCGGCGGTTGACGTCGATGACGGTGTTGACGGCGCCCCGGTGGTCGATCATCACCCCCTTCGGCTCGCCAGTGGAGCCTGAGGTGTAGATCACGTAGGCCAGGTCTTCCGGGCGCTGGACATCGTCCAGCGGCTCATCGCCGACCTCGCCGAGATCGGCGCTGTCCCCCTCCACGCAGATGGGCATCACCCCGTCCGGCCAGGCCACGCGCTCCAGCGAAGCCCGGTCGGTGACCGCCAGCGCGACCTGGGCGTTGCTTAGCAGGTACCTCATCCGCTCGGGGGGAACACCCGGATCGATGGGGACGTAGGCGGCGCCGGAGGCCAGCACGCCGTGGACGCCGGCGATCTGCGCCGTCCGCTCCGCCGCGATCACCGCGACGAGCTGGTTCGGACGACCTCCCCGCCGGCGGAGCACGCGCGCGATGCGGTTGACCTGTCGGTGAAGCTCGCCGTAGCTCAGCGTCTCCCGCGACGTGATGATCGCCGGGTGATCGGGCTGGAGCTCCGCCTGGAGGCGCAGCGCCGAGTGGAGGAGGCCGCCCGGCCGCGGTGCCTCGGTGGCGTTGACCGCAGCCCTGCGCGCGAGCTGGGCGGCGGGCCGG
>Ga0209464_10000268_pt1 | contig 17165 bp, 14 predicted proteins | sample DOMMetBare1Fresh_2_FD_187473 | JGI IMG/M metagenome (GOLD analysis project Ga0209464, IMG submission 187473) | Wetland sediment microbial communities from St. Louis River estuary, USA, under dissolved organic matter induced mercury methylation -... | ecosystem: Environmental > Aquatic >...
TAAACTCATGTGTCAGATACTATTCACAGCATTGAGGTCTTCGAATGCCACTTTAAGACGGGCAATCAGAGACTCTTCTCCCTTACGCAACCAGACACGCGGATCGTAGTACTTTTTATTCGGTTTTTCATCTCCTTCCGGATTGCCGATCTGACCTTGCAGGTAACCGCGGTTTGCGGCTTCGAAAGCACGCACTCCATCCCAGTATGCCCATTGGGTATCGGTGTCGATATTCATTTTTACCACGCCGTAGCTGATGGCTTCGCGAATCTCTTCGTGGGTAGAACCCGAACCTCCGTGGAACACAAAGCTTACCGGATGGGCATCAGCGATACCCTCTTTTTCCCGGATATAGTCCTGAGAATTTTTCAGGATCACCGGAGCAAGCTTTACATTACCCGGTTTGTACACTCCATGCACATTGCCGAATGAGGCTGCAATGGTGAAGTTAGGGGATATCTTGCTCAACTCCTTGTATGCGTAGTATACATGTTCCGGCTGGGTGTATAGCAGGCTGTTGTCCACACTGCTGTTGTCCACTCCATCTTCTTCACCGCCGGTAATGCCCAACTCGATCTCAAGCGTCATGCCCATCTTGCTCATGCGCTCCAGGTAACGTTTGCTGATTTCGATATTTTCCTCGATAGGTTCCTCCGAAAGGTCGAGCATATGGGAACTGAACAACGGTTTTCCCGTTTCTGCGAAATTCTTCTCACTGGCATCGAGCAGGCCGTCGATCCAGGGAAGGAGTTTCTTAGCCGCATGGTCGGTGTGCAGGATGACACGAACACCATAAGCTTCTGCCAGGGTGTGGATGTGTTTTGCTCCTGCAATAGCTCCGAGTATAGCCGCTTGTTGGCCTTCTAGTTTCAGTCCTTTGCCGGCATTGAATGCAGCCCCCCCGTTTGAAAACTGGATCATCACCGGAGCGTTTACATTCTTCGCTGCCTCTATTACGGCATTGACAGTGGAAGATCCCACGACGTTAACAGCCGGAATGGCAAAGCCCTTTTCTTTAGCAACCTTGAAAATAAATTGTAGGTCGTCGCCGGTAACTACACCGGGCTTTACTACTTCTGAAATTTTACCCATAATCGTTGTATTAAAGTTTTAGTGATATTCTTCGTTTGTGCAGCGAACGCATCGCATACCCGAAGTATAACGATGTTTTCCCGGAACAACTTTTTCTATGACATTGGAATGGTCATGCAAGCTAAAAAACACTTTGCAATGAGAAAAAGTTTACCTCTACCAGGTTCAAAAAATCACAAATTGCCCAAAAATAAGTGACTATTTGTCGGGCTATCCTCTATTTTACAAGCGAAAAGAGGTGTAATATTAGAATGAAAATGACTACCTTTGCGGCACATTATTTCTAACTCTAAAAACTCAATTTTAATGGTAAGCTACAAAGACTTAGGCTTGTCGAACACTAAAGAAATGTTCGCTAAAGCAATTGAAGGAAAATACGCTATTCCTGCTTTCAACTTCAACAACCTTGAGCAATTGCAAGCAATTGTAGGTGCTGCTGCTGAAACCAAATCACCGGTGATCCTTCAGGTATCAAGCGGTGCACGTAAATATGCTAACTCTACTTTGCTTCGTTATATGGCGCAAGGTGCAGTTGAATACGCTAAAGAATTGGGTTGTCAAGTGCCTATCGCTTTGCACCTTGACCACGGTGACAGCTTCGAGCTTTGCAAAAGCTGTATCGACTCAGGTTTCTCTTCTGTAATGATCGACGGTTCACACCTTTCATTCGAAGAAAACATCGCTTTGACTTCTAAAGTTGTTGAATACGCTCACGCTCACGGTGTGACTGTAGAAGGCGAACTTGGTGTGTTGGCAGGTGTTGAGGACGAAGTTTCTCACGAACACCACACATATACTCAGCCTGAAGAAGTAGAAGAATTCGTGAAAAAAACCGGTGTTGACTCATTGGCTATTTCTATCGGTACTTCTCACGGTGCTAACAAATTTACTCCGGATCAGTGTACACGTAACGCTGAAGGCATCCTGATCCCACCTCCATTGCGTTTCGACATCCTTGAGGAAATCGAAAAACGTATTCCCGGATTCCCTATCGTACTTCACGGTGCTTCTTCTGTTCCACAAGATCAGGTTGCTATCATCAACAAATACGGTGGTGCAATGAAAGATGCAGTAGGTATCCCTGAAGAGCAATTGCGTAAAGCTGCTTCTTCTGCAGTTTGCAAAATCAACATCGACTCTGACGGTCGTATCGCGATGACTGCTGCTGTTCGCGAAGTGCTTGCTACAAAACCAGGTGAGTTTGACCCACGTAAATACTTAGGTGTTGCACGTGATAACCTCAAAGCTCTTTACAAAGCAAAAATCCAAAACGTATTGGGTAGCGCTGACAGAGTTTAATTCTCTAAGCAAAATATATAGGAGCCTCCGGAATTTTCCGGAGGCTTTTTTTGTGTCCAGAAAGAGGCCCCGCAAGGAACCTCTTTCTTATTCACTTGTACGCCTTTCATTGTGCATATACATGTACACTATTCTTAGCCGCCGGCAGGTAATTCACCCCTTTCCATGTAATCATCAGGAAGATAAAAGCCACCGGAAGCAGCCACAGCGTGAAGCGGCGGTGCCGGCTTTGCAGTCGCATGTGGATGTAAAGCAGATAAGCGGCAGCGGTAATGAATGCCCAGGTCTCTTTCGGGTCCCAGGACCAGTAGTGCCCCCAGGCTTCTTTGGCCCATTTGGCCCCCATGAGCATGCCCAGGATCAAGAGCCCGAAGCCAATGTAAATGAGGTTGTCAGCAAAGTTGCTCAACTCTTCGTCGTTTATTCTGTCGGGTTTATATAATTGTACCACAGACACTATTGTTGCAGCTCCCAACAATGAATAGGCCAGGATATAGGCCGTCACGTGAGGCACAAACCAGACGCTCTGCAATGCCGGCATCAGGTGCCTGGAGTGAATCTCCGGTTTAAAGATATTCACCAGAATAAAGACAATGGCAACAACCAGACTGTAACTGAGTATCCATTTATAACGCCATTTCAGGTAGGTAATACTGCCTACGGAAGCGAGAAAGAAGGAGTACCAGAGGCGTGTTTCTCCCATTGTACGCATAGGCGGACGTTCCAGGCTCATCCAGAATCCTCCGATAAAGATCGCAAATAACAGGATTCCGGCAACGGTGGATAACTGTGCCCAGAGTTGTTTTCTTACACTGTACTGAAGAATAACAGCCACAACCCAAAGCGCAATGGTCGGTATGGCAAATCCGGTAAAACTATTCCAGGTGATCATCTTTCACTTCTCCTTTCTTTTTCCGTCCTGTCCAGAACAGGCACAGGCTGCCTGAGGCAAATAATATAATTCCCACATAGACCAGCTTCAACCACGGGTCATATACCAACTCGAAACTGCTGTAGCCTGATGCTTTTCCCATTTCATTGTCGTATCCATACTGATAAATGGTCCAGTCATCTATAGTGAGGGGTTTATTCACCTCCAGCACATGCTTCACACTTTTCCCCGAACGGGTATAGACCTCGATGTCCGAGGCAAAGCGTTTAGGTTCGGGGCGGGTCATGGCCAGACTGTATTTCGCATTCAGGGGAATAACCCGGTAAAGTTGCGCATAATTGCCACAGCACACCCAGCCCGCCTGCGTCTTTCCACTCATCTTATCTTTTACCCTGACTTTCACCGCCGGACATGAGCCGGGCATAAACACAGTCTTGTACGTCGAGTCGCTGTTTCGTACCGCCTGAGGCAGGTACTTGTCGATGGATATTTCCCATTGGGAAATCTTACCTCCCGTTTGCGTGCTATCCAGTTGAAGGTATTCCGGTTTGCTTTCGGGAATGGCATTGCCTGTTTTGCGGTCAATCACGGCGAGCATCGGATCATATTCGTCCAGGGTGAAATCGTTGAGCCGGATAGCCAGAGGCAGTTCCAGTACTTCGTTTTTGTCGTTGTACACTCTCCATTCGGGATAATCGGTATCTTCTTCCACATACATCCCATAGCGGCGCATGTCGGCATGACCGAAACCGGCAGCAAAAAGGAAAATCCATAAGCCGGTGTGGTTGAGGTAAAAGGGATAATCTTTCCACCGGAAAGCTTTCATCCGTTTGGCGATTACAGCACCCAGAGCGACCAGCGTAAAGAAATAGACCAGCACAAAAGGCCAGGAAGAGGTCATTCGGCTAAAGCCGAGAATATCTATAACTGTTCTCTGACTGGGTGAGTTTCCGGTAACCTGAGGAGTAAGTCCCATGATAACGGTCAGGATGACCAATGCCGTCAGTAGGGAGATGGTCAGCGGTATGCCCGATAGCCATTGGAAAAAGCGGCTACGTGATTTGAGCGAGAGCAGGAAGAGAGCGAATAGCAGTATCCCACCTGCAAAGAGATTATTGGGCCAGATCAGGATGTCGAATTTGAATCTCCCCAGGAAAAGCTGCAAAGCGTAGCCAACCAGTACAATGCCGGTGACGATGAACGCGCTTTCGGCGAAGGACCAGGGTGGTTTCCAGAGGATTTTCTTCTGTGTCGGTTCTGTCATGAAATCATAGTGTTTAATATATATGATGTTGAACCCCTTCATGGTTCGGGTATTTTCGCTATTAGGGCTCCGGGTTGACACCGATAGTCGTCAAGCGAAGGGGCGAAATATTAAATATTTGGGTTTTCGGGCTGCAAGCCCAGTACATCTTAGCCCAAGGCAACGCCTTGGGTGTAAATGCACAAGACCGACAGAACCCTGAAAGGGCGACATAGGAACATAAAACGATTTATATCGCCCTTTCAGGGTTCAATCTGTATGATTCATCCTCTACCCAGGGCGTTGCCCCGGGCTAGGATATGTCAGGCTTTCAGCCTTCTAAAACCTTAGCTTGACGGCAATGGGGTTGACACCCGGGGTTATTCATATTCAACCACTTCGTGGTTATAGGCTGAGTGAAAACTCAAATAGGCAATCTGGCTTTTCATTTTCGTGTTGAAGCGGACTTATCGTTCCCGGTTTAAATCCATCTTATCAAAACACCTTACTCTTTTTCGGGGAGTAAGGTGTATCCTGTTATTGGTTTTGAGAATGAATGGGCTCAGATTTCCAGCAGCCGTTTATTGGCTTGGGCCTTTTTAACCCATTCGGGAATCATGGTTTTTTTGAAAACCTCTTTCTTCTCACGCAAGGTCTTCATGTCAAGGCCAATGAATTGCTGCGCTTTTTCCTTCGTACTGAGGTCAGGCATAGGGACATCACCTGATTTGCCCAGTGCAAAAAGAACCTTCTGCAAAGCCAACTGTGCCTGAAGAGCCTTCTCCAGGCTGTGGGAGAGAATGCGTTGCACTTCTACGGGAGCATGAAACGAGGCTCCGTGAGAGGCTACGGCAAAGTCCCAGCGCCATTGTGACTGGCGGATCAGTTTGAGGGCCGGTTTCATCTGGGATTCTGTGGCGCCGTTATCCCATGCATATTTTGCGGTAATATGTGCTTTGGCCAGTTCGGCTTCTACGCGGTTTCTGACTTCGATGGCTTTGTCCTGGTATTCATACACGTAGCCTTTCAGCTTCTCTTCGCTGTCTTTGTGACAGGTTTGGCAGGTGTTGGCTATGTTTTTCAACGGACTAACGATCTGGTGGTCGCTGAATTTGATACCGCCTTCTGTTTTATACGGCATGTGGCAGTCGGCACAGGAGAGACCCCGTTTGGCGTGTGGCCCCATCATAAAGAGCTCATAGTCGGGGTGCTGAGCCTTGAGCATCGGTGCACGGCTTAACTGGTGTGTCCAGTCGGAGTACTCCATCTTATCGTAATAGGCTTCCATATCCTCCACAGTGGTTCCTTTGTCCCACGGAAAGGTGAGGTATTTTCCTTCGCCTTTGAAATAGTATTCCACATGGCATTGGGCACAGACCAGGGTGCGCATCTCCTGAGGAGTGGCGTTTTTTACATCCATTCCCCGGCGCTGGAAGGCTTCAATGAGGCCCGGACGGGTGATTGTCAGGTTCATCGTTTTGGGGTCATGACAGTCGGCACAGCCGATCGGATTGACGATCTCGCTTCCCATTTTAGACCACTTGGTCCCGTAGAACTCCTTGATCCCTTTTTCGTGCATCATGCGGGGAACATCGGGGCTTTTGCAGGTCCAGCAGGTAGCGGGTTGTTTATCTCCACCGTTGTGGTCGGGAGAACCGGTGCGCAGCGTGTTGCGCACATCTTCGATGGCATGTTTATGTCCGCGCGGGGCTTCATACTCCATCGAAAAGGCATATCCTGCCCAGAGTACCACCATGTCGGGACGCTCTTTCAGCACATCCTGTCGTATGTTGCCCAGGTGCTTGCTTTTGAAGTCCATGTCGGCGGTCTTCTTCCAGGTGTCATACTCCCGCGGATAATTTTCACCCCAGATTTCGTTGCGGGGTTCAATGCCGGTGATATTTACCTTTTTGTTGGCAAACAGCGTTGCGATTTCCGCTCTTCGCTCCGTGATTGATGCGGCCAGCATCCCAAGCAGAAAGACGCCGCCCACCACCACAATAAACAGCACCCACCCCAAAATCGGTTTGCGCTTAATGGTTTCAGATAGTTTCGTAAACATAAGTATGGATTTTTTCTCGGTTATGCGTTTATTCCATGGCCTTCTTCAACCAATCCGGCACAGGGGATTTGGGAAGTGGGGTGAGCGGTGCATTGGGTGTTGAGGCAATGCTGCTGATCCTGCCGTGAGGCACTTCCCGGTGACAGTCCCAGCAAGCTTTTCCCTGACCTTTCTCTACGTCGGCATAATGTATCATGCCGGTTTTGACAAATGCCGTATTCAGTTGGGTGTGACACCGGATGCAATTATCCATGATGACCTGGTAGCTTTCAGGACGTGGGCGGATAGCCATCGGTTCAGCCCGTAAGGTAAAGACGGCGGCATGATACAGTCCGTCTTTGGCCTTGAAAGCGTATTTCTTGAAAACGTTGTCGTGAGGGACGTGGCAATCATTACAGGTGGCCCATTGGGCATGAGCACTGTGGCGCCACGATTGGTGGTAAGGGGTCATGATGTGGCAGTTGACACATGCCGAAGGATCGTCGGAGAGGTAGGAATGTACCCGTGACATATAGAGGGTATATAGTCCCAGACCCGCTACGATGCCTCCCAAGAGGATCGCCGGAGCTAACCAGTGTGTAGGTAAGGATATTTTCCTGAATAAGTTCTTCATCCGACTGTATTATTTTAAGGGAAACCGCATGGGTATGGCGCAAAAACAAAAACAGGGATACATGGTATCGTATTTAATAACGAATTGAGACTGTTTTTTGTTTTTGAGGGCTAATTCTCGTCGCAAGTGCAAATGTAGATGAAAGATGGAGGGTAGATTGTAACATATGTTACAAATGAAGTGACTTTTGTCAGAGGGAGGTGGTGGTTTTAATCCGGCAAACGGCTAAGATCTGAGCATCCTTCTGCTCAAGTGTAATTCCAGACTTAAGAAAAAACGGGAGTGAACAGTTCTGTTCACTCCCGTTTTTTATCCCAGATTTGCTTTGAATGGATCGTTTCTGAAATATTCAGAAGCTATAGAGTCTTCTTCTTCACCCCAACCTGCAGGAGGATTTGTATCTGACATGAAGAGTATAGAAGTTTCATTGTCCAGTACAATCAGCTCCAGATGGGGAGGAGAATAGATCCGTTTTCTGTTTGGCGTTTCCGGGTCCTTATAATTTTGGGCCATACTACTATTTGTATATGATTGGATGAAGGGTATTTATAATTCCCGTTTTTGGGTCGTTTCAGGGTCTGGTTCTATTGCTGTTAGTGTCGCATCTGCCGGTTATAAGCGCTGATGTAGCTCTGCTCAGTTCTTGATTAAAGAGTCTTGTCGCTTCAGGTTCGGAGATTTCAATTTACAAATACTTTTCTGGAAACTGATTTTCCTGCATTATTCACATTTACGATGTAGATGCCGGTCGCTGAAGTTTTCTCAAAAATGACTGAGCCATCTACCATATTCTCTTTCCGGATAATACTTCCCTGAGTATTTATCAGTGTGACTACTGCTTCTTTTGCGTCATTTCCGGTTTGTTTTACCACAATGCGACCATCAGCATCAACGTACACCTGTGTTGTCACGTCTGTTGACAATTGATTAACTGCTGTGGGGACATTATTAGCGTTACTAAGCATTAAACTAAACCGGCTTACCGTATTGACGGCAGAGGAAGAGAAGCTGTAAGCAGATCCATCCGTCAGATCCTGAGAAGTCTGCTCCTGATTGTCCACCAGTATAACTTTAATATCAGATGGGAAATTGCTTATTTCGGATACGTAAATGGAATACTTGTTCGTTTCACCGGTAGAGAAGCCTAAGGGCAGACTCCTGTGTAGATTATAACTATTTAAGCCGTTAATAACAATTTTCTTTCCATTCACTACCGTGTAGATCTGAGGTACATTAGCGCTTGTCGTCATCATCTTTTCAGAATCATAAGCATCATAAGCATCTGAGGCTTTCGGATTAAAAACAAGAATCTGTTCGTCTGCATTTGTCCCATTCGATATTCTTAAACGCAACACCTGTTTGTCTTCAACCAGTGCACTCCTGAGTCTGTTTGCCCCGATCACAGGATCAGTAAGAGATCGCATCGCGTTTGTGAAGTTGATTTGTGCACTGGATTTACCGGGTGCTATTTGTATCCAGGCCGATTGCATCGGAGGCAGATATTTCGTTACCGGTTGATTCGCAATTGCAGCATGCGTTCCTACCCCACTTGTGATATTGTAGGTTTCGAATAAATAAGAGCTTGCTTTTGTCCTGTACCAGATGGTGGGCTCGAGATTTCCATTATCCAGATCTGATTGCATAGCAGCCTGCAAATCGACATAAGAAGGATACGGATTTCCGATAAGATTAAAGCCCTGTTTTGTAACGCCTGGAGTACTTCGGTAAAGTGTAATGCTTTGATTTCCTGTGTTGAACGTGCTGTTTGTTCCTGTAAACGTGACCACTCCGGGGGTGAGTTTATTAATGATATACCCCGTCATTGGTATTATCGGGTCTGTGGCAGAGACATTAACCCAGGTAGCCGTAGGTTCACTGTATTTTACCAATTGCGCAAAATCTGATCCGGAGGCTACTGATCCCTTTGTATTGGTTACCGGAGTAGCCATGTACCAGTTCCTGCTTTGAGTCAGATATTGTTCCACATTACAGGTGCCGGAGTTATTGATGATTCCGTTATCCATCATTGTCGCAGTTCCATTTGTTGCATCACTTTTCAACGTGAATGTACCATTGTTGGTAATTGTTCCGGTTACCGTTAGTGTTTTACCGGCAGCCACGGTTAGTGATGCTGAAGGATTCAAGGTTAGATTCCTACACGCAGAGGTTGCTGTAATCACCGGTTGATTGTTTGATCCGGCATAAATTACGACATCGGTCGTTGATCCGGGAACTATATTTGCCCCCCAGTTGCTTGCCGTGTTCCAGTCTGAGTCGATCCCGATCCAGTCACCGGCATTGGCGGTGATATTTGCAGTGGTTGATGTTGAGGTATTTACCAGAGTATAATTTCCGGCCGAAGTACCGCTGATGCTGATTCCGGAAACGTTCACCGTTTTACCGCTCCCCGGATTTTTATCGACAAATAAAGCACTGGAATAGCCTTCGGTCACATTATCACCACTTACCTTATTGCTGGTCAGGTTTACCGTTGTATTCGTCGTACCGTCATAAGATTTGTTTATACCGGTAGCACTAACGGTCAGAGATCTGGCGGTGATATTCGCGGTAAGGCCTGTCGGTTGGGTAATTGTGTAGTTGGTATTCGGGGTGGTATATCCGCTTACCGTAACGGTCTTTCCGGTGCCCACGGCTGCCGAGGCAAAGCTGGCCCCGGGAGTGCCGGTTACGGCAAAACTCTCTCCGGCCAGTAATCCCGAATAGGCTGCTGCGCCTGTGATGGTTGCAGTCGTCAATCCATCGTACACTTTATTGCTAATTGCTATACCGGTTATAGTTAATGGTAAAGCGGTAATATTAGCGGTTGTAGTAGCCGTTGTATTGAATGTGTAATTGCCAATATCTGTTCCGGTTACAGTAATACCGCTGACTGTGATGGTTTTACCTGTTGCTGCATTTTTGTCGGCAAATAGAGCTGAAGTGTAAGCCAAATTCAGAACATCACCGGTAACGCGGTTATCTCCCAATGTTACAGTTGCCGTTAATAATCCATTGTATGCTCTATTGCTTCCGGTAGCACTAACAGTTAGTGATTTTGCAGAAGTAGTTACACTAACGGTTCCCCCTGTGACTGAATAATTACCATTTGAGGAGGTCAGTCCATTGGTGATGAAACTGGTGTATGTGCCGGTTTTCTTATCTGATACCGTTGCACTCCCCCCGAGGGTGACCGCATCACCATTCACCAGATTACCCGGAGTTAGTTGGGGCGCACTGATTGTAGTTGTTCCATCGTATATTTTTGTGCCGTTAAAATTTAACGGACGCTTGCTTATCGTCAATGTGGTACTGTTGTTCATTGCGGCGGCATAGTTTGCACTACCCGCATAAGCGTAGGTGATTGGATAACCAGAGGCAACATAAGGTATGCTTGCTGTAGGGAAGGCGATAGAAAAGGAACCTTTGTTATTGCTGATCTGGGAGTTTTGTGTTACCCCCGCGATTGTTACCGAGATTGTCTCTCCGTTTGGCAGATATCCGGTGCCGACATTTACCGTTCCGCTCAGGGTTGTAGTAGAGGTTCCATAAGTGATGCTTTGACTGGATGTTAGTCCGGAGAAAGCCGGTGTCAATGTCGCAATAATCACATAACCTGTTGTAGGTGCGAAGTATATATCATTTTTGTTTGTTTGTTTTGCTGTCGTTGACCCCCAATTTCCTGATACTTGCGCAGTTCCCAGAAATAGTTTGTTTGCGTTATGGGTATAGGTTCCCAGATTCGCGACAATACCGCTGTTTATTGACAAACTCCCATTGATATTGGTTGCAGCCCCAAAGGTTTTAGTTCCACTTCCTGACAAGATCAGGTTATTTACTGTCGTAGGTAAACCTGCCATTGATTGTGAGGCTCCATTGAATTCGTAATCGGCTGCACCGAGTGAAGTCCCATTGCTATTCACATCATAAATAGATGTATTGTCAGTCGCAGTAGTCGAATACAAGCCATGCGTGTTTTGCGTCTTAATATTTGCTGTAGTTCCGATTACAAGGTTTGTTTTACCTCCTTGTAGTGTCAATTGTGTGCTACTGCTATTCGGGAAAATTGCCGTTCCATTGATGGTCAAAGAATTATTTTTAGTAACAACAGCGCTACCTTCAAAATCTAATGTAACACCAGCATCAAAGGTCATATCAGCATTGAATGTTGCTGCAATTCCATTCGGAATGATAAAGACATCTCCACTTGTTGTGAAATTTGGTGCTGCAGTACCTCCGCCTCCGGCAATGGTATTCCAGTTACTTGCTATCTGTGCATTTCCGGCACCAGTCGATGTCAAATAGTAAGTAGTTGCTGAGACAAAGCCAACTGCACCCATTAACATCAATACCGACAAGACTACTCTGGCCGAAAGCATAGGCTTAATAAGAGAACTTGTATTTGAGATTAGCCGCGATAGATGTCGGGGCAATATCGGTCTGTTTGAAGGCGTGTAATTTATTTTCATACCGGTTTTATTTTACTTTGGACCTGGCACTCAGTTGCCTGATTCGCCGGAGTTATTGCGGCTTTTTGTATGCCAGGTGCATAGTTGTTTTATATATTTGAAATACTATCAGAGATGGGATATCAAATAGCCATCCGGTTGCATGCCTTTGGAGATGCAGTAACAGGAGTGGATTTTATATCCGCTAAATATTTTTCAATGGTAGTGTTTCAGGTATGCTTAGTTACAGATGTCGCCGCAATAAAATCAAAGTGCAACGCCGGTGTTCTTTCGGGAGTGAAAGTCGGTTGCCTGACGGCGATCTGTTTCAATCGGGGTTATTTTTCCCCCGGGTGTTCATCAGATGTATTGCGGATATCATTAGCTTCTCTGGCTGTATGCATATACGCTATTGCAGAACTGTCGTTCGGTTTGCCGGGTCGAATTCCGGTCTTAAAAGAGGCTTTTTTATCGTATGCAAAGATAGTTGTGATTTAATTGAGAATAGGGAAAGAGAAGGAAGCTATAAGGAAGCAGAATGGAGGGGAACAGGGGGTAAATGGCTCAATTGTGCCATTAGAAGGGTCTATTGGCTGGTATAATGTCAAACGGTGAGGCCGCAAAGACTCAGCAGGTAGGTAACCAGGTTGTCTTTGGAGGAAAGTTCCAGTTTCTTCCGTAGCCGGGTTCTTGAGACCCTAATGCTGTCATAAGTCTGGTTCATGATCGATGCGATTTCTTTGGTCTGAATGTTCAGGGAGAGCAATTCGCACAATTTTATTTCCGCAGGAGTAAGATTGGGGTGTCTGTTGGTGAGGATGGAGGAGAATGTGGGGCGTAATGTCTCCAGATGTTCATTCATCCGTTTCCACACCATGTTTTCATTCTGGCGTTCCAGGTCTTGTAACAAAAGATCGATATCATTGACCAGGGCTACCTCTTTTGAGGAAATGCTTTGTTTGAGTTGTTTGACCTTCTGATTTAGTTTGGATAATGTTTCGGTTGAATGGGTCATTTTGAGCAGATTGATTGTGAGTTCCTTATTTTTCTCGTCAACCTTCTTTTTGAGTTCGGTATTTTGTTGCTCAAACTGCGTGTTTCTGTTTTTATACCGGGTAATATCCTTGAATGCTGTAACAAGCATATTGCAATCCACAAGGTAGGAGATGTGACAGAATGAGTGCTTTATTTCGCCCATTTTGTTGATGTACTCAAATTCGTACTCATTGGCCGCCGATTCCATTTTGTCCGGATTGTCTTTGTATTGTTTGATTAGCTTCTCCATGACAATGGACGGGAAGTGTTTTCCCCAGCTCTTCCCTTTGATTTCCTCTTTGCTGTATCCCGATTCAGTGCAAAATACTTTATTGGCATCGGTAATCACCATCGTATCCGGATTGATCAGGGCCACAGCTGTCGGGCTTTCCTCGTAGAAGGAGGGGAGTTTGTCATTGATCGGTTGAATAGTTTCGGGGCTTTCCTGCGTTATAGAGATTTCGGGAGCCATGGTGAGCAGTATCTTTTCTCCGAAGTATTCAATGATTGATGAGTAGAGGCGGGAGCGGAGAGTTTCTCCATTGCTTTTTTTGATATCCAGGTTATATCCCCGGATTTGATCCTGCTCTGATAGCCGGTCGATATACTGAGTCTTGTCTGATCTTTCCCAATTGTCCAGAGCCAGAATGTTTTTCTGTAATAGCTCGCTCTCTGAAATTTCAAAGGTTTCACATAGACAACGATTGACATAGAGAACTCTACCCGACTCAAAACTCGTAAGAATCAGGGGGAATGTGATGTTGTCGAATAAGGATACAGGAATACTGTTAAGCAAAGTATTCTCTTGTTTAAATGAATGTGTCTGAGCCATATGGACTCCGCGCAAAAAAGGGTTCTAACTACCTCGGGAAAAATATACTATTCCTGATGTCCGGAAGGGCGAACTAACAAGGATGCATTTGTGTGAAATGCAAATTTACTGAAATGTTTGGAGTAAACTAATGCCTGTGGGTTGAGATTGTTAATGTCGGTGAATTGAGCACCCTGATAGAAGAAAATGTGTAGAGGCTGGTTTTGACAGTATGCTGTTTTTTATATTACTCTTGTTGATAGTATTTTGTATTTGTTGTGCTTCACTCTGAAATACAAAAAGCACCTCTTCCGGAGGTGCTTTTTGTATATTGCAAAAATGGATATTTAATAATCATTATTACACTTCAAGGTCAAGACCATGCACTTCATGCCAGGGCAATCCGTGTACGTTTAACGCTTCCATAAACGGATCCGGGTTAAACTCTTCCACGTTGTACACACCCGGTTTGCGCCATTCGCCTTTCATAAACATCATGGCACCGATCATGGCCGGTACACCGGTAGTGTAGCTTACGCCCTGAGCGCCGGTTTCGTTATAGGCAGCCTGGTGGCTACAGTTGTTGTACACGTAGTAAGTCTGCTCTTTACCGTCTTTGATCCCGCGAATGCGGCACCCGATAGAGGTTTCGCCGGTATAGTTTTCACCCAGTTCGCCGGGGTTGGGAAGTACCGCTTTCAGGAACTGGATAGGTACGATCTCCACACCGTTGTAGATGATGGGCTCGATGCTGGCCATACCGATATTCTGGATCACGCGCAGGTGAGTCAGGTATTCCTGGCCGAAAGTCATCCAGAAACGGGCACGTTTGATGGTCGGGAAGTTTTTCACCAACGACTCCAGCTCTTCGTGATAGATCACGTATGACTCTTTCGGACCTACGTTCGGGTAGTTGATCGGTTGGTGGATTTCGTGTGGTTCGGTCACCACCCACTGTCCGTTTTCCCAGTAGCGACCTTTCTGGGTCACCTCGCGAATGTTGATTTCGGGGTTGAAGTTGGTCGCAAAAGCTTTACCGTGGTCTCCGGCGTTGCAATCCACGATGTCGAGGTAGTGCATTTCGTCGAAGTGGTGCTTAGCAGCATAAGCGGTATATACGCCTGAAACGCCCGGGTCAAACCCGCAACCGAGTATCGCTGTCAGACCCGCCTCTTTGAAGCGCTCCTGATAAGCCCACTGCCAGCTGTATTCGAATTTCGCTTCGTCGATCGGTTCGTAGTTTGCGGTATCGAGGTAGTTGACTCCCGCTTCCAGACACGCATCCATGATGGTGAGATCCTGGTAAGGCAGGGCCACATTGATGACGAGTTCCGGTTTGAATTCATTTAACAGTTTAACCAATTCAGGTACATTGTCGGCGTCCACCTGTGCGGTTTTGATTTCCACACCACAACGTTTTTTTACGTCGGCAGCGATCACGTCACATTTTGATTTTGTGCGGCTTGCCAACATGATTTCAGAAAAAACATCAGGGTTTTGCCCTACTTTGTGAGCAACAACAGTGCCGACACCGCCGGCGCCAATGATTAAAACTTTTCCCATTTCTTAGTTTTATGTTTCGAATTAAAAGAAACCCCCTAATCCCCGAGGGCAGTTGGATTGTTATTTTCTCAGTTTACCGCCCCTAAATCCCCTGAAGGGGACTTTTTCGGCAGTAGAAATTAGAAATATTCTGCGATAAAACAGCTGTGATTTTTGATTCCGTTAAAGACTTGCATACTTTCTAAGTCCCCTTCAGGTCCCGATAGCTATCGGGATAGGGGCAGAGGAAAAGGCCTAAACAGCTTTGTCAGAAGGGGTCTTTTAACAAAGTATGTGGTTAAGAGCTCTGCGTAAAAAACTAAAGTACGTAAGCTTGGAACCAGATTGTTTTATCGGTCTGAATCAGCCTGCAAAGTAACGAAATTTATTACAGCCAAACAAAAAACGTTTTCATTCAGGGGCGAATGAAAACGTTTTTTATCAATATTGTAGTACTCAATAAGATGAGGTTGGAGAAATCAGGATTACGGACGGCTATATACGACCCGTCCCGATGCGTTTGTGCTGTCTTTTATATCAAATATCACTTCGTTGTCAGTCAGGGCCACCAGCTTCATGTCTATTCCCATTTTTGATTTTACTTCAAGCATGTTGGCCAGGAAAGTATATTTTCCGATGGCGGACATGTTTGTGAAGCATTTAGCGGATTCCCCCTGAAGCAAATCGCCATTCAGGAATTCATAAGACTGGGCAGGTGATAAATTGCCGGTGTCGATTCGTTCTAAGATCCAGCGACCTTCAATGGTGGGGTCCTGGTTGCAGGCGGCCATCAGCAGGACGAGCAAAAACAGGGAGACTAACACAAGTAATAGCGACTTCATGGTAAAAAATAAGATTTGTAAAGGGTTTAGATGTCAGGTTGTAATTCAGGCTTTACAAATATAACGTTTTGGTTTGATTGAAAAGGGTGGAAGTCGCTGGGTTTCACATAGTTTAATTTTGATTGAGGATTTTAAAACGTAGTCGTAAACGACCCTCTTCGTAGTCGTAATTGAGCATCTTAAATGTGCCGATTTCGGAGGAGTTTTCCACATGGATACCGATGCAGGCGCAGGCATCGTAATCGCCTACTTTGATCACACGCACGGTATCACCCGACTCTTCGGGAAGCTTGCTCAGATCGACGATCTTCCCGGCTTCTTCTTTGGCCATAAACTCTATGGTGACGGGGTGGTGCTTGGCGATCTCTTCGTTTACGCGACGTTCCACTTCCTGTAACTGAGCTTCGGTCGGCGCTTCGGTGAGGTAGTAGTCACATTTGCTTTTTTTCTTTTCGATGTGCGCGTTTACCGAACGGGTGCAGCCAAACATGCGCACCATGGTCTGGTTTAGTATGTGTTCTGCCGTATGCATCGGCAGGCAGTAGTCTTTTTTCGGGGCTAATTGGGTATTCATGATGTTGGGGATTATTCTAAAGACCTGACAGGTTTTTGAAACCTGTCAGGTCTGATTTGCTGCAAATTTAGGAGAATCCGGTTGAAATACAATGGGGTTTGGCTATGCAGAAGTAATATCAGACTATCAATGCATATTTTTTACCAATCGCTTGCCGCGGGCCATACTTTTTGGCGCAAAAAGTATGCAAAAACATAGCCAAAAAGAACTCACTCGCTCAGCCATAGCCCCTTGTGCAGATCTGAATATTAGTGGATGGCCTACTCGCTCAAACAGCTTTTTGGCAGTTTGGAATTTTTTGTTTTTCCCTTCGGGGTTGGATTGTTGTTTATATATGCTGGTTTGATTCGTTGTGGGTTTCTTTGTTTTAAATGAATATCCGATAATCACCTATTAACCTATCCGAAGTCTTATATTACGTCAAACGGCTTAGGTGTATATCGGGGATATTCAAATTATTTGATTGTTCCGTCTTTATTCAACTGCGGCAAGGCTTTCTTTAATCCGGACCAAAGCCCAATATTTGTATCCTGTTTTCCCTGTAGTTTACTATAGGTTTACTTTATGTTTACTTTAGGATGTTATAGTGATAACACATTGGTAAGATAGAGATGACATAGTAATAAGATACTCTTTATAAGGACTATGTTATCTCTGTGTTATGATAGTGTTGGTTTTATGTTAGTAAAGTTTATACCTAAAGTGAACCTATATA
>Ga0209464_10000270_pt1 | contig 17130 bp, 21 predicted proteins | sample DOMMetBare1Fresh_2_FD_187473 | JGI IMG/M metagenome (GOLD analysis project Ga0209464, IMG submission 187473) | Wetland sediment microbial communities from St. Louis River estuary, USA, under dissolved organic matter induced mercury methylation -... | ecosystem: Environmental > Aquatic >...
GGGGCGCTGGCGCGAACGAGCAAGTTAATTCGTACAAAGGGTTTTTTGGTTACTTTTTTGACCTCAAAAAAGTAACGGTAGGAAATGTATGTACCTACAGCTAGGCTAGATAGCCAAGAATAAGACGCACGACACACGATTGGCAAAAAAAACGAACACAGGGACACAGGGACGCAGATTTGCACCGAGTTAAGTCTTCAGTTGCTTTTCCGACTAACGACTACCTGTCACTAAAATTACAGCCCTCCAACCTACCAACGGCACGCAACGTCTGTAAGTAGCGCAACCCTACCCCCGTAAGCACCGTGGTGAAGCCACACCAGACTGTACGAACCTAAACCACAACAAGGTAGAATGTAGCAACATTTACGTTCTACCAGTGTCGTGCTATTAGGAATTCTCTCTCCTTTAAAGCTTCCTTAAATGGGTAGATTTCTTATCGCTAGAATAGGTCTGTGAACTTTCTTGGAATTTTAGATTCGAATCTAAGCTTCTTACCGGTTACCGGATGAATAAACTCTAGGCTAAACGCATGAAGTCCTAATCTCTCGAATGGACTTCTAACTCCGCCATACTTTTTGTCTCCTACAATCGGGAATCCCAAATCCTTCATGTGCACCCGTATCTGGTTCTTCCTTCCCGAATCGAGCGTTGCCTCAACTAACGAGTAGGCCGAGCTGCTCTTTAACACTCTGAAGTAGGTGGTTGAGCGTTGCCCTCCATTTGGGGTAAAGCTCGACTTTACATCAAAGTTATCAGTCTTGGTAAGCCAAGTTGTAATCTGCCCTTCACTCTTGTCCATTCGTCCAGATGTTACCATTATGTACCTTCTGTCGGTAACGGTATCATTCCAGCTACGCTGCATTTTTTCCTGTATCTCCAGGCTTTTTGCAAACATCATAACTCCCGATGTATCTCTATCGAGACGATGAAGTATAAATACCTTGTTGCGTACATCAACAGATTTTAGGTAGCCTTTAAGTATGGCATATGCGGTTTGCTCTCTTTCCTTATCGGTACCTACCGAAAGCAACCCCGATTTTTTATCTACCACTACAAGGTAATCATCTTCAAACACTATTTTTAGCAGTGGATGCTTTAGGGGTTCGGGGGTAATTCCGGTGTTAATTGTTACCACATCGCCAGCGAGCAACGGAGTCGAATCCGCAATAGCAGCTACCCCGTTAACGGCTATTTGCCTATGGGTTAGCATCGATTTTACGGCATTCCGACTTTTGCCAGAGTGAACTTGCTGTATGTAGGATAGTACGGTGGTTGGCTCTTTTACAGTGTAAATCTGAACTGTTCCTTTCTTTGCTCTTCTATCTTCCTTCTCAGGAGCTTCTTTCTTTTTAGAGGCCATAGGCGTTTTGAATTGTTTGGCAAAGGTATAATAAATAACTGATTTTGCTGGCTATCCTTCTTTTATAGCTAGCATCGAAAGCGCCTGCTGGATTTCGTCGTACATCAAGTTTTTGCCAATAAAAACAATGCGACTACCACGCTCTTCGCCTCTCTCCCATTCACGCCCCTCTTCTAGCATAAAGGCTCCACGTACCGAATGAAACACCATACGCTTAGGCCTACCCGAAAAAGCAAGAATACCTTTTACTCTAAACACCCTAGAGCTGCTAAAGTAGAAGAACGACTCCATCCAAAGCAGGAACTTATCGTAGTCGAACTCACCCTTAAATTCGTAGGAATGGGATTGTATGTTATGCTTTAAGGCTTTTGTTGCTATCATACCTGTAAATCCAGGAGCATTAGCTAATCCTTTTAGTGGCATTACGTTAGCGTACTTTAGCGCAGCCTGCTCAATTTGCCTACCCGTAAACGCTTCAACACCAACTATATCAAGCGTACCAATATTCCCAAAAGATGTAGCAAAAATAGTAGCAGAAGGGTTTATTCGTCCAACTACCATCTTCAAAGAATCTAGGTATCCAGGGGTAATCGAATCAACCTTATTTACTATAACAATATCGGCCATCACCAGCTGTCTCGACACCTCCTCCTGCTCTTCAAGAAGCTCTTCGAATATAGGTGCATCAAGCACGCATATCACGGCATCTACATCAAAACAGTCGGCCACTTCGGCAGTAGAAATAAACGACCTTATCACAGTCAGCGGGTCGGCAATCCCTGTCGTTTCTACAATCAGCCTATCAAACCTATCCCGTATTTTAAGGAGGTCTTCAAGGGTTTTGTAAAAATCATCGTTCATCGAACAGCAGATACAACCATTCGAAAGCTCGAAAATATTACCGCTCTCAGCTCCTACAACCAGCTCGGCATCAATATTAATGTCACCGAACTCATTTTCGACAATAGCAAATCGAGTGCTTGGGTGCTTTTTCACAATGCTGTTCAGAAGCGTAGTTTTGCCCGAACCTAAGAACCCAGATATGATTGTTACAGGAATTTTTTCCATACAAAAGCTACTTTGTGGTGCTGGCATCCTGCCTATCTCGTCCTATAACAAGCAGGTACTCCAACATTAGTATAAATATGAGCAGAAAGTACGACTCCTGCAATCCTAAAAGATTGAGGAGCACACAAATAGACAGCACTACAAGCAGCATAAATCGCTGCTTATCAACACTTCTGAATGGCTTTTTCCATATCTTTCGGTAAAAAGCAATACGAACTAAGATGTAAAAAAGAAAAAGAAAGTTTAGCGCAATTTTACCCGCAGCCGAACTAAACATCATTAGTGCACCACAGCCCAAAACACCTAAACCAACCCAATAGATTAACAATTTGTCTGCCTTATTCATACTTTATCTCCTTGGCGACAAAGGTAGCAAAACGGCCCTACATAGCCAACCATTGCAGCTTAGGCTTCCCTAAAATCCCTCTTAAAAATTATTCGCATTGTAAAAGTTGTTTTTTTAACTTTATAAAAAATTTTTGTCGTTAATTTTACTTAGTTTTGTATATCGGACAAGTATCATAGCCACACCACCTGGGTAAGAATAGTTGCCCATTTATAAACATATTACTACATTTTGACAAATGCGCTATAGGTTAAAATTACAAGTAGATCATGATTTTGGCAGCATTCTGCCTCTCAACTATCAGCTCGAAGTATCGAGGTTGATGTACGAGATAATCACTGATGATGGCTATAAATTCAAGCAATGGCTAAAGGACAACGAATTGCCTATTCGTAATAGTAGCCCATTCTTCAACTTCTCTAATATTATTGTTCTCGACCGTAAGATTTACGGCGATAGGATGCTTATTCTATCGGATACCATCGAACTTACGCTTTCGTTCCTATACGATAATTTTACAGACGAGCTGGTTTACTATGCGTTCGATAATCTTGTCATTAGACTTGGGGATGAAGTTTCTAAGCTTCGCCTAAAGGTAGTGGGTATCGAAAAGCTACCCTACCCTAAGTTCTACGATTCGATGCAGTTTGTGGCTCGTTCGCCAATCGTTCTAAAGCACTACGAAAATACAAAGTACGTTCGCTTTCTTGCTCCTAACGAACCTGGATATAACGACCTGTTTACCAAAAACTTGATAGACAAGTACGAATCCTACACTGGAGAGAGAATGGACGATCAAAACATATTTACGTCAATAGAGCCCATCACCGAACCGAAATCCAAGCTTTTAGGGATAAACGGTCGCCAAAAGGAGCTGATTAAAGGTTACCTTTTCCGGTTCTCGGCTAATGCTCCTCGGAAGCTTCTGGAGGTTGGCTACAAGATTGGCTTCGGCGATAAGAATAGCCTCGGATTTGGTTTTTGCGATGTTCTTTTCTCTACCGAAAAAAAGCTTACTCCTACGCTATCAAAACAGGAGAGTTCAGAGGTTAGCTCGGTGGTAGAGCCGGAAACGGAGGTTGAGCATCCCGAAGAGGTTTAAGAGATAAAGGAGGGCGACCTCCTTTTTTTATTTCCTGCTTTTTACCACTTTTACACCCTACTCCTTCAAATATGAGCATTACTACTACTATTGCGCTAATAATATCTGGGCTGCTTGTTGGCTTCATTAATACGCTTGCGGGTGGTGGTACCATTATATCGCTATCGCTGTTCATGTTTCTTGGCCTTCCGCCTACTGTTGCAAACGGAACAAACCGGATTGCGGTGTTCATTCAAAACCTTGTTGCGGTTGGAAACTTTAAGAAGCAAAATATAATTGATCTGGATAAAGGCTTTAGACTCGCCATTCCTACTACGATTGGGTCGGTTATTGGGGCTAGTATTGGTGTGGCAATTAACCAGCGTGTTTTTGAGATATGCTTTGGCGTAATTATGCTGGTAATGCTTGCACTTCTAATTTTTAAACCCGACAAGTGGCTGAAGGGCAATAAGGAGCTGGCCGAGAAACCTATTTCGGCTAAAAGCTATATTCTATTTTTTATAATTGGGATTTACGGTGGTTTTCTGCATGTTGGGGTTGGCTACTTTATTCTTGCAGCCGCTGTGCTTGGTACAGGCTTGAATTTGGTTAAGGCCAATGCTGCAAAAAATCTAATTGTTCTTTGCTACGTCCCTTTTTCGCTTTTGGTATTTGTGCTAAACAACGAGGTTAGCTGGGTATTTGGACTGGTACATGCTGTTGGCAATGTTATTGGGGCATACGTTGCATCGAAATGGGCCATAAAGTTCGGATCAAACTTTATAAGGTGGATTATGATTGTGCTAATTGTGGTATCTGTTGCTCAGATGTTTGGAATAATCGATCTTAAGTCGGTAGTTGCTCTGGCAAAGTAGCTTACTGAGTAATGTAGGCAGTACGTGTTTTTCTATCAACTGCAAGGTACATCACCTCTCCGCAGCTATTTTCGAGCTCAAAGTAGCTTAGGCTTCCTTCAAACACCTTTCGGTTAAAATGCCGCTTTGCTTTGCAGAAAACTCTCTGAACACTTCTATCCACATTATACATCCAATGGTTGGCATCTATTGGATACTCACCGTTGTAGCGGAACGAAATAAACGCTCTGGTTGAATCGGGCATAAACGATACGCTGATTTTAGTGGCAGAAGGGTTAACGGTTGACGGGATTAGCCCATCCTTTACGAGACCATCCTTACTTGCAACATCCAGATTGTCGTAAGTACGCGATAGCTCATCTTCGGATGAGATAAACATTGCCATCAAAACAAAAACACTAAATAGCGAAACAAGTATCGAGATAAAAAACCACTTCATAGCTTCACTGCCCGTTTATAGCATCACAAAGAAATAAGTATAAATGGACTGACAATCAAATAAAGAGCTAAGAATTAATTACAAGTTCAAATATTAACAATTTTTTACTTTACCGTTAACAAATTGGTCGCCAACCATCAACCATCCAAACAAATATTAACCACCAATAGCAAAAACGGGAGGATTTGTAAGCAAACCCTCCCGTTTTACGCAATTCTATTATCTACTTCAATCCGCTTCTTTCAAGGAGCGCATCAACCTTTGGTTCTCCACCTCTAAATCTAACGTATAACACCATTGGATGCTCGGTTCCTCCCTTCGAAAGGATGTTATCTCGGAACGACTGTGCCGTTTTATTGTCGAAAATACCATTCGACTTAAACAGCGAGTAGGCATCAGCGTCAAGAACTTCGGCCCACTTATAACCGTAGTAACCAGCTGCATATCCACCTGCAAAAATATGCGAAAATGCAGGCGACACAGCAGTGCCTTCTACTGCTGGAAGGATATCTGTTGGCTGTGTAGCGTTGCGCTCAAAGTCTATCACAGCCCCACTAAATGTTGCTGGAATAGAGTGCCAAGCCATATCTAGCAGGCCAAAGCTTAGCTGCCTTAACGACGCATATCCAGCTTGGAAGTTGGAGCTGCTCTTGATCTTCTCTATTAGATCGGAGGGGATCTTTTCGCCTGTTTGGTAATGACTTGCAAATGAATCTAGAAACTCCTTTTCTACAGCCCAATTTTCCATTATTTGAGATGGAAGCTCAACAAAGTCTCTATAAACACTTGTTCCTGATAAGCTTGCATACTTACCATCAGCAAACATACCATGCAATCCATGACCAAACTCGTGTAGGAAAGTTTCTAGCTCGTTAAAGCTTAGCAACGAAGGACGAGATTCGGTAGGTTTATTAAAGTTAAAAACCAACGATACGATAGGTCTAACATTCTTATCGCCATCCTTATACTGCGAACGGTAGGTTGTCATCCAAGCTCCACCATTCTTTCCAGCACGTGGGTAGTAGTCCATCATCAGAATCGAAAGAAGCTTTCCATCCTTATCAAATACCTCATAGGCTTCCACATCAGAATGATAGGTTGGTATCGACTTATTCAGCTTAAAGGTTAGTCCGTATAGCTTACCGGCCAATCCAAGTACTCCATCACGAACCTTTTCGAGCTGGAAGTATGGCCTTATTAGCTCGTCGTTTACGCTATACTTCTTATCCTTAAGCTTCTCAGAATAGTAGGCCCAATCCCAACGTTGTAGCTCGAATGTTGCACCAGACTCCTTCGCAAAGTTGCTTACCTCTGCAACCTCCTTCTTTCCGGCAGGCAACGACGCATTTAACAGCTTATTTAATAGCGCATTAACCTTGTCATCACTTTGAGCCATGCGCTCCTCAAGAACATAATCGGAGTAGGTTTTATAGCCCAAAACGTTGGCCATTTCGAGACGAAGGTTTACAGTTTTTGCTACAATATCCTGATTATTGTACTTGTTTGCCTGGAAACCTCTTGCTCCGTATGCCTTAAAAAGCTTTTCGCGCAGCTCACGCTTATCGGCATACTTCATAAAAGCGATATAGCTTGGCATCGAAAGATCAAATGCCCAGCCCTCGAGTTCCTTTGATTTTGCAATCCCTTTGGCCATTTCTCTTACACCTTGAGGAATACCTGCCAAATCCTCCTCCTTCTCGATATGAAGGACAAAGCCATTCGTCTCTGCTAGTATATTCTCATCAAACTGTAACGATAAGTCGGATAGCTCCTTAGTGATTTGACGGAAACGATCTTTTCCTTTTGCATCTAAATTAGCACCACTACGAACAAACCCTTTGTAGGTTTTCTCGAGCAGGGTTTGCTGTTCTACATCGAGCTTAAGCGAAGCTCTTGAGTCGTAAACCTTTTTTACTCTATCAAACAGCTTAGAGTTAAGGTATATGTCGTTAGAGAAGTCGGATAGCATTGGGGCAACCTCACGAGCAACCGCTTGAAGCGCTTCGTTAGTTTCAGCCGAGTTTAGGTTAAAAAACACGTTTGCTACTCGCTCCAGCTCTTCGCTACTACGTTCTAGCGCTACAATTGTATTATCGAATGTAGGTTTCGATTTAGAATCGGCTATTTTCTCAACTTTGGCTTTAGCATCGGCAATAATGCTAGTAAATGCTGGCACATAATGCTCTGGCTTAATCAAACCGAATGGGGGAACCTCAAAAGGGGTAGTCCACTTTACGAGCAACGGATTTTGCCCATCTGTTTTACTACCTGCAAAGGCAATAGTACTCATACTTGATAGGAGTAATAAGGTTGGTAATACTAATTTTCGCATATCATACACAATTTATGTGGTTTAAAAACCAAAGTTAGCACGACAAACGATTACTGCAAATAGCAGCTATGCTTAAAACTACAATTAACATCAGGCTTTAAATATTGTTTAGATTCGGGGGTTACTCTCCAACTAAAAAGTAACAGACCCTGCATTGCTGAGTAAAGCGTTGCATTATAAAAGACGGAAGCGATTACGGAGCAACCCTTAAGCACATTATGCTCTCTACTAATAACCTTTTTTGATTATTCTTGAGCCTTTTTATCCTTCTAATAGAATATGTACTAAATGAAGTTTTCTAACTTTGAACCATATATCGCAAGAAGCAATACTTATAACATCAAATCGCTCCATCACTAACAACTACAACCAATGGAAAAGAAGGCAAGTATAATTTCGGAAGGAAGCAACTTTACCGCTGTTTCAATAGGCATGCTAGATGAGCTTGCCAACCACCTGTACCACCATCCAAGACTTAACGTAGATGTTCCTGGTAAGGTATTTGTCGGCGAGCTACTTCAGTCTAAAGCTGCCGAAGTTTCATTTCAGGTTATGGAGCCTAAAGCAGAAATTTCATTTATGCATAGGCATCACTGTAATGAAGAGATTTACATTTTCTTGAAGGGATCGGGTGAATTTTTGGTTGATGAGGCTAGATTTGAGGTTAAGGAGGGTACAATTGTTAGGGTTGCACCTTCTGGTAGCAGAAGCTGGAGAAACATTGCCAATGAACCTCTAACTTTTATTTGTATTCAAACCAAAGAGGGTTCGGCTGATGGGTATGGCATAGAGGATGGCTATAGAACAGATGAACCTGTAAGCTGGAGTAAGCCTTAATTCATTAAATAGCAAACATTTAGTTGTTATGAAACATTTCATTCTTCTGGTAACGTTAATCGCAGCTGCTTTAACGGCTAACTCTCAGCAATCCAATACAATATACAAAAGCAAAACGTTAGAAATAGATTCGCTATCTTCCAACACCTTTCTTCATCGCTCCTTTCTTCCGTTTGGACAGTCGTTAGTGCCTAGCAACGGACTTGCTTACATTAACAATGGCGAATGTGTTGTTTTGGACACTCCTGTTAATGATGCTGTTGCAGAGGAGCTTATTAGGTGGATTGAGCAACGAAAGCATGCGAAGGTTAAATTTGTTGTTGCACATCACTCTCACGAAGATTGCCTTGGTGGACTGCGAGCTTTTCATAAGGCAAAGGCTAAATCGTACTCATGCAAGCTTACCCAGAAGTTTGCGCAAAACGATACCATTTTAAAACCAGCAGTTCCCGAATATGGATTCGACAGCACCCTAACTCTTAATATTGGAAATCAAATTGTCACATGCCATTTCCTTGGCGAAGCTCACACGCGCGATAATATTGTAACCTACATTCCTTCAGAAAAAATACTTTTTGGGGGATGCGCCATTAAGGAGCTTGGGGCAGGAAAAGGCTACGTGGCAGAGGCCAATGTTAGCGAATGGCCCAATACAGCTAGAGCTATTGAACAAGCTTTTCCAGAAGCTATGATTGTAGTCCCTGGTCATGGGAAGCGTGGAGGAAGAGAGCTTCTTACCTACACCATCAAGCTATTTAGCAGGTAAGCACGTTTCCATAAAAAAGAGAAGCAAGCATCTCGATATGCGAAGTACTACAAGCAAGATTTCACTACAGAAGGCTGGGTAATTTTTTTTGTACTTCGAGTGTCGGACTACGAGCTTCGTTTTTGCCAGCCCTGCGCTCAATTTCGTACTCTTTTCATTCTAAACACAATGCGCTTTTGCTTATCTCCTTGCATCCCTTCTATATAAGCAATCAGCGAATCGGCGCTAACTTTGGAATAGCAAATGGTAGTGGGAAAATCGTGCTGCCTATTTTCAAAGATAGCTGTAGTATCGTTTAGCATTGCTGCCACAAAGCAAACAGATGCTCCGTTGTTCTGCTCTGAAACCGTTGGCTCGTAATATAGCTTTCCTAAGCGTTCTTGCAGAATAATACGCTCGAGCGTAAGCGTATCCTTAGCCTTAACGATATAGCTTCTTCCATAAAAGGTGGAGTCGTTAGCTTTTACCCAATGCTCGAATGTGGCATTGCCTTTTTGCGAGCTTTGCCATAAGCCCAACAGCCATTCCATCCTAGAAATACTAGGGTAGCTTTTGCGAGTGGTAGTCGAGCTGCTTACAAGTGCAGTAAAAAGAAGAAGAGCGGCAATTGTTTTCATCTTTGATGCTATTAAACGGTAGCAGCCCAAAGCTAACAAATTTTACCTCAAGATGTTGCTCCTACCTACAAATAGGCGGCTTCCCCCAAAGAGGTATCACGTATCACGAAATGCCGAACCTCATTACGTTAGGCTGCGCAGGCATTTCGTGATACATAATACTAATGCTGTAGTACTTTTTCGGGTATCCCCTTTTTACTACAGCCATGCGTTATGCTATTGCGACTTTACTTTGTAGCTCTTTTTGAATCTCAGCGCAACATTAACAAGCGCTATCATTATCGGAACCTCAACAAGCGGACCGATAACTGCTGCAAATGCTTCTCCAGAGTTAATTCCAAATACTGCTATTGCAACTGCGATTGCCAGCTCGAAATTATTGCTTGCTGCTGTAAACGAGAGCGTTGCCGCTTGCTCGTAGGTAGCCCCCACCCTCTTGCTCATAAAGAATGACACAAGAAACATTACAACAAAGTATATCACCAGCGGAATAGCAATACGCACTACGTCGAATGGTATTTTTACAATGTATTCGCCTTTAAGCGAAAACATTACAACGATGGTAAAAAGAAGCGCAATAAGTGTAAGTGGACTAATTTTTGGAATAAACTTAGCATTATACCAATCCTTGCTCTTAACACGGATAAGTATAAATCGGGTTAAAAACCCTGCAATAAAGGGAATTCCGAGATAGATAAACACGCTTTCAGCAATCTGACCAATGGTGATTTGAGCAACAGAGCTGTTGGTTGGAAGTCCAAACCAAGCAGGAAGTACCGCTATGAAAAAGTAGGCGTAAATCGAGAAAAACAGCACCTGAAAAATGGAGTTAAACGCAACTAAACCAGCAGCATACTGTGTATCTCCTTTGGCCAAATCATTCCAAACAATAACCATTGCAATACATCGGGCAAGACCAATAAGAATAAGCCCATACATGTAGTCGATATTGAACCTTGCAAACACAATAGCTAGCACAAACATCAGCACAGGTCCAATTATCCAGTTCTGAACTAACGATAATCCTAGCACCTTTGTATTTCTAAATACGTCTCCCAGCTCCTCGTACTTAACTTTGGCCAATGGCGGGTACATCATAACAATTAGTCCTATTGCAATAGGAATGTTTGTTGTACCCACCGACATGCTGTTCCAAAATGATGCAACATCGGGGGTAAACCATCCCATAAATACCCCCACAAACATGGCAATGAATATCCAAAGGGTAAGATAGCGATCTAAAAATTTTAACCGTTTTTGCGATGGCATAAGCTACTATATTAATGGTTTATAACCCGATAGCGTGATGCTGTAAATCCCAACCTCACTCTCACGAAAGCTGCTAAGCTCGGCATCCGACAGGTAGTGTAAAAGCAGGTCGTCAGGTATATCAACCTCCTTTTGCTTATGCAAGCAAACACTTACAAAGCCTTGTTTTTCAACTATTTCAAGATAGCTATTGATATCAATTGCTCCTGCAACACATCCTGCATACATCTCCACCTCATTTTTCAAAGCAGCAGGCAGCTCACCTTTTGTAACTACGTCCGACACACAGAAATGGCCACCAGGCTTAAGCACCCTCATAATTTCTGCAAATGCCTTACTCTTGCTTGGAACAAGGTTAAGCACACAGTTTGAGAGAACTACATCAAACGAGCTATCAGGCAGAGGCATATCTTCAATATCTCCCTTTACGAAGCTTACATTCGTAAAGCCCATCTTTTCTAGATTTTTAGAAGCTTTGGCAAGCATCTCATCGGTAAAATCAATACCTGTAACCTTTCCGGTTTCGCCAACTAACGAACGAGCAACAAAGCAGTCGTTTCCGGCACCACTCCCAAGATCGAGAACGTAGCTCCCCTCCTCTATTGCGGCAAATTGTGTAGGAATTCCGCAGCCTAAACCAAGATCGGCATCTGGATTGTAGCCCTCCTGGTTGTCGTAGCTTTCGCTAAAGATGGTGTATGATGTACCAGAGCAGCCGCAAGTTGCTCCACAGCACGATTGCTCGTTCTGCAGCTTCGACTGGCTTGCAATTTGCCCGTACTTTTCTCTTACAGCTAGCTTAAGATCTTCTGGCCTCATAGCTGTGGCTTTACTTGTTCGACGTAGAGCTTGTAAAAGCCCTCCTTAATTTCATCGCGTACTCGCCTAAATTCGCTCCACACATAATCTTCAGGGCCTGTTACATGCGAAGGATCGTCGAACCCGATATGCAACCTATTCTTAACCTTGCCAATAAAAGCAGGACATGCTTCGTTTGCTCCACCACATACCGTAACAACAAAATCCCACTCCTCATTCAAGTACTTGTCAACCGAATCGGAAGTGTGCCCGCTAATGTCAACGCCTACTTCCTTCATAACAGCAACTGCCTGCTGGTTAAGCTTTCCGGATGCCTGAGTTCCTGCCGAACATACTTCTATTCGACTATCGAACGATTGCAAAAAACCGTGCGCCATCTGACTTCTACAGCTGTTTCCTGTGCATAAGATTAGAACTTTCATATCGTTAAAATTGATTATTGTGCGGTATTACAAACAATTTCAGCGGATTCGATTGATCCAAAAAAGCTGTCAAACATTGCTTTATACATCCTTATGGTACTACTACATAGGCAGTAGTTAACCTTTAAACCATCTATTTCGCCATGTATTAAACCTAGCGCCTTTAGCTCGCTAAGATGCTGAGAAACAGTACTACGGCTAAGCGGTATAAAATCTGATATATCTCCAGAAATACACGTTCTAGCCTCGGCCAGATACTTTAAAATGGCTAAACGGGCTGGGTGCGAAATTGCTTTTGCAAATCTTGATAGCTCTTGTAGCTCGGTATCAAACTTCTCACTTTTTATCATCTTATCGAATTGTTATTTGCTGCACTTCATGGCTCTTAGCTCCTCCTCATCACGCCTGCAATCTTATTGGGCATCTTGATGTTGCGCCATATCATCTATGCAATGCTTTTATCCATGCTGCAGTATGTTGTATTTCGTAAAAATACGACATAATAGCTAGAATGAAGAACGATTTATGTTATCTTTCTATTAATTGTATGTTATGCAGGTTTAATAGTACGCAGTTACTGTTCAGACGTATTGATATACAAGATATTAAAACAAACCCCAGCTCAAAATTGTGGAGAAAATGAATTAGATGACTTGCTTAGTAGATTAGCGCAGCCTTGTCATAAACATCTGCTATCACATCTTCTTTTACAGGCGTTTTTCCTTTAACATATCCAAGATCAGTCATACGAATGTACCTATAGCTGGTTATGCCTGCATTATCGAGTATTTTCTTACCACAATCTACAGCACATCCGTCTAGCAACAACAGATTTGCACTCTTAAACGATTCTATGGTGGGTTTTACTCCCGCTGCAACAGCGGCTAAACAGTTCATCTTTCGCACCTTGTTATCTCTCAATCTTCGGGCAACGCTATCTGCAATCTGACCCAGATCACATGCTCCAGAGCAAGTGATAACGATGTACTCGTCGTTACCGCATAGGCAACTCTTTTGTTGTTTTTCTAGTTCCATACCTTTTACCTTTTGTGAAAATTAAAAAATGGAGTTAAACAGATATCCTACAATCATTATTCCTCCTCCTACAATCGCAATAAAGGTTAAGATAAGAGGAAGCTTAAGAACCTTCTTAAGGATAATCATTTCTGGAAGCGAAAGTCCAATTACCGACATCATAAAGGCAAGCGATGTTCCAAGCGATGCCCCTTTTTCGATTAGCACCGAAACTATTGGAACTATACCAGCTGCATTAGAGTAGAGCGGAATACCAATGAGCACCGATAGCGGAACGCTATACCAGGCCGATTTCCCCATAAGCGAGGCCATAAAATCTTGAGGGATGTAGCCATGAGCTCCTGCACCAACTGCGATACCTAGTATTACGTACAGCCAAACCTTACCAACAATCTCCTTAACGGCATCATAGCCAAAGCGAATTCGGTCTTGTAGATGAAGCTTTTCGACATTGCCGCTTGCGCTACCTACAGGAACTTTGTACACCCAATCTTGAACCCAATGCTCTAGCTTCAGCCTTCCGATTAGCCAACCCGACGCTATTGCTATAGCAAGACCTGTAAGTATGTAAATTAGCGCAACTTTCCATCCAAAAAGACCGAATAGCAAAATTACGGCAACCTCGTTAATCATTGGGGCTGCTATAAGAAACGAGAAGGTTACACCTAGTGGAATTCCTGATTCTACAAAACCTAGAAATAGAGGAATAGCCGAACACGAGCAAAATGGGGTGACAATTCCGAGCAATGCGGCAAGCACGTTACCTACAAATGTCGACTTGCCTTCAAGCAGCTTACGGGTTCGTTCGGGTGAAAAAAATGATCGGATAATTCCGACAAAAAAGATGATTAACGCAAGGAGCATTAGCACCTTGGGCACCTCAAAAACAAAGAAGCGGAGTGCTTCTGTAAAATGCTCTCCCCTATCCAACCTAAGCAGCACGTCAACAAACCAGCTGGCCGCTGTATCGAGGTTATGGTATGCTAAATACCAGATTGGGAGTAGAAGTAATGGTAGTAATACTCTATACTTTTTGTTCATACACAAGCTATTTGTTTCGTTAAAACCCGAAATGTAATGGTAAAAAAACTAGGGAATAAGGGTTTCTACCATATAGTAAATACCTACGATAACGAACAGTACCGCTACTATACGTCGGAACCAAACCTCGAAAGCTTTAATTCGGTTGTAGAGGCTACCAACGTTCCCCACCGCATAGGCAAGCAGCCATGCAAACACAATAACTGGCAGTCCGGTTGCTATGGCAAATACCACCGGAAGGTATAGTCCATTTGCACTGCTTACTGTTATTGGAATTAGCATAGCAAAGTATAGCACGCCACTATAGGGACAAAATGCAAGCGCAAATACCATTCCCAGTAAAAGCGTACCCCAATAGCTTTGCCTCCCTTTTTCGCCCAATCGCTCGGTAAGGTTCGAGAATCCGGGAAAGCTAACCTTAACGATGTCTAGCATAAGTAGTCCAACTACAATAAGAATTGGACCAAGAAGCTTTTCGCCCCAACCCTGAAATATGGCAGCAACGTTCATTTGGTTAGCCCCAAAGTAAAGTGCAACAGCTAAGGCAGTGTAGCTAATAGCACGACCAAGAGTGTAAACCAACCCATTTACAAAAACCAGCTTCCTATTTTCTATATCTCTACTTATAAAACCAATAGCAGAGATGTTGGTAGCTAGCGGACATGGGCTAATGGCTGTCATCAGCCCAAGTACTAGCGCGGTTATAAAAGAATACTGTGTGCTATCTAACAAACCTTGTAGAAAATCCATCCTAGCTCTTTTTTGTTACTGCTTCAACAGCTTTTCTCACCTCTTCCTTCATCTTTTCCAGCTCGTTGGCATTCATAAAACCTTTGCTTGTTATATCAACCTTGTTGTTACCGCATACAACAAGAAGAGCCTGACCTCCTACACCTAGCTTCTTTGCAATGGCATCGGTGCTAGCATCATCAAGGTTTAGCCCTCTAAAAACATAGGTTCCGCTCTTCATCTTATCGGCATAAAGCGCTTGCATAGCTTTCTGTGCATTTGCCTCTACAGCCATACAGGTTTTACAGCGGCGGGTAAAGTGGAAGTAGTAAATCTCCACCTTTTGTGCTGCAACAACCACATTTGCAGTTTTTTTTCCGTTATCCTTCCCCAAACCAAAGCTACTCATACATAGAAATGTAGCAATACTCAGCAGTAAAAAATGTCTCATAGCAATTCTCCCTTAGTATTTTTTCAAAACCTCATTTATCTCATCAGCAGATGGAACACGCCCCTTTATCTCAACATTCTCGTTTACCACAAGTGCAGGGGTCGACATAACGCCATACTTCATTATTTCCACGATATCGGTTACTTTGGTTATTGTTGCATTGTAACCATTTGACTCTACAACATCTCGGGTAATCTTCTCGAGATTCTTGCATTTAGGGCAACCTGTGCCTAGTATTTTTACTTCCATTTTCGTAAGCTTTTTATTTCGGAAATCCCCGAAATATATTGGTAAAAAATTATCGGTTGAAGAATTCTGATAGCAAAGCCTTGGCTTCCTCCCAGCGTTCTTTGTTAATGCAGTACTTTATGTATGGTGGATTTATTTCGCCCTGAATTAGCCCTGCCTTCTTAAGCTCCTTCAGATGCTCGGAAAGAGTAGAGCGAGCAATTGGAAGCTCTTCGGCCATATCGCCGCTGTAGCAGCACTTGCTTGCATTTTTAATGAGAAAATCGAGGATGTAAATGCGGGTAGGGTTTGAAAGGGCTTTTGCATACCTCGCAATTTTCTCCTGATTATCTGTATAGTAGCTAAATTTTGATTGCATCGCTTTTCATTTCGTTTTTTTACGAAACGAATGTATGGCAAAATATGGTACGGTGCAATTTTTTATTTATTCGTTGCTACCGTTGCGGCATTGTAGGGGCGTATGCCATACGTCCCTACGATTGGGAAAACGCAATTCGTTGCAAATGGACAAATGCGTACGTCCAAAAAATGATTGGTGTGTGTGCAATTCGTTACAAATGGGCGAATGCGATTCGCCCGTACAGGCGGGGTGTGTGACTCGTGGCAACCGTTCCGATTAGGGCGATCGTTTCATTTGGGGCGATTGTTCCGATTAGGGGGGCGACCACAAGGGTCGCCCAAACGAATAATCGTATTTTTTTAGGTAGATGCTACGACGATGATGTTCGCGTGATTGTAGGTCATTCTATTTTTATTTTATTTTTTTAATAGATTTTTATCTGTTATTGTAAAATATGTGCTAACAATCGCAGCATTAGTAATGCGGGAGTGCGTGGCTACGTTTATCTATGTTGATACAAACTCAGCCAGAAGAAACAAAACTTGCTAAATCACTAAACCCTACATAGCGTATGATCTATGCTGCCTATTCCACTAAGCACCTTACCTTTTAAGTGTTTGGGTTTTGTAAAAAAACATCAAGTCAAGTACAAATCGCTTCATTGCCTACCCCCTCAGCTTCTCCACCTCCTCTGCCGTTAAGCCCGAGGTTTCGGCAATTATGGTGGGGGCGATACCTTTTTGCAATAGCAGCTTTGCCATTTCTACGGCCTTTAGCTTTTCACCCTCCTTAAGACCAAGCTCCTTACCTTTCTCTAAACCTTTTTCAATACCTATAGCTTCTCCCTTCTTTAAACCAATCTTCTCACCCTTCTTTAACCCTTTTTCTTCACCCTCCTTAAGTCCAAGCTTCTTACCCTTCTTCTCGGCCTTCTCCGCAGCCTCCTTCACCATCTGCTCGCGGATTAGCTTCTCCTCGCGCTTGATGCGCTCCACCAGCTCGAACTTGGGCACGTACTTCTCGCTCTTCTCCAGCTTGAGCATCAGGCCGG
>Ga0209464_10000271_pt1 | contig 17103 bp, 9 predicted proteins | sample DOMMetBare1Fresh_2_FD_187473 | JGI IMG/M metagenome (GOLD analysis project Ga0209464, IMG submission 187473) | Wetland sediment microbial communities from St. Louis River estuary, USA, under dissolved organic matter induced mercury methylation -... | ecosystem: Environmental > Aquatic >...
CGAGGCCGCCCTGGCCCTCTCCCGCCGCGGGGAGGCGGCCTCGGCGCCGCTCCCGCCCATGGTGCGTTGGACGGCGGCCCTCGGCGCCATCCCCCCGGCCGTCTTCCTGCTCCACCTCGCCTCCTCCCGCGCCTTCCTCGACCGCTGGCCGCTGGTGCACGGCTTCGCCGTGCTCCTCTGCGCCGGCCTGCTCCTGGTGGCGGCGCTGCAGGGGCCGGAGTGGCTCCACCTGCTCGGCGCGGGCGCCGCCACGCTGGCGCTGGTGGCCGGCCTGGATGGCGGCCTGGCGCGCCAGGCCTGGCCCACCCTCCTCGTCCCGCTCGTCGCCCTGGTGGCGGTGGTCCTGGCTGGCCCGGCCTGGCTGGCGCGGCGCGGCCGGGCCTTCGCGGCGGAGGGGCGCCTGGGCGTCTTCGCGGCGCCGCTCCTCCTCGGCGCGCTGGCGCTCCTCCCCCCCCACCTCGGCGCCGGCGATGGCCTGCTCCTCGCCGGAGTGGGCCTGCTCCTCGCTGCGGCCATCGCCGCCGCCGCGGTGCGGGCCGAGGATGGGCGGCTGCTCCTCGCCACCGCCGTGCTGGCCCCCTGGAGCGGGCTGGGGCTGGCCCGGCACGTCCGGCCGGACCCGCTGCCTCCCCTCGCCCAGGGGCTCCTGCTCGGCGCGGTGGGGCTCGGCGCCTGGGAGGCCATGCGGCGGCGGCGCCCCGAGGCGGCGCAGGACCCGTGGTTCACCGGCGGCGCCGCGGTCCTGCTGGTGGCCGGTCAGTGGCTGGTGGCGGCCGCCGGCGGCTACGAGCCGCCGCTCGCGGCGGCGGGTCCGCTGCTCCTCCTCCTCCTCGCCGGGCTGCTCCTCCTGGCGGCGCGCTCGGGCCATCAGCTCGTGGCGCTGGCGGCCGTGGCATCGAGCGCCCTCGTCGCCCTCTACGCCGAGCTGCCGCGCCAAGGCGCCGCCGGGCTCACCCTCGTCGTGGCCCTCTGGGCGCTCCAGCTCGTGTCCCCCTGGCTGCAGCTTCGCCGCGGCGCTCGCGCCCCGCTCCTCCTCTGGGCGCCGGTGGCGGCGAGCGGCCTCACCCTGGTGCTGGTGCGCGACGCCCTCCTCCGGCTCGATCTCGCCCTCGCCGTCGGTCCGGCCGCCGTGCTCATGGCCCTGGCCCTGGTGCCCCACCTGCTGGTCCTGCTGCGCAGCCCGGGGGGGCTCGAGGCCGAGCGCTCGCGGGTGGTGGTGGTGGCGGGCGGCATCCTCGCCCTCGTCACCGCGGCCATCCCGCTGCAGCTCGAGAACGAGTGGATCACCATCGGCTGGGCCCTCCTCGCCGCGGCCCTCGCCTGGCTCCACGCGCGCGTGCCGCACCGCGGGCTGCTCGCCTGGATCGCGGCGCTGGCGGCGGCGGTGCTGGTGCGCCTGGCCCTCAATCCCGAGGTGCTCCACTACCACCTGCGCTCGGGGACGCCGGTCTGGAACTTCTGGCTCTACGCCTATGGCGTGCCGGCCCTGGCGCTCCTGGCAGCGGCGCGCCTCCTGCCGCCGGACGACGACCGCCTCCGGGAGGACTGGCCGCGGCTGGCCCCCTGGCTCGCGGCCGGGGGCGGCCTGCTCCTCTTCCTGTTGCTCAACATCGAGATCGCCGACGCCTTCTCGGAGGGGAGCTGGGTCGTGCTGCGGCTGCACGGCAGCCTGGCCTACGATCTCGCCCTCACCATCGGATGGGCCGTCTTCGCCGTGGCGCTGCTCGGCGCCGGCATCGCCCTCCAGGCCCGCCCCGCCCGCGTCGCCGCCATCGCCCTCCTGGCCGTCACGGTGCTGAAGGGCTTCCTCTTCGACCTCGGCAGCCTCACCGGCCTCTACCGGGTGGCCAGCTTCGTGGGGCTGGCCTTCTGCCTCGGGCTGGTGGCTGTGGCGCTGCAGCGGTTCGTGCTGCGCGGCAGGGAGGAGGAAGGGTGAGAACGACCTCGACCCTGACCCCGTCCCCGACCCCGACCCCGACCTCGCCCCCCATGCTCCGCTCCGCCCTGCTCCTCACCCTCCTCGCGCTCCCCGCCTCGGCCGCCGAGACGGCCCGCGAGGTCCTCCCCGCCGGCGCCGGACCGCAGCGGCTCGAGCTCGACGCCGCCGTCGTCTCGGCCTCGGCGCGCCAGGACCTCGGCGACCTCCGGCTCACCGGCGCAGGCGGGCGCGAGGTGCCGTACCTCCTCGTGCCCCCGGCCGCCCCGGCCGGCCGCTGGGCGCCAGCCCGCCTCCTCCCGGTGCGGGCGAGCAAGCGGGAGAGCGGCTTCGAGGCCGACCTGGGCGCGGTGCGGCCGGTGGAGCAGCTCCGGCTGACGGGCCTGCCCGAGCCGTTCCTGAAGCGCTACCGGCTGGAGGGCAGCGGCGACCGCGTCCGCTGGACGGTGCTCGTGGACGAGGGGACGCTCTTCGCGCTGCCCGCCGACGACCTGCGCCTCCTCACCCTCGCCTTCCCGCGCGGGGAGTACCGCTGGCTGCGGCTCACCTGGGACGACCGGTCCTCCGGCCGGGTCCCGCCGCCGCGCGCGGTCGAGGCGTTCCTCCCCGAGCCAGCGCCCCCCTCGCCGGCGCCGCTGCGCGTGTCGCTCGCGGTCGAGCGCCGCCCCAGCGAGCCGGGCGTGTCGCGCTTCTCGCTCCGGCTGCCGGGGCCCCGCCTGCCGGTGCGGGCCATCGTGGTGGACGTGCCGGGCGAGCGGCTGCTGCGCCACGCCACCGTCTCGGAGGCGCGCCTCGGCCCGGGCCGGCTCGGCCCGGCCACGCTCGGCCGGGCGGTGCTGCGCCGGGTGACGCGCGACGGCGCCGGCGCCGAGGCCCTGCGCGTCGAGGTCGCCCGGCCCGAGGAGCTGGAGCTCGAGCTGCGCGTCGACGACGGCGACAACCCGCCGCTGGCCCTGGCCGGCGCCGCCGCCGAGCTGGCGCCGCTCCCCTGGCTCTACCTGGAGTCGCCCGACGGCGCCACGCTCACGCTGCGCGCCGGGGCACCGGAGCGGACCACGCCGCGCTACGACCTCGAGGCGGTGCGCGAGGGACTGGCCCGCGCCCGGCCGGCCATGGCCCGGCTGGGCCCGGCCGCGCCGCCCCCGGCGCCGCCCTTGGCGCCGCCGCTGGAGGCCCAGGGCGCCCCCCTCGACCCGAGCGCGTTCCGCTCGGCCCGCCGCGTCGAGGCGGCGCCTCCCGGGCTCGCCGCGCTGGCGCTCGACGCCTCGGTGCAGGGGCGGACCCGCGCCCTCGGCGACCTGCGGCTGGTGGGGCCGGACGGGCGGCAGGTGCCCTACCTCCTGGAGGAGCGGGAGGCGCCGCTGGTGGTGCCGCTCCCGGCGCCGCGCCGGGATGCGCCGAGCGCCCAGGGCGTGAGCCGGTGGGAGGTCGACCTGCCGGAGCCGGCGCTGCCGTCGAGCCGCCTGGTGCTGGAGACGAGCTCGCGCCTCTTCGAGCGCCGCGTGCGGGTGGTGGTGGAGCGGGGTGGCGCCGACGCTGGCCCGCGCGAGCTGGCCATCGCCGAGGCCGCCTGGCGCCACGCCGATCCCGATCGACCGGCCGCGCCGCTCACCATCGCGCTGCCGCCGGTGGCCACCTCACGCCTGCGGCTCGAGGTGGACGACGGCGACAACGCCCCCGTGCCGCTCGCGTCGGCCAGGCTGCTCCTGCCGGGCTGGCGGCTCCGCTTCCTCCACCCGGGCCCGCCGCTCACGCTCTGCTACGGCGCCGAGGGCGTCGAGGCGCCTCGATACGACCTGGCGCTCCTGGCGCCGCGCCTGCGCGCCGCCCCGGCCCGCGAGGTGTCCATGGGCCCGGCGCCGGCGCCGGCCAGCCCACCGATGCTGCGGCCCGCCACGGTCGCCTGGGGGGCCCTCGTCACCGGTGTCGTCGCCATGCTCTGGCTCTTGTCGCGGCTGGTGCGGCGCGCCCCCGGCTCATGATCGAGGGAGCGCCCTTCCTGGATGGCGCGGCGTGCCCGCGCCCGCGCTTCACGGCGCCGACAGCGTGAGCGGCACCTCGACGTGGTAGGGATCTCCCTTGAACTTGGGGAAGATCATGAGCCGCGCCGCGCTCTTCAGGCACTGGCCCATCTCCGTCGAGTTGAGGGTCACGTCGTCGAGGGTCGGGTAGGTGACCGCGCCGTTCGAGCTCACGGTGAGTCGCAGCGCCACCCTGCGCCCGTCGAGCGTCACGCTGCCGCCGGCCGAGGCGATGCAGCTCGAGAAGGCCTTGCGGTTGGCGCTGATGACCCGCTGGACCACCTCGGGCGTGAGCGCCACGTCGGCGTCGGGGAGCGAGACCTCCCGCGTCTCGGTCTTGGGCTCCTCGGGCACGGGGGCCGGGGGCGGCGGCGTGGGCGCGGCGGTGGCCACCTTGGCCGGCTCGGGGCGCTTCTCCGCCGGCCTGGGCGCCGGCCTGGGCTCCGGGCGCTTCTCCACCACGGGCGCCGGCTTGGGCGCCGGCTTGGGCTCTGCCTTGGGCTCTGCCTTGGGCTCGACCTTGGGCTCCGGCGCGGGCTCCGGCGGCGGTGCGGGTTCGGCCACCTTGACCGGCACGGGGCTGGCTCGGGGCGGGTGGGGCGCTGCGCGACCACCGGCGCGGGCGGCGGCGCGGGCTTCTTGGTGCCGCTCGTGACGGCGTAGCCCGTGATGGCGAGGAGCACGGCCAGGCCGCCGCCGATGAGCGCCACGGTCGGGCCGCCCTTCTTCTTCCCGCCCGGCTTGACCGCGGCCGGCTTGGCCGCCGCCGGCTTGACCTCGGCGGGCCTGGTGAAGCCCGGGGGTGGGGTCGCCGAGGCGCGGCTGGCCGCAGCCTGCGGCGCGAGGGGAATGGGGGCGCCCCCAGCGAGGAAACCCTCGGGCAGCGAAGCGCGCGCCGCCGCCGCGAAGGGGTCTTCCCGCTTCTCCTCGGGCGGCCTGCCGGCGCCCTTCGGAACCTTGGTCTCCCCCGTCACGCTGTCGGCGAACAGATCGACGTAGGGCGCGCTCGCGCCGGGCGTCCGCATCACCTCGTCTGCCACCGACGCCAGGTCCGACAGCTCGTCCCGGCCGGGCGGAGGGCCCGAGGGGACCGGCGCAGCCGAGTCGATGGCGCTCGCCACCTCGGGTGGGAGCCAGGCAGGCCCACCGGCCTGAGTGTTGGGCGCGGGTCCGGCCGGCGCCTTGCCCGGCTCGATGTCGAGGGTCAGCTCGATCTCGTGCGTCGGCGCGGCCTCGGGCGCCACGGCGGGAAGCGCCGTGCTGGTGCCGGCCTGCGCGCGGACCACGATGAGGTTCCCGCAGGCCTTGCACTTGAGCTTGTAGACCTTCCCAGGAGTCGGATCCTCAGCGGTCGCGTAGCGCTTTCCGCACCGGTCGCAAACGAATTTCATTACGCGAATCCTACTGTTGCGGGGGGAGGGGGCGCAAGGAACGGGAAGTTCGAGGCGGCGTCGACGAGGCGCTGCGCCGGCAGAGCGCAGGACGGGCACCGCCTGCCCGTGCTTTGGGCAGCCTGTGGGAGCGCGCCGGGGCCAGATCCCAGCCGGCGCGGGCAGTTGGCGCCGATGACGCGGGCGGGCTTGCGTCTTGACCTGAGGCAAGGCACTTGCACTTACATCGGGCTGCCGTCGGTCGAAAGGAACCTCCCCTGCGGATCCTCATCCAGCACCAGAGCCGCTATCGCTACCCCTCGCCGGCCGCCCTGGGGCCGCACCAGGTGCGGCTGCGCCCGGCGCCGCACGCCCGCGCCCGCGTGGAGCACTACGCCCTCCAGCTGCCCGAGGAGGCGGCCGTGCGCTGGCAGCAGGACCCCTTCGGCAACCACGTGGCCCACCTCTCGTTCCGCAAGGGGACCAGGCTGCCGGAGCTGGCGGTGACGGTGGAGCTGGCCGTCGACATCCGACCCGTCAACCCGTTCGACTTCTTCATCGACGAGCGGTGCGCCACCGTGCCCTTCACCTACCCGGCCGAGGTGGCGCGCGACCTCACGCCCTTCCTGGACCTGGCCGACCCCGACTACGCCGCCGGACCGCGCTTCGAGGCGCTGCTCGCCTCGCTGCCGCGGGGCGGCCCCACCGTGGAGTTCGCGGTGGAGGTGAACCGGCGCGTCAACCAGGCGCTCCGCTACGTCATCCGCGAGGAGCCGGGCATCTGGACCCCGGAGGAGACGCTGGCCCAGGGGCGGGGAAGCTGCCGCGACCAGGCGGTCCTGCTCATCGGCCTCCTGCGCGCCCGCGGCCTGGCGGCCCGCTTCAGCTCCGGCTACCTCGTCCAGCTCCAGGACGAGGGCATGCTGCCCGACGAGCCGAAGGGCGTCTCGCGCGACGTGTGCGACCTGCACGCCTGGACGGAGGTCTTCCTGCCGGGCGGCGGCTGGATCGGGCTCGACCCCACGAGCGGCCTGCTCTGCGGCGAGGGGCACATCCCGCTCGCCTCGGTGGCGCGGCCGGCGCTGGGATCGCCGCTCGAGGGGACGAGCGACGTCGCCGCGGCCGAGGTCGGCTTCTCCATGAAGGTGGGCCGGCTGGGCCACGAGGTGCGCCCCACCGCCCCCTTCCCCGAGGAGGCCTGGGCCCGGCTCCTGGCCGGCGCCGACGCCGCCGACGCCGCCCTGGCGGCGGCCGGCCTCACGCTCACGAGCGGCGGCGAGCCCACCCTCAACTCGCGCGAGCACGCGGAGGCGCCGGAGTGGAACGGCGACGCGCTCGGCCCCACCAAGTGGACGGCCGGCCTGGCCCTGGCGCGCGCGCTCCGGACCCGGCTCATGCCGGGCGCCGCGGTGCTGCGGCGGCAGGGCAAGTGGTACCCGGGCGAGAGCCTGCCTCGCTGGGCGCTCGAGCTGGTGGGGCTGTCCGACGGGTCGCCGCTCTGGCCCGACCGGCCCGCCCCGGCCGTGGCGCCCGGGCTGGAGGCGGCCCGCCGCCTCGCCGTGGAGCTGGCGGCCCGCCTCGGCCTCCCCGAGGCGACGCCGCGCGCGGCCTACGAGGACCCGTGGCGCTTCATCCAGGACGAGGCCGGGCTGCCAGTGGACGTCGACCCGCTCAAGGCGACGCTCTCCGACCCGGAGGAGCGGCGGCGCCTGGCCCGCATCCTGGGCGGCGCGCCGGGCGCACCGGTGGGCTTCGCGCTGCCGCTGGCGCGGGATCCGAGCGGCCCGGGCTGGCGCACCGAGCGCTGGCGCTTCCGGCGCGAGCACCTCTTCCTCGTGGCGGGCGACAGCCCCATGGGGCTGCGGCTCCCGCTCGACGCGCTGGGCGGCGCGCCCGTGGTGGTGCCGCTCGAGCCGCCGCTCCCCGCGCCCGACCCTCGCATCGCCGAGGTGGAGAAGGCCCAGGCCAGGCGTCGCCTCGCCGGGGCGCAGCCCGCCACCCCCCCCGCGGTGCGCACCGCCCTGTGCGTCGAGCCGCGCCAGGGGACGCTCTTCGTCTTCCTGCCGCCGGTGGCCCGCGCCGAGGACTTCCTGGCGCTGGTCCACGCCGTCGACGCGGCGCGCGAGGCCACCGGCCTCGAGGTGATGCTGGAGGGCTACCCGCCCCCCTCGTCGCCGCTCCTGACGCGCCTCTCCGTCACGCCCGACCCGGGCGTGCTGGAGGTGAACCTGCCGCCCCAGGCCTCGGGGCGGGCCCACGCGGCGGTGCTCGACACGGTCTTCGAGGCCGGGCTCCACGCCGGCCTCCACTCCGAGAAGTGGCTGCTCGACGGGCGGCTGGCCGGCTCGGGCGGCGGCCACCACGTGACGCTGGGCGGCCCGACGCCGCTCGAGAGCCCGCTGGTGCGGCGCCCCGACCTGCTCGCCAGCCTCATCACCTTCGCCCAGCACCACCCCTCGCTCTCCTACCTCTTCACCGGCCTCTTCGTCGGCCCCACCTCCCAGGCGCCGCGCGTCGACGAGGCGCGGCTCGACACGCTCTCCGAGCTGGAGATCGCGCTGGCCGAGGCCTTCCGGGCCAAGGACCCCGCCCCCTGGCTGGGCGACCTGCTCTTCCGCCACCTGCTCACCGACCTCACCGGCAACACCCACCGCGCCGAGCTCTCCATCGACAAGCTGTGGGACTGGCAGACCCCCCACGGCCGGCAGGGCGTGCTGGAGCTGCGCGCCTTCGAGATGCCGCCCCACCCGCGGCTGGCGGCGGCGCAGGCCCTGCTGGCCCGCTCCCTCCTGGCCGCCTTCTCGAAGGCGCCCTACCGCCGGCCGCTGGTCCGCTGGGGCGCCGAGCTCCACGACCGCTTCCTGCTGCCCCACTGGCTCTGGAAGGACTTCGAGGAGGTGCTGGGCTTCCTCGAGGAGCGCGGGGTGGCCCTGCCGCCCGAGCCCTACCGGGCCTTCGTGGAGCTGCGCTGCCCGGTGGCCGGTCGCGTCGAGGCGGCCGGCACGGTGCTGGAGGTGCGCAACGCCCTCGAGCCCTGGAACGTGCTCGGCGAGGAGCCCGCCGGCGGCGGCACCTCGCGCTACGTCGACTCCTCGGTGGAGCGGCTCGAGCTCCGCGCCGAGGGGCTGGTGCCGGAGCGCCACCGCGTGGCGGTGAACGGCATCCAGGTCCCCATGCGCCCCACCGGCACGGCCGGCGAGGCGGTGGGGGGCGTCCGCTTCCGGGCCTGGGCGCCGGCCCACGCGCTCCACCCGCACCTCGGCATCCACCACCCGCTGCGCATCGAGCTGGTCGATGGATGGGCGCGGCGCGCCGTGGGGGGCGGCACCTATCACGTGTGGCACCCCGAGGGGCGCTCCTTCGACGCCCCACCCCTGACCCGCTTCGAGGCCTCGGCGCGCCGGGCGCAGCGCTTCACCGCCATCGGCGCCAGCCCCTGGCCGGTGGTGCCGCGCCGCGTGGCGCCGCACCCCGAGATGCCCTCGACCCTCGACCTGCGCCGCTTCCCCGGCGACCGGCCCATGCCCGAGCCCGAGCCCGACCCGCTCGACGAGGCCTGACCCGTGAGCGAGCCCCTCCTCACCGAGCTCGGCGAGCAGGACGCGGTGCTGCGCCACCGGGGCCTCGACCTGTGGCTCGGCGCGGAGCCGACCTTCACCGACGCCCGCGCCCAGGACGCCTGGTGGCTCACCGCCGCGGAGGGAGGCGACAAGCTCGCGCGGGCGCGCGCCCTGCTCGAGGCCCTGGCGCCGCGCCTCCCCTCGTCCCGGCTGCTGCGGCTCGAGGGGCGCCACTACGAGGGCGAGCCGGCGCCGCGGTTCGCGCTGGGGGCCCTCTTCCGGCGCGACGGGACGCCGGGGGGGGCGCCCGACCGCGCCGGGCTCGACGGCCCGCCCGTCCCGGCGCCGGCCCTGGCGGCCGGCGAGGCGCTCCTCACCGTCACGCCGGACCCCGGTGTGGTCGAGGTGAACGCCGCGCCGGCCCCCGACCTCGCCACCTTCTTCGCCGACGCCGAGGCGGTCTACGGCGCGGCCCGGGAGGCCGGCCTCTCGCCGGTGCGCTACCGCTACAACGGGCGGGCCTCGGACTCCGGCGGCGGCGGCCAGCTCACCCTGGGCGGACCGAGCGCCGAGGGGAGCCCCTTCTTCCGCCACCCCACCCTGCTGCCCCGGCTCATCCGCTACCTCTCCAACCACCCCGCCCTCTCCTACGCCTTCGCCGGCGACTGCGTCGGCTCGGCCTCGCAGGGGCCGCGGCCGGACGAGGGCGTGCGCGAGCGCTGGGAGGAGCTGCAGGTGGCGGTGGATCGGCTGGAGGCGCGCGGCCCCCACCTCACGCCGCGCGAGCTCTGGGAGTCGCTGGCGCCGCTGCTGGTCGACGCCTCGGGCAACAGCCACCGGGCCGAGCTCAACGTGGAGAAGCTGTGGAACCCCTGGCTGGCCGGGCGCGGCCAGCTCGGCCTGGTGGAGCTGCGCGCCCTGCGCATGCCCGCCACCTCCCGCCGCCTGGCCGCCGTGGCCGGCCTCTTCCGCGCCGTGGCGGCCCGCCTCGTCGCCTCGCCCTACGCCGAGCCGCTGGCCGACTGGGGCAGCTCGCTGCACGACTCGCTCTCGCTGCCGACCTTCCTGGCCCAGGACCTGCGGGCGGTGCTCGACGATCTCTCGGGCTGCGGCCTCGGGCTCGGACCGGCCACCGCGGCGCTGCTCACCGAGGGGCCGGAGCCGCTGGCCGAGGTGCGGGCCGGGCGGGCCGTGCTCAGCGTCACGCCGGCCCTGGAGTTCTGGCCGCTCTTCGGCGACGTGGCCAGCCAGGAGCGGGCCACGGCGCGCCTGGTGGACGCCAGCGCCGAGCGGGTGGAGGTGTGCGTCACCCTCCCGCAGGGGCAGCACCCCGGGCGGCTCGCGGCGGCCGGCTGGGAGGTGCCCCTGCACGTGCTCGACGGCGGGCGGCGTCACGTGGCGGCCCTGCGGTGGCGGGCCTTCGCGCCGCGCCCCGGCCTCCACCCCGGCCTGCCGGCCCTCGACCCGCTGGTCATCACCTGGGAGCGCGACGGCCAGCGCACCGCCATCGAGCTGCACGGCTGGCGGCCGGGCGGCGGGGCCTACGAGGGGCTGCCGGCCGACGCGGGCGAGGCGCGGCGGCGCCGCCGCGAGCGGGTCCGCCTCACCACGCCCGGGCCGATCTCGCTGCGCTGGCCGCCCGCCAGCACCGGCGTCACCATGGACCTGCGGCGGCTCGAGGCCCTGCGCTCCGGCGCCATCCGGTCCACCGACGGAGGTCTCACGTGAGCGAACGGTTGTTCGACGGCTACCAGCCCATCGCGGGCGCCTACGACGAGCTCTTCGCGGGCCCCGCCGAGGTGCGCGCGGAGTTCCGGCGCGCCGCCGCGGGGCTGGCCCTGCGCGACCGGACCGAGTTCGCCCGGGCCCAGGGGCTGGCCGAGCGGGCCCTCCTCAACCAGGGCGTCACCTTCAGCGTCTACTCCGACAGCCGCGGCGCCGAGAAGATCTTCCCCTTCTGCCTGGTGCCTCGCCTGGTCGGCTCGGCCGAGTGGGGCCGGCTGGAGCGCGCCCTCACGCAGCGGGTGCAGGTCATCGAGGCCTTCCTCGACGACATCTACGGCGCGCAGCGCATCCTCGGGGCGCCCGGCATCCCGGCCGAGCTCATCCTCGGCGCCAAGGGCTACGAGCCCAAGCTGCGGGGCGTGCGGCCGCCCGGCGGCGTGCGCGTCCACGTGGGCGGCATCGACCTCATCCGCGACCCGGCCGGCACCTTCCGCGTGCTGGAGGACAACATCCGCTGCCCCTCCGGCGTCTCCTACGTGCTGGAGAACCGGCTCCTCTCCAAGCGCATCCTGCCCGACGCGCTCGACAAGGCGCGGGTGCACCGCGTCGACCAGTACCCCGCCAAGCTGGCGGCGGCGCTGCGCTCGGTGGCGCCGGTCGACCCCGACCAGGCGGTGGCGGTGGTGCTCACCCCGGGACCCTACAACTCGGCCTACTTCGAGCACAGCTTCCTGGCCCGCACCATGGGGCTCGAGCTGGTGCAGGCCCCCGACCTCTTCGTCGACGGCGACGAGGTCTTCCTCAAGACCACCCGCGGCCCGCGGCGCGTCCACGTCATCTACCGGCGCACCGACGACGCCTTCCTCGACCCCGACTTCTTCCGCCCCGACTCCATGCTGGGCGTGCGCGGGCTCATCCGGGCCTGGGCCGCCGGCACGGTGGCGCTGGCCAACGCCCCCGGCAACGGCGTGGCCGACGACAAGGCGGTGTGCGCCCTCATGCCCGACTTCACCCGCTTCTACCTCGGCGAGGAGCCGCTCCTCGAGCAGGTGCCCACCTGGATCTGCGCCCGGCCGGGCGACCAGGGCTACGTCGTCGACCGGCTCGACCAGATGGTGGTGAAGGCGGTCGACGAGGCGGGCGGCTACGGCATGCTCATGGGGCCGCAGGCCACCCAGGCCGAGCGCGACGAGTTCCGGCGGCGCATCGAGGCCGAGCCGCGCCGCTACATCGCGCAGCACCGCGTCGAGCTGTCGGCCTGCCCGACCTGGGAGGCCGCCGGCGGGACGGTGGTGCCGCGCCGGGTCGACCTGCGCCCCTACGTGGTCTCCGGCGCCGACGGCGCCTGGGTGCTGCCGGGCGGCCTGACCAGGGTAGCGCTGCGCGCCGGCAGCTACGTGGTCAACTCCTCGCAGGGCGGCGGCTCCAAGGACACCTGGGTGCTGAAGGGGGTGAGCCCGTGATCAGCCGCGTGGCCGACGCCCTCTTCTGGCTGGGGCGGTACCTGGAGCGCGCCGAGTCCTCGGCCCGCGTCGGGCTGGTGACCCGCAACCTGGCGCTGGACGGCGAGCTGACCCCGCGCCAGGCCTGGCACCCGGCGGTCATCGTGGAGGGCGAGGAGGAGGCCTTCCGGGCCCGCCACGGCGACGAGGCCTTCGCCGACGGGGAGAAGGTGCAGGACTGGCTGGTGTGGGAGGAGACCAACCTCTCCTCGCTCTCCCGCTCGGTGGCGGCGGCGCGCGACAACGCCCGCTCCATCCGCGAGGTGGTGAGCCTGGAGGTCTGGGAGGCGGTCAACGAGCTGCACCTGTGGATGCAGGCGGACGGCCGCGAGGCCTGGGCCGAGGACCGCCACGCCTTCTACCGCCACGTGCGCCAGGCGGCCCAGATGGCGCTGGGGGTGGTGCACGGCACCATGCTCCACGACGACGCCTTCGACTTCATCCTGCTGGGCGTCATGCTGGAGCGGGCCGGCCAGACCGCCCGCATCCTCGACGTGCACCACCACGCCCTGTCGCGCATGGCGGCCCACCAGGTGGTGGAGGTGGCGCTCTGGCTGGCGCTGCTGCGCGCCTGCTCCGGCTTCGAGCCCTTCATGAAGCGGTTCCAGGGCAAGGCCTCGGCCTCCACGGTGGCGCGCTTCCTGGTGCTGGACGCCCGCTTCCCCCGCTCCGTCACCCACTGCCTGCACGTCGCCTCCAAGCGGCTGGCGCGGGTGCGCGCCGCCGACGCCGACCTGCGGGGCAGGAGCCTGCCGCGCCTGCGGGCCCTGGAGAGCTGGGTGATCGACGAGGCCGGGCCGCACATCGACGACGGCGAGCTGCACGAGTTCCTCACCCACGTGGTGGACGAGACCCACGCCATCGCCACCGACATCGGGCGGGAGCTCTTCGGGTACCCCGATCCTGGTGCGCAGCGGGCCTCCCAGGGGTAGGCTGCTGGGCCCATGCCCAACCTCCTCGCCATGTCGTTCGAGGGCGAGCTCGCCCCCTCCTTCGACCTGACCTGCCTGCAGCCGGGCCGCACCCTGCCCGACGGGTGGGGCATCGGCTACTACCCGGGCGGCGAGCCCTCCGCCACCGTCCTCAAGGAGCCGGCGCCGCCGGTGGGCTCCATCCGCTCCGAGCTGGTGAAGGCCTGGGAGCACCTCGAGTCCTCGCTCTTCGTGGTGCACGTGCGCACCGCCACCTGGGGCGCCCCCACCGACGCCAACACCCAGCCCTTCGTGCGCGCCTGGGGGCGGCGCGACTGGCTCTTCGCCCACTCCGGCAGCCTGCGCGAGCGCCCCGTCATCCGGCCCCACCAGCCCTTCGAGCCGGTGGGCTCCACCGACACCGAGGCGGTGCTGTGCGAGCTCATGGCCAGGGTGGCGGAGCGCGGCTGGTCCTCGCTGGCCGACGCCGATCCCGAGGTGCTGCACGGCTGGTTCGGCTCGCTCAACGAGCTCGGCTCCCTCACTTCGGTGCTCTGCGACGGCCGCGACCTGCTGGTCTACGCCGACCGCGACCCGGCCGCCCGCGGCGTCTGGGTCCGCGAGGTCCAGCCGCCCTACAGCGAGCTGCGGCTCTCCGACGGCGACCTGGTGGTGGACCTCACCTCGCGCGGCCCCAAGAGCCGCAAGGGGCTGGTGGTCTGCTCCGACCCGCTGGAGGTGCAGGGCGCGTCGCAGGGCGAGTGGCGGCGGCTCGACCCCGGCAGCCTGCTGCTGGTGCGCCAGGGCGCGGTGCGCGCGGTGCGGCGCGACGGCACGGCGGCCTCGCAGCTGGCGCTGGCGCCGGGCTTCGCCCTGGCGCGCCGGACGGTGCGGCCGGGGCGGGCCGCCGAGCAGGGCTACCAGGTGACCCACCGGACGACCTACCGGTACCAGAAGCCGGTGGAGCGCTCCATGCACCTCTTCCGGCTGCGCCCCTTCCACGACACGCTGCAGCGGCTGCGCCGCTTCGAGCTCTCCATCTCGCCGGGCGGGAGCGCCCGCGACTACGAGGACGTCTTCGGCAACCAGACGCGCCGGCTGCAGGTGGACACCCCCTTCTCCGAGATGATCGTGGAGGCCCGCTCCACCGTCGACGTGCTCGACTGCGACCCGCTCTCCTACCGGCCGCTGCGGGCCCGCACCACCATCCCCCTGGTCTGGATGCCCTGGCAGCGCCAGGTGCTGCAGCCCTTCCTGCTGCCCGAGGAGCTGCCGGAGAGCGAGCTCAACGAGCTCATCGAGTACGCCATGAGCTTCGTGGAGCGGAACGACCACGACCTGATCGAGACCCTGCTCGACCTCAACGAGACCATCCAGCGCGAGTACCGCTACGTGCAGGGCGCCACCAACCTGCTCACCACGCCCTTCGAGACCTACGTGAACCGGCAGGGGGTCTGCCAGGACTTCACCAACCTGTTCATCTGCCTGGCGCGCCTCCTCTCCATCCCGGCCCGCTACGTCTGCGGCTACCTCTACACGGGCCCCCGCCACGAGAACCAGGCGCAGGGCGAGGCCAGCCACGCCTGGGCGCAGGTCTACCTGCCCGAGGTGGGCTGGCGCGGCTTCGACCCGACCAACGGGATCATCACCCAGACCAGCCACGTGCGGGTGGCGGTGGGGCGCTCCTGGCGCGACGCCACCCCCACCTCCGGGACCATCTACGTGGGCGGCGCCGGCGAGACCCTGGAGGTGGACGTGCGGGTGGCCCCGGCGCCGGACGCTACGGGCTGACCGCCTGCAGCGTCACCGGCGTGGGGTGGCGCCACACGGCCCGCTCCAGCGCGTGGGCGCAGGGCAGGGCCACCAGGCGCACGTAGCCGCGGTCCTCCGGCGCCACGGCGCGCGGCACGTCGAAGCCCACCAGCAGCACGCCCAGCGTCCTCCCGCTGGCGAGCAGCGGCACCAGCCCGCAGCCCTCCAGGCCGGCGGCGGCGCGCTGGGCGTCGAGGTGCGGGAAGCGGGCCGCGAAGGCCTCCGGCGACTCGAGCCAGAGGGCGCGGCCGGAGCGGGCCACCTCCGCCACCGGGTGGACGGCGTCGAGCGACACGGGAGGCGGCGCCTCGCCCCCGCAGGCGTGGCCGAAGGCGCCGGCCCGCACCACCTGCTCGCCGCCCGTCAGGGCGTAGAGCTCGACCACGGTGGCCCCCAGCACCTCCAGGGCCCGCCCGGCCGCCTCCGCCACCTCGCCCGGCGTGACGGCGCCGGAGAGGGCCGCCACCGCCGCGTGCATGCCGGAGAGGCGGCGCGACAGCCGCGCCTCGGCCTCGAAGAGCCGGGCCCGGTCGAGCGCCTGGGCGCACAGCTGGCCGAGCGCCACCACCAGGCCGCGATCCCCGGGGCCGAGCGAGCTCCCCCGGGCGGCGGTGAAGGCCAGCGCCCCGGTGGACTTCCCCTCCACCATGAGCGGCGCCGCCACCCAGGCCCCGTCGCCGCGCCGCTCCAGGTCCTCCGCCAGCTTCGGGTAGCGTGCCCGGATGGCCTCGGGCGACTCCAGCCAGACGAGCTCGCCGGTGCGGGCCGCGTCGCTGGCGGGCGCCGCGGCCTCGAGTGGCAGGTGGTCGAGGCGCGCCAGGGTGGTCTCGTCGCCGCCGTGCGAGAAGGCCACGTCGAGGCGGTCGTCGGCCGTGCGGTGCAGCAGCACGGCGTCCACCGCCCCGATGCGCAGGAGCTCGCGGAAGACCACCGCCGCCACCTCGCGCGGCCGCGCCGCCGCCGAGAGCGCCGCGGTGGCGCGCTGCAGGGCGGTGAGCCGCTCGGTCTGGGCGCGCTGGGCCTCGTAGAGCCGGGCCCGCTCCAGCGCCTGGGCGCACTGGCGCGACACCGCCAGCAAGAAGGCCTGCTCCGCCTCGTCGAACGGCCGCGGCGCGTCGAAGCGCAGCCCCAGGCCGCCGCGGGTCCGGTCCACCACCAGCGGCAGGCCGGCCCAGGCCCGGTCGCCCTCCGCCGCGGCCCGGGCCGCGTGCTCGGGGTAGGACGCCGCCATGGCCGCCTCGTCGCCGATCCAGACCGGCTCGCCGCGCCGCCAGGCGTCGATGGACGGCAGGCGCGCCTCCTCGGTGGCGGCGGCCACCTGGCGCTCGGTCTCCGGCGGCAGGTGGTAGGCGAGGACCAGCCTGAGCCGCCCGGCCTCGTCCTCCCAGAAGAGGTTCCCGGCCTTGGCGCCGGTGGCGGCGAGCCCCTCCTCGAAGATGGCCGCGCCCACCTGCTCGGGCGTCAGCGCCGCCGAGAGGGCCGCGGTGAGCCGCTGCAGCCGCACCAGCCGCTCGAGCGTGAGCGAGGTGGCCGCAGCCTGGGAGCTCGGGGCCTGGTCCGCCATGTCACTCGCTGCGTACCACACCTGCGCCGGCCGGTGCGGTCCCGCTCGCCGGGGAAGAGCGCCCGTTCCGTCGAGGGGCCGGGTGACACGGGACCGCCCGTCCGGGTCGGAGGCGCGGCTCGTGCCCGCGAGGGCTCACCCGTTCGCCCTCCCCCACGGCCCGCGATTCCGCCGGCGGGCCCACCCGGTCGGCCAGCCGTCGGGTCCGGCCGCCGCCTACCGCCCGCGGCGCCGCTGGAAGTCGCGGATGGCCCGCTCCAGCACCCGCCCGGCGCGACGCTCCGCCTGGCGCGCCGCCGCGTCGTGGCGGGCCGCGAGCGCGGCCGCTTCGCGCGAGAGCTTGTGGAAGCTGGCGAGCCGCCCCCCGGCCAGCGTCCCCGCGGCCACCGCGGCCTGCACGGCGCAGCCCGGCTCGCCGACGTGGGTGCAGTCGCGGAAGCGGCAGCCGGCCGCCAGCGCCGCCAGGTCCGGGAAGGCCGCCTCGACCCCCTCGTCGGACCAGAGCTGCAGCTCGCGGATGCCGGGGCCGTCCACCAGGAGCGCCCCGCCCGGCAGGGGCCAGAGGCGCCGCCAGGAGGTGGTGTGGCGGCCGCGGCCGTCCTGGGCGAGCCCCGCGGTCGCCTCCGCCGCCTCGCCGAGGAGCGCGTTGAGGAGCGTCGACTTGCCCACGCCCGACTGACCGACCAGCACCGCCGTGGCCCC
>Ga0209464_10000277_pt1 | contig 16804 bp, 12 predicted proteins | sample DOMMetBare1Fresh_2_FD_187473 | JGI IMG/M metagenome (GOLD analysis project Ga0209464, IMG submission 187473) | Wetland sediment microbial communities from St. Louis River estuary, USA, under dissolved organic matter induced mercury methylation -... | ecosystem: Environmental > Aquatic >...
CTTTACTCAACCCGGGGATAAAATAGTCATTCAACCTCCTATTTATCCTCCATTTATGAGTATGGTGAAGAATAATAATCGCGAAATTATTTATAATCAGTTGATTCAGAGAGATGGACAAATGCGCATGGATTTGGATAGTCTGAGGAAACAGATTGATGGGAAGACAAAGATGCTTTTCCTTTGCAGCCCGCATAATCCCGGAGGACGCGTGTGGACCATGGACGAATTGCAGGAACTGCATGAAATTTGTAAAGAGCATAACATTCTTGTTATTTCGGATGAAATTCATGCTGATTTGACATTACCAGGAAATACACATATACCCTATCCAACAATATCCGAAGATGCCTGTAACCATAGTATTACGTTTATGGCTCCCAGCAAGACTTTTAATATTGCAGGGCTGGCATCGGCTTCATATATTATTCCTAACGAAAATTTAAGAAACACATTCAAGCTTAGAGTCGAAGCAGCAGAGATCGGGGGTGGAAATATATTCGCATTTGTGGCTACTAAGGCTGCTTATGAAAGCGGGGCGGATTGGCTGGATCAACTTGTTCATTATGTACAGGATAACGTTAACTATGTGGATCAATATCTGAAAGCTAATTTACCTAGAATAAAAGCGATTGTACCACAGGCATCATTTTTAGTTTGGTTGGATTTTAGTGAACTCGGATTGTCTGATGATGAACTACGAAGAATACTTATTCATGAAGCAAAATTAGGTTTCAACCACGGTCCCAGCTTTGGGCCAGGTGGAGAAGGACATCAACGCATCAATGTTGGTTGCTCCAGATTGGTTGTCGAGGAAGCGATGAACAGATTATCAAGTGCTTTTGCTAAATATTGAAGTCTTTAATACGAAAAAACCACAGTTTAGATCAACTGTGGTTTTTTCGTATTATCTATTTGATTGTCACCATGGTTGCTCCAAATCCGTATTCCCGAAATGAAGCATCCTGATAGGTGCAGGTCTTATACTTTGATTTAAGTTCTTCTATTAATGATTTTCGAAGAACCCCCTCTCCTTTTCCATGGATAAAAACGATCTTGTGACCTTTAAACTTCAGATTATCAGCCATCACCTCTCGGAATTTATCCAATTGATATTGAAGAATATCGGCATTGCTTAGTCCTGCTGTATTATCCAATAGATTATTTATATGCAGATCTATTTCTATGATTTGACTCGCCGGTTTCTTGTTGATTTGCTGAGGTTGGCGTCTTTCTAAGTGTGCTTTTTCTTTCAGGGCAAATTCAAGCTCTTCAGCAGTAACCTGGATCTGACGTTCGGGAATATCATTCCTGACAATCGTGTAAAGCAATGCATCTTCATCGAAATAATCGTTGTCACGGAAGCTGTGCAGTTTGTAGAATTTAACTGTATCTATCTTATGTTCAACAGAAACCGGATTTTTCAATTCAAAAGATTTACCCTGCTTAAAAGAGACAAACTGAACGCTTATTTTTTCCAAGTCATTCAGTTCTTCTTTAGTGAACTCTTCTAAAAATACCTTCTGATTGGGTTCAATCACGCCAGAATATCTTAGATTCCAGCCATTAGCCAACTTATTCAGATAGGATAATTGAAGAAAATAGTTACAGTCGTTTATGATATAAGCCTCATAATTGGTATTTTGCAGGCTTTTCGGCTCCACGGGAAGGAAAGCCAGAAAAACATTCATCTTCTCTCCTTCGCGGGTTTCTACAACTCTGGGGGCCGGTGCTTCAACTTTTGGCTTACGCACTTCCTGTTTAGAATATATTTGAGGAGCTGATGTTGGACTTGTTTGGGTAGAAACTGCATCAACCACAACACATTCACGAATCAAAACAGGAGTTTCGAAACCATCCTCCTCTTCTACTGCTACCAGATCTTTATTAATGAAGCGTTTTACCACGCCCCCACCGGTTGCATTCAGAAAACGTACTTTATCGCCAATTTTTAATGCCATATCTTTTTCTTTGTTTATTGCAAAGGTCTTTATTCTGGCCGAAATAAACAATTATTCTATGATAAAATGAGCCGTAATCACATAAACGGTAGATTTAGTGCTATTTTTGTAAGAAGAAGTTTCATACAAACAGAGCTACTATGAACGATACAAAGAAATTACGAAGAACTTATGATCGAAGAATCGCCGGAGTATGCGGCGGTATTGCTAAATATTTAGATCTGGATCCAACATTGGTTCGGGTTGCGTATGCGTTGATGACTGTTTTTACTGCATTTTCAGGTGTGATTCTCTATCTGATTTTGTGGTTTGTAATCCCTGAAGAAGAATAATGGAATTTAAAATAGAATCCCCCTATCAACCTACCGGAGACCAACCTGAAGCTATTGCCCAGCTCACAAAAGGTGTTCTCGATGAGATTCCTTACCAAACCCTATTGGGGGTAACCGGTTCGGGAAAGACTTTTACTGTAGCCAATATTATTGAGAAGGTGAATAAGCCAACTTTGATACTGAGCCACAATAAAACGTTGGCCGCTCAGCTCTATGGCGAGTTTAAGAACTTTTTTCCACATAATTCGGTCGAATATTTCGTCTCTTACTATGATTATTATCAGCCGGAAGCCTATATACCCACTACGGATACCTATATAGAAAAGGACTTGGCCATCAATGAGGAGTTGGAGAAATTGCGCCTATCAGCCACCTCTGCCCTACTCTCCGGTCGCAAAGACGTACTGGTGGTTTCATCAGTCTCTTGCCTCTTTGGTATTGGTAATCCTGAAGATTTTCACAGCAATGTGGTGGTGGTTCAGGTCGGTCAGAAAATCACTCGTAATGCGTTTCTCCGCTCATTGGTCGATAGCCTTTATTCCCGCAATGAAGTAGAGTTGAAGCATGGTAATTTCCGTGTGAAGGGCGATACAGTAGACATTTTCCTCGCTTACACCGATCTGATTCTACGGGTGATTTTCTGGGGAGATGAGATTGAAGCCATAGAGACAGTCGATCCGATTAGTAGTTTAACACTTTCATCGGCTGATAGTTACAATATCTATCCGGCTAATATATTTGTTACGACCAAAGAACGACTAAACCGGGCCATTGGTGAAATTGAGCTTGATTTAGGCAAACAGGTAGAGTTTTTTAATTCTATAGGTAAGGAATATGAGGCAAAAAGGATTCAGGAACGTGTAACTTACGATCTGGAAATGATTCGGGAAGTAGGTCATTGTTCCGGAATTGAGAATTATTCCCGATACTTTGACGGCCGACTTCCCGGAACACGTCCTTTCTGTCTGATCGACTTTTTTCCGGATGATTTTCTGGTCGTAATTGATGAAAGTCACGTAACCATTCCACAGATTCGAGGCATGTACGGAGGCGACCATTCCCGGAAGGTCAATCTGGTAGAGTATGGTTTTCGCCTTCCTGCTGCTATTGACAACCGTCCGCTGCGTTTTGAAGAATTTGAGCAATTAGCCAAACAAATTATCTATGTAAGTGCGACTCCAGCTGATTATGAGCTTAACAAATCAGAAGGTGTCGTGGTAGAACAGGTAATTCGCCCGACCGGATTGCTGGATCCGATCATTGAGGTGCGACCGAGTCTGAATCAAATAGACGACCTGATGGAGGAAATTCAGCAGCGTATAGAGGTAGATGAGCGTGTGTTGATTACAACATTGACCAAACGTATGGCGGAAGAGCTGAATTCCTATCTTGGTCGCCTTGGATTCCGGTGTAATTATATTCACTCTGATGTGGATACCCTGGATCGGGTACGACTAATGGAAGAATTGCGAAATGGCCTTTATGACATTCTGATCGGGGTAAATCTATTGCGTGAAGGACTTGATTTACCGGAGGTTTCGCTTGTAGCTATTCTCGATGCCGACAAAGAGGGCTTCCTCCGTTCTCATCGTTCTTTGACTCAGACGGCAGGACGTGCCGCGCGTAACCTGAATGGAAAAGTGATCATGTATGCTGATAAAATCACTGAAAGCATGCGCAAAACGATTGACGAGACCAATCGTCGCCGTGAAAAACAACTTGCCTACAACGAAGCAAACGGCATCACCCCACAAGCCATTCAGAAAGCCAAAACCTCTATATTGGGCGAAGAGTTCAGGAAGTCTCATCCGAACGTCTATGTCGAAAAAGAGACTGTAGAAGTTGCCGCCGATCCCGTTATCCAATACATGGGCAAAGCTCAACTCGAAAAAGCGATCGAGAAAACCCGCAAAATGATGCAGGAAGCTGCCAAGAAATTAGAATTTATAGAAGCTGCACAGTATCGCGACGAAATGGTGAAGCTTGAAGAGTTAGTGAAAACTAAATTTAGTTGACGATTTAGTTCGCTGATTATCAATATTAAATCGTTTGTTGATAAAATAATAGATTTCCGCCAGGCTTTCGCTTTCTCGAAGGTTCTGGCGGATTTTTTGTTTCAATCTTAATAAATGTTTGTCACTCTCACTAAACCTTTCCCATAATTTCCGGTCAAACGTTTTTCCAAGATTATACTAATAAACCAACTTGACATGAAAAGATTTGTACTTACTGCTATTTGTGCATTGCTATGGAGTGTTTTCCTAAATGCACAGACGACAGCAACAACGGCTTCGACAGTAAAATTCAGTGCGACAGGTCGTATTCTGGATGCCAAAACCAAAACTGTGATCGAAGGTGCGACTATTCGCATGATGAAACAAGGTTCAACCGCCCTGTTAGGAGGAACAGCGACCGATAAAAATGGGATATTCACGCTGAAAAACATCACGATCGGAAATTATGTACTCCAGATTAGCTTTTTAGGGTATAATAATGAAACCCGCGTGGTGCGTGTAATCGGGTCTGCAAAACCGGAATTTAATCTTGGTGATATTTCCCTGAGCGAGAACTCTGTAATGTTGAAGGAGGCGACCGTAGTGGGTAAAATCACTGAGATGGTTGTCAAAGAAGATACTATTGAATACAATCCTGAGGCCTTCAAGATGCAGCCCGGTGCTGTAGTGGAAGATCTGCTGAAACGGATCAATGGCGTTGAGATTGACTCCGAAGGCAAGATTACCGTTGCCGGAAAAGAGGTGAAAAAGGTATATGTGGATGGTAAACAGTTCTTCGGCAACGACCCGACTGTGGCTACCAAAAATCTCACCACGGATATCATTGACAAAATCCAGGTGGTGGATAAGAAATCAGATTTGGCGCTTCTGACAGGTATCGACGATGGTGAAAGCGAAACCGTGATCAACCTCACCATCAAGAAAGGGATGAAAAAGGGCTGGATGGTCAATACCGAAGCAGGGTTAGGTCATGAAGTGATGAAAAGCGATAATGGAACGCGCTATCAGTCTCGGGCCATGGTTAACCGCTTTCTGAATGATACTCAGTTGTCCTTTATTGAAAATGCCAACAACATCAATGAACGGGGCTCACGTGACTGGGGATCCGGATTTGGTCAGCAAATGGGACGCCGTGGTGGCGGGGGAAGTGCAGGAAACGGAATTACAACCTCTGACCTATTTGGAACAAACTTCGCCACTGAGCTGAATAAGAAGCTTAAGATTGGCGGTAGTGCTATGTATAACCACTTTAATACTGATGCAAAGACGCGGAGTAGTACCCAGAAACTGTTTCAAGACAGTACCTCTTTTGTCAACTCCACAGCAAACAACATAAATAACAGCAATAACCTGAATGTACAAATGAAAATGGAATACACTCCGGATTCGTCATGGACATTCGTTTTTTCTCCATCGTTCAGTTACAATAAATCACACAGCGAATCAGTCTCAAGTTCTGAAACATTTGCAGATGCAATCAGAGACTCAATCAATAGCAAAACTGGTACCTACATCAGTGATGCCGATGGTATCAGCCTGAGCGGACAATTAGACATGTCCTATCAATTCAAAAAGAAAGGCCGCCGATTGAGTATGAGCCTGAGTGGTGGATATAATAATAGTGACGGAATAGCCTATAACGTTTCACAGATGATTTTCCAGAGAGCCGATTCTATTTCCAATCTGGATCAGCAAATCAATAATAACTCTGAAAGCAAGAATTACCGTTTATACGCCTCTTATATGGAGCCCCTCAGGGCGAACCGCTTTCTGCAACTCTCCTATTCTATAAGCCGAAATATTACTCAGTCAGATAAAATAACCTATAGCCGCGATGCTTTATCGGAATTGTACAATGTTCTTGATACCGCTTATAGTAAAAGTTTATCCAATAACTTTATCAACCAACAATTGGGATTAAGTTTCCGTGCTACAGAGGCCACTTATTCATATACAATCGGGGTAGATCTTCAGCCCTCATATAGTAAAAGTAAAAGCTATGTAGAAGATAAAGTCAACTTTGGCAAAGAACGTAGTGTAATGAACTATTCTCCGAATCTGAATTATACCTACCGCTTCAGCAAACAGCAGAATCTGCGTATTGACTACCGTGGACGTACTTCACAGCCAAGCATTACCCAACTTGATCCCACACCGGATAACTCTAATCCGCTGAACATTAAATTAGGTAATCCCGACCTGCTCCCCACCTATTCTAATACTATTGCTGCGAGATACAACGACTATAACCGCGAAGCTATGCGCTCCATCATGGCGACTATTCAGGGCGGATTTGTGGTAAATGACATTATCAATAAATCTACCTACGATGCAAATACCGGTGCGCAAATATCCCGTCCAGTAAACGAAAACGGAAACTGGAACATGAATGCGGGTTTTATGGTCAATACCCCAATTGGTAAGAGTAAGTTCCAGATAAACACTTTTTCAAACGCTTCATTTAATAATGGGATTGGCTATATTTCTCTTGGGAAAGGAGATATCCAACGAAATATCTCAAAAACCATCAACTTGAATGAGAACCTGGGATTCAGCTATCGCAATGATTTTATTTATGCTCAGTTACGAGGTAATATTCGTTATTCGAAGGTGGACAATAGCGTAACAGCTCGAAAAGGTCAGGAAAATATGAGTTACGGAAGTTCATTCAACACTCAGATTTACCTTCCATACAGTTTCACGATAGCCAGTGACTTGCGATATACAGGACAAGCGGGGCTATCAACAGGATATAATAAAAACGAAACGATGTGGAATGCTGAGATCAGCAAGCAAATCCTGAGTAAGAAAGGTACTATCCGCTTTAAAATGAACGATATCCTGCGCCAGCAATTGAATATCAACCGTTCTGTTTCTGATATTGCTATTACTGATACGGAGTACAATACACTTACCTCCTACTTTATGCTTTCGTTTGGCTATCGTTTCAATACGATGGGAAATCGTAGCGGTAATCGCAACCGCGATTTTCAGGGGCCCGGAGGTGATTACCCCAGACGTGGTGAAGGCGGTGGAGGTTTCCCCGGAGGTGGTGGCAGACCTGATGGTGGTGGCCCTGGCGGATTCTAATCCATTCTATTCATAAATACAAAGACGCGAAAACGCTAAGTGATTACTTAATGTTTTCGCGTCTTTCTTTATCAGATACGTGGCTGATTTTATTTGAGTGCAAACCGGATCGGCAGTGTAAATTTCACAGAAACATAATTCCCGCCTTGTCTTCCGGGTTTCCAACATGGCATTTTCTGTATAATCCGAATAGCCTCTTCATCAAACGATGCTCCTACGCTTCGTACGACTGTAATATCCTCAATTTTACCTGTATTATTAACAACAAAGGAAACAATTTCCATTCCTGTAATCCCTTTTTTCTGCTCTTCTACGGGATATTTGACATTACTGGATAAAAATGACATCATTGGTCCTATTCCACCTGGAAATTCAGGCATTTCCTCTACGATGACAAAAGCCCCCGGGTCATTTCTTTTATGGTCAATCGAATCAAATGCCGATTTCGTAAATGGATATTTCTTATTCAGGCTGAAACTGACCGACAGATTTACCCTGGCAGTTACTCTCTTGCCCTGAATCGTAGCCGGAGTCCATTTCGGCATTTTATTTACCATTTGAATAGCTGCATTATTCAGTGATGGTGTAATTCCTCTATAAACTGAAAGGTTGGTGATTGTTCCCATACTGTCAACGACAAATTTCAAATCCACAGCGTTTGCTACCTCTCCTTTTTCCACGTCAGTCGGATAGACTAGACTTTTACTAATGAAGTCCTTCATTTTTATGCTTCCTCCGGGAAATTCGGGTTTAAATTCTGTTTTTTCGTAGATATGTTTACGGTCAAATCCGTTTGGGTTTGAAGAAACCGATTTTTCTTCGTCCGTTCTTTGATAAAGATAACTTCTGACATTAAACCGTACCGGGACAAATGAATATAGCGACACATAATGATTGCCTTGAAGCACTGGAATCACCCCTGGCATTGAGCGAACCAGACGAATAGCTTCCTGATCGAGAGACGGTGACAGAGAGGGCCGGACATAAAAACCGTACTTCTCACCATTGGCATTTACTTTGAAACGTACGTGTGCCACACCTGAAAGGCTATCTTTTAGTGCATCAGCAGGGTATTGAAGATTCAAATCGATAAAATTTTCCGGAGAAAACCGTTTATCCTGAAATCTAACTGAAGAGCTCTCATATAGTTCTTCTCCGGTTTCCACCATTTGAGGCTTTACTCTGATCAAATGTAGCTTAGTGGTATCTGTCAATATAGTATCCTTCACGGAAATACCTTCCAGCTCAAACTTTAATGTATCACCTTTATTCACCTGAATGGCAAACCGGTTATCAGGGTATAGATTCGATTCATCTTTTACTTTGATTGAAATCTCTTTCAGGAGAGCACCATACAGATCGACCACCATTCCTTTAAAGAGTAGTTTATTTGCATAAAGTGTAGTGCATAAGCAGGTCGAAATTAATATGCCTGCAATCGTTGTTTTTCTCATTGTTACTATTGTTCGTGTGGTTTTTTCTTGACAGATGACTCAATGTCACCAGTCAAGAATTTGAGGAGTCATTTCAATACATAATGAGCCAGAACCTTCTGCACATCATATACATTGACAGATTTATCAAATATTTTAGTTGGGTTGATTGTTTAATCTGGTTTTTTTCTGTTTTATGAAGGTTTCCTCAAAAAATCAGGATGCAAATCCTTGCTTCTCTACGTGGTATTCGTTGACATCAACCACGCGTGTGCGGGGAAACATATCGTGCCAGCCTATTCGCTCGTGTATGAGCACGGAAATGGCCTCAAACGGGATAAAGCGGCACAGGGTTCTGTACAGGGCAGTCTTGATGGAAGGCAGATTGCCGTCTTCATCTATGACCACAGAGCGGGTAATGAATTTCCCCGCAGTTCTTCCACACGAGGCCTCCCATATCATATAGTAGGAAAACATGATCAGTACATAAACCACATTTGATGAGCGCATGCCCACTATCCCATCGGCTGGATAGGTTTTGAAAAAGGTTTCCAATAGCGTATCTTTCAGAATGACATAAAGTGTATTAAAACAAATCATATCAATCAGGCAATTGAGGACTCTTTTCCAGAAACCTACCGGGTGTAGCGCTAGATAGGAAGGGGCTGTTTGATTATTTGTAATGGGTTCCATAGTTCTATTGTGGTTTATTCTGTATATGACAAAGAGACGCGGCAGGCCACGTCTATACGGTTGTCGTTGTCTGTGGAGATAAATTACAGTTTTACGAAGAACCCGAAGCTCCAGTTAGAAGGATTAAGATCAAACTGGAGCTTGTTGGAATAATACTTTTCATCATTGTAATAGTGAGCAAAGCTCAATCCATTGAAGTTCGCTTTCATTCCGACTTTGGATGTAATGAAATAGTCTAACTCAGGTGAGATACTGCATCCCAGTACATTATATTCGTCTTTGCTACTATATGAGCTATTTTCGGTTTTACTTGTTGCCCATCCAAATCCCACTTCTGATTTTAGGGACAAATATAACTTTTGAGCTAATGGATAGTAGTTCTGGATAAATAATGACGGAGATATAATGTTTGTCGTGTATTTGGTACCACTCGATGATTTCTGATAATTATTAGAAAGACTAAGTCCGACACCTAAAGCAGTATTCTTGCTTAGCATATAGCTTAATTCCGGCGTCAGATAAATGTTGGTATTACTTGAAGATGAATAAGACGAACTCCCTCCTTCTTTCTGTGTAGTAAAGTTAAAACTTCCTCCCAGAAATGTCGATCCTTTGGTAAATTGTGCATTTGCAGCACCTTGCATCATGATGAATGCGAATAATGATACGAATAACTTTTTCATAATTGTAGGTATTTGTGTGATTAAATGTTTGCAGTTATAAACTGCTCTGGTTTTGAGTCCAATCCCGATAGCTATTCGGGACCCGCTGCGCTCAGACTTGAACTAGCCCCAGACTGCTTTTTATTAGACTTGCGCGAATGTGGGCTGCTCTAAACTCGCGAGAAAGAAGGACTCAGTTATTTTTGATTATATCTTAATCCTATCGAGCTAAAGCCTCCTTTTCTATCATAGTCAGCCCATATTTCTCCCCAGTCAAATTTTCTTTGACGACCAATCTCTTTTTTTAACCAATCCTTAAACGTTTTTAGTTTTTCAACTTCATTTTGTTCTCTCCAATCCACCCAATTTGATTCCAAGTCAAACTTTTTGTCACTGACGATAAAAGAAAGTTCTTTAAGTGTCAGGTTGTTAAAAGCAAATGAGATATTAAAGAATAGACCTGAGACTGAAACATTCTTAATCCGTAACCAAGTCCAACCGTTTACCATATCATCAACTTCAAGAATCTCACCCAATCCCATTTTGCATACAGAATCGAAAGTCGAATTTTGGTTGATAATAAAGTCCTTATCAAGTGTTATGTTCCCTGTTTTTATATCAATCATTATCAGGTTATTTAATCAGTTGTCTAAGTTTATCTGCGGATTTTAATACTAATTCTCCGAGTCTCATTAATTCTGAATTTGCAAAGTCCTCCTCTTCTTTCTTAATTGTATGACCGTTTATTTTACAGATCTCTAAATCAAAGAAACTACCCATACCACCACGCATATTATTTATACTTTCTAATCCTCTCAAATCTCCATTGTCAATTAGCTAGTGAATTTTCCGAAAGTAATCTGACCAATTTTTTTCTTCGTATTTATCAAGATGCTGTATCAATGCAGTTAGATTGTCTAGAATTATGTCTTGTAATTTATCAGTTTCCGTCATTTATTGTAGTCTTGGTTAATTACAGCCACGCCTTCTTCCAAGTCTAATATCTTGCGCTCAGACTCTCCCCCTAGCGCGAGTTTAAGGCGTAACTCGTGCTGGAAGTTACTTTTCAAACTCGCGCGAAAGAGGTGGGCATTTTTCTTGTTTCATTATCTTTATTAATTCTTCTATTGTCAATGGAGGTTCTTGTCTATGTAGCATCGAATGACAATTTGGGCAAACGGGGATTAAATCTTTAATCGGGTCTATTTGATATGTTTTACCTATCTTAGAGACAGGTGTCAAATGATGAACATGAATAAATCCTTTTCCTATTTCTCCGTATAATTTTTCAAAATCAAGCCTACATACAGCGCAAATTGCTTGCCAATGCTTCACACAAAGTTGCCTTGCTTTTGGGTTTCGTTCATACGAATTTACTGTTACAGTTTTTTTTATTCCTTCAAATAGATTCTCAGTTGTCTCTGTTGGTAATTCATCGGGGAAAAACTTATCAACATAATGTTTTATTTCTGTCAGATTTTCTTTTAACCCCGCTTCTTTAGATTGAGTATTTACATTTATTTCTTTGATAGTCTTCGGATTATACTCCGTCCTTTTTGTTGAATTTGGTTTATTGACAGTATTAGCATTCATTTTTCCTAATATCCAAAGAAATGAATGAGCATCTATCAATGTTGCATCTTTATCCTTTGTTTTAAGATAACGTTGAACTTGTTTTATTAAGTCGCAATATTGAATATAGTTATCAAATGTACTTTGACCGTCTGTTTTAAAGTCAGCTAATCCTATTAACTCAAAAATATCATCAAATGCTCTTTGCGAAATTGGAAGATATTTATTCTTTTCTTTGAGAAAAAATAAGTATGCAATAACGTTGTATGATATACCAAAATCTATAAACTTCTTGAATGAAACTGAGTCATGTATTTTGGATTTGTAAAAATCAAAGAGTATTTGTTCAATTGCTTTGACGTCATCAATTTGTGCAAAGTTTTCTTTTAGTCTATAATTGTTGACCAAATTATTCTTTTTTACTTTTAATGCATTTATCGCATTTTCATGAATTCTCCCCATTCCTATATCTTGGGCTTTCCATTTTTGGAAATCTAATTTTTTTCGTCCGTTAGTATAAACTTCATATTTGTAGTTTTCTCCTGTTGTCGGGTTGTCAATAAATTTTAGATTTTCAAAAGAAGTAAAAATCTCTTTTTTCTCAGTTTTGACATATGTTACAAAGTCGGCAAATACAAGATCTAAATTTTCTGTTGATACTGTCATGGTTTTATTTTTTTTCCCCACTAGCGCAAGTTTAGCGAAGCGTAACTCGAGCTGGAAATCTAGACAGCTTGTAGCTGTTTTAGAAATTGGAGAGTTTTGTATTTGATTTGAGAATATAGATTCTCGACTTTTTGCTTGTTTATTTCTTTACATGCTACAAGCTGTCTTTATTTTTGGCGTGAGTTACGCTATCGCTAAATTCGCGCTAAAAGTACTTTTCAAACTCGTGTGAAATTGCTGTCACATAAAAAATAATCCTTAGTAAGCGACCTCAGGCCGCCTGCTAAGGATTATTCGTCTATCACACCGTTTCCAGTCTGAAGACCAGATTGGGGTTATCACCATTGATGCTGATGATCTGCTCTGCCGCTTTATAACCCACTTTGGTAGCGGTGACCCTGTACCGGCCTTCATCCAGTGTTTTTACCACAAATCCACCTTTGTCGGCGGTGGATTTGGTGATGACAGGCTCGCTGCTCACAAGGGTGTTACTCTCATCTACTTCGAGGAAGGTAAGCAGCACACCGGAGATTGAATTTTCGGTCATGTCTGTCACAACACCTTTGAGTGTGACGGAGCGTTGACTCAACGACTCCATCTTGCGGGCATTTTTATAGAGTTCATACAGTGACGGATTGGAGTACCTGATGATTTCGATCACAGTATCAATCTGGCCAAGGGCGTCATCTGCCTCTTTATATAATGTGATTTGATTGTTTTTTGACTGTTTTTTGTCCAGACGGTTCAGCGCAGGCTGAGTAGATGATACCTTGTAAGCTGCGATACTATCTGATAACGAATCCAGATCTGCTTGTTTCAGTTCATACCCTGCCGCCTGGGGCAATACTTCTGTTGCCCTGATGTGTACCGATTGCGAAGCATTGATCAGTACCGGAGCGGCTAATTTGCTTAATTCGCTGGCTGTATAGTCGATATCGTTGAGCAAGGTGTAATCCTTATTGATCTTGGCATAAGCTTTTAGCTTCACCACTACCGACATGGTATCATTTTCCAGTTTATCACGATTTTCCTGATTGATCTGAGTAATTCCCGAACCATCAAATTCCGAACGGGCATTGGACTCCTCAATATCGGCTAGTTTCTCACTAAAATTGGCCGCATTTTCAGGATAACCGGGCAATTTTGATAACGTTTCCTTATGTGTATCCATAACATTGTTAGTTGTATGGTACATCTTCACTTTCACTCTTTTTCTTTTGTCCATAATTCAATCTATATGTTAATACTTCAAGATATTCAACAAACGTTTAACTACGGGCAAAGATATTTGTTCGGTTTTTTATTTCCAAATATTTCAGTTGTATTTTTTTAGTGGTATTGATCTTTTTTCGCAAATGTACTTGCTAATATACTCAAAACCAACAATGAGTTTGTATTCAAATAGGCTTAATCAGTTATTTATAGGGATAAAAACGAAATTAACCCGCTTGTATTTTCACATTTACAAAAAGGAGATCTGTAATTCATTATCTCCAAAAAGAGTTGTTACAGGAGGATAAACTGAAGCCTTTAGGTATTCATTACAATTACAATGGAAATATATCTGACGCTGTTGGAAATACAGTCCGACCTCTTCGTGCTGCTGTCGTCACTCTTTGCAATAGCCATCGATGTTATTCGCGCGATTGCCTTCACTCATTGGAACAGCTGTCAAGAGTTACCGCGCTATTGTCTGTGCTTATTTCATTACATATCAATGGTGTTCGCGGCATTGTCAGCACTATTTTCATCATACGTCAATTCTCACCGCGCAGCTGTCAGACCTCTTTGGAATACCTGTTTACGTTGTTCGCTCTAATGTCAGATAGACTTTCAACTGTAGCCGGAGTACATTTCCACTATTGTTTGATTGCATTTCAAAACCAAAGAGCCACAGAAGATTCTTGCTTGAATCTTTGTGGCTCTGGGAACTATCTCAATATTTAGCTGGATGTATTATCTTATTATTTATACGCTTTCAAATAAAGCGTATCGGAGCTGTAAGAGGTAAAGATACCCAGCCCGTTGGTCACGTTTGTAGGTGGTGAGGTAAGGCTCTCTGCATTGGTCGAATAGTGCTTGTAAAGCTTGGCGTATTCGTCGGGGATCTTGTAGAGAATGATCCGGTGCAGACCGTAATAGGAGAAGCTTTTATCCGAAATGGAGTAATTTGCAGTCTTGATCGGCTCTATGCGCTTGATGACGGCTACACTGTTATTCAGATTGATCGGGTTGGTTTTGCCATCCATGCACTCATAGGTCAGGTAGTGATAGGTGCTGTCAGGATTATCCCAGGTGTATTTGGCATAATAAGTGGCATCGACCACCGTCCATTTTACAATGGCCTGGATGGAATCGACCGATCCTTTAAAGTTGGCGGGACTGGTGGGCACAGTGGTTGTGGCCGATACCTGCTTCCCGTTGTAGGTAAAGGAGATGTTGTAGGTCTTTCCGGCCTGCACGATCAGCGGAAGGCTATACATACCCTTGCCGTTGAAAGACATTTGTTGAGAAACATTATCACTGCTGAAGGTAATGGCTACGTTATTGACCGGCTCGTAAATGGAATCCTCCGAGTCGATAACAAACTGGCGGGTAAGCATCAACGAGACGGTATCTCCCGCACTCAGAAAAGCCTCGACCACCACCTGATTGGAATCGGCGGTCGCTATATCTGCCTTTTCGCACGATGCCAGGAGCAACGTGAAAAACAGGGCGATTAAACTAAATCTTATCTTCATAAATTCTGATCTTCTTGAATTAAAACTTAATGCTGAAATTGATATTCGGCAATATTCCGAGGTAATTGACATCGGTCTCCACCACTTCACTATCTACGATCTGGAACTCTTTGTACCAGATGTTTGTCCGGTTGTAAAGGTTGAACAGGGAGAAGTTGAGCGTGCAGGGATATTTCTGCGAAAGCTTAAAATTGTAGGTCGCAGCCACATCCATGCGGTGGTAATCGGGCAGACGGCAACCGTTTTTGACCGAAGCATTGAAATACTCTTTCACCGAACCGTCGGGCAGCGTTACCTGGTAAATGCCTTCGGGACGGGTGTAGGGTTTGCCGGACGCAAAAATCCAGTTTAGCGCAAAATCCCAGTTATGCCACTTGTAGGTGTTGACGATCTTGAATTCGTGGGTCACATCATTCGATGCATAGAAACTGTAATTGCCATAATCAGGGAAATTGTGCACCGTTTCGCTGATGGTGTAACCCAACCAGCCGGTGTAATTACCATACTTCTTTTGCAACAGGAAATCAATTCCTTTAGAATAACCGTTTCCGGTAAAAAATTTTGATTCGTAGTTGATATCATCGATGCTTGAGGATTCTTCTTCAAATGCCCCTCCTGTCTGTTGGTCAAAACGGATGGAGTATTCCGAAATGTCAGTCAGCTTTTTGTAATAGGCTTCCACATCGAAGAGGTAATTCCGGGTTTCGTAAGCAAATCCGCCAACGATCTGTTTGGATGAGCTCACCGGCATCTGCGTACCGTCGGCCATCATCCAGAATTCGCGGTCGCCCTGCATTACATCTTCACGCGTCACTTTTTTGGCAAACTGGTAGTATTTTCCCAACGAACCTTTCAGCTTCAGTTGATTATTTACCTTATACATACCGGAGAAACGGGGCTCGAAGTAGTTTTTGCCGGTCACATCGTAATTGGTATAGCGAATACCCGGATTCAGCTCCAGTTTGTTATTAAACAGCGTAATTTTGTCTTGCAAATATCCGCTGGTAAGGTTTGTCGTGTTCTTTTTATTCAGGATGGTCAATGTATCGTTCTGAACGTAAGAGTACCGCACATCATTTCGGGTATGATCCAAACCAAAAGAAAGCACCTGTTTATTAGACAGTTTGTATTCAAAATCGATCTTCTGCGACAAGTCTTTGATACCGTTGTGCTCCACATACCCCTTGGTAAACTCGGTGTAGGTTCCGCTGCTGGTGTAATAACTTCCTTCGTTGGTGCGATTGCGGTCGTTGACATAATCCGAATAGCTCACCAATGCATTTGAGTACAGACGTTTGTTCCAGTTGCGCGACCATTTGAGTGAAATACCGGTATTTCCCCACTCCGTATTGTCGGTGTTAGTCATGCTCATGCTGGTGATGCTGCTACTTTTACCGGGAGGAGGTCCGCCCATACCACCGGGGCTGAAGGCATTGTCCAGATAGTCCTTACCATTATAAGTGCTAAAGGAAATAATATCCTTTGACGATGGCCGCCAGGTAATTTTGGAATTTGTGTCGTAGAAATAAGAGGTTGCGTTGGTCTCATTGGGAGCGTGACCTCCGCCCCCCCCTCCTCCATCGCGTTTGGGCGGCGTCATGGCGCTGCTACTTGCAGAGGTGGTTGACTGTTTGTAAAT
>Ga0209464_10000279_pt1 | contig 16732 bp, 14 predicted proteins | sample DOMMetBare1Fresh_2_FD_187473 | JGI IMG/M metagenome (GOLD analysis project Ga0209464, IMG submission 187473) | Wetland sediment microbial communities from St. Louis River estuary, USA, under dissolved organic matter induced mercury methylation -... | ecosystem: Environmental > Aquatic >...
CATACCAACACGCATAGCACCACCATTGATAAACTTGGTTGCAGCATTAAAAGCCCCCTGGTAGTTATCAGCAATGATTTTAGGCACAGGATAGTCGAAGTTTACCCGATTAAAGCAAATCAGAGGAATGCCCGCCTCGATAAGCTGAGCAAAGTGGCTATAATCGTTGGTATCTACAGCAGTAGAAAGCACAACAACAGCAGGTTTTATTTCGATTAGGCGAGCAATGATCTGCTTCTCTATCTCCGACTTGTTTTCGGAATAGAAAGCCGAAACAACAATACCCTTAGGAAGAAGGGCTGATTGCAGCCTTTCGAGAGCAGTTCGATACATCCTACTGTTCATATGAGGGCACACAAGCGCAACAATTTGCCCAGTAGAAACTAGACGCTTGCCATAATCGGACATGCCAGGTTTGTAGCCCAACTCCTTTGCCTTACGAAGCACCTTTTGTTTGGTAGCATCGCTTATTCGAGGATGGTTGTTGAGCGCACGCGAAACCGTTGATACCGAAATATCCAGCTCGCTAGCAATGTCGTCTATGGTAATCTCCATTCGTTTCATCCGAATAACTTTTAGGGTGTGCTAGAGCTACGCCATCAAAAAAGCGAAGTTTAGAGTGAAAGACACAGCCTCGCTGATGAGTAAAAAAGCAACCACCGTACATTAGCTTGCACAATTTTACAACAAAAATCGTGAACATCTGCAAATATTTGCTCAAAATAGAAGCAAGAAGAGTGTTAAATGCAAAAAAACGTTGCACAAACAGGGAAATTATAAAAAAGAAATAAACAGAAGGATATTTAGTATTTTAGCCAACAAAACAAGAGCTATGCATTATACTAAGTATCTACTAGTAGCACTTTGCGGAATCGTAATGGCATCGTGCAGCAGCTACAAAGAGATAAAGATAGAAAAGGTAACCGCCGTTAGCGTAAGAGAGTTTAGCGGATCGACAGCGCTAGTTGACCTAACGTTGCTGGTTGACAACCCCACCAGCCATAACGTAAAAATGAGCAAGCTAAACCTTGATATTCTAAGAAAAGAGAGCCAGTTTGCCCATATCGAATCGATAGAAAAGGTAGCAATTCCAGCAAGAACAAAGGAAGAGAGAACCCTGAAGCTAGAGATAAGAATAGCCAACATTTTAACGTCAGGAATGGTTTTAATGAGCAAAAAGCTTAATCCCGACGACTTTACAGCCAACGGCTACATAAAGGTAAGCTCGTTCCCGTTTAGTAAAAAGATAAAAGTTGAGAATAAGAAGCTAGGGCAAGTTGTAAAGGGACTCGATTCGATTGTTGGAAAAAGCAATTCTAGCAATCGTTAACAGTAGCCCCCCAGCCTAATAGTGAACTGAAATTATTACATTTGCACCATAAAACAACATGATGAGTAAAAGGAACGTCCAGTACAACCAAACCAAAAGTAGGATGAGAAGGATAGCAGCCTTACTCGTAGCGATTGTAGCGACATGTACCACCACGGTATTTGCTCAAAACACTGCACCAAGCGACACCGCCAAAGCAGTTAGCTACAACATATACAACGACCTATCGACAGCAGGAGCAAATGGAGCAACCGTTAAGCTCGACCAGCCCAGCTACATAAAGGCAGTAGTGCAGCAGCTGGCAGCCAAAAACGAGCGCACGTTTACGCAAAGCGGCTACCGCATTCGGCTATTTTCGGACAACAAGCAGAATTCGCGACAAGAATCGGAAGCACTTGTACTACAGCTTGAAGCAAAGTACCCGAACGTAAAAGCATACCGATCGTACTCTAGTCCATACTTCCGAGTTTCTATTGGCGACTTTAGAACGCTAAACGAAGCGCGAGCATTTTTAGAAATTGTAAAGCTAGAGTACCCTAAGGCTTATCCTGTAAAGGAAAAGATAAACTTCCCACCCTTGTAGTGGGATTTTTTATATACGATTATACAAAACAACAACAGTACAAACAGCAAACTTGTAAAGAGATGAGCGATCAAATTAAGCACGAGTGTGGCATTGCCCTTATACGCCTTCGAAAACCGTTGGAGTACTACAAGGAAAAATATGGCTCGTGGACTTATGGAATCCAAAAGCTTTACCTACTGATGGAGAAGCAGCATAACCGAGGGCAAGATGGCGCAGGAGTTGCCAGCGTTAAGATAGATCTTGCACCAGGAAAGCGCTACTTCGACCGCTATCGCTCAAACCAATCAACTCCGATAAAAGATGTATTCGACAACATACGCAAAAGCATAAACCTAGGAGAAAAGCACCTATGCTCGGATCCGGCTTGGGCAAAAGAGAACCTTAACTTTGCCGGGGAGCTTTACCTCGGACACCTAAGGTACGGCACATTTGGTAATCATTCGATTGACTTTGTACACCCAGTGATGCGCGCCAACAACTGGAGAACAAGGAGCTTAGTCCTAGCAGGAAACTTTAACCTTACCAATGTAGATGAGCTATTTAATAGGCTTGTAGATCTAGGGCAGCATCCTAAAGACTTTACAGATACCGTTACCATTCTTGAAATGATGGGGTTCTTTTTAGACGAAGAGAACCAAATGCTATTCAGGAAATACAAGAACGAAGGGTTTAACAATAAGGAGATTACGAAGCTAATAGAAGACAACCTTGACATAAGAAAGGTGCTTGAAGTAGCAACCAAGGATTTTGACGGAGGCTATGCACTAGCAGGATTAATAGGACATGGTGATGCCTTTGTAACCCGCGACCCTTGGGGCATACGCCCAGCTAACTACTACGTTAACGATGAGATAGTAGTAGTAGCGAGCGAACGTGCTGTGATTCAAACCGTGATGAATGTACCAGCGCAAGAAGTACACCAGGTTAAGCCTGGCACTGCGCTCATCATCCGCAAAAACGGCGACGTAGCGGTAGAGCAAATTAGAGTACCCCAAGAACGAAAGTCGTGCTCGTTTGAGAGAATATACTTCTCGAGAGGCACCGACAAGAACATCTACCTTGAAAGAAAAGCCTTAGGACAAGGAGTTGTAAACCAAGTGCTAAACGCAGTAGGGTACGATATTAAAAACACCGTTTTTTCGTTTATCCCCAATACAGCAGAAACTGCATTCTACGGACTTGTAGAAGGTGTAGAGATGCATATGGCCGAACAAAAGAAGCAGCAAATAATAGAAGCTAACGGCAACATTACCCAAGAAAAGCTGATTGAAATTATATCGGAGCGCCCAAGGATAGAAAAGATTGCCGTTAAAGATGTGAAGCTACGCACTTTTATAACGCAGGATCAGGACAGAGACGACATGGTAGCCCACGTTTACGACATTACCTACGGCACTGTTAATCCTTCTGTTGACAACCTTGTGATAATTGACGATTCGATTGTGAGGGGTACAACATTGAGACAAAGCATACTACGAATGCTCGACCGCCTAAATCCTAAAAAGATTGTAGTTGTAAGCTCGGCACCACAGATTAGGTATCCCGACTGCTACGGTATTGATATGACCAAGATGGGTGACTTTATTGCATTTACAGCAGCTATCGAGCTCCTTAAAGATACTGGTAAGGCCAACGTAATAGAAGATGTTTACCAACGCTGCAAAGCACAGCAGTACCTACCCAAAGAAGAGATAGTAAACCACGTAAAAGATATTTACCGCCCATTTACAGACGAGCAAATATCTGCAAAAATAGCCGAGATACTACGCCCTACAGATATGAAGGGTGATCTTGAAATTGTTTACCAAACGGTAGAAGGCCTCCATAAGGCTTGTCCGAATGACTTGGGCGACTGGTACTTTACAGGCAACTACCCAACAGATGGAGGGAACAGGGTTGTAAACACAGCATTTATCAACTACATTGAAGGGAAAAACCAGCGAGCGTACTAGTAATTAGTAGCACGACATACGTATCACGTAGTGCTAAAAAGGCCAACAGGCTGCTGTGATGCTGCAATGCAGATTTGCTTGTCGCAATACGCATATCGTGGTACGTGATACTTTTTCTAGTAGCACGTACCACGAAAAAACTACCCCCCAACACTTTTACACCCATCCAAACTTACTACCTTTGCCCACATAAAACTGATCACACACTTATGATTCAACAATATTCGGCCAAGGTTGATAAATTCGGCCAAGCCTACGCAGTACTCGCAGCAAAAGCAGAGAACAACAAGGTAACACTAGAATACTACCTCGTATTTGACCACGAAGGAGACCCCTTTATCAAGGGAGGAATTTTAGAAGTAGAAGAGGTATTAGACCAAACCCTAGAAACCTACGTAAAAGAGCATGTAGCCGAATCGCTACCTTTTATGGTGCTCAGATACCTAGTTGACAACCACGAACCCGACCAGCTAGAAAATATGGAAGAGGTGATTTTTACCGAAGACCAAGGAACAGCAGCAGAGCTAAACGCAAAGTTCCCCCAAATGGCTAGCATGATTGCCCAAAAATGCAACGATGCCGATTTAAAAGCACTATTCATCTAAAAAAATAGGCGTAGCACATCTTTCATGCTGCTACGCCCATTTAGAAAATTATAGCTTAGCCCAAGCTAGCTTTTTCGTTCAATCTCACGAAGATTCTCCATTTTTTTAATCTCAAGGAAGTACTTGATATCACCAAGATGCTCCTTAACACGCTTATTACCAAATTCATAAACCTTAGAAACCAAGCCGTCAAGGAAATCGCGATCGTGAGAAACGACAATAAGCGTACCATCGTAATCCTTCAGAGCCTCCTTAAGAATATCCTTTGTTTTAAGATCGAGGTGGTTGGTAGGCTCATCGAGAATAAGCAAGTTTACAGGCTCTAGCAGCAGCTTTATCATCGCCAAACGAGTACGCTCACCACCCGAAAGCACCTTTACCTTTTTGGTAGAGTTGTCGCCACCAAACATAAACGCACCAAGAATATCCTTAATCTTAGTACGAATATCGCCCTTAGCCACATCGTCGATGGTTTGAAAAACCGTAAGCTCCTCGTCGAGCATCGAAGCTTGGTTTTGCGCAAAGTAGCCTATCATAACATTATGTCCAAGCGTCAGAGCGCCATCATAGCTTATCTCGCCCATGATAGACTTAACCATGGTTGACTTTCCCTCTCCGTTTTTGCCAACAAAAGCAACACGTTCGCCCCTCTCTATTGTAAACGAAGCATTTTGGAAAACCAGATGATCATCGTAGCACTTACCAACCCCATCAGCAATAACCGGATAGCTACCAGAACGAGGAGAAGGAGGGAACTTCAGCCTTAAAGCAGAGGTATCCTCCTCGTCAATTTCAACCAGCTCCAGCTTTTCGAGCATTTTTACACGCGACTGAACCTGAAGCGTTTTAGAGTAGGTACCCTTAAAACGGTCGATAAACTCCTGCGTATCGGCAATCATCTTTTGCTGATCGTCGTACTGCTTTTGCTGCTGCTCTCGACGCTCCTTACGCAGCTCGAGATACTTAGAGTAGTTTACCTTATAGTCGTAAATACGCCCCATGGTAACCTCTATGGTACGCGTTGTAATATTGTCAACAAAAGCGCGGTCGTGGCTAATTACGATTACAGCTTTGGCACTATTTATGAGAAACTCCTCAAGCCACTGGATCGACTCAATATCCATATGATTTGTAGGCTCATCGAGGAGAATAAGATCGGGCTTACGAAGCAGGATTTTAGCCAGCTCGATGCGCATACGCCATCCACCGCTAAAATCGCCAGTAGGACGAGTAAAATCTTCACGAACAAACCCTAACCCGAGTAGAATTTTTTCCACCTCAGCATCGTAGTTGATATCCTCGATAGTATAGAACTTTTCGCTAAGAGTAGAAACCTCCTCGATAAGACGCGAATACTCATCGCTTTCGTAGTCGGTACGTACGCCAAGCTCATCGTTGATCTCCTGGATACGACGCTCCATATCATGAATATGAGAGAACGCAAGCGAAGCCTCCTCGAACACCGACCTGCTATTTTCGGTCATTAAATGCTGAGGAAGGTAGGCAATAACCGCATCCTTAGGCGCCGAAACCCTACCAGCAGAAGGTTGACGAGCACCAGCAAGTATTTTAAGCAAGGTTGATTTCCCCGCTCCATTTTTGCCCATCAGGGCTATTCTGTCCTTTTCGTTCACAACGAAAGTAACATCCTTAAAAAGAGTTGTCCCGCCAAACTCAACGGCAAGCCCATCAGCTGCAATCATTTCGACCAATTAAAATTGAGCGGCAAAGATAGAAAAACCACCTATAGAAGAGTCTGAAAATGTGCAATTACACAGAATTTAAGGAAACGAAGAAGCAGAACCAACAATCAACAATAAATTAGAACACGGCACGCAAAGTAACAACCGACGAAAACCAGCATAGTCCACCACTAAACCTACAAACCTGAAACGATGGAACAACCGAAAAAGTAGCATCAGCCCGAACCAACGAAGCTTGGAAGCTAGCCAGTAGAGAGCTCGAGCTCGAAGAGATAAGCTCCATATCGTTAAGGAATACCCCTTGAGCTTGCGCAGAACCTGCCGCTAAGCTAACGTTGCGCCTAAGCAGAGCACGATGCTCGAAAAGCAGGCTAGGCTTAAGCAAAAAGCACCCAACAGAAGCACCTAGTCCACCCATAACCCTCGCAGAAGCAACCCTAAAGCTATAGCTTTGAAAAGGATTAGCATACTGATATCGACTCCTGAGCAGACCAACCTCTACACTAGCAAACGGAGAAACAGTAAAAGGCGAAGTCGCGTTGCCCAACACGTATCCAGCGCATATACCATTTGAGCTAGACCTATACTTAGCAGCGCTACCAACCTTAACATAGTTGGTAATAGACGTAGAAGAATTAGCAGCCACCTTAGCGTAGATATTCTCGACCCCACGCCCCTGCGCCGATTCGAAAGCAACGAACAGCTGCTGTAAACGTTTAAAAGCCGATAAGCGGAAAGAGCTAGAAGACAGGCGGTAATCGTAAGGAACCAGCACCCCAGACTCCGACTGATCTTGCGAAGCATTGGAGAAACAACACTCAGCAACAATATCAGCACCACCATATCTAAAACCAGCATTAAAAGCTAGCTGATAAGAACCACCATCGTACCGAACCGACTCATTATCGGACTCCTTTGTACGGAAATTATCAACCATACCAAAACCCAAAAGGCGAAAGAAGACCGCCTTTTCGTAAGGCTTAAAAAGTTGAACAGAAATTGTTTCGGCATTTTTACCCAAAGAAAAAGCGCTACCAACAAAAGAGCCACCACCCGAATAGCGAACACCAAGCGAAGCAAGCAGCTGATAGAACGTATTGTAAGGACGAGGGTCGAGCGTACGATAACCAGTACCAGCAGTATAGCCAAAGGAAGCACCAACACCCCAACGTTTGGAAAGAGAGCTTGCAAAAGTACCACCATAGCTGTAAACCTCTGTTTTGTAAGTCCCAATAGAAGAATCGGCAAAAACGTAAGGATTGCCATTGAGCTTAGAGAGGACATTGCCCCACGAGCTACCACGCTGATTACCCCTAGTAAAGCTCCCAAAACCAAAGCTTTTTACCCACTTAGTAGGCAGCATGCCCTTTACGGCAATATGAGCAGCATCAGCACTCCTACCAAAGCCCGAAATAGGCTGCCCCTGTCGCCGAGACAACGAGTAGGCCGATTGAAAATCGGTAAAAGAACTATCGGACATGTGCAGCAGCACACAAGGCGTGTAACGAAGTATCCCCCCCACCCTTGCATCGGAATATACCTCAACCTGAGCAAAAGCTCTGCCGCAGCACAAAGCCAACAGCAGAGCAAGCATAAAAATACGACTACGGCATATAGTACCAGCTATGAGCATACCTTAAGAGAAATCTAATTTTTACCAGGAGCAGGAGCTTGGTTTGGCATAAAATCGACAGCCGAATTATTGGTATCCTGGTAGACAACCCTACCATCGACAACCCTATCGACCTTGCGACGCACACACTTACCCGAATTGGCAGCAGTAACATAGGTAAAGCTAGCATCGACACTTGCAGGCATTGCCTTTAGCATAAAAGCAGCAGGATTGCTAAGCTCTACGGCATCAATAATGCTCGCATAAGGAACACTGATAGCCGACACCGTACCCGAACCAGATGCATTTGGACGAGTTACCTTGTAGGTTTCGAGAAAACGAGCCATGTTAGGTTCCTGAAAAATGAGGTAGCCACGATACCCTCGAGTATGCATAATCCATACCGTAGCCGAGTAGCTAAAGTTTTTAATAAGATTAGGAACCTCTGGAACATCGACATCTAGCTTGTTATCGTCGTACCACTCCCAGTTAGCTTTAGTAAGATTTACGCTAGAAGGAATCTCGACAGTATGATCGATTGCAACGTTGGCGATAACAATGCTTTTGCCAGGCTGCACAGGATAGGAAGTACCAGCACCAGGAATCGTATAAACAGTACCAACAACCACTCCACCGATATTAAACTTAGCCCAATCGTCGGTTTCGAGCGAGGTCGTATGAGAAACCTCTGCAATGGATAGCCCATCAGCATAAAGCACCTTGTCGGAATTATTATATATCTCTATGTACTGATCTTTCCAATACTTTGCATTAAGAGGCGTAGTACACCCAGCAAAGTAAACCTCCTTGATAACAAAACCAGAGCTTAAGCTTACAGGAGTAAGCTTAACCGAAACTGCAGAAATATCTCCAACCAGAATCTGATTCTCGATAAGTCCGACCAAAGAAACCTCCTGAGAGAATGACTTTGTACCACCCCCATCGGAAACTGTAGTAGAAACCAGCTGCTTAGTATTAGCAGCTATTTGGTAGGTACCCTGCTCCACAACCAGCACAGCATTGCCCAAAGCATCGGCCTTTACAGAATCAGAACGATTGCTAACCATATTTCGAACCTTTACCCAAACCTCCTCCGACTTGAAACCAACATAGTCGGAAGGAACCTCGAGCTTAACAGTTAGCGTAGTTAAAGGAATGGCATCATCCTTACTACATGACGCAAAAACAAAAGAAAGAGCAAACATTGCCCACACACGAGCATTAAGCTGAATTTTCATCATATTATACTTTACATTAAACAATCACAACAGTAGCTGCACTCTCACACAGCAGATAACACCCCTATTAAGTACCATACGCATAGAAGCTACTTAAACAACACCTTAAGCTCCATCCCAAAGAAGGGCATTGTACGAACTTTAACCACATAACCGCTTGATTGCGTATAACTTGGCCTGTACTCTGCAATTCTATTTACCAAAAAAGACACCTGCGCCTGTTTCCAAAACTCCTTTGTAAGCCGAAGATTAACCTCCGACATAAACGGCACCACGCTTTTTTTGAAATAGTAGGCAGAGTAGGTATTTGTGAGGTAGCTCATGTAGGGATCTTTAGCCATACTGCTTGTAAAAAGATGGTAAGTACCAGCCTTATCCACATAGTAGGTTGGATTACCCGATTGGTAGGTATACCTAACCGAAGAAAACCAGACATTTTGAACCAAGCACGAAACAATCAACCGGTAAGCAGGAATATGGGTAATAATGCGAAGATTGGTATTCAGCTGCTCGTACACCCGCCCCTCACCCTGGTCGAAAACACCCAAGAATAGGTACGGCTTACCACCAATCGTTACGTTAGGATACTTGTAAGTTGGATACCGTTCCACCACACGCTGATTGAAGTATGCACCATCGACAACCAGCGAAGTATTCAACGACTCGATCTTACGAAAGCTAACCGAATACTCAATCCCCTTACGGTAGGTAGTGCTACCATTTACAGCAGTCACATAACGTGTAAAAACGGTATCAATGCTCCATGAGAAATTGGAGATAGAAGGCTTACCAGATAAAGAGCCAGAAGCAACAGACGAAGGATCGTACCGCTTGTAGGTAAGCGAACCAAAGCCCGATTGAAAATCGAACCCATCAAGCTGTTGCTCGTAGAAAGCCGTAAAAGAAGCATCAAAAAAGCTCGACACCCAATCGACACCCAGCTCGAGCTTAGAAGCCTTTGCAGGCCGTAAGCTAGCGTTGGTAACATCCTTAACCTCTGTTTTTACCCAAAGCAAGCGTTTAGCAGGATCTTGGGCATAGTAGCTAAGCATAACCACATCCTCGTAGCTTTTATCGGGAAAGAGGTGAAGCAAGGTTGGCGTTTTATACGACATCCCAACCCCAAAACGCCACGCAAGCTGACGAACAAAGCTAGAACCACGATCATTAACCACAACATGACGAAGGTTTACACGAGGTTCGAGCCTAGCCTTACCCTCGCCACTTGTAGCACCAGCAGCATGATACGAGCTAAGCCTAGCGCCAGCCTGAACCTGCAAAAAGGTAGTCCCGAGCTTAGCAGTGAGCGCATCCTCTAAAAAAAGAGCACCCTTTTTCATCCACGGAAGCGAAGCGTAAGAGCGAGGCCTACTAGTGCCGAGCTCAGCAGGAAAAGGAGGCCGATTGATATCGAAAAGCTGCCCTCTACCAAGGTTAGCATCAGACCTGAGGTCGAAGCCAACAGAAATACGATGCCTAGCCCCCCAAAAAGAGTAGGAAGAAGCAGCAGAAGCCGAAGCGCTGAGATTGATAGGCTTACCATCAACAACCAAGCTAGAATAGTATTCGCTTGGCAGAAATACCCCCTCGTACTCCCCGTCCACATAGCTATTTGCCAAAGGTTGCGGACCATTTAAGCTAACAATACGACGTTGAATGCTTCTTTGGTGCGAATAGCTTACAGCACCCCTATACTCTAACATCCAGCTACCCGACAAACGAGGCTGTAGCTTCCCCGAAACGCTAAAACGGTAGCTATTTTCTTTCGACGTAAACTCCTCATCCTTTTGCAGCAAATCCTTATCCGAACGGTTAACATCAGCAACATAAGTATAGCCAAGCCGAATATCCATACTATGCCTAACAGCCCTCCCAAAGCTACCCGACCAGCCTAGCTGAGAGGTATAGCGGCTAAACCCCTTATATGGCACTCTAACGTCATCAAACGACTGCGAATAGTCGAAATCGGCATTAACCACTCCCATCAACCCAGGAAGAGCAAACCCCTTGCTAACGCTAACCAGCTTGGTAGAAGGCTCCGACTTAAGACGAGCAGTAAGAGGAGTAGCCCCCGACTTCGTTTTAATCAGCACAACACCAGAGGTAAGGTCGCCATACTGAGCCGAAGGCACGCCCTTAACCACCTCCACCTCCTCGATACGATCGGTAGATATAGAGCGGAGATCAACACCTCCCGTAGCAACGCTAGAATACTGAGTACCCCCAACCTGTGCTGTATTGTTCACCTGCATATTGGCATCGTTTGCCATAGGAGCACCATCAACAAGAATGGCAGTGCCAAGCGAAGTATTTTTATCGGTTACAATTTGACGCAAAGCGATTTGCTGTGGCGACTTAAGCGTACCATCCTTAGCCAACGCACCGGGGAGCAGCTGCATTACATCAGAAAGCGACGAAGCTTGTAGGTGCTCGATAGCAGCCTTACCGACACGCGAAGAGCTGGTAGCACCGCCAGTACGACGAGCCGTAATCACCACATCCTTAATACGAAGGTCGGCAACCTGCAACGAAACGTTAAGAACCGAATCGCGCGAAGGAATGGCAACCTCCTTTGGCTCGTAACCTAGCAAAGAAAAAACAAGCACCCCTTCAGAACCATCGAGCGAAAGCTCGTACCTCCCATCGAGATTAGACATAGCCCCCCTTGTTCCATCCTTCACCACAACAGCCGCAAAAGCCAAAGGTTTGCCGCTACGGAAATCGGTTACCCTACCCGAAACAACAACCCTATCGCGTGCCGAAGCCTGCAAAAAAAGAGCTGAAAGAACAAGAACAAACCAAAGCCAAAGACGAAGCATTGCTAGTTAACCTTTTGTGAAGTGCAAAAGTACCGTCAGCACAAAAGGAGGGCAATCCCCTCTAGGTATGAATTAGCACAGGAAGATATCCCTAAAAGTAGGGATAGGCGTACACATATATTAAGAATACTTTTACAACCATAAAGGAGCAACGTATGAATCACCATAGAAAAGACCATCTACAAACCATAAAGATGGCAGAGCTTATACATCTTAACCCACACTTTTTGCACATACTTGCACGCCTTGGCGTAAAGCTCGGATTTGAAGACAAAAACGTAGAAGCAGTATGCAGCATGCACAGCATAAACCTGGGTTTCTTTCTATCTCTTGCAAGGCTTCACTTAGGAGGATTAGCAAACATCGAAGAACCTACCAGCAAACAACAGCTTACGCAACTGATAGGATATCTTAAGGAATCGCACAGCTACTACCTCAGCATCAAGCTACCACAGCTAAAGCTGCTCGTTGCAGCATTTGCCGAAACAGTGGAACGAGCACCCAAAGAGCTCCTCAACAAATTTTGGACCGACTATGAAAATGAAGTTCGAGAGCATATGTGGTACGAAAACAACACCATATTTCCACTTGTAGAGCAGGTAGTAGCAGGAGCAGATGCCCGAAGTAAGCTCGGCTCATTTGAGCAGTTCGAAGAGAACCATGAAGATATTGCAGAAGCTCTTTTAGATCTCAAAAATCTACTAATAAAGTACTTCCCTCCAACAGAAAAAGAGGAAGCACGAAGGGCTATTCTACTGGAGCTCTTTGATCTTGAAGCTGACTTAAAGTACCACCAAGAGATAGAAAATTCGTTGCTAGTACCAATGGTTAAACACTATACCCAGCAAAAGATTACAAGATGAGCCTAAATATTGCAACACTTGATGCCTCTGAAATTGTTCGTATAGGTATTTGTAAAGCGATAAGCAGAGATGTAGATATTGGCTTATACCTCGAGGCCGAAAGCATAGCACAGCTATCAACCATACTTAATAGGCATCAAATAGATCTGGTATTTTGCAATACGCTGTTCTTTAACGAGCTAAAGGATGTGCTTGCCACACCAAACCGACACCCCAAGCCAGTGCTATTTGCAATAGTAACTTGCCATATAGACGAAAGCATTGTTTCGTACTTTAATGACGTAGTTTACCTCAACGACTCCTTTAGCAGAATCACCCAAAAGATAAAACAAGCAATTGATAACCAATCGGAACCACCACAGACAAAGCAAAGCGTAGAGCTCTCGGACAGAGAACGGGAGGTCCTGCACCTAATCGCCAAAGGGTATGCACATAAAGAGATATCCGACGAGCTTTGCATAAGCATACATACCGTTGTAACACATCGAAAAAACATATCGCAAAAGCTGGGCATAAAATCTACATCAGGACTAACCGTTTACGCCATCCTCAACAAGCTTATCGAATCGGACGAGATGCAAGATATGCTCCAGTAGCATCGCATAATTAAGCTAGCCAATCGCAACCGATTTCATCACTAGTTAGTATTTACCAAGCAAAGCATCACCTCTACCTTTGAGGCCTTGTAAAACGAAAAATAACCACAGTAAACCAACAACGTAAGATGATGAAAAGATTTGCTCTACTACTTTTGGTTGCAGTACTAACCGTAAGCACCGGCAGGGCCGGAAATGGATCGGCACCTAGAACCATTACACCAAACGATTTCTTTGCCAATGCAGAAAAGTACACCGGACAGGCAGTTAAGATTTCGGGAGTGGTAAAGCATCTATGCCACAGATCATTTCAAAAGCTATTTCTATCAACCGATAACGGAAAGGGGTACATTAGGGTTAACATAGAAGGCAGCAAGTTTGATAAAAACCTAGTAGGCAAAGATGTTACCATAATTGGAACCGTTAAATCGCTTGCCCTTGCCACCGCAAAAGGATGCGATGGAGGCAAAGCCTGCGATGACGACAAGAAAGCCTCAGCAGATGGAAAAAACATCTACTACATTAGCTGCCAATCGTACCAAGTTGAGTAGCTGCAGCACATTAATTACCACAAGCTTTTAGCGCTGCTAAAAGCTTTTTTGGCTTAGTAAGCATTAATAATGAAAGTTGAAAATGAAAAAGATACTGCTATCGCTAGCTGTAATACTTACAGCTGCATACGTAAAAGCAGATGAGGGAATGTGGCCCGTTGAATCGATTCCGAAAAATGTGGTTGAGCAGCTGCGCAAAATAGGAGCTGCCAACCTACTAGAAGGAAGTTCGCTAAAGCACCAAAAGGCGGTAGTAATTTTTGGTGCTGGCTGCACAGGTTCGTTTATTTCGGAAGGGGGATTGGTGCTAACCAATCATCACTGTGCATCCGATTACCTTAAACAGCTAGCCAACAACAGCACCAACCTGCTTAAAGACGGATACTTTGCAAAAAAACGAAGCGAGGAGCTTCCGGTTCCAGGACTTACAATTAGCATTCTAGAAGGGGCTATTGATGTAACCAAAGAGGTAGATTCGCTAAAACAAGTGCTCGAAGGAAATACCCCAATGTTTATTGCCAAGCGGATGGTAAGTATCTTGGAGAAAAAGTACTTTGCAAAAAAAGGGTTGGAGTGCGAAATAAAGACTTCCACAAGCAACGGCAAATCAACTCTTTATGGCTACAAAATCTACAAAGACGTACGATTGGTATTCGCTCCATCAATGGGAATGGGACGTTTTGGAGGAAATGCAGACAACTTTGAATGGGAACGCTACCAGCTCGATTTCTCGCTCTTTAGGGTTTATGCAGATAGCCAAGATCAACCAGCAGATTACTCGGCCAATAACCAACCACTAAAACCCGAAAAGTGGCTCACTATTTCGGACAAGAGCATAAAGGAGGGAAGCAAAACGTTTACAATAGGTTTCCCAGGAGCTACCTCACGACAGCTAACCTCCGAACAGCTGCAGACAGCAACTATTGCCAGCGATTCTACAATAGCTGCGATACGAAACAGCTACTTAGCGCAACTTCCTGCTCTACTACCGCTAGAAACTAGCCAACAAAGAGAGCTTCACGAGAAAATATTCAGCTATGCCAATGTGGCTAAGCTCTCGGAAGGACGCTACAAAGGGTATGTACAGACAAAGCTTTACGACGCAACCCGAAACGAAGAGCTACAGCTCCCAGCCGATGAAAAACTGCTGGTGGACGAGATTAACCGCTACTCAAAAAAGCTTAGGCCCTACATTGCAACCCACACAGCGCTTATCGAGTCGATGTTTAGAGGAACCGCCATTCTAACTCCTGGAATGCGATCGATTAACCTTGTAAAAAGCTGGAAAGACACCACTGCAAGAAAAGCAGCCCTACAAAGCTTAGCCAAATGGTATGCTGATTTTGAGCCAACCATTGTGGTAGAACAAGAGAAAAGCCTGCTTCTAATGCAGCTTAAAAACTTTGCGGGAGCTCCGCTTGTCAACCAAGCAGAGGAGCTGAAGCGTATGTGCCAGCTCCCAGAACAGCAGCTAAAGCATCAGGTTGACTCGATATTTGAAGCGAGCATCTTTACCAGCACGCCAAGGTTTAAAAGCTTTTTGCAAAAAGGAGAGCTAGAGCAGCTTACCAACGACAAGCTGTTTAAGCTTGCAAGCGAAGCGTACAGCTATGCCCTTACGCTTAAAAAAGATGCAGCCCCCTGGCAGGATAGCATACGAAAAGCAAACCGAAAGCTATGGCAAATACGTCAACAAAGGGGATTAATGGTAAACCCTGATGCCAACTTTACCATGCGCCTATCGGTTGGGGAAGTATCAAAAGCCACATCGTACAGTGGAACAACGAAACCATCTGTAACAACATTGGGCGATTTAGCAAAGGTTGATGGAACAAAAGAAGCATACAAGCTAGAAGGAAGCTTAAAAAAGGCCATCCTTAAAAACCCAAATGCACAAAAAACAGCGCTATGCTTTACCACAACCAACGATATTACAGGAGGCAACTCTGGTAGTCCGGTGCTAAACAGCTATGGCGAACTTGTAGGAGTAGCATTCGACGGAAGCTACGAGTCGCTTCTTGGCGATTATAAATATCTAGCAAAGTACAACAGAGCTGTAAATCTCAGCATCGAAGCCATAAGGTGGTACGTAAAGCAAACATGCCCAGAGGCAGAAGTAAATAGCGAGCTAGAAAGATAGCAGCCAGCACAAGATAGAATGTTATGTCGGAAAGAAAAGGGACTGTCTAAAAAGAAGCAACACGAAATTCAAGAAGTGATGCAATACTTTTGGGACAGCCCCTTTTTGTATGCTACTGTTTAGGAATAATTCGGATTGCAACACCACCGCCTTTGGCCAAACGAAGCGTTAGCACCGTTGCTGCATCTACTTCATTTGCATTAATATCAACCGAGTAGGGATTCGTTTTCCAATCGGCATCAGCACCATCAGCATAAATCTGTGCAACATACTTTTTCCCCCTATCGAGGAAGCTCAACGGAAGCTGTAGCACCCTCTCGTCTTCGTTGGTAATAGAACCAACATACCAAGCGTGAGCATTTCTATCCTTACGAGCAAAAGTCACAAACTTGCCAATCTCTCCATTAAGCACAAGCGATTCTTCCCAGTCGCACGGAACATCCTTTATAAACTGAAAAGCAGGCTTACCAGAGTAGCTTTCGGGCAAATCGGATGCCATTTGAAGAGGACTATAAATAACAACCATTAGCGCAAGCTGCTTAGCAAGTGTCGTTTGAACACGCGTACCCTTGCGTCCAGTGTTTTCGAAGTTAAAAGTGCCAGGCGTAAAATCGAATGGGCCTGCAAGCATACGAGTAAACGGAATAACCGTAGTGTAGCCCGGCTTATTACCACCATCCTCCGACCATGCATCAAACTCCTGACCACGGCCCCCCTCCTGTGTCATAAAGTTTGGA
>Ga0209464_10000281_pt1 | contig 16659 bp, 10 predicted proteins | sample DOMMetBare1Fresh_2_FD_187473 | JGI IMG/M metagenome (GOLD analysis project Ga0209464, IMG submission 187473) | Wetland sediment microbial communities from St. Louis River estuary, USA, under dissolved organic matter induced mercury methylation -... | ecosystem: Environmental > Aquatic >...
TAACTGTCTCTGATCTCCTCTTCGGTGAGCTTTCTGGTCACCGGCACCGGCCCGTAAAAGCTGTCAGCATGAGTCGTTCCCAGGCAGGGGATGCTCTTTCCGGCCTGAGCCCAGGCCGTTGCATAGGTTGAATGGGTATGTACAACACCTCCGATGCCGGGAAAGACTTTATACAGAGCTGCGTGGGTAGGGGCATCAGTGGAGGGTTTCAGGGTGCCCTCCACCACGTTGCCGTCAAGGTCAGAAACCACCATGTCGGCAGGTGTCATCAGGTCATAAGATACTCCTGACGGTTTGATAACCATGAGACCGGAGGCTCTGTCAATGGCACTTACATTTCCGAATGTCATGATAACCAGGCCGCGGCTTACCAGTTCAAGGTTTGCCCTGAACACTTCTTCCTTAAGCTTTTCAAGCATTTCAGTAAGTATTTGTTCACATTTCCGGCTGCCTCTGCTGGCACCGGATTCTCAGTTTACATCAAGGTTAAAAAAGAAGCCGTTCCTCGTGAACTGCCTGTACTTTTCTTCATTAAACCTGTAGTACCAGGCACCTTTTTTTGATGTCTCCTTTTCTTTGTCATCCTGCTTCTCGAGCAGGTTCATAGAGAGTATCTTCTTACGGAAGTTCCGCTTGTCGACCTTTTTCTGATAGATGGCCTCATATAACTCCTGGAGCTGGACAAGGGTAAACTTCTCAGGAAGCAGTTCGAAACCGATAGGCTGTACCTTTACGAGAGTCAGCAGTTCGCACAAGGCCCTGTCGACCATTCTGCGATGGTCAAAGATCAGGTCAGGGAGGCTGGCGAGGGATCTCCAGTGAGCCCCGTTCTGTTCCTGGCTCTCCCTGTCAATCTCATGAATCCCGATAAGGGCATAATAAGCAGTAGAAATAACTCTGGCTCCCGGGTCACGTTCAATCTCGCCGTATGAGTAAAGCTGCTGCATGTAGAGGTCCGAAAGGCCAGTCAGGCTGCATAGAATCCTGCTTGCAGCATCGTCAAGACCTTCATTCTCCTGGACAAAGCCGCCCGAAAGAGACCATTTGCCTCTTGCCGGTTCAAAACTTCTCTTTACGAGAAGGAGTTTGAGCTCCTTCTCGGCCAGATCATACCCGAAAATTATACAGTCAACTGCCAGGTAATGTTTGGGATGTTTTGAATATAACTTTAGCATAGACCTTTATTGATGTGGTAATAGAGATCATTCCACCTGAGTTCCTTCTTCAGATTCTCAACCACACAATGCTCATCGATAAGGATAAACTCAATTCCGGAAATCATTGCAAAATCAGACATATGTTCAGCAGTAAGGGCCTGGCTGAATCCTGAATGGTGGGCTCCGCCGGAATAGATCCATGCTGTGGCGGCGCTCTTCATATCAGGCATCGGTTTCCAAAGCACACTTGCAACAGGCAGTTTTGGCATGGGCGGGCATTCAATTACCTCAAGAGTGTTAACGACAAGTCTGAAACGGTCACCAATCTCGATAAGTGATGCATTCAGTGCCTTCCCAAGTTTGGTCTTAAAGACAAGTCTTGCCGGATCATCCTTCCCTCCAATGCCCAGCGGATGTACCTCCAGGGAGGTTTTTCCGTCAGCAATAGAAGGACAGACTTCCAGCATATGAGCACCGAGGACAGCCATTTTTTTAGGATCAAGGTGGTAGGTATAGTCTTCCATGAATGAAGTGCCTCCTTTAAGGCCCTTGGCCATCACTTTCATTGAACGCAGCAGTGCAGCCGTCTTCCAGTCGCCCTCAGCCCCGAAGCCGTAACCGTCAGCCATAAGGCGCTGAACAGAAAGGCCGGGTAGCTGAACAATACCGTGAAGATCTTCAAAAGTGGTTGTAAAAGCCTTGAACCCTCCATTATCCAGGAATGCGCGAAGGCCTATCTCAATGCGTGCTGCCTCTTTTACTGAAGTAGCTGAGAGAATTTTTGCTGATGCTTTATATTCATCACCGTACTGTTTTACCAGAATTGCCACCTGCTTATCAGACACTTTTGATATTGCATCTGCCAGGTCACCAACGCCGAAGCCGTGCACCTGGTAGTCAAGCCTGATCTGGGAGGAAACCTTATTGCCTTCAGTAACTGCAACATCCCTCATATTATCACCGAAACGCGCTACTTTAAGTGAGCGGGCATCAAGCGCTGCCATTGCTGCACGTGCCCACACTCCTATTGAATCCAGAGCCTCCTTGTCCTGCCAGTGCCCCACTACCACTTTACGGTCAATTCGGAGCCGTGAACAGATATAGCCGAATTCACGGTCGCCGTGGGCTGCCTGGTTCAGGTTCATGAAGTCCATGTCAATTTCTGACCACGGAATGTCACGGTTAAACTGCGTATGGAAGTGCAGCAGTGGTTTGTTGAGCTTTTTAAGGCCGGAAATCCACATTTTTGCCGGAGAAAAGGTGTGCATCCATGCAATGAGACCGGCGCACTCAGGAGAACTGTTTGCCTCGAGGCAAATTGCCGTTATTGCATCAGAGTTTGTAAGGACAGGTTTGAATACAACCTTTGTGGGAATAGCTTCGGCTTTGTCCAGAGCTGCAGTAATAGCTTTTGAATCTGCCGCTACCTGCTTAAGTGTTTCTTCACCGTACAGATGCTGGCTGCCAGTCACAAACCAAAGCTCACTATTAGTGTTTTTCATATTTTATATACAGTTAATGATTTATATTCAATTCGTTTCTACCAGAAATAAATGTAGAAAGCAACTACAATACTTAGTATTATGACAGTATGAATGACATCCCATTTGTTCCAGCTTGCTCTGGTTGCCTTTTTATCAGCAGTGGTAGCGGCAGCGTATGTATATTGTAAGTTTTCTGCAGAGGGTGGAGCGGTAGTAAGGCTGATTCCAATCATGGTTGCAATACAGATAAGGAACAGAATAACGCAGAAGTGGAGCCAGTTGATGGATGCTATCCGGAATAATAATCCTGACTGTTCGAGATACATCGTGCTAAAGGTCTCTTTTGTCTGGGAAAGAAGCTGTATTGCCTGGCTCTTTGATTCAGGTGTTAAGCCTGCTGATAACAACGCATTTGCAGTCTCAACTGATTCTTTAGCCTGAGTACCGGCTGCACTTGCCACCGAGGTAATTTTATCGTTGAGAGAATTAACCACTTCCTGTACCTGCCTGAGAGAAGTATCGGTTGCATTGTTAATTGACTGGATAGCTTTTTCGCACCCTGTAATCAGCGCAACCTTGGTACCATACACAACATTTAAAATAAGTCTGAACATACCGATGCTGAACCCTGTGATCATTCCCCAGAGAGCAGCCTTTGCGTTCATTTTCTTCCAGAAAACTCCGAGCAGGAATACTGATGCAATAGCCGGTGCCAGCAAACCCTGGACACCCTGGAGGTATTCATATAATACTTTACCAAGGCCAAGCATTACCGGGATCCAGACAACACCCAGGATCACTACAACGGCTGTGGCTATCCGGCCAACAATCAGATAATGCTTCTCATCTCTTTCCGGGCGCATCTTCTTATAGAAGTCCTCGACGAAGAGCATTGATGAGGAGTTAAACAGCGATGCCAGGGAGCTCATGAGGGCAGCCAGCAAACCGCAGACAACAACACCAGTCATACCTGCGGGTAAAAGCTGGGCAACCATTGCGGCAAATGCCGAATCACTGCTTTCAACCTGTAGCAAACCTTTCTGGTTCAATGCATAGGCAATCATTCCGGGGATCAGGAAAATAAATACCGGCAGGAGTTTGAAATAACCAGCCAGGATAGCTCCCCTTCGCGCTTGTTGCTGATTACGTCCTGATAAAACACGTTGTACAATATACTGGTCTGTACACCAGTACCAGAAGCCTATTATTGCCGAGCCGAATAACACACCAGTCCACGGGAACTCAGGATCGGAGGCCGACCTGACGAGATGAATATTGTCACCTACAATCCGTTCAACCTCAACCCATCCACCGACTTTAATAAGGCCGACAACAAGAATGACTATTGAACCTATGAGCAGTACAGGTGTCTGTAAAACAGATGTGTACATAATGGCTTTCATTCCGCCGAAGATTGTGTACAACCCTGTGATTACAACCAGTCCTACCGCACTGAACCAGAAGAAATCTATACCCCAGATCTCATCAATTCCGAATACGGTTTTAAAGACGACTCCACCTGCATAAACGGTTACCGCAACTTTCGTGAGGACATACGATACCAGCGAAATTACCGACAGTACCGAACGTGATCCGGGGGAAAACCTCCTCTCAAGGAATTCAGGCATTGTAAACACCTTGATCCTGTCATAAAACGGTACAAAAAACCATCCAAGGACCAGAATTAACCAGGCGTGCATTTCCCAGTGTGCCATGGCCATGCCGCTGATAAACCCTGCGCCGGCAAGACCAACAAGATGCTCAGAGCCAATGTTGGACGCAAATATTGAGGAACCTATTGACAGCCATCCTGCATCCTTTCCAGCAAGAAAATAATCAGTTGTTGTTGCTTCTTTTTGCATCAGCACCCAGATAATGATGCCAATCAAACCCAAAAAGAACAATCCGAGAACAATCCAGTCTAATGCGAGCATATTCGTTAGTTTTTGGTTATTGTATATTAGTAAGTTCCAAGAAATCTACAAGCAACTGTTAAAAGTATAACAATTCGATAGCAAGATAAAACAAATTTTAAATGTACAATATACACTTTATTAAAAATAATATGTTCTGCAATACTTTTTTTCAGGACACTCTCTCCGAGCTTAAGACCAGAGCTGAGGAACCCGCAATTCCATGTTGGACCGACTTTGGTCATACTATTTTACCAGCCCCGGGTATTTTAACTCGTACTTTTTATCTATCATCACAACCTGTGGTGTATATGTCGGGGCATTGGTTTTTATCTGTCCCTTCTCAAACCAGAAAGGGTCCATAATCATGGAAGCATTTTCATCATCTTTCCTGTAGCCATGGCAGGAGATCCATAAAGAACCATCAGGTCCGGAGAACACCTGGTTATGTCCTACAGTGCTATAGGGTGAGTCAGGGGCATAACAGACTTTGCCCTCTTTGAAGATGAAAGTTGAATCATTACGCATAAAGGCACCGAAAAGAGGATTATCAGGAAACTTGATCCACGGTCCGTAAACACTTTCTGAAGTGGCATAACCCACTGCATATCCCTGGGTCCATGATGAATAGAACATATAATAAATACTGTCATGTCTTATGACATGGGCACCCTCGATCCCTGCCCCGTCCCATTTTCCCGGTTCCTGACTTATTAGCAATACAGGATCCTCCTTAAGGCTGTAGCTTACCGTATCAAGTTCGGCGACATAAATATGGTGCAAATTGGTCCATCCGTTGTTGAAGAAGCAGAATATCCTGCCATCGTTATCCTGGAACAGGGACATGTCATTTGAGGGAAACGAAGTCAGAGGCTTTTCAAGTGTGACTACCCTGTATGGCCCGCCGATGCTATCTGATATTGCCAGTCCACACGCATGAAAATGTTTCATATCCGCTGAGGCATAGCTTCCTCCGCCGCTGTTCTGGCAATTGAACGTGAGGAAGTAGCGATTGTTAAAGTGGTGGAGCTCAGGTGCCCAGAACCTGTCCTTATACCAGACATCCTCATCAAGCTGTGATGCATCAATTAACAGTTTTACATAGTCCCAGTTCCGCAGGTCTGCCGACCTGTAAAGTTTTATTCCGGCATTTGGGCCTCCCCAGTACGGAGGAGAGGTTCCAATAGCATAAAAAATTGAATCATCTGGAATGATCTGCGTATCCCTGAATGGCAATTGAGTATTGGGATTCATATAATAAAACTCTTCCCTGTCATCTTTTGTGAACAGGACTTGTAGTCTGACCTGCCCTTTTTTCGCTTTAATGATTCTTTCGCTTCCGTTTTTGCCGGATTTTATATCAGCACCTTTAGCCCTTATACTGCTTATCTCCCCCGGAAGACGAAGGATGAACTCCTGATCGTTCAGAAGGGAAAGTTCAATGTTGATATTCCCTTCTTTCCATGTCATACTGTGAATCTTAATTCCTCCCCTCAGAAGGAACCCTTTGACACTGCCCTGTCTCAGCTCATCAGGCATTGCCGGAAGCAACGATACCAAACCGGGCTCTGAATATACAATCATCTTAGCCACGAGGGCAGGGTAACCGCCACTCAGGTCAAGATTGAAGAGGCTGCCGGGGTTATGGGTTGTTACCATGTTGTTATTCCAGTACTGTGAGGAAAGCCAACCGAGAATGTCATAACAGGTACGTTCCTCTCCGAGCATGGCTGCCGCAAATCCCAATTGAGCAAGCCCAAATGCCATTTCCCCTCCATTGGTTCTCTTCCGGTATTTCATTTTTTCATCAATTACCAGGCGTGCACCCCTCACGAGGCCCGGATTATTAATGAACTCAGGATCCATAATATCAAAAAGCGCATAGAGCTGTGAAACATGCCTGTGTGAAGGGTTTTCATCAACACCCGGCCACATCCATTCCCTCAGTTCACCCTCATTGTTAATCTCATATGGAGGCAAATCATTCAGCATAGCTTTCCATTTTGCCACCTTATCCAGGTTTACACCTGCCGACTCCGAGGCGGAAATTATGTTCCTGAGCAGCTGCTTCACTATCATAAAATCCATCGTAGCATTAATAGATGCCTGGTATGGTATATTGGAAGGATTATTTTCAGGAGAGTAGGATGGAATGAACATAAATTTTCCGTCCACACCCTTGATCAGGTAGTCCTCGTAGAACTGCACCGCCTTTTCCATGAAGGGAAGTGCCCTGTTGCGCAGGAATACAGTATCACATGTGTACAGGAAATAGTCATAGTAAAACATTGAATACCAGCCTGCACCTCCTGTCCAGAAGGTCATCGGCCAGGTGGCATCAAAATGATTATTGAGGCCGTGAGAGCTAAGTCGTGAAGGTACATTTATCCCCCTGCAGTTGAACATCTCCTGGGCATTGCTCTCAAAGTCATCCAGGTAGCGCTCGAGCATGTCAAAGGTCGGCAACATCAGCTCCGGAGTTCCTGTAGGGAGCAGCCCGGATATTGCTACCGGCAGATTACCGTTCATTGTAAAATCGCCCGACCACGGAGGCGAAAGTGTACCGCTCCAGATACCCTGAAGATTAGGTGGATTAATACCTGTTGCAGAAATTATATTATACCTGGCTGCATCGAAAGCCAATTCAAACAAGGCCGGGTCTGGCTTTTCATTTACTTCCCTTAAGATCTCCTCCACGGGTTTATCCCTGAACTTAGGATCACCGCCAAGGTTTAGAGATACACGGTTAATCAGCTCGCTGTGTATTCCAACATGCTTCTTAAGATAGCCATTATAATCGGTTATTCCTTTCCTGATTTCTGCAATCCTCTCCTCCACATGATGCCCGGAGCCATCCCAAAGAGGATCGACCCATGCAAGTAATAGTATCCCGGTGGCATCAGTAACGGATATGGTGGTACCGTCGTCTGTAATGCTGCCACCCTCATTCAGCACCATTGTCCCCCCTTCATATCCGGTTATCAGGCCCTCCCAGTGGTTTGTAAAGTCTGCACTGTATTTAATTGTATTCTCTGATGCAGTTATGGATGCGGGTCTGATATAAGTGGAATCACGTCTATCTATTCTCTCCCACCAGTCATATAAATGCCTGTTGTGCAATGATATCTTGCAGCTGATTTTTGATTCGCCTGAGCTGATGCGCGTGATAACGAGATTGTCTTTCCTGGAGACGAAGGTGTTACGCGTAAATGTCCCGTTCCTGTCACGCCACTGTACACCGGCCTCACCGGTTTCAAAATTCACCTGCCTGGAATATCCGGTCACAGAATCTCGCTTCATACTTATCACAATCTGGAATGCCGGGATGAACGGATCAGTCCACCGTTTTGCGCCATACCCTTCATCCTGAGAAAGGTCAACCACATACTGTGATGCCTTACCATAATCTCCGCGCAGCATAATTGCCCTGATGCTGTCAAGGTGAGCTCCCTGCGATATTGGCTTTATGGGTCTGTTGAGAGGGAGGTACAGAAGAGCATGATTAATGATTATTGTATCAGAGTAGGGATAGCCCATAACCATTGCCCCCATCGTCCCGTTACCTGTTACCAGGGCTTCCTCCCATGAAGATGCGGGTCTAATGCTTTTAAATCCATTGGACACGCTGCTGTAAATATCATTCCTGTTGCTATCGCAGCCTGCAACGGTCAGAAACATAAGAACAGAAATTATGAATCTAAATGAGACTCTCATTCTACATCACCTTTTGGTCGGTTTACCAATTTCATTTACTCCCCTTCCTGCCAGCCTTTCTCATGCAAGATAAAATATTTTTTAAATGTACATATTACACTTTTAGGATTTTTTTTCAAATCGAATGGTATATGCCTGATTATATCTGATTTAAAAATGAAAAAACTTACTACTTTTTTGAAAATAGTTCATTCTGTTCATCTTTTCTTCATCTTTGTATCTGTATTTTGCATGTTGGATAAGACTGACATTTCTTAAAGCCATGAAAGCTCTTGTAAGAATATTACTGATAATTCCTTTCTCACTTTTTATCGGAGGTGCGGTTCAGGCACAGGGTATCCCCGGAATGCAGGATACTGCTCTAATCAGACAGCAAAGGACTGAGGCTGAGAATAAGGCTAAGGCCGAGGCTAAGGTTGAGGCTGAGAATAAGACGGAGGCTGAGAATAAGGCTAAGGTTGAGGTTAAGGATCAGAACAGGGCTAAAGACAAGATCAAAAATCAGACACAGGCCCGTACAGGTGAAAACAGCCAGGTCAAGAAGGTAACCAGCGCCCGTCCTGATATGAGCAAGGCAAAAGGAGCCCGTCCGGGTTCAATAGTCAGGCCTGCAGGGTCACGTCTGCCAAAAGGAATTGGAAGACCCGGCGGTGCTGCAGGGCACGGACGAAGATAAATCACCGGAAGTAACATGCACTTCCCAATATTTAAATACCGGCCGGCACTCTCTTTCATTGCTGCGCTATTTCTTTCGGCAGCTGCAATGTCCCGGCAAATCCCTTCAGAACTTACAGGCCGGACTCACGACAGTACCATTGCAGGTAAGGGTGAGCCGAAGCACTCCCTTTATACCGGCGTTGGCGGTGGAAGCAACATGATTTACCTCGGATCGACAATTTCGCAGGACCAGCCCTTCCTATCAGCAGCGGTGACATACGGGTTCAAAAGTGAACTGTTTATAACCGCATCTGCAAATCATCTTTCGGACCGGAGCCCTTTCCTGGCTTTCTATAATTTCTCGGCGAATTACATTCATACTGTTAATTCCTGGTTTGATTTCTCTCTAGGTCTATACCGGTACCAGGTTGCGCCTTCGATGGCAGACACCCTGTTCGGCAGTTTCAACTATGCCGATGCCGCAGTTGGATTCGACTGGAAAATACTTTACACCACCGTTTCTTACGGTGGGTTCATTGCAAAAAACGGGGGTTCATACCTTCAGATAAAAAACTCAAGATACTTCGAGACACCTGAGTTTATGAACGGGAAAGCCACTGTCTCCATCGATCCTTATGTGAATCTGCTGTTTGGCACTGTGGTTACAATGGAAACCACAGATGGTTCCGGCACCATAAAAGAACATCCGGGACGTCCGCTTTGGAAAGGTCCGCCTCCCGGTCAAACCTCATCTTCAACATCATACACTAAAAAATTCGGCGCAATGGAAGCAGATTTCGGCCTTCCCATAGCCTTCAGCACGGATGTTCTGACTGTTGAAGCTGAAGCCGGTTATGTGCTTCCGGTATATACAGATCCGGATTACCCGGGCATAAAAGGTTTCGTATTCCTGTTAAGCGTGTATTTCAGGATTTTCTAACTTAGCGGTGATGAATGTTCTGATTGTTGAAGACGAGAAAGCTCTGGCCGGGGAAATCGCAGCATTTCTTAAAAACGAAAATTTTCTCTGTGATCTCGCCTTTACCGGTGCCGAAGCATCGGAGAAAATCGCCGTAAATCTGTACGATTTTGTTCTGCTGGACCTGGGTTTGCCTGATTACAACGGACTCGATCTGATTACCGAAGCCAGGAAGAATAAAATAGACGTTTCCTTCATAATAATTACTGCCCGGGGAGCGGTGGAAGACAAAGTCAAAGGCCTCAACCTCGGAGCTGATGATTATCTTGCCAAACCATTTGCCCTTGTGGAACTGCTTTCAAGGATACTTGCCGTTGCAAGACTCAAATTCCGGATCAAAGACCCGGACATTACACTCGGTGATTTTTTAATGGAGACACAGGCCAGAAAGCTGTCATGTAAGGGTAAAGATGTTGACCTGACAAAAAAAGAATTCGACCTGCTCCATTACCTTGTAATTAACCATGAGAAAGTGCTTACGCGCCAGCAGCTTTATGAACATATCTGGGGAAATATCCTTGACGACCAGTATGAAAGCAATTTCATCGATGTTCATATTAAAAATATCAGGAAGAAAATGAACATCCATGCGCCTACTCCATGGCTCGAGACAGTAAGGGGTATCGGCTACAGGGTAAGTATTCAGCAGGATTAACGGTTGCACCGGTTGAAATGATGAAACTTGGCACAAAACTGACACTGTTCAACCTTCTTTCCAAGACGGTCTTCGCCGCGCTTTTCATACTTTTGCTGCCTTTCATAATCGAACGCATCAACATACTGCAGACTGATAATGAACTTATCCGAAAGCGGGAAGAAGTGTTAAACCTGATTGCAGAAATCGGCATTGAGCCATTTATTACCCCTGAATCCGAAAAGGAATTCGGAAGCTATAATATACTTAAGGAGGAGTTTATCAGTCTTGAGAAAACCGAACCCACTGAAGAGTGGAATTTCATTGAGGTCACACAGAGGAAGATTGAAGATGAAACCATTGATTACAGGGTACTGAACTACTCCTTTAAGTTCGAAGAAGTTACTTACCTTCTTGAAATAGGTAAAAGCCTCGCAAGCATCAGCAATACACATAAGAACATCCGGAAAGTCATCCTTGTCTTCCTTTTAGTTTTCATTGCAGTAACCCTGCTTTCAGATATTTTTTACACTGAACGGATACTGAGGCCGCTGAAAAGAGTCATCAGGAAGCTTGAGACAACTTCAACCCCGTCACTCTTCGATACAACTCCCGTAAAAACATCCACCTCCGATTTCGTTCAGCTTGACACAACAATACGGGATCTTATGGCCAAGATAGGTGAGCTGTTTGAAAAGGAGCAGGAGATCACCGTCAATATCTCGCATGAGCTGATGACCCCAATTTCAGTTATCCAGAGCAAACTCGAGAATCTTCTTCTGCAAAAAGACATTGATATTGCTGTTTCAGGCCAGATTGAAGAATCACTGAGGACCCTGCACCGTCTCAAGACCCTTGTCAATTCACTGCTTTTCATAGCACGCATCGAAAGCAGGCAGTACCTTAAGGAAGATACTTTCAGCGTTAAGGAACTGGTAAAGGAAGTAAGTGATGAACTTGCACCCATCGCAGCTGATGCAGATATTGCTTTTGATGAAGAGCTGAAAGAAGATCATCTGTTCCGGGGGGCCAACAGGACCCTTATTTTCTCAATGCTCTTCAATGTTCTGAACAATGCCATAAAGAACAGTTCAGAGCACCAGCATATTGGAATAAAAACAGTTCTGGCCAACGGCCGGTTTTCAGTTATTGTTGCTGACTGCGGCAAGGGCATGACACCAAGGGAACTGGACCTGCTCTTTGCACGGTTCAGGAAAAAGCTTAATCCTAATCAGGACAGCACAGGCATAGGGCTGGCAATAACCAAAACAATTGCCGACTTCCATGATATACTCATTTCTGTAGTCTCCGAGCCCGGCGAAGGGACAAGGTTTACCTTCCTTTTTCCTGAAAAATGATGAACCGGGCGATCAGAAATCGCCCGTTGCATTGCCGCGTATCCTGAAACTGTATGACGCCATAAAGATAGGCTGACTGAAAATTGTCATCTGATAGCCTTTTATTTCCCCCTCCTCAGTTCTGAAGAATATCGAGTATGGATTCTTTCTTCCAAGAACATTGTAAACAGTAAAAGTGAACGAGGAATGGTTGAGTTTTTTAGCCTTCAGGTTTCCGTTAACAGTTGCTGCAAGGTCCAATCTTATATAGTCTGGTATGCGGTATTCATTCCTGTTTGAATAGTAAACTCGGTTTGCATTGTTGAAACCATAAAACGCAACAGGATATGTAATCGGTCTCCCGGTATTGTATACAAAATTGGTTGTCAGGTTAAACCTCCTTGAGAGTTTAGAATTAGAAACTATCTTCAGGTCATGAGGCTTGTCGAAATCCGCGGGGAAATATTCTCCGCTGTTCACTTTCTCAACACTGTACGGTCCGTCGACTTTCAGGAATATTCTCGAGTAGGTGTAGCTTATCCACCCGGTGAAAGATCCGTATTGCTTTTTCACCATGAGTTCGACACCGTACGCTTTTCCGTTCCCGCTGATGACGTCTGTTTCAAGATGCTCGTTCATTAGCAGTGTGGCCCCGCCTTTGTAATCAAGAATATTCTTAAGTTTCTTATAATAGGCTTCTGCCGAAGTCTCAATAGCCTTTCTTCCGAAGTTGCCGTATACCCCGAGCGACAGCTGGTCACTCCTCTGGGGCCTTATATACCGGTCACTGAGCGTCCAGATGTCAGTAGGTGACATCGAGGTCGTATTGGATATCATATGAATGTACTGGTACACTCTCTGCATCCCCAGTTTTAAAGATAGTTCCGGCGTGACAATCACGCGCGAAGAAAGCCTGTATTCCAGTCCGGGATAAACTTTTAAAATCTCACCTCTGCGGTAGCTGACAGTGTCATATATACTTCCTTCTGATCTTGTAACTCCATCGGCGTACCTAAACTCCGTTTTTGGACCGAAAGCCGTGAACAGAGTAGCCCTCAACCCTCCTGAAACTGTCAAAAGTGGTGATACTTCAAACTCATCACTGAAATAGAGCGATGGTTCGGCAGCACGTTCCCTTTCCAGCGCTTTGGGGATTACAAGGGAATACTCCCCTACCGGTTCCCTGATTCCGGGACTGAGTGAATAATATGTGGCGTCGACTCCGAATTCGAGCTTGTGCCTGGAAGTTGCATGGTATAAGAAATCAGCCCGAAGTATCTTCTGATTGAATTCATAACCCATTGAACTGAACGAGGAGGAATCCTGGTTCATTGCTGACCGGTACCTGTAGTTGCTTAAAATGGCATAGAACTGTGCCGACAGTTTCTGGTTAAATGAGTGCTCCCATTTCAGGGTTGACGCCAGGTTACCGTAATTGTAAGCCTGTTCCCTGTAATAGTCAAATTTGTCATTGCTGAAATATCCTGAGAGGGAGATCCTGTTTCTTTCATTGATCTCGCTTTTTATCATCCCCTGAAGGTCATAAAAGCCTGCTTTGCTGTTCCTTAACCTGAAATCCTTAAGGAGTCCAAGTATCCAGTCGGAGTAGGTCGCCCTGCCTCCGAGTATAAATGTGCCGTTTATTTTGTCAAGCGGTCCCTCCACCATTATCCTGCCTGTAACAGGACTTATCCCTCCGCTTACATTAATTTTTTCCTTATTGCCTTCAGCAGGGGCAATATCCATCACCGATGAAAGCCTGCCGCCGAATTTTGCAGGCATCCCGCTCTTGTAAAGGGTCACATCAGAAACAAGGTCTGAATTGAAGGCAGAAAAGAAACCGAAGAAATGGGATGTATTCAATATAGGCGCATTGTTCAGAAAAACGAGGTTCTGATCCGTGCTTCCCCCGCGCACATTAAATCCTGCCGAAGCTTCTCCAACTGTCTGTACTCCCGGCAACAGAAGAGAACTCTTAAGAACATCAGCTTCCCCGAGTCCCATGGGAATCTGTTTCAGCATCTTAATATTTATTTTCTCGATACCTGTCCTTACATCACGCACAATATTGCTTCTGTTGCCAGTGATCACCACCGCTTCCACCTCGCTGGTGCTTTCGTGCATATCGATATTCAGTGTTCCGCTGGAATTAAGAATAATATTGCGACGGGCGGTCTGCATGCCAATCATCCTGTATTCTACCCTGTATTGTCCCCTGGGTAAAATAACCGAATAATAACCTGCATCGTTGGTCATTGCGCCCATCTTCAGCTTTTCTATATAGACAATTACACCGCTGACACTTTTGCCGTCTTCCGTGCTGACAACTTTTCCCGACAAAACCGCACTGGATGAATTTTGCCCTGCTGCAGGCTGTCCGATCCTGAATATCCTGTACTCATCACTGATAGTACTCTCCTTCTCCTTTACCGCTGGCGGCACAAAATCCTGAGTCTCCCCTTTTATCCGGTTAAGCTTAAGGAACCCCATGTATTCGTCACGAAAACTTGTCTTCACAGATGAACCTTTTGAAAGAATGACCTTGTTGTCACCGGTGATTATGAAAGAGAAGCCGGCAGGTTTGAGAATTTGGTTCAGGAGCTCTTCAAACGGGACATCTGACGAATTCACGTTCAGATAAAGACTGTCAGACCACTCATTTGCATAATAGAATTTATAAGGGACTCTCTTTTCAAGAGTGTCGACGAGATCCCTGAAAGCAATACTGTCAAATCTGAGAGTAAGCCTGTTATCCTGCGCGTTGGAGCCAATAACGGACATGAAGAAGAATCCGGCAGTCAGCCATTTTCTGATCCGGTTACCCGGCCTGTATCTGGAGCCGCTCATAGAATTTTAAAATATCCGTTATCTGGTGCTTATCAGCCTTTCGAAGCCTTATTTTTTCCCTGCGCATATACTGCCTTATTGCATCTGACCTGTCACCGAACAGTTTAAGGAACTGAGTCGTTGATATGATGCGGATATACTCATCCGCCACCCTGATATAACTTTCTGGAGCATAGGGATATTTTTCCAGACCATCTGACAGGTTGAGTGTAGATATGTGCCTGATAATATACTTGCATTCTCCGTCATGAACTACTTCGTAAAAGCCCTCCTCCAGGTTAAAGGCCGGCTCATCTCTGAAGTATTTGAAAATCATTGTGTCATGCCTGAAGTACAGGTCAAACCTGCTGATGTTGTCACTGTTAAGCGCTACCTCACAAATCTTGTTGTTAAGTATCAGTTTGTTGTCAGTATATATTACCTCACCTGTATAAGTATCATATTGCAGTGGCAGGTCATCGTATTTTCTCTTTTTGAATATGAGTGAAGCTGACCTCTCTTCTTCGGAACGTAGAAGGGGTTTATCAGTGGACCGAAAAAAATACCGTATGTAATCCCTGCCATTAACCACATCACTCCAGGCTCCCGTACTGTAAAGGTACAGGCTGTCCAGGTATTCCTTCTGTTCTTTTAAAAGCAATGTCGTAAGGGCGGTGTTGTCAGCCCTCCTCTGTGAGGGTGTCTGTTGTGACAATAACTCTGATGAAGCTGCAAAAAGGAATAATACAATCAGAAATTTTACCATTGGAATAAAGCGCCAGAATACAAAGACCGAAATAACAAATTTTATCCGTAGGATCAGAATCCCGGGATCATTTTTATAATAAATAATTATTTGCCGGCGTTTGGGATATCGGCTTCCAATAATATTATTTTTGTTACTTCCGGAAAAACGGTTGGAACGGTGAATTTTAAATATCCTGAGCAGGCATGAAAATAAAACGGGTAATAGTTCCGGTTTTTTTGTTTGTGGCCTTTTCCGTGCTGACCTGTATAGACCCGTATAATCCGCAGATCGACAATTATCAGAATCTTCTGGTTGTGGATGCCCTCATTACAGACGAAAACTCATCCTACTTCATAAGGCTTTCCCGGACAACTGAAACTCCGCGTGAAACACCGGATGCGGTCACCGGCGCCCAGGTCTCAGTCACAGATAACCTGGGCAATAGCGGGGTGTTCACCGAAATACTCGCCGGACTATATAAGTCTGACAGTACCAAATTTACCGGGAGTCCGGGCAGAGCCTACACACTTCATGTCAGGACCGCCGAGGGCAAAGAGTATGAATCAGACCCGTCAACATTGTCCGGAGGCCGTGACATAGACACTGTAACCTACGCCAGCGACAGAGTTATACTTGATGACGGTGAGATAGTGGAAGGCTTGAGAATTTATGCCGATTCGAAAGGCGCGGCTGACAGTCGGTACTTCCGGTATAAATATGAAGAGTGGTGGAAGTTCAGTGTCCCCTTTCCAAAAGGGTATGTCTATATTAACCAGAACAATATCTATGAGATACCCTTTGTCAATGTAACATGCTGGAAATCCAACAAATCTGACGATATAAATATTCAATCGCGTGAACCGGGCACAGACGGCGACTTTATAAAAAAACCGGTACTTTTCATCGCTTCGGAGGAAACAAACCGGCTTCTGATACAGTACTGTATCGAGATCAGTCAGCTTTCGCTCTCTGAAAATGAATATGAATTCTGGGACCAGATGAAGCAGATAAATGAGAGCGGGGGTGATATCTTTGACAAACAGCCCTTCCAGGTGTTAACAAACATTCACGGTGTCAGCGATCCCAAAGAAAAGGTCCTTGGATATTTCCAGGTCTCTTCCATAAGCCGTAAACGGATTTATATTACAAAAACCGATGTCCGGAATCTTGGCATTAAACTCTACAGGTATCCCTGCGAACTTATATTTGC
>Ga0209464_10000282_pt1 | contig 16606 bp, 12 predicted proteins | sample DOMMetBare1Fresh_2_FD_187473 | JGI IMG/M metagenome (GOLD analysis project Ga0209464, IMG submission 187473) | Wetland sediment microbial communities from St. Louis River estuary, USA, under dissolved organic matter induced mercury methylation -... | ecosystem: Environmental > Aquatic >...
GTCGGCGGGTGGGCGCACGCCGCCTTCCTAGCACGGCGCGCCGCCAGGCCACCCGGCGCACCCGGGAGCGGAGAGGACGCACCCGCCCGGCGGGGCCAGCTCGGGTAGGCTCGGGGCCCCAGCCCGGAGCGACCGTGCCGACCCGCGCCATCCTCGTTCGCCGCCTCCTCCGCCTGGCGTCCGCCACGGCCCTGGCGCTCTCGCTCGCCGCGCCGCCCGCCGCCGCCCAGTGGCCCGCCGCCGCGCCCGGCCCAGGGCTCGCCGCGGCTCCCGGCCTCCCGCCCTCGCCGGAGCCGCTCTCGCTCACCATCTCCGGCGGCGTCTCGCTCGGCGCCTGGGAGGCCGGGTTCCTGCACTACGCGGTCGGGGTCATCCGCGAGAACCCCGGCCACACGCAGCTGCGGCTGCTCACCGGCGCCTCGGCCGGCGCCGCCAACGCGCTCATGGCGGTGGTGGCCGAGTACGGCGCGCCGGCCCCCACGCCCGACGCCTCCATCTTCCAGCGCACCTGGATCCCGCTCGGCATGGACCAGCTCTTCGTGCCGGCCGAGGTGGGGCGGCAGGGCGTCTTCTCCCGGCGCTGGACCGAGCGGCTCTGGCGGCGCATCGAGGAGGGGCTCGTGGCGGGGCTCTCCGAGAGCTGCGACGTGGTGGTGGGGATCTCGGTGACGCGGCTCGTGCCGCGCGCCGTGGCCATCACGCCGGGCGTGACGGTGCCGCGCGTCGACGAGCACTTCACCCTGCGCATCACCGGGCGCGGGCCGGGCCGGCCGCCGCGCCTCGGCAACTACGTCGACCCCGACTGGGACCAGGAGCAGCTCCTGCTGCCCGAGGAGGGGCCGGAGCGCGAGGTGCCGCTCGCGGCGGTGCGCGACCTGCTCTTCGCCTCGGCCGCCTTCCCGGTGGCCTTCCCGCCGCAGCCGCTGCGCCACTGCGTGAAGCGGCCCGAGGGCGGCGCGCGGCTGGCCTGCCCGGCCGACGAGGCGCGCACCGACCTCTTCGTCGACGGCGGCCTGCTCGACAACTCGCCGGTCAAGCTGGCGGCGCGGCTGGCCGGCAGCGGCCTGCGCGTCGACGCCGATGGGCGGGCCTGCTGGCTGCCGCACCCGCGCCTCGGCGAGTGGCTGCCGCCGCGCCGGGCCGCCTTCGCCTACGTCTCGCCCGACGTGCTGGCCTACCCGGAGCGCGTGGAGCTGGTGCGCATCGACGGGTCCACCCCGGTGCTGCGGCTGGCCGGGCAGCTGGGGGGCGCCTTCTTCCGCACGGCGCGCGCCAAGAACCTGGCCGCGCTCCTCGACGAGCGGCCCGAGCTCGCCTCCACCCTGCTGGTGCCGCGGCGCCACTACCCGCCGGCCAGCCAGCCCATGGCCGCTTTCCTCGGCTTCTTCGAGACCGAGCTCCGTCGCTTCGACTTCGCCCTCGGCATGTACGAGGCCGAGCGGATGTTCGACGAGCGGGAGCGGACCCTGGCACGCGCGCTGGGCGTGCCGGTCTCCATCGCCCGGCCCGATCGGAGCCACCCCTCCGACAGCTGGCGCCCGCTGGCCTGCCTGCGCGCCGGCCTCGACGAGCGCCCCGAGGCGGCCGCCGCTTGCGCCGGCGAGGCGCTCCGCGAGCTGCGCATCCTCCTGCAGGCCACGCTCTTCCGGCTCTGGGATGGCTGCGCCGCGCCGGCCGGCCCGACGGCGGCCCAGGCCCAGGCGGCGGCCGAGGTCGCCACCGACCACCCGCAGTGCCTGCGCGCCGGGGCCGGCGAGCCGCCGCCGCTGGTGCCCGGGGTGGAGGGGGCGCAGAAGGTGGCCTGGCGCCGCGGCGCCAGCGAGGGGGAGCTCGACCACGTGATGCGGATCCTGGGCGAGCTGCGCTTCCGCTGGCGCGACCTCGGCCTCGGGCCGGGCGAGGGGGAGCATGCCCTCGGCGAGATCCGGCAGGTGACGGGGCGCGTGGTCGACGCCCTGACGGCGGCCCAGCCACCCGAGGACCGGCTGCTGGTGGGGACGCTGGGCGGGGTGGCGGCCAACGCCCTCGCCTACGCGCCGGCGCGCCACCGGGTCTGGGTGGCCGCCGGGCGCGCCCTGGAGATCGGCTTCTCGCACGGGGTACTGCCGGACCGGCGCCGCCTCCCCTTCCGGCCCCACGCCGCCCTGCAGCTCCACGGCGGCCTCTTCGACCTCTCCTCCGACCACCCGCCGCTCGGCTTCGGGCTGCTGGCCGGGCTGGAGGTGCTGCCGGTGCAGCTCGCCACCCATCAGCTCCAGCCCAGCCTCATCCTGCGCGGCGGCGTGCTCCTCTCGGGCGAGGACGGCTGGGGAGCGCGCGCCTGCCCCGACCCGACCTCCACCGAGGTGGCCGCCTGCACCCGCCCGGCGGCACAGGCGCTGGTGGCCCTCACCGTGCTGGAGCGGGTGCGGCTCCACCTGCTCGGCGAGTGGTACCCGTCGCGCGCCGGTCGCCGCCCATGGGCGGTGGCGCCGGCGGTGGGGCTGCAGCTCAACTTTTGAGGCGGGCCGCGGGCGCGGCGGGGCCGGCCCGCCGGCCGCGGTCGGGCGCGGTGGAGGCGCCCCGCCTACAACCACCGGAGATGGCCGACCTCCTCCATGGCTACCGCTCCCCCGAGGCCCGCGAGGCCGAGACGCGGCGGCTCGCGGCGCGGGCGGGCGGGGAGGTGGTGACCTACGGCGCGAGCGTGGAGCTGCGGCCGCTCCTGGCGGTGCGGCTGCCTGCCCTCGGCGCCGGCGCGAGGCGCCCGACCGACCGGCCCGGGGGGCGCCCGCCGGCCGTGCTCTGCGCCGCCAACATCCACGGCCTGGAGCTGATCGGCACGAGCCTCGCGCTCTCGCTCCTCGAGGCGCTCGGACCGCAGGCGGCCGGCCCGTTCCTCGCGCTGCGCCAGCAGGCCGAGGTCTGGGTCATCCCCTCGCTCAACCCGGACGGCCACGCCCGGTCCTTCGAGCGGGGCGGCGCCGGGCCCGTCGCCGGCTTGCGGGCCAACGCGCGCGGCGTCGACCTCAACCGCAACTTCCCGCGGCCGCTCGGCGCGGGCCCATCGCGCCTCCCCTTCGCCGGCTCCGACCGGCCCGGCGCCGCCACCTACCGCGGTCCGGCGCCGCTCTCGGAGCCCGAGTCGGCCGCGCTCGACGCGCTCCTCGGCCGCGTCGGGTTCCACGCCGTGCTCTCGCTCCACAGCTTCATGGGCATGCTCATCCCGGCGTTCGTGCTGGCGCGGGCGGAGGTGGAGGGCTACGCCGCGCTGGCCCGCGCCTTCGCCACGGGGCAGCGCGCCTTCCGCTACCTGCGACTGCAGAGCCGCCTGCTCGACGTCTTCACCGGCGAGCTGGAGGACCACACCCACCACGCCCACCGCGCCTGGGCCTGCTGCGTCGAGCTCTTTCCGCTCCACCACAGCCTGCGGCAGCACCTGGTGGCCCCCGCCCCGTTCTGGCGCTTCAACCCGCGCCGCCCCGAGGTGTACGTGGAGAACGACCTGCCGGGTGTGGTGGCCTTTCTCCTCGAGGCCCTGGGGTGGCCGCGGCCGGGGCCGGGCGTGGGTGAAGCGGCGGGGGCCGGCCGTGCTGCGAAGGAGGATGGCGCGTGACGAGTGGGGCGACACCTTCGGGCAAGGCCGCCTGGCCGGCACCGACCGGCCGGCGCAGCGTGGCGAGGCTGCCGGGCCAGTGGTTCCCGATCAGCGCGGCGCGCGACCTGGCGGGGCGGCCGCTGGCGCGGCGGCTCCAGGGCGTGCCGCTGGTCCTCTTCCGCGACGCGCGCGGCGTGCCGGCGGCGCTGCTCGACCGCTGCCCGCACCGCAACGTGCCGCTGTCGATGGGGCGGCGGCTCGACGGCTCCGACGATGGACTGCTGGAGTGCGCCTACCACGGGTGGCGCTTCGACGGCGCGGGGGGCTGCCGGGCGGTGCCGGGGCTGTGCGGGGAGGCCGCGGGCGCCGAGCCGGGGCGGGCCGTGCCGGCCTTCCCGGCGCGCGAGTCGGACGGCCTGGTCTGGGTCTACTCGACGCCCGGGCCGGCGCCGGAGGCCGGCCCATTCCGCTTCCCGCTGCTCGACGATCGGCGCTACACGGTGGTCCGGCAGGAGGCGCGGCTGCGCGGAACGGTGCTGGCGGCCGTGGAGAACGCCCTCGACGTGCCGCACACGCGGTTCCTGCACGGCGGCCTCTTCCGCTCGGCGGCGCGCGAGCGGGAGATCGAGGTGGTGGTGCGGCGGGGAGCCGACCGGGTGGAGGCCGAGTACCTGGGCGAGCCGCGGCCGGCGGGGCTGCTGGCGGCGCTGCTGGCGCCGGGGGGCGGCACGGTCCGGCACGTCGACCGGTTCCTGCTGCCGTGCGTCTCCCAGGTGGAGTACCGGCTCGGCGAGCGGAGCCACCTGGTGGTGACGACGGCGTTCACGCCGGTGGCGGACGATGCGCTGCACCTCTTCGCGATGGTGGCCTTCCGGCTGCCGATGCCGGGGTGGCTGGTGCGGCCGTTCGTCGGGCCGCTGGCGTTGCACGTGCTCGACCAGGACGCCCGGATGCTGGCGGCCCAGGCGGAGGCGTTCGAGCGGTTCGGGGGTGAGCAGACCGCCAGCACGGCGCTCGACGTGCTCGGGCCACACGTGTGGCACTTGCTGCGGCAGGCGGAGCGCGACCTGCCCGGAGAGCCCTTCGAGCCCCAGCGCCGGCGGATGCGGACGTAGGGGCGAGGGCCCCGAGGCCCAAGGCCCAACCGAGAGTAAGGTGGGCGCAGGGCAGCGTACGGGGCTGCGGCGCGGCCCTTGGCACCCCCCGGTTGGCCGCTCGGCGAGAACCCAAGAGCACGACGGCAGACCGCTCCAGACCCGGTGGTCAGGTCGGAGCGGTTTCGGGCGGTAGGCTCTCGAAGCTGACGCGATGGCGTCGGAGGCGCGAACGTGGCCTAACCGGACCCGGCGCACGCCACCCCGTGCTGCACCCGCAGGTGGTAGGTCCCCGCCGGAAAGACGACCCCCACCTCGCCCTCCCGCCGCGCCGCCAACGCCTCCCGGTAGCCTCGCAGGAACTCAGCCAGCCGCCCCAGCACCTCGAGCCGCTTCCACGGGTCCTTCGCCGCCACCCTCGGTCGCAACCCACGGCGCCGCTCCTCCTTCTTGGGCCGGCCGCTCGGCCGCTGCGCCCGCACCTTCAGCACTCCCAGGAAACCCGTCCGGCTGCTCGCCGCCCGCACCTCCCGCTCCGCGTAGGCGGCGGCGACCTGCTCCCGGAACGCTTCGTCCGACGCAAAGCACGGCGGTACCGTCAGCTTCAGGTCCACCGTCTCGGGCATCTTCCCCTTCGGATCGAAGAAGACCTTGGGCCGCCGCACCTTCACCACGGCGGTGCCCAGCTGCTCCGGCGCCGACCACAGGCCGGGCCACTGCCGCGCCGAGCGGACCAGCCCGGCGGCCACCGGGTTGGCGAGGACGTAGGCCGTCTTGTCGACGACATCGCGCGGCGCCGCCAGCGTCACGGCGCTGTACGAGTCGCCGTCCCAGAAGGAGTCCCAGTTCCCAATGGAGGCGTTGATGGCGCGGGCCAGGAGGCCGTCGACGTACTGGAAGAAGGCGGGGAGGCGGGCCCGCGGGTCGGTGACCACCAGGTGGAAGTGGTTGGAGAGGACGCAGTAGGCGTGGATCTGGAGGCCATACCGCTCTGCGCCGACCGCGAGGAGATACTGGAAGATGGAAGTGGTCGTGGCGCTGGGGCGGAGGAGGAACTGCCGCTGGAGGCAGCGGCGGGTGACGAGGTAGGTGGTGCCACGCAGGACCTGGCGGGGGGCGGTCATCCTCCACTGCAAGGCACGCCGCGTGCCGAAGGGTAGGGGCAGGGTTACTTGGGTTTCTCCTCCGCTACCGTCCGCCCCACGGTCCCACCGTCCGCCGCTCGGAACTCCCGGTTCGGTTCACGCGCTTCACGCACGGATGGCGCCGCGCAGCTCCTCCGCCCCCACCACCCCTTGCCGCCGGATCAGCTCCCGCGCCGCCTCCACCTGCCCCTGGATTCCCCACAGCAGCACCCCGCGCACCCGCCCGCGCTCCAGGTAGTACACCGCCCCCTCGCGGAACGGCCGCTGCCACGAGGCCACCATCTCCATCCTGGCGTCGAGCTTCCCCACCGCCTCGTACCCGAGGTCGAACAGGTCCGAGTAGAACGACGGGATGTGCGTCCACTTCACCGCCGCCCCCGTCATGGCTCGCCCCGCCTCGCGCCCCATGGTGATGGCGTTGTCCTCGTGCTCCACCCGCACCCGCTCGCCCAGCGCCTCCGACCAGACCCTGGCCACGTCCCCCGCCGCCCACACGTCGGGCGCGCTGGTGCGTAGCCCCTCGTCCACGTCGATCCCGTCCGAGACCGCGATCCCCGCCGACTCCGCCAGCGCCGTGTCCGGCTTGATCCCCAGCCCCGCCACCAGCACGTCGGCCAGCACCCGCGCGTCGCCGCTCGTCCGCACCAGGCACTGCGCCCCGCGGTCCTCCACCGCCGTCACCGAGTGGCCGCGCAGCAGCCGCACCCCGCGCTCCTCGTAGTAGCGCGTCACGAAGCCCGAGAGCTCCGCCGGCCAGGCGCGCGCGCCCAGCCCGGTCTCCGGGAAGATCATGGTGACGTCGCGGCCGTCGGAGCGCAGCGCCGCCGCGATCTCCGTGCCGATGAAGCCGCCGCCCACCACCACCGCGCTGGCGCCCTCCATGGCGCGCAGCCGGTCGTAGTCGGCCAGCGTGCGGAAGTGCACCACCCGGTCGCCGCCCACCGCCAGCCGGCGCGGCGTGCCCCCGGTGGCGAGCAGCAGCTTCTCGTAGCCGTACCGCTCGCCGCGATCGTCGACCACCACCTTGGCCGCCGGATCGAGCGCCACGGCCCGCCGCCCGGCGTGGTGCACCAGGCCGGTGAGCGCCGGCAGGAAGACCGAGCGCCGGTCCGTGCCGGCGGCCCAGAGCCCCTTCGACAGTGGCGGTCGCGCGTACGGCGGCACCGCCTCCTCGCCCACCATGCCGAGCGCGCCGTCCGCATCGGCCTCGCGGATGGCGGCCGCCGCGGCGTGGCCGGTCATCCCACCGCCGACGACCAGGTACCTGTAGCCGTGCATGGCTGCTCCGGTCCGCGCGCCCTCCCGAGGCGGGGAGTCCTGTTCATGGTCCCCGCGCCGGGACCCTGCACCGGAATGAGCGCAGGGATCCCGAGCGGGGGTCCACGACCGTTCCCCCCGCAGGATCAGGCGAGATCGAAGAGCAGCACCTCGGCGGGACCGCCGGCGCCGCCCTCCACCCGGACCTCCGCCTCGCCCTCCACGGACGCGCCGTCTCCGGCCGAGAGCCACGCGCCGTTCACCCGGGCCGCCCCGCGGGCCACCTGCACCCAGGCGCCGCGTCCGGTCCCGAGCGCGTGGCGCACCGCCTCGCCGTCGGCGAGCAGCGCGGCGTAGACGCGCGCGTCCTGGTGCACCGTCGTCGAGCCGTCGGCGCCGTCGGGCGATGCCACCAGCCGCAGCCGGCCGCGCCGCTCCGCCTCGGGGTAGGGGCGCTGCTCGTAGCCGGGGGCGTGGCCGCTCCGGTCCGGCAGGAGCCAGATCTGCAGGAAGTGCAGCGGCGCCTCGTCCGAGCCGTTGAACTCCGAGTGGCTCACGCCGGTGCCGGCGCTCATGCGCTGCACCTCGCCCGGGCGCAGCACGCCCTCCCCGCCCGTCGAGTCGCGGTGGGCCAGCGCCCCCTCGAGCACGAAGGAGAGGATCTCCATGTCGCGGTGTCCGTGCGTCCCGAACCCCTCGCCCGGCGCCACCCGGTCCTCGTTGATGACCCGCAAGGCGCGGAAGCCCATGTGCGCCGGGTCGTGGTACCCGGCGAACGAGAAGGTGTGGGCCGTGTCCAGCCAGCCATGGTCGAAGTGGCCTCGCTCGGAGGCCTTCCTCACGGTGATCACGTCGTCGCTCCGTTCTGCCCCTCGCCGCGCAACCTAACCTCACCAGGGCCCCTCGCAAGGCACACCCATGTGGCCCACCGGCCGGGCGGCCGGTCCGCGCTTAGATCGGCGAGATCCTCGGCGAGGGAGGTCACACGTGCAGCTCGGCATGGTCGGTCTCGGACGGATGGGCGGCAACATGGCGGGGCGGCTCCTCGCCGCAGGCCACCGCGTGGTGGGCTTCGATCGCGGCCCCGAGCCCCTGCGGGCGCTCCAGGCGGCCGGCGGCACGGCGGCAGCGTCGCTCGCCGACCTGGTCCGCCGGCTCGAGCCCCCCCGCGCCGTCTGGATCATGCTCCCGGCCGGCGACGTCACCGAGGCGGTGGTGCGCGAGCTCGCCACCCTGCTCGCGCCCGGCGACGCCATCGTCGACGGCGGCAACTCCTGGTTCAAGGACGACGTCCGTCGCGCCGGCGCGCTCGCCTCCCGCGGCCTCCACTACCTCGACGCCGGCACCTCCGGCGGCGTGTGGGGCGCCGAGCGGGGCTACTGCCTCATGGTGGGTGGTCCGCCCGAGGCCGTGGCGCGCCTCGCCCCGGTCCTCGCCTCGCTGGCGCCGGGGCGTAGCGGCGTGGCGCCCACCCCCGGCCTGCCCGCCGGCGGCGGCGGCGCCACCGCCAGCGAGGGCTGGCTCCACTGCGGCCCCTCCGGCGCCGGCCACTTCGTGAAGATGATCCACAACGGCATCGAGTACGGCCTCATGCAGGCCTACGCCGAGGGGTTCGACATCCTGCGCCACGCCGGTCGAGAGACGCTGCCGGCCGACCAGCGCTACGACCTCGACCTCCCCGCCATCGCCGAGCTCTGGCGGCGCGGCTCGGTGGTCTCCTCCTGGCTCCTCGACCTCGCGGCCCGCGCCCTCGCCGAGGACCCGCGCCTGGAGGGCTTCGAGGGGCGCGTCGACGACTCGGGCGAGGGGCGCTGGACGGTACAGGCCGCCCTCGACGAGGCGGTGCCGGCCGACGTCATCACCGCCGCCCTCTACGCCCGCTTCCGCTCGCGCCAGGACCACACCTTCGCCGACAAGCTCCTCTCGGCGCTGCGCCGCCAGTTCGGCGGCCACGGCGAGGCGAGGAAGGAGGGCTAGGGCATGGCCCCCGACCCGGCCACCCCGCGCGCCGAGCGGCCCGGCGATCCCTGCCTGCTGGTGGTCTTCGGCGCCACCGGCGACCTGTTCAAGCGCAAGCTCCTGCCGGCCCTCTACAACCTGCGGGCGCTGGGCCTCCTGCCGCGCGAGGTGGCGGTGGTGGCCGCGGTGCGCCGCGACCTGGACGACGAGGCCTTCCGCGCCGCCGCCACCGCCGACCTCTCCGAGTTCGCCACCCAGCCGGTGGATCCGGCGGTCTGGGCCGAGTTCCGCCCGCGCCTCCACTGCTGCGCCGGCGATCTGGAGGACCCCACCACCTGGCGTGAGCTCTCCGACCGGCTGGCCATCCTCGACGTCCAGTACGGCACGCAGGGCAACGTCCTCTTCTACCTGGCCACGCCGCCCGAGGCCTTCGCGCCCATCGTGGCGCGGCTCGGCGAGGCCGGGCTGGCGCGCGGCCGCGAGGGCGTCGGCGGCTGGCGCCGCGTGGTGGTGGAGAAGCCCTTCGGCCGCGACGTCGACAGCGCCCGGGCCCTCAACCGCGACCTCGGCGCCGTGCTGCGCGAGGACCAGATCTTCCGCATCGACCACTACCTCGGCAAGGAGACGGTGCAGAACCTCCTGGTCTTCCGCTTCGCCAACGGCATCTTCGAGCCGGTCTGGAACCGCCGCTACGTCGACCACGTCCAGATCTCGGTGGCCGAGGAGCTGGGGGTGGAGGCGCGCGGCGCCTACTACGATCGGGCCGGCGCCATCCGCGACATGGTGCAGAACCACATCCTCCAGCTCCTCACGCTGGTGGCCATGGAGCCGCCCTCCAGCCTGGCCGGCGAGGGCGTCCGCAACGAGAAGACCAAGGTGCTGGAGGCCATCCGGCCGCTCGCCCCCGAGGAGATCCTCTCGGCCACGGTGCGCGGCCAGTACGGCGACGGCTTCGTGGGCGGCCGCAAGGTGCCGGCCTACCGGGCCGAGCCGCACGTCGATCCCGCCTCGCGCACCGAGACCTTCGCGGCCCTGCGGCTCGACGTGGAGAACTGGCGCTGGGCCGGCGTGCCCTTCTACGTCCGCTCCGGCAAGCGGCTGGCGAAGCGCGACAGCCGCATCGTCATCCAGTTCAAGCGGCCGCCGCTCATGCTCTTCCGCGACGCCGGCCTCGGCCGGGTGGAGCCGAACCGGCTGGAGATCCGCGTCCAGCCCGAGGAGTCCATCCGCATCTCCATGAAGGCCAAGGTGCCGGGGCCGCACATCCGGCTCTCCGAGGTGCAGCTCGACTTCAGCTACCAGGACTTCGGACCGCTGCCGCAGGCCACCGGCTACGAGCGGCTCATCTACGACGTCATGACCGGCGACCCCACGCTCTTCCACCGCGCCGACATGGTGGAGGCGGCCTGGCGCGTGGTCATGCCGGTGCTCGACCTCTGGGCCTCGCTGCCGGTGCGCGACTTCCCCAACTACGCCGCCGGCAGCGCGGGACCGCCGGCCGCCGACGAGCTGCTGGCCCGGGACGGGCGGCGCTGGGTGAACCCGTGACGCGGGTGGTGGTGGCGGCCGACCCGGCCGGCGCCGCCCTGGCCGCCGCCGCCGAGGTGGCGCGCCGCGCCCGCGGAGCCATCGCCGCGCGGGGCCGCTTCGCCGTGGCGCTCGCCGGCGGCGCCACGCCGCGTCGCCTCCACGCCCTCCTGGCCGCGCCGGCGGGACCCTTCGCGGCGACCGTCGACTGGTCGCGCCTCCTCGTCCTCTTCGGCGACGAGCGCTGCGTCCCGCCCGACCACCCGGCCTCCAACTACCGCATGGCCCGCGAGACGCTGCTCGACCGGCTCCCCATCCCGCGCGGCAACGTGCTCCGCCTCCGCGGCGAGGACCCCGACCCCGCCCGGGCCGCCGCCGACTACGCCGGGGCGCTGCAGGCCCGCTTCCCCGCCGGCCCGCCGGCGCTCGACCTGGTCCTGGTGGGGATGGGCGCCGACGGCCACGTCGCCTCGCTCTTCCCGGGCTCGCCGGCCCTGGAGGAGCGCACCGCCCTGGTGGCCGCCCCCTGGGTGGAGCGGCTCGGCGCGCACCGGCTCACCCTCACCTTCCCCGTCTTCCAGGCGGCGCAGGCCGTGCTGCTCCTCGCCGTCGGTCGCGACAAGGCGGCCCGGGTGGCGGAGGTGCTGGGCAGCCCCGGATCCCTTCCCGCCCAGCGACTCCGCGACGTCGCCGCCGACCTCACCGTGGTCCTCGACGCGGCCGCCGCGGCCGGCTTCCGCCGGGGGGGCTGCGTTCAAACTGGCCCGCGCGGCGGGATCGTGGTCTGATTCGGCGCATGCCGAAGACTACGGCGAAGCCGACCGCCGCGAAGAAGCCCGCCGCCAAGGCCAGCGCCAAGCCGAGCACCATCATCCCCGCCAAGCCCCTCGCGCCGAGCACGGCGCGGCTCGTGGACAAGCTGCACGTCAGGCCGGGCACCACCATCGTGGTGCTGGGCGCCCCGGCCGGTTACCGCCAGAAGCTCGGCGTGCTGCCCGAGGGGGCGCGGCTCGTCAACGTGGTCCCCGCCGAGGCCGCCTTCGTGCACCTCTTCGCGCGCGACGGGGCGGCCCTCTCCTCGCGCCTGCGCGAGGTCTCGCCGCGCCTCACCGACGACGCGGTGGTCTGGGTCAGCTACCCCAAGGCCGACTCGGGCGCCGGCTCCGACCTGAACCGCGAGAAGATCTGGGCGCTGGCCGGCCCCTTCGGCCTCACGCCGGTCTCCCAGGTGGCCGTCGACAAGATCTGGTCGGCGCTGCGCTTCAAGCGGACCGAGAAGTAGCGGGGCATCCCGCCCCTCCCCGGCGCGCGCTGCCGTCACGGCGGCAGCGGCACCTCGATGACCAGGCCGTCGCTCGCCACCTCGACCCGGTCGAACTCGGCCCGGGCCTGCTCGAGGAGCGTGCCGGTGTCGCGGTCGTAGCGCGTCGAGAGGTGGGTGAGGACCAGCCTCCCCACCTCCGCCTCCCGCGCCACCCTGGCCGCCTCGCGCGCCGTGGCGTGCAGCGTCTCGGCGGCCCGGTCCACCTCGGCGTCGCCGAAGGTGGCGTCGTGGATGAGCAGGTCGGCGCCCCGCGCCGCCTCGACCGTGCCGGCGCAGGGGCGGGTGTCGCCCGTCACCACCACGGTGCGGCCGCGGCGTGGCGCGTCCACCACCTGGGCCGGCTCGACCCGCCGGCCGTCGGGGAGCGTCACCGGCAGCCCGCGCTGCAGCTCGCCGTAGAGCGGGCCGTGCGGCACGCCCATCGCCACGGCCTTGTCGGGGTGGAAGCGTCCCGGCCGGGCGTGCTCCCGCAGCGCCCAGCCCACGCTCGCGATCTTGTGCTCGGTGGCGTAGGGGACGAGGTCGCAGCCGTCGCGCGCCACCGCCTCGCCGGGCCGGACCTCGTGGATGCGCACCTCGAAGGCCAGCTTCTCGGTGCCGGTGAAGAGCATGACGTCGAGGAGCTTGCGGCCCGGCTTGGGGCCGTAGAGATCCATGGGCTCGGTGCGCCCCTGCATGGAGAGGGTGCGCAGGAAGCCGATGGCGCCGAGGTAGTGGTCGGCGTGGAAGTGGGTGAAGAAGATGGCCGCCACGTCGAAGCCGGTGGCGTAGCGGATCATCTGCCGCTGGGTCCCCTCGCCGCAGTCGACCAGGAAGAGCTCCCGCTCCCGCCGGATGGCGAGGCCGGTGAGGTTGCGGCCGATGGTGGGCTGGGCCGCCGAGGTGCCGAGGAAGGTGAGCCGGAGCATCGACGGGGGAATCTAGCGGAGAGCGCAGCCCGGCGCTGGCCCGGGTGCGCGGCGCGCCGTCCGGGCCGCGCCGGCGCCTATGGCACCACCGGCAGCCCGTGCACCGCCCGGACCGAGAGGCTGCCCTTGCTCCCGTGGCAGGGCAGGCACTGCTCCCCGGCGGCGGTGGTGTAGCGCGCCGCGTGGGCATAGGAGTACGCGGTGGCGTGGCAGCTGTTGCACGCGGCCGTCTGGGGCAGGAGCGGCGGCTCGTCGGCCGGGTGGGTCGAGCTGGCGGCGTGCCGGATGGTGGCCGACTCGTTGGCGATGGTCGGCGCGGCGCCGGCCGGCACGGCCTCCAGCGCGTAGGTGGTGCCCGGGTGGCAGGTCCGGCAGTCGGCGAGCGGCGCCGGGTAGCGGGCCGAGTCGAAGAACTGGCCGGCGATGACGTGCGGCGCCGCCACCTCGATGCGGGCCGTCCCCTTCCCCGCGCCGGTGTGGAGCCGGTGGATCATCACCTTGAAGTGGATGGAGCGCTCCTCGATGCCGTCGTAGGTGCCGAAGGAGGTGGGCGAGTTGACGGTGCCGAGGTTGACGTTGCCGGACGGGTCCTTGGGCCGGCGCGACCAGTCGGTGGCGTTGGGGGTGTGGCACAGGAGGCAGTACTCGGGGTTGCGGCGCGTGCCACCGTGGAAGTTCACCTCCAGGTGGCAGTTGCGGCACAGGGTGCGGTCCACCGACACCCGGCGCGCCTGGGGGGCGCCTCCCGGCCAGGTCCCGGCGGCGGTGTCGACGTAGATCACCTGGTTGTCCGCGTACTCGCTGATGGTCTCGCCGGTGTAGGGCCAGGCGAAGGTGTCGGTCGCCGTGGCGTAGAGGGGCACGGCCAGGCGGCGCCGCGCCTCGACGCCCAGGGTCCAGGTGCCGCTGGCGGTGGCCGGCATCGCGCCCGTGAAGGTGTAGCTGAAGACCCCCTGGCCGTCGGCCACGGCGGTGGCCAGCGGCACCGACTCGCGCAGCGATCCGTTGCCGGTGAGCGGGTCGTCCGCTGGGCCGGCCACCATCAGCGCGAAGCTCGCCAGGGCGCGCGGCACCGGGCTGGGCGTGGGTCCGGTCTCCGTGGCCGGGGTGGGGGCGCTGAGCGAGAGGAGCGGCCCGACCCGGTCCCGCACGGTGAAGCTGACGGTGGGCTTCTCGCCCGGCTTCAGCCCGGTGACGCCCACGATGCGCACCTCCAGCGGGTCGTAGAAGGGGCTGCGGATGGGGTGGACGTGGGCGGCGTCGATGGGGGCGCGCACGGTCGGCCGGCCCGGACCGGTGACGTGGCAGGTGACGCACTGGCTGTCGTCCGCCTGGGGGCCGCCCGGGTGCGAGAAGTGGACGAGGTCGGTGATGGGGCCGCTGCCGAACCAGACGTCGGGGTGGCAGCTGTGGCAGGTGCGTCGGGAGATGGCGTTCACCACCTCGGCCACCTGGGGCGCGCCGGCGTGGCAGGCGTCGCAGTCGCGCAGGTCCCGCGGGAAGCCGATCCCCGTCGCCATGGTGATGGCAGGCTGGCCGTTCTCGATGCGGGACACGACCTGCCCGAGCACGCGCTCGCGGCCGCGGGCGCCCACCACGGAGACCTTGGCCCCCGGGGCCACGGCGTTGCGGCCCGGGAAGAAGGGCAGCGGCAGGGCGCTCGCCGAGGGGAGGGCCGGCGCCGGGGCGGTGGAGCTGGACAGGAAGAGCGTGGGCAGCCGCTTGCCGCGGTGGATGCGGTGGACGAGGCGCCCCAGGTCCAGCGGCTGGGGATCGGTGTCGCGGGTGGCGTGGCCGGGCCAGGTCGGCTCGAGCGTCACCGTGGCCGTGCCGGTCTGGCCGCCGGCGCTGGCGGTGACGGTCACGGTGGTGCTGGCGGCGATGCGGCCGGGCGGCGTCCAGTCCATCTGGGCGGTGTTGGTGTTGGAGACCGACATGGTGCCGGTGCCGGCCGGGCTGACGGACCAGGTGACCGGCGTGGTCACGCCCGCCAGCAGGGCGGTGAAGCGGGTCGCCGCCGTGCCCGGCGCCGCCACCAGCGCCTGCACCGCCGGGTTCACCGTGACGGCGGGCGCGACCGCGGTGTTCGGGATCACCGTGATGTCGATGGGCGCGCTGTAGCCGGCCGCGGCGGCCGTCAGGGTGAAGCTGGTGGGCGCGGCCACGGTGGCCGGCGGGGTGTAGGTCACCGGGCTGCCGCTCGTCGCAGAGAGGGTCCCCACCGCCCCCGCCGAGAGCGTCCAGCCGATGGTCGCGATGGAGTGGCGCAGCGTGGCGGCGAAGGACGTGGCGCCGCTGCCGGCCACCACCGTGCGCGCCGCCGGGGTGGCGGTGAGCGCGCGGACCATGGCCGCCGGGTCGATCGTGTCGGGGTCGGCGTTCTGGATGGTGTGGCAGGTCAGGCAGAGCCTCACGCCGTGGCGCAGGCCGTCATGGGCGGTGAGCCGCACGTGGCAGGCGCTGCAGCGCGCGTCGAGCACCGTCTCGCGCTGGGCGAGCGTGCTCCCCGGCTTCACGAAGTCGATGGTGCCGGACGTGCCGTCGGCACCGGCCACGCCGTCCAGCCAGACGCCGGCGCGCATGGTCCGGGTGACGTCGGTGCCGCCGGGGAGGGCGGTGGCGTAGGTGTAGCGGAAGCGGCCGCCCCCCAGGTCGTCGAGGCGGCCGGTGGTCTCGGCCCCCGGCTGCTGCGCGTTCTTGAGCACCAGGTTGGCGGGCGTCCCCGGGCCGCCGAGCGGGAGCTGCAGGAGCGTGCCCGCCCCGGTGAGCAGGTAGCTCTGCCAGGTGGCGAGGCCGCTCACCGGATCGGTGAGCAGGCCGGCCAGGGTGAAGGCGGGGCGCGCGTTCGCGACGTCGTCCGGCGTGCCGGGCGCGCCGTCGAGCGTGAGCGAGAAGGTGACGACCGCGTGGGCCTCGGCGGCGTCCAGGGTGGCCGCCTCGAGGGTGATCCGGTAGCCGGTGGAGGGCGCCGCCCCGACGACCTCGGTGCCCACCTCGGGCCCGGTGCAGCCGCCTGCGAAGACGACGAGCACCGCCGCCAGGACCTGCGCGTGCCACCGCTGACGGCTGTCCATCCGATCCTCCCGGCCCGCTTCGACGGCGCCGCGCCGCGCCGCCCGACCCCTCGCGGCGCCCGCGGTGGAGCCATCGTACGCACGCCCCTACGGGGAGTCCACGGACCGGCGGCGGGCCTGTCGGTGGAGGTCGGATAGGCGCGCACGTCCCCGGCGCGCCGGCACCACCGCCGCGGCGACGACGGAATGCAATCCCGCTCCCGGAGCGCCCCTTTCGCGGTGAGTCCCCGCCGCGCCATTGCAGCGCGCCCTGCCGCCGTGCGACGCGCCCACTCCCAGTGCGGTTCTGCCCCGAGTACGTCCACCCGATCCCACCACGGAAGGTCCCCAATGCGCACCCGCCGTCCTCTCTCCATCAACAACAGCCTGGTGCATGGCATCTGCAACTACGACTGCATCACCTGCGGCGTGAACAAGCGCGCCTACCACGGCCCGCGCCAGTACCAGCCACGGGAGGTGACCGAGCAGCTCATCGCCCGCGTGGAGGAGGCGGCCCGCGCCGGCGTGCGCGTGCGCTACCTGGCCAACTCGGGCGACGGCGAGCCGACCCTCCACCCGGAGTTCGCCGAGCGGATGGCCCTGTTCGGCCGCATGCTCGGCGGCTGGGCGGCGCCGGTCCCGCCGCCGGAGGTCTCGGTGGTGTCGAACGGCGCGCGCCTGGCGCGGCCGGGCGTGCTGGACGCGCTGGCCGGCAATGGCGTGGCGCTGCTGGTCTCCTTCCCGACGCCCGACCCGGAGGCC
>Ga0209464_10000285_pt1 | contig 16573 bp, 11 predicted proteins | sample DOMMetBare1Fresh_2_FD_187473 | JGI IMG/M metagenome (GOLD analysis project Ga0209464, IMG submission 187473) | Wetland sediment microbial communities from St. Louis River estuary, USA, under dissolved organic matter induced mercury methylation -... | ecosystem: Environmental > Aquatic >...
GGACCTGATGAAGATCGTCTTCAAGATCAAGGAGGACGACGCGCGCAACCCGGGCGTGATCGCCGACTGCACCGGCGACAACGCGGGCGACTCGGTCGGCCCCTCGGCGGACGGCTTCGAGACCTACGGCGTGACCGGCGTCGCGCTCATCACCTTCATCCTGCTGGCGATCCCGAACCCGTCGACGCAGGTGAAGCTGCTCGTCTGGATCTTCGCGATGCGCATCATGATGGTCATCGCGTCGGTGGTCTCGTACTGGATCAACGAGGCGCTCGCGACGGCGAGGTACGGCACCGCGGCCTCGATGAACTTCGAGGCGCCGCTCACCTTCCTCGTGTGGCTCACCTCCGGCGTCTCGGTGCTCCTCACCTACCTCGTCTCGTACCTGCTCATCCCGGACCTCGGCGACGGCACGATGTGGTGGAAGCTCGCGACGATCATCACCTGCGGCACGCTGGCGGGCGCGATCATCCCCGAGGTCATCAAGATCTTCACGTCGACCAGCTCGGGCCACGTGCGTGAGGTCGTCACCGCCTCGCGCGAGGGCGGGGCGTCGCTGAACGTCCTCGCCGGCCTCACGGCCGGCAACTTCTCGGCCTTCTGGATGGGGCTCGTCATCATCACGCTGATGGGCGCCGGCTACGCGGTTTCCACGACCGCCGGCTTCGACGTGGCGGCGGGCGGGCTGATGATGGCCCCGGCCGTCTTCGCCTTCGGCCTCATCGCCTTCGGCTTCCTCGGCATGGGCCCCGTCACCATCGCCGTGGACTCCTACGGCCCGGTGACCGACAACGCCCAGTCCGTCTACGAGCTCTCGCTCATCGAGAACGTACCGAACGTGAAGGCGGAGGTGAAGCGGGACTTCGGGTTCGACCTCGACTTCGGGAAGGCCAAGAACTTCCTCGAGGAGAACGACGGCGCCGGCAACACCTTCAAGGCGACCGCCAAGCCCGTGCTCATCGGCACCGCCGTCGTCGGCGCCACCACCATGATCTTCTCGATCGTGGTGGCGCTCACGAGCGGCCTCACCGCCAACCTCGAGAAGCTCTCGATCCTGAACCCGCTCTTCCTGCTCGGCCTCATCATGGGCGGCTCGGTCATCTACTGGTTCACGGGCGCCTCCACCCAGGCCGTCTCGACCGGCGCCTACCGCGCCGTCGAGTTCATCAAGGCCAACATCAAGCTCGAGGGGGTCGAGAAGGCGTCCGTCGAGGACTCCAAGAAGGTCGTCGAGATCTGCACGGTCTACGCGCAGAAGGGGATGTTCAACATCTTCCTGGTGATCTTCTTCGCGACCCTCTCCTTCTCCTTCGCCGACGAGTTCTTCTTCATCGGCTACCTCGTCTCCATCGCGATCTTCGGGCTCTTCCAGGCGATCTTCATGGCCAACGCCGGCGGCGCCTGGGACAACGCGAAGAAGGTCGTCGAGGTGGAGCTCAAGGCGAAGGGCACCGAGCTCCACGCCGCGACCGTGGTCGGCGACACCGTCGGCGACCCGTTCAAGGACACCTCCTCGGTGGCGATGAACCCCATCATCAAGTTCACCACCCTCTTCGGTCTGCTCGCGGTCGAGCTCGCGATCAAGATGGAGACCGGCACCCGCGCCGCCCTCGCCGCGGCCTTCCTCGCCGTCACCCTGTTCTTCGTCTACCGGTCGTTCTACGGGATGAGGATCCAGGGCGGGCAGAAGGCCGAGCGCGCCGCGACCGCGAGCCCGGCGCACTGATCATGGCGGAGCGCATCGCTCCGCCCGGGCCGAGGGCGACGCTCGCGCGGGCCTGCGCCGCCCTCAAGGTGTTCCCGCTGTTCGGCGGCACGGTCCTCCCCGGAACGCCCACCCCGTTCCACGTCTTCGAGCCGCGGTACCGGCAGATGGCCGAGGACGCGCTCGGCGGGAACCGGGTGCTGGCGGTGCCCGCCCTGGTCACGAAGTCGGGCGCCTCGCAGGACCGGCCGCAGGTCCGGCCCGTGTGCGGGGCCGGCCTCGTCGAGGCGGAGCGGCGCTACGACGACGGCCGCCTCGACATCGTGGTGCGGGGGATCGCCCGGGTCCGGCTGGTCGAGGAGCTGCCCCGCCCCGCGGGGCGCCTCTACCGCGAGTTCAAGGCCGAGGTCCTCGAGGACGTCTGGCCCGCGGCCGGGCCCGCCGCCCTCGCCGGCCAGCTCGAGGGGCTGCGCCAGCTCGTGTACGAGCTCTCGACGCGCCTCCCGGCGGAGTCGGGCGCCCCGCAGCTCGCCGAGGCGGTGGTGCAGCTCAAGGACCCCTCCGCCGTGGTGGACCTCGTCGCCGCCGCGACCCTCTCCGATCCCGCCGCGCGCATCCAGGTGCTGGAGGAGCTCGACGTCGCGAAGCGGCTCGAGCAGGTGCTCGAGGAGGTCGCGGGCGTGGTGCTGGTGCTCTCGCGCGGGAAGAACCCGACGGTCTAGGCGCGCCCGGGCGCCGCGGCGCTACGCCCCGACGTTCCGCCCCACGCCGAAGTACGTGAACCCCGCCGCCCGCGCCCGGGCGGCCTCCCAGACGTTCCGGCCGTCGAAGATCACCGGCTGCCGCATCGTGGCCTTGAGCCGCGCCCAGTCCACCTGGCGGAACTCGTTCCACTCGGTGACGAGCATGAGGGCGTCGGCGCCCTCGGCGGCCGCGTACGGCTCGGGGGCGAGCTCGACGCCGCGCCCGGCGAACAGCTTCGCCGCGACCTCGGCCGCGACCGGGTCGTGGGCCCGCACCCGGGCGCCGGCGCCGAGGAGCCCCTCGACCACGACGAGGGAGGGCGCCTCGCGCATGTCGTCGGTCTTGGGCTTGAACGCGAGGCCCCACACCGCGAAGGTCCTGCCCGCGAGCGACCCGAAGTGCTTCGTCGCCTTCTCCACGAGCCAGCGCTTCTGCCGCTCGTTCACGCGCTCGACCGAGCGGAGCAGGTCGAAGTCGAGCCCGGTGTGGCGGGCCATGGTCATGACCGCGCGCACGTCCTTCGGAAAGCAGTTGTGGACCGCGAGGCCGCCCGTCGTGACGAAGGTGTGCGGTCCCGGCACCTCCACCGAGTAGACGAAGCCTCGGTACGGGCGCCGTTCGGCCTCGACGACCCGGACGCGCGCCCCGCCGCCGTCGCGGACGAAGCCCGTCGGGGCGATCCGCTTGGCCTGCCGCGCGATCGAGCGGCGGATCCCGTCGCGGTCGCCGGGCGGGACGAGGTCGAGCAGGCGGAGCACCTGGTCCGCGCCGGCGACGAGGAGCCAGTACGTGTCCACCGTCGACTTGGCCGTCCTCCCCACCTTCAGGCGCGCGACGACGCCGAGCGCGCCGAGGAGGCGCAGGACGCCGTCGGCGAGGGCGCGGCTCACCGTGCCCCACTCGAGCACCACGCTCGGCCCCCCGTTCACGAGCGACCAGGAGCCGTCGCCGCGCCACAGCCCTGCGAGGAGCGCCCGCTGGTGCGCCGCGGGCTCGCTCCACACGAGGTCGGGCAGCCGGTGCTCGTAGCAGTCCGCCCCGAGCTCGAGCCCGTCGACGAGGAACGCCGCGAGGATCCGCGACGAGATCGACACCTGGAGCGCGGTGGTCCCGCGCCGGACATCCGCCTTCACGCCGCGCGCGCGCCAGTAGCCCGCCACCTCCTCGGCGAGCGCCCGCTCCCTCGTCGGGTGGAAGCTCCAGCAGAGCCGCCGCCGCGTGCCGTCCGCGGTGCAGTGGCCCTCGGCGAGGTAGAGGCCGACCACCCGCCAGAAGGCCTCGTCCGCCTCGAGCTGCGCGGGCACGCGCGTGCCGTTCTTCGCCGTGGAGGCGGAGGCGCCCTCGAGCGAGAGGCCGGCGGCGCGGAGCTCGGGCAGGCGGAGCGCGCCGGTGCGGAGGACGTCGTACGCACGGTGACGCCCGCGCGGGTGCGAGAGCGGCGCGAGCGCGCCCGCGACGCCGCGCGAACCCATCGCCGCGAGCCGTCCGGCCTCGACCTCGGACGGGTGGACGATCACGTTCGCCGGCTCGAGCCCGGCGAGGGGGAAGGCGGCGAGGACGTCGAGGCGGCGGGGGGCCCGCGCCGCCTCCGGGGCGGGCTCGCAGACGGCGAGCGGGAGCCAGTCGGTGGCGGCGAGCTCGTCCGCGCGCTTCACGCGGAGCGCGCCGCCGTCCTTGTCCGCGACGACGAACGGGTGATCGGGCGTGCAGACGACGCGCCGGCCCATCTTCGTGCGCACCGCGACGGCCTCGCCTTCGTGCGGCCTGCGGGTCACGGCCGCCGCGGGCAGGTACGCGCACGTGCCGTCCGACCGCCAGGCCAGGATCTCGAGCCCCTCGGCGGAGATCGCGCCCGCCTCCGGGACGGGCTCGCCGACCGCGCCGGCGAGCGCCTCGAAGAGCCCCTCGAGCGAGACGAGCCGAGTCCTCCCCCGGTAGCGGGCGAGCACGGTCTCGTCGCCCGCGAGGCACGAGCCCCCGAAGCCCACCCCCGGGAAGAGGAAGGACTGCCCGATCCGCTTGTCGGAGCCGATGCCGCGGCGGACCGCGTCCACGTCGGCGCCGAGCCGCTCGCAGAGCGTCGCCATCTCGTTCATGAAGGAGATGCGGGTGGCGAGCATGGCGTTGGCGGCGTACTTGGTCAGCTCGGAGGAGCGGGTGTCCATGAACAGGAGGCGGCGCTCGGTGCGCATGAGCGGCGCGTACAGCTCCGCCATCACCCCGCGCGCGCGCTCCGAGTCGGTGCCCACCACCACGCGGTCCGGGTACATGAAGTCGTCGATCGCCGCCCCCTCCTTCAGGAACTCGGGGTTGGAGACCACGTCGAACGGCTGGGTGGTGACCTTCGCGATCACCTCCGCGACGCGCTGCGCGCTGCCCACCGGCACCGTGCTCTTGTTCACGACCACGGCGTAGCCGGCGAGCTGCCGGCCGATCTGCTCGGCCGCGGCGAGCACGTAGGTGAGGTCGGCCTCCCCGGTCTCCCCGGGAGGCGTGCCGACGGCGATGAAGACCACCTCCGCGCCCGGCACGCCCTCGGCGTACGACGTGGTGAAGGCGAGCCGCTTCTCCTTCACGTTCCGTCGAACGAGCTCCTCGAGCCCCGGCTCGTAGATCGGCAGGCCGCCGGCGCGGAGGGTGTCGATCTTGCGCGCGTCCACGTCGAGGCAGGTGACCGTGTGGCCCGTCTCCGCGAAGCAGGTGCCCGTGACGAGCCCCACGTACCCCGTCCCGACGACCGCGATCTTCATGCTCGAGGACCTCCTGGAGGCCCCGGAAGGTACCACGCTCCCTCGCGGCCGATCGAGCCGGGGCTCACGGGGCGACGAGCAGGCGCAGCGCCTCCTCCACGCCGCGCACGTGCCGGAGCCGCGCCGGATCGCGCGCCGCATCGACGGCGCGGTCGACCGCGATCCGCTCGGCGGCGGAGAGCTCGGGCCGGATCGCCTGGGCGGCCTCGGCGACCTCGGGGAACCAGCCCGCCACGAGCAGCGAGGCCCCGCGCAGCGCGCGGGAGAGCCCGAGCTCCGCGGCGCGCGCCTTCACGTGGGCGGGGTCCGGCCCGAGGCGGAGCAGCTCGCGCAGATCCACGTAGGTGAGGAGCGGGGCGAGCAGCCCCAGCCTCCCCTGTTCACCGACCGTCGCGAGGAGCGCCTCCTCCTTCGAGGGCCGGGCGGCGCGGGGGCCGAACGCGCGGAAGGGCGTCGCGCGCGCGAAGAGCGGCCCGTCGGCCGGCGCCCCGGGCCAGAGCCCCTCGGTCGCGACGAGGCGGAGCCGGCCGTCGCCGTAGACCGCGGTGCCCCCGCCGTCTGCCTCGCCCTCGGGCGAGAGCAGCCCGTCGACGGCGCGCGCGAAGGCGGCCCGATCCTCCCGGCGGAGCGCGATGCGCAGGTCGCCCACCGGCCGGAACGCCATGTGCGGGTAGAGCCAGTCGAGGTACGCCGCGGCGTCGAGCAGCACGACCGGCACGTCCTCCGCCGCCCTGAGCCAGGCGCGGAGCGACACGATCCGCAGCACGTTGTCGTTCGCGACCGCCTGGTACTGGCCGAGGAGCTTCTCGCGGAACGCGGCCGGGAGCCGAGCGCCGACGCGGGAGTGCTCGATGCCGTACGACGCGAGCGGCGCGAGGCCGTGCGCCTCGAGCACGTCCGCGAGCAGGGCGAGATCGCACTCGGGCAGGGTCGCGGGGGGCGTGAAGGAGACGACCGCACGCAGGGCGTCGAGGAGGGCCACGGCCGGCCGGATGTAACCCGCCCCGTCGCAGCCGGCAATCCGGCGCCGGCATCGTGCGCACCTTTCGCACGGAGGAGCCTCCATGGCCGAGCTGGACGGAACGCTCGCCGAGCTCGCGAAGCTCAGGAGCGGCACGGACGAGCCCATCGTCAGCCTCTACCTCGACCTGCGCTGGAGCGACGAGCAGCAGCGCGAGCGCGTGCGGCTGTTCGTGCAGGAACGGATCGAGCGCACCCTCGCGCACTACCTGCCCGAGAGCCCGGGACGCGCCGAGCTGGAGCGGACCCTCGAGCGGCTGCGCGATCACGTGGCCGCCCTCGCCCGGCGGGCGGAGGGCGAGTCGAGGGCGTCCGGGCTGGCGCTCTTCGCCTGCGAGACCCTCGGCCTGTGGCGGCCCCTCGGCTTCGAGCGGGCGTTCCAGAACGCGCTCTGCGCGGACGCCATCCCGCACCTCTCCCAGCTCGCCCGGCTCGCCGACGACGTCCCGCCGGCCCTCGCCGTCGCGCCGAACCGCCTCGGCGGCGACGTGTACCTCGTCGCCCCGGGCGGCCTCGAGGCGGAGCGCCACCTGCGCGGCGAGGTGCCGCGCGGCGGCGAGAAGAGCTGGAACGCGGGCGCCACCGGCGATCGCACCCGGTTCTACGAGCGGGAGCAGAAGAACGAGCGGCACGCCGAGGACCACGCGCAGAAGAACCGGCGGGCCGCGGTGGCCCAGCTCGCCGCGCTCTTCGACGCGCGCCCCCGCGCGAAGGTCGTGCTGTTCGGCACGGCGGGGAACGCCGCCGCGTTCGAGGGGGAGCTGCCGGAGCGGCTGCGGTCCCAGGTGATCGCGCGCCTGCCCATGCCGCGGGAATGGGTCGGGAACGACGGCGCCCGCCGCGCCGGCATCGTCGCGGCCGTCGGCGAGGCGCTGCGCGACCACGAGCGCGTCGAGGAGGCCGCCGTGGTGGCCACCGTGGTCGGCGAGGCGCTGCGGGGCGGGGCGGCGGTGATCGGCCCCGAGGACGTGGTGGAGGCGCTGAACCAGGGGCGCGTCCACCGCCTCGTGCTCGAGGCCGACTTCGGGGGGACCGGCTGGCGCTGCGACGCCTGCGAGGCGCTCGGCGCGCACGACGGCCACCCGACCTGCCCGTACTGCGGGGGCGTGACCCGCGCGGTGCACGCGCTCGGCGAGGCGCTCGTCGCGCGCGCGCTCGCCGAGGGCGCGCAGGTCGAGATCGTCGCGCCGACGAGGAAGCTGCACGGGTACCGCGGCGTGGCGGCGTCCCTCCGCCAGACCGCCCAGAGCGGCCTCAAGGGCGCGGCCCCGAGCCGGCCGGCCGCGCCGGGCGCGAGCCAGCCGCCCTGACGGCGGGAGCCGGCGCGGGAGCTGGACGCCGGGCGGGGCCTCCTAGACGGCGGACACGCCCGGCAAGGGCTCGGGCCCGGGCTCGAGCCGGGCAGGGCCCTGCGAGTGCTCGAGCACGGCGATGAGGGACAGCGGCGGGAAGGGGAGCACCCCGTCCACGAGCCGGAAGAGCGGCGTGAGCGCGTTCAGGGCGAGGATCTGGAGGAGCCCGAACTCGCGGCGGCGGAGGAGCTTTCCGTTGAGCCACCAGGCGGGCGTCCCCACCCGGTTGAAGCGGATGACCTCCTTCACGTCGAACCCGCTCTCCACCGCCGCGAGGCGGAGGGTCGCCTCCGTGTAGCGCCGGTGGTGTCCGAGCACCTCGTCGAGCGTGCCCATGAGCGAGGGGCCCTGGGGCACGAGCACGATGGCGCGCCCGTTCTTCGCCAGCACCCGGTGGATGTTGCGGAGCGCGGCCCGGTCGTCGTCGAGGTGCTCGATCACGTTCAGGCACACGACCGTGTCGAAGCCGCCGTCCACCTTCGGGAACGAGTCACCCTTCGTGACGTCGGTGAGGGTGACGTCGAGGTAGGGCCGGTCGGCGGTCAGGCCGCGCAGGGTGTGCAGGTAGAGCGGGTTCACGTCGGAGGCGACGTAGAGGCCGCGGGGGATGAGCCTGCGGGTGAGGTTGCCGGTGCCGCTGCCGATCTCGAGGATCTTCTGGCCGCAGTGGGGCCGGACCACGTCCGCCATCCAGGCGTTGAACTTCGGCGCGCGCGCGATGCGGCCGAGGATCTGGGAGCCGTAGGCGTCGTCGGCGTAGACCCGGTCGGAGAGCCAGAAGCGGAGGATGGCGAGCAGCGCCTTCACCCCGTCCTTCCAGTTGATCTTCTTCCCCTCCTGGTAGGTGCGCCCCGAGTAGCTGATGGGGATCTCGAAGATGCGCGCCTCGCGCTTGGCGAGCTTGATGGTCAGCTCCGGCTCGAGCCGGAAGTCGTTCGAGACGATGGGGATGGACTTGAGGAGGTCGGTGCGGACCGCCTTGTAGCAGGTCTCCATGTCCGTCAGGTTCACGTTGGTCACCCAGTTGGTGAGGAACGTGAGGAGGCGGTTCCCGAGCTCGTGACGGAAGAGCAGGGCCCGGCGCGCCTCGCCGCCCGCGAAGCGCGAGCCGAAGACCGCGTCCGCCTGCTCCTCGACGAAGACCTTCACCACGCGGAGGAGGTCGCGCGGGTGGTACTCGAGGTCGGCGTCGTGGATGACGGTGATCTCGCAGTCCGCCTCGGCGAGCGCGGTGCGGATCGCGCGCCCCTTGCCGCCGTTCTGCTCGTGGCGCAGGAAGGCCCACTCGATCCTGCCCTTGCGGCCGTGGCCGAGGAGCCGCACGCCGTCCGCGACCGGCCCCGCCTCGGACCAGGTCACCCCCCGCGCCTCGGCGAAGGCGCGCAGCACCCCGCCGGTCGCGTCCCGGGAGCAATCGTCCACCACCACCACCTGCACGCGGTCGAGGTGGGGCGAGCCCTCGAGCACCTCGAGGCGCCCGAGCGACGTCGCGACGAGGTGCTGCTCGTTGTAGACGGGGACGAGGACGGACAGGGAGGTCATCGGCCCCTCGATCTACCAGACGTCCGGGTGCGCCGCGAGCGGGCGACCGGCCGGGCCACTGCCGCCTTGCACGCCGGTGGCCCGTAGCGTACGGAAGCAACATGCGCATAACGCGGACGCGCCGATGCATCGCGCTCTTGCTGGTGGTCCAGCCGCCGCTGTGGGTGAGCCAGCCGGTCCTCGCCCAGGCGATCGACCGCCCGGCCGCCGGCGGCCGGGGGGGAGAGCCGGGCCTCTACACCGAGCCGCCCCGTGAACCCTCGTCCGCCGGGGCGGCGTTCCCGTCGCCCTCGTTCCCGAGCGCCGGCGCCGAGCCGCGCGTCCCGACGGCGGCCGAGCCGCCCACGCCCCCGATCGACGAGCCGGTGGATCCGGACGGCTACGTCCTCGGCCCCGGCGACGTCGTCGAGCTCAACTTCTGGGGAGTCCAGAACATCCGCCTGCGCGTCCGCCTGGACCTCGAGGGGCGGGTCTTCGTTCCCAAGGTGGGCTACCTGAAGCTCGGGGGCGAGACGCTCACGGCGGGCAGGGCGCGCCTGCGCACGGAGGTCGCGCGGTACTACCCGCGCCTGAGCTTCGGTGCCGCGCTCTCGGAACCGCGCACCTTCGTGGTCCAGGTCGTCGGCGCCGTGCCGCAGCCCGGCTCATATCCCGCCCGCGCCACCGCGCGGGTCTCGTCGGCGATCGACAGTGCCGGCGGCTTCGGACCGAGGGCCTCCCAGCGCCGCATCTCGATCCAGCGGCGCTCGGGCGAGGTCGTGGCCGTGGATCTGCTCCGCTTCCGCGGGACGGGTGACGTGAAGTACAACCCGAGGCTCCTCGACGGAGACGTCGTCCGCGTGGCGTTCGAGGACTTCGCCGCGACGATCGAGGGCGCGGTGAACCGGCCGGGCCGCTACGAGCTCGTGGGCACTCAGGACCTCGCCGAGCTGGTGGACGTGGCCGGCGGGCTCACGCCGTCGGTGAGCCGTGAGATCCCCGTCATCGTGACCCGCCGCACGCCGGACGATCGCCAGGAGCAGCTCCGCCTCGAGTTCCCGGAGGGCGGCGGGCTCCCAATGGCGAAGCTCCAGCACGAGGACGCGGTGAGGGTGGGCTGGTTCGGCGAGTTGCAGCGGTTCGTGACGGTCACCGGCGCGATCGGGGGGGCGACCGCCGCGGTCACCGCCCCGCCGCCGGGTCCGGCGGGCGCGAGCGGGGCCGGCGATCCCGGGGCGACGAGGCGGCTCCCCTACGCCGTCGGAGACTCGGTGCGAACTGTGCTCGATCGCGCCGGCGGCACGGACCCGCTCGCCGATCTCCCGGCGGCCTACATCGTGCGCGGCGGCGAGAAGATCCCCGTGGACCTCACCGGCTTGGTCGTCCGGCGCGACTTCTCCGCGGACGTCCCGATGGAGCTCGGCGACACGCTCGTCGTCCCGTTCCGCCGCCGCAGCGTGCTCGTCCAGGGGGCGGTGTTCGCTCCGGGTGCATACCCGCACAACCCGCTGTACGGGCCGGAGCAGTACATCTCGCTCGCCGGCGGGCCCACCCGCCAGGCGAACGCGCTCAAGGATGCGCGCATCATCAACCCGCGCGGCGAGGCGCGGCGCTTCCAGAAGGGGGAGCCGGTCGAGCCCGGCTCGTCGGTGGTCGTCACCGAGCGGAACTTCTCGCGGGCCGAGCAGGTGCAGATCGGGCTCAGCCTGGCGAGCGTGCTCGTGAGCGTCGTGACCGTCTACCTCGCCGCCCGTTCCCTCCCGAAGTAGAGATGGATCGGCCCGCGTCGCAGCCGCAGGGCCTCCTCTCGGGGTCGCTCTGGAACGTCGCCGGCACGGCGGCGCCGGCGCTGGTCTCGGTCCCAGCCATGGGGATCATGGCGCGCGCCCTCGGGCCGGAGGGGTTCGGGCTGCTCACGCTCGCGTGGGGCCTGGCCGGCTACTTCGCCGTGCTCGACCTCGGCGTGGCGCGCTCGGTGTGCTGGCTCGTCGCGCGATACCCGGACGACGCCGGGCTCCACGGGCGCGTGCTCGCGTCCGCCGTCGCGGTCTCGCTCGGCGTCGGCGGCGCGCTCGGGTTCGTGCTGCTCGCGCTGTCCCATCACGTCCCGGCGCTGCTGGGCGTGTCCCCCGCGATGGCCGCCGACGCCCTCGCCGGCGCGCGCCTCGTGGTGCCCACCCTCCCGCTGCTCACGCTGACCACCGTCCTCCAGGCCGTGCTCGAGGGAAAGCAGTATTTCCGCGAGGTGAATCTCCAGCGATCCGTGGTGGGGCTCCTGCTCGCGATCGCTCCGCTCGCCCTCGTGCTGGCGCACCCGACGTTCAGCGCCGCGGTGGCGGGGCTGCTCCTCGCTCGCGTCGCGGGAGCGCTGCTCGCCTGGGCCCGGCTGAGGCGGCTCACCGGGCTGCCCGCCCTCGGCCTCGACCGCTCGGCGCTCGTGATGCTCTTCCGCTACGCCGGCTGGATCGCGCTCTCGAACTTCATCGGCCCGCTCATGAGCTACGCCGACCGCTTCTGGCTCTCGGCGCGGGTCGGCGCGGCGGCCGTCTCGACCTACTCCGCCCCGGCCGAGCTGGTCGGCCGGGTGGCGTTCGTGCCGGTGGCCATCGCCAGGGCGCTCTTCCCCGGGCTCTCCCGCGCCGGCTCCCCGTACGCCGACCGCGCTGCTAGCGTCCGCAGGGCCTTCCTGCTCATCCTCGGCAGCTCGGGCCCCCTCGCGCTCGTGCTCCTCGCGTTCGCCGACCCGGTGCTCCGGGTCTGGGTGGGCCCCGAGGTCGCGGCGGGCGGCGCTCCCGTTCTCCGCATCCTCGCCGTGGGCCACCTCTGCAACGCCCTCGCGCAGGTCCCTTACTCCGTCCTCCAGGCTCGCGGGAACGCGCGCGCGACGGCGCTCGTGCACGGGTTCGAGCTGATCCCGTACTTCGCGCTGCTCCTCTTCCTCGGCGTCCGGCACGGCGCCGTCGGGGTTGCCGCCGCCTGGACCCTTCGGGTAGCTTTCGACCTCCTCGTGCTCACGTTCCTGGCGCGCGCGCGCCGGCGCTGACGCGGTTCGCCTCGCCCAAACCCATGCTCCTCCACGAGGTCGTCCTGGGCTGGCTCGCGTTCGCCGCAGTGGCGTACGTGCTCCTCTGGAAGGCCACCCAGGGGAGCCCCGACCCCGCCGCCGCGGACCGGCGCGTGGACGCGCTCGCGGCCGCCGTCGTCGCGGCGGTGCTCGTCCTGCTGGCGGTGCGGAGCCGCGCGTTCGGGGTGGACACGGAGGCGTACGCGGACGCCTTCAACGCCTGGTGCTTCGGCGGCCCGCTCGCCGCCCCGGAGCAGGAGTCCTGGCTCGCGTCGCTGCTCATCGACGCGGGCATGCTCGGGGCCTGCGACGTGCGCCTCCTGCCCGCGGTGTGGGGCGCGCTCGTCTGCGGGCTCCTGTTCGTCGTCCCGGCGCCTCTCGGCGAGCGGTTGCGCTACGCGGCGCTCCTGCTCCTCTCGCTGGTCGGCATCGAGCTCACCACCAACGCGCTCCGGCAGGGGCTCGCCGCCGGCCTCACCGTCGGTGCGATCGCGTGGTGGCCGCGCCGGCGGTCCCTCGCGGCGCTCCTCGGCGTCCTCGCGGTGGCGCTCCACGCCTCGGCCGGGCTCGTGCTCGGGGTCGCCGCGCTCGCGCTCTCGCCCTGGCCCGTCTTCCTCGCGGCGATCGTCGCGGTCGTCGCCGCCGTGCTGATGGCGCTCACGGCGGACTTCGGGCTCGTGGTCAGCTTCGTGCCCGTGGAGCGCGCGCTCGAGGAGGTCCAGAAGTACAGCGGCCACCGCGGGGACGAGGTCTTCATCCGGCTCCTGTCGTTCGCATCCCTCCTCGCTGTGATGGCCGCCGGGCTCCTGGGAGCGCGCCCCGGCGAGCGGCGCGCCGCCCTGGCCCGGCCCGGCTACGGCCAGGCGCTGCGGCTCACGCTGTCGTGCGCCCCGCTGCTCGCGTTGCCGTACTTCGGGTACCGCTACGTCTACGGCGTGTATCCCGTGGTCCTCTGGCTCGTGCTGGACTCGGCGGGCGCGTCCGGCGAGGCCTCGCGCCGGACCTTCGCGTGGGCACTCGTCCTGCAGGTGATGCCGCTGCTCGCATGGGCGGCCGGCTCCAGCTACATGCGCTCGGTGCCCTTCCTCGGCTGACATGGTCCCGCCCCTAGATCGCTTCGGCCTGTCGGTGGTGATCCCGACGTTCGACCGCCGCGAGCCGCTCCTCCGCGCCGTCGCGTCCGTCGCGACGCGCTCGCCGGGCCGCGTGGAGATCGTGGTCGTCGACGACGGCTCGCCGGTCGAGGCCCGGTCGTTCCTGCCGGCGGAGAACGCTCACGGCGTGCCGCTGAGGTGCTTCCGTCTCGATCGCAACCGCGGCCCGCAATCGGCGCGGAATCTCGGCATCCGCCGGGCACGCTTCGACTTCGTGGCGTTCCTCGACTCGGACGACACGTTCCACGCGGAGAAGGTGGACCGCGTCCTCGAGGAGCTCCCGCGCGCCGACGCCGACGTGCTCTTTCACGACGTGCGTGGGATGGAGCGCTACGCGCGCCTCGCGCGGCTCTGGCAGCGCCACCTCGCACGCGCGCTTCCCTTCCGCTGGCTCCTCGCCCTCGTGAACCCGGTGGTCACGCCCGGCCTCGTGGTGCGGCGCCGCCGCCGCCTCGGGCCGCCCGGGCTCAGGACCTGCGAGGACTGGGCGTTCCTGCTCAGGTACTGCACCCGCGGCACGCGCGTCGTCTACCTGCCGGTCGAGCTCGCCGCCGTGCACCGGTCGCCCGGCGCAGCGGGCGGGCTGTCCGGCCATGCCTGGGCGATGCGCCGGGGCGAGTTCGCCGCGCGCGCGGTGCTGCTGGCCGAGCGATCCGCCTCGGGCCTCCTCCGCTACGCGCTCGGGACGGCAGCGGGGGCCGCCCGGATCGGCGCCGACCTGGTGCGGGGTCGCTACGCGCGGCGCGCGGCGAGGTGAGCGGATGGCGAGGGTCTACATCGTCGGCGTGCGAGGCATCCCCAACCGCTACGGCGGGTTCGAGCGGCTCGTCGAGGTGCTCGGGCCCCACCTCGCGTCCCGGGGCCACGAGGTCACGGTCTTCTGCGAAGCGGGCCCTCCCGGCGCGCCCGGCCGGCCGGACGATCTCTACCGCGGGGTCAGGCGCCGGCACGTGCGAAGGCGCCTGGGCGGCGGGCTCGGCACGATCGAGTACGACCTCCGCTCGTACCTGTGCGTGGAGCGCGGCGCGGTCGCCCTGGTGTTCGGGTACGGCACGGCGATCTTCCAGCTCCTCCTCCGAGCCCGCGGCGTGCGCCACGCCGTGAACATGGACGGGTTCGAGTGGCGGCGCGCCAAGTGGAGCCCCGCCGTGAAGCGTTGGCTGCGCGTGAACGAGGGAATCGCCGCGCGCGCCGCCGACGTGCTCGTGGCGGACCACCCGGAGATCCAGTCGTACCTCCTCGAACGGCACGGTCGGCCCTCGCGGCTCGTGGCGTACGGCTCCGGGTCGAGCCCGAGGGAGGCCCTGGAGGCGGCGGCCGCGCACCCGCTGCTGCGCCGCCTCGAGGGCGCTCCCTTCGACGTCGCCATCGCGCGCGCCGAGCCGGAGAACCAGGTGGAGGTGCTGCTCGAGGCGAGCCGGCGCAGCGCCGCGCGCAGGACGCTCGTGGTGGTCGGCGACTTCGACGGCACGGCCCACGGCCGTGCGCTCAGGGCCGCGCACCCGGAGGCGGTGTTCGCCGGGCCGCTCTACGACGCGGCAGTGCTCGACGCGCTCAGGGCGCGAGCGACCCTCTACCTGCACGGCCACTCGGTGGGCGGGACGAACCCCTCGCTGGTCGAGGCGCTCGGGGCCGGCGCCCTGGTGGTGGCCCACGACAACGCGTTCAACCGCTGGGTCGCAGGCCCGGGGGCGCTCTACTTCCGGGAGGCGACCGACCTGGCTCTCGTCCTGGACGCGCCGCCAGTCGGGGCGGCGCGAGAGCGGATCCTCGCCGCGGCGAGGGCGAGCTGCGAGGAGCGCTTCGGATGGCCGCGGATCCTCGCGGCCTACGAGGACGTGGTCCGGGAGCTCGCCGGCGGAAACGAGGACGACCCGCGCGGCCATCGGTGACGGCGCGTGCGGCCGTGTGGTAGGTGAAGGCGGGATGCCCGTCGACCTGTCCTTCCTGCGGAGCCCGGGCGCCGTCCGGCGTGTCGCGTACGTGACCGCGGCGGCCCTCGCCCTGGGGTTCGGCTACGCTTTCCTCGCGCCGCGCTGGTACCGGTCGGTCGTGACGATCGTGCCGTCCAAGCCGCAGCGGCTGGCCGGCCTCTCGAGCCTGCTCGGGGGCGATCTCGGGGGGCTCGCGGCGAGCTTCGACCCGAGCTCGTCGAGCGCGGAGGTGCCGCGCATCGCGGCGGTGCTGCAGAGCAACGCGGTGACGGACTCGGTGATCGCGGCGAGCGACCTGAAGACGCGCTACGACGAGACCTACCAGGAGAAGGCGCGCGACGCGGTCTGGCGCCACTGCGACGTGTGGACCCTGCCGAAGCCGAGCCTGGTGCAGCTCTCCTGCGAGGACAAGGATCCCGCCTTCGCCCAGCGCATGGTGCAGCAGTTCACCTCCTTCGGCAACGAGGCGTTCCGGCGCGTGAGCGTGACCTCCGCGTCCGAGGAGGTCCGCTTCCTGGAGAAGCACACCGTCGAGCTGCGCGAGCAGGCGAACGTTGCCGCCGAGCGCATGCAGGCCTTCCAGGAGGAGCACCAGCTCGTGGACCTGGAGAGCCAGGCGCGCGCGGTGGTGAGCGCGATGGCCGGGCTCCAGTCCGAGAAGATCTCCAAGCAGCTGGAGCTCGATTACGCTCGCTCGTTCTCGTCGCGCGACGAGGGCACCACCCAGCAGCTCGAGGCCCAGCTCGGGGTGATCGAGCGCAAGCTCAGGGAGCTGGAGGTCCCCAGGACGCAGGCCGAGGACGCGGCCGCGCCGCGGAAGGGCGGCAAGGATCGCGGGCTCTTCCCGGCGGCGCTGGCCGTGCCGAAGCTGCGCGCGCAGTACGAGCAGCTCTACCGGGACCGCAAGGTGGCGGAGATGACCCTCGTGTTCGCGCTCGAGCGGCTGGAGTCGGCGCGCGCGAACGAGGCGCGCAACGTCTCGACCTACCAGGTGCTCGACCCGCCCTCCTTCCCCACGCGCCACTGGTGGCCGAAGCGGCTGCTCGTGGTGGCGCTGTCGCTCGTCCTCGGGCTCGTCGGATCGATCGGCTTCGAGTGGTGGCGCGCGCGGCACCCACGGCAGGACGAAGGGAACGGCAAGGTGCGCACGCCCGCCGCGGAGGCGACATCCGACCGGTTCGCGTGAGGCCATTGCGCACCTCGCCGCGGCGCCTTTCCTCGATGACCCGACCCGCGCCACAGCTCATCGCGTTCTACCTTCCGCAGTTCCACCCCATCTCCGAGAACGACGCGTGGTGGGGCCCCGGCTTCACGGAATGGCACAACGTC
>Ga0209464_10000286_pt1 | contig 16553 bp, 14 predicted proteins | sample DOMMetBare1Fresh_2_FD_187473 | JGI IMG/M metagenome (GOLD analysis project Ga0209464, IMG submission 187473) | Wetland sediment microbial communities from St. Louis River estuary, USA, under dissolved organic matter induced mercury methylation -... | ecosystem: Environmental > Aquatic >...
CACTGTGGAGATAGGAGACAACACCACAGTCAGGGAGTTCGCCACACTCAACCGGGGGACAAGTGCCAAAGGAAAGACCGTTATCGGGAACAACTGTCTGCTGATGGCTTATGTGCATGTGGCGCACGACTGTAAGATAGGCGATAACGTGATCATGGTAGGTTACTCCGGTATAGCAGGGGAGGTTGAGATTGGTGACTGGGCGATACTTGGGGGTACCACTGTTGTCCACCAGTTTGTTCATATTGGCGCCCATTCAATCCTCGGAGGCGGATCGAAGGTCCGTATTGACGTTCCGCCCTATATCAAGGCAGACAGGGAGCCTCTTTCCTTTATGGGCATCAACACAGTAGGACTTGAGAGGCGGGGATTCAGCAAGGAGAAGGTTCACGAGATACACGAGATATACCGTGCCTTTTACAATATGGGCAAGAACACCACACAGGCGCTGGATTTTATTGAGGAGACTTTTCCTGCCACGCCAGAGCGGGACAGCATTCTGACATTTATTAAGAGCTCGGCAAGAGGAGTTATCAAGGGACGTTAGGTCCCTTTTTTTTTGTTTCAGAATGTGTGGAACGGGAGGGGTATAAAACACGAATGGGAACCATACTGTACGTATTAGTTCCCATTCCGACGTTGTGACAGCCATGACCGTCACGGTCGCCATGTTACTGTTATTGAAGCCGGCTCACCTCTATTTACTCCTGCCTTTCGGCCGCCTGTCGATATCCCCGGAGGGACTTGCCAGCTGCTTTCCGGTGCTTCTCCTGTACTCTTTCATCGCCTTGCGGTTTTACGGTGTACATTGTGAAACGCGGAGTCATGAGCCCTTGAGGTCAGACAATCCCCGAAAGGATAGCCTCTGCCTGACCCGGATCATCTTCATCAAATCCTCGCCGGTTATGATGGCATGATGACCCTCTCTCTGTGAGAACACTATTGCTGCCCTATTAGCTTTCAGCATTGCTGTAGTGTTGCTCTCGCCTGCTGATTGTTACACCTGCATTTGATTGCTTCTCTCAGACCGCCAGGATGGGGAAGCCTCTCGGCCTGCATCTGTGACGGACGCGTCAAAACCTTGATCTTTTCGCGTGAGACCCTGAAGTCTGATGTAGTTTCAGAGTGATAATTAAACCATTTGAAAGAACCTTCTTACCTCAGAGCGACCTTTTATCGCTCACATGGTCTTACAAATATAGCATCGAAAAGGGCACTTGTCAAGTATTTCGGGCTAAATATTCAATAATTGCAGTAACAATTAACACACATGGTTATCAACATAAGTATTATGTAGCAAATCAATAAATTAGATTAAATAAGCAGGGGTTATCAACACCTGTTGATAACCCCTGCTGTTAGTATTGGCTAAGTGACTGTTATTCAAGTATTACCTTCTGGTTCTTCGGATACTTCACCGTGTAGGTGAGTATGATCTCACTGGTCTCCTGCGGACTGATCTTCAGGTCCCACCTGATCTTCCCGGTTACAGGGTCCAGCTTGCCGCCACTGAGCTCAACGGCTGAAACTTCAATACTGCTGTTCTGCGACAGAGGTATCTGATCATGCAGTCTGATATCCACAGGCTGCTTTTTGTTGTTGCGGACGGAGATCAGAAATGATTTTGTTTCAACCCTGTTGGCTCCGATAAGCTTCTGTGACGTGAAATCGACACGCCGGTCACGCTTTACCGTAATATTATTGTCAGACCCGAGGGATACCGGAAGAGTGTCAGTAAGCTCGGCTGTGTTTATATAACCTTTTCCGGTGAAAGTGTTATTGAAATAGATGTTGCTTTCACCAGGCAGCAGGTTGTATTTCTCCCAACCGGTAATGTTGCCTACCAGGTAAGCCGTGCTGTTCAGTTTGGGAACGCTTTCGTAAACGTATGAGGCTGGTACTGTCAGGCGCTGCAGCTCCACAATCTCAGGCTTGCCCCCCGAAGCAACTGTCTTCGGGATGTTGATGTCAAAACTGAAGCTTGTCGTCGATTCATTTACTGAAACCGGCAGGGGAGCGCTTTCGGCAACTTCCATCACGTCTTTGGCTTTGGCCTGACGGGACGGCATCGACCTGGTGCTGTTCCCTCTTATCACCAACTCATTCAGGTCATAGCTGATGGGCTGGTAGAAATCTATAAACCACGGATTGAGTGCGGGTAGGGCACCTGCTGTCATTGGTGAAGCATTCGAAAGACTTATTTTAACGTCTTTCCAGTCCACACCGCTGCTCTGCCAGATATTTGCCTTGTAGATTATAGAGGCAGGCGCCGAAATATCGTCCACCCGAATATCATAGGAGGGAGCCCAGCCGGCATTCATTACAACATAGGAGAGCTTCAGCTTTCCGGTTACTGATTTTGTGTTCGTAACTGTCACAACTATCTCGCCCGTAGGAAGCCTTGACTTGTCCACAGAGCCTGCCAGCTGATTCTCCAGGGCCTGCTTTTCCTTTTCGTAATCCTTTATCAGCCTGCTCTTTTTGAGAATCGCAAATTTGACCGATTCCGTATTGACGGAATAAAGATCGAGAAATGACTTAAGCTGCTCAGAAGTTATTGTCGTTTTATTGGTGACGACGTCATAATTCGCTTTAAGGAAGATCTCTTTTTCGCTGAGTACTTCAACAGCTGTTTTTTCATCTTCAATTTTTATGTTCAGCGCTTCGATCTTTGCACGGAGATCTGCAATAATCACTGACTCACCCGGATTCTCCAGGTAGTTGTTACGGTGATTTACACCGAGGATCATGAAATCGCCTTCGCCCTTTACCTGGATGCTGTTGACATCAATATAGGGTGAAAGCCCTCCGGCGACAAGGTCGAGAGTGCCCGGCTGCAGTGTCAGTGGTGCCTCCCCGTATACCTGAGCACCCTGCCTGAATACGGTTACCTGGCTTATGCCGGCGGAAATCTGCTTCTCCTGGGCTTCGGCAATAACAATCGACAGTGTTGCGGCAAAAACAAGTGTGAGAATTACTTTCTTCATATTATCAGTATTTGACTTTTTAAAGTTATTCAAAAAAGAGCATTACCCCGACAGACAGGCAAAAAGTCTGCCATCATTTCAAAAAAAAGGGAAGTGCCGTTTTAGCACCTCCCTGAAAGTGTATACTTAAAACTCCAACCTATCCATTGTAATCATCCAGAACGCTCATAAGCTTCTGACGCGCAAAAAATATCCGACTCTTCACCGTCCCGAGCTTCAGGTTCAGGTTTTCAGCTATCTCTTCATATTTAAAGCCTTCCACATGCATGCGGAAAGGTATCCTGTAATCACTGTGCAGGTTATCTATAGCCCTGTTTATCTCGTCTGCAGAATATGACGACTCAGGAGAGATACTTCCCTTATCTGAGGGAAGATTAATGTAGTACAGCTCCTGTGTGCCGTCCATCATGGTATTCTCCCTGATCCTGCGGCGGTAATTATTGATGAATGTATTCTTCATTATGGTAAAGACCCAGGCTTTAAGATTTGTGGCATCCACAAACTTATCCTGATTCTGAATGGCTTTCAGAAATGTGTCCTGAACAAGGTCCAGAGCATTGTCGCGATCGAGTGTCAGGCTGAGGGCATACTTCTGAAGGTTGCCCTTAAGGCCGATGATGCTTGATGTGAATTCGTGTGCTGTCATATCTGAACACTTTTGTTTGTTTGTTGATACAAAGTTAAACGAATAAATAAAGATATCCAAATCCGAATATCTTTAAATATTTTAAAACGGCATTAGTCTTGAATGATTCTAAATAATATTGTACAAACTGTCAATGCATTACGCCTGATTCGTCTAAATTGAGGGAGATATGAAAATTATTGAAAACGCGATGAAGGGGCAGAAGCTGAGTTCCGTTCTCTTTTCAGTATATTTGCTGAAAATACCCTATGGATATCAGAGAGATATGTAATGAGAGAATAGCTGTTTACAGCCATGACAATGTTGAATCACCTCGTGCTGCAATACTTATGATTCACGGTCTTGGAGAACATGCCGGCAGGTACAACGTCTGGGCTGACCGGTTTAATTCGGTGGGAATTGTCTTCAGGGCTTTTGACCTTCCCGGTCACGGATTGTCAGGGGGGAAACGCGGTGTGATGCCTGAGTTCAGCAGAGTATTTTCGATAATCGGGAGCCTTCTTGAAGGACTTAGAAATGATTTTCCCGGACTTCCCCTGTTCCTGTACGGTCACAGCCTTGGAGGAGGACTGCTGCTTAACATGCTCATAAACAGTACGCCCGATGTGACAGGAGCTATTGTAACCTCTCCATGGGTAAGACTGACGGAGACCCCGCCGCCGATTAAGGTGTGGCTTGCAGGCATTTCGAGGAAAATTTTACCAGGAATGACTCAGCAGTCCGGGCTTAAGACCGTATACCTGTCCCATGATCCTGATGTGGTGGCAGCCTACAAAAATGATCCGCTGGTACACGGTTTCATATCTGCAGGACTCTTTGCCTCTGTGACTGAAGCGGCTGAAGAGACTTTGCGACGTGCCTCAGAGATCAGGATACCGCTGTTGCTTACGCACGGAAGAGATGACATGATAACATCACCCTCGGGTACCGTTGAGGTGGCAGGAGCAGCCCCCGCCGCTACCCTGAAACTCTGGGACGGAGCCTATCATGAAGTGCATAATGACAGAATGAAGGAGGAGCACTTCGAATTCATTTGCGAGTGGATTGATACCTTATTATAATAGAGTATGGATCTCCGTACAGCGGTACAATTGCCTTCATCATCACTGAAAATAACACATTCAACACCGGTGATGTTTATTGGCTCATGCTTTGCCAATGAGATCGGTTTCAGGCTGTCGGCAGGAAAACTTCACGTGATGACGAATCCTCACGGGACTCTGTTTAATCCTTTTTCCGTGGCAAAAGCCCTGGACAGGTTTACGGAAAACTACATTTATACAGAGAAGGACATTTACCACCATCAAAACCGCTACCTGAGCCTTGATCATCATACGGCATTTTCATCGTATGAACACGATACTCTCATTGCACGGCTGAATGAAACGGGGAGGGCAGGTTCTGAATTCATCCGGAAAGCCTCATTCCTTTTTGTCACCTTCGGTACCTCCTGGGTTTTCACCCTGAATGAAACCGGCGAAATAGTCGCCAACTGCCATAAACTTCCCTCAGGACTTTTTGCCCGCAGACCGGCAGACCACCCTGAGATTGCTGAAAGATGGATGCATACCCTCGACAGGCTGGCCGCTGTGAACCCCAACCTGAAGGTCTGGTTCACAGTCAGTCCTGTCAGACACCTTAACGGGGGCGCCCATGCAAACCAGCTGAGCAAGGCACACCTCCTTCTGGCTGTAGAGGAACTGTTGAAACACCCCCTGGTCGGAGGATACTTTCCTGCATATGAGATATTTATGGACGAACTCCGGGATTACCGTTTTTACGGTTCAGAAATGGTTCATCCTTCCGAGACAGCCATTGAATATACATGGGAAAAATTCTCTGCTCTGTTTATTGACCCGCCTGCCTTACGCTTGTGGAACGAGGCATCAAAGATCACAAGAGCTCTCGCACACCGCCCGACCGGTGAAAAACCGGAGGTCGCAGCCTTCGCCTCAGCGATGCTGGGAAAAATTAAGGAGCTCCGGAAAAAAGCTCCCTTCATCGATTTTTCAGCCGAAATCTCCTGGTTCAAAAATATTGTATAGATATTAGTGAAAATATGTGAACAAAAACTCTTTTTTGGTGTTTTTGTGACATAAACGGTAAACAATGAACAGATTTTATACACTTTTTTTTGCACTTCTCATCTCACTGCAATCTTCTTTTGCACAGGAGAAGAGTGGTGTGATCAGGGGTAAGGTCATAGATGCCTCAAGCAACGAGCCTATCCCCTTTGCAAGCGTCGTGATATGGAACACCACCGTCGGCGCAATGACTGATTTCGACGGAAACTTCCTGTTTACTGGTGTCAGCCCCGGATATGTTGAGATAAGGGCTTCCTCGGTAGGCTACAAACCTTACGTCTCTGAGTCGGTCATGGTCACCAACAGTAATGAGGTCAACTTTACTATACCTCTTGAAGCAACTGTAGTTGCAATAAATGATGTGGTGGTGAAGGCGTCACCGTTCAGGAAAAAGATTGAAAGTCCCGTTTCAGCGCGCATAATCGGTATCGAAGAGATTGAGCTGAATCCGGGGGGCAACCGTGACATCTCAAAGGTAATACAGTCGTTCCCCGGAGTGGCCTCGACACCTGCTTTCAGGAATGATGTCATCGTAAGGGGCGGCGGTCCAAATGAGAACCGGTTCTTTATCGACAATGTTGAAATACCTTACCTGAATCATTTTTCCACCCAGGGTGCTTCCGGGGGGCCGGTGGGAATCATAAATGTTGATTTTGTGAGATCAGTCGATTTTCTTTCAGGCGCATTTCCTGCTTCACGCGGTAACGCAATCAGCTCAGTGATGAACTTCAGCCTTATCGACGGAAACAGGGAAAAGAAAAGTCTCAGGGCAACCCTCGGGGCATCTGATCTGGGACTTACATACAACGGGCCGCTGGGAGAAAAGGGTTCACTTATAGTTTCGGCCCGCCGCTCGTATCTGCAGTTCCTTTTCGGAGCTCTCGGACTGCCTTTCCTTCCGACCTATACCGACTTTCAGTTCAAGTATAAAGTCAATTTTGACCAGAAGAATGAACTAACTGTACTGGGGCTTGGAGCGAAGGACGACTTCAAACTTAACCTTGATGCAAACGAGACTGAATATCAGCGTTACATACTTGGCTATATTCCCACCCAGGAACAGTACAGTTACACTGTGGGGGCCGTTTACAGGCATTTCAGGGCAAACGGTTCGGATATGTTGGTTTTAAGCCGTAATTACCTTAACAACAATCAGTTCAAATACCTGAACAATGTCGAGACCGATGTAAACAGAATACTTGACTATAAAAGCGGTGAGGGCGATATCCGGCTGCGCTATGAGGGTCTTGTGACCTATCCGAGTACACTCCGCATCAGTTACGGAGCCGGAACTGAAATGTCACGTTACCGCAACGACACGTACCGCAAATACTTTATAAATGATCTGGTCGCGACCGAGTTGTATAACACAAACCTTGTATTCTATAAGGTCGCTCTCTTCGGGCAGGTGAGCAAGACATACCTTGATGAGAAGCTTCGCCTTTCATTCGGCCTGCGTACCGATGCCAACACTTTTTCGGCTGAGATGCTGAATCCGCTCACACAGCTTTCGCCCAGGTTTTCGGCTTCCTACTCACTGACAGACATTGTAAACCTGAATTTCAGCACGGGGCGCTATTATCAGCTTCCTCCTTACACGGCACTGGGGCTCCGCGACAATGACGGCAATTACATAAATAAGGAGAACGGGCTTAAGTATATCGCTGCCGATCATATTGTGGGAGGAGTCGAAGTTTTGCCCAACGAAAAACTTCAGATCACAGCAGAGGGATTTTACAAGCACTATTCCCGTTATCCCTATTCGGTTGCTGACGGTGTGCCCTTATCCACAAAGAGCGCAGGCTACGGTATTTTCGGAAACGAGCCGCTGGTCTCCACCTCAACCGGAAGGGCCTACGGTCTTGAGATCATGGGACGGGTGCGTGATCTCGAGGGGCTCAACATGGTATTTGCATACACATATGTGAGGAGTGAATTCAAGGGCCCAACAGGGGGTTTCATACCCACAGCCTGGGATAACCGGCACCTTTTAAGTGCTACTGCTACAAAGAGCCTTGGAAAAACCTGGGACCTGGGATTCAAGTGGAGGCTGGTCGGAGGAGCTCCCTATACTCCGTACGATCTTGACAAGTCGTCACTCAGGGAAGCCTGGGATGTCACCGGTCAGGGATACCTTGACTATGCCGATTACAACTCAGCGAGGCTGAAAGCATTCAATCAGCTGGACCTGAGGATCGACAAGCAGTTCTATTTCAGCAAGTGGTCGCTGATGCTGTATGCCGATGTTCAGAATGTGCTTAATTTCAAGGCAGATCAGCCTGACCTGCTGATATTGCAGACTGACGCAACGGGGACGCCGGTAATTGACCCGAATGACCCTTCACGATACCTGCTTAAGCTTATCAATGCGGAATCAGGCACCGTACTTCCTACAATAGGCATCATAATAGAATTATAAAGTCACTGTCATGAGATACATTATCATAATAGCAGCGGTGCTTCTTACCGCGTGCAGCAGCACCCCCTCACAGACAAAGAGAAGCGGGCAGCAGAAGTTCAATTACATTGAAACAAACAGTTCCGGAACGGGTCCCGCAATTGATGTTACGTTTTACGGAGGATCCTCTCTTTATTATCCCCTTATGGCCGTGTGGCTGGAGGATGAACAGGGCAGGTACCTTCAGACGCTTTTTGTGCCCCGGACAGTTGCGACGGGTGTTTTTAAATACGGATCAAACAGCGGAGGAAAATGGACTGCAGCAGCCAAAAGGGCCCCACAGACACTTCCCTACTGGTCGCATAAGAGAGGAGTGAAAGCATCTGACGGGTTATACATGCCCGAGCCTGAAAATCCTGTGGCTGATGCTTACACCGGGGCGACACCTACTACCAGCTTCTCGCTGAAAGCCAGGGCTGACGTAAGTCTTCCTGAGAAATTCAGGGTAATGTTCGAGATAAACCAGAACTGGGATTGGAATGATTACTGGACAAATGACAAATTTCCCGGTGACGGTTACTACCTGTATTCTGCCCAGCCTGCATTGGTATACGAGAGCCTTGTTGACATGAGCAATGCTTCCGGCAGGTATCTGATGAAGGCAATAGGACACAGTCATCCCTCGGGTTCAACCGGTGAGTTGTTTCCTGATCTGACCACGCTGACTTCAGCCCTTCAGATAGCAGATTCTATAGTGGTGAGTGTAAAAAAGTAGACTGATAACCGCGCGGATCAAAGTTTGTCTGCCCAGGCTGCCAGTGCAGCTGGTGAACAGGAAACTTCTGTTCTTCCCTCTGACCATGAGCCGCTGTTTTCATAACGGCCCGTCACAAGTACCTTTTTTAGTTTCAGTTCCTTTGTAAGTCCGGCGCAGAAGTCTTTCACCTCCCTATCAGGCTCTGAAGCCGGTATGTTGAGAGCAAGCACTGTAAAAGGCTTTATCGAATGGATGCCCTCTATTTCTGCTGCAGATAGTGTTCCTTCAGTGTAAACAACATCAAAGCCCCGTTTGCGGAGAAGGTACTTGAGGAAAATTAGGTTGTTCTCGGCCTCACTTTCTCCAAGGTTGATAATTGCAACGGTCTCCCTTGTTACAGTCACTTCAAGGTCAAGGTCTTCAGCTATTATCAATGATTTAATGACGTGCCTGATGAACTGTTCCTGGGGTTTTGACAGACAGTCGGTCAGCCAAAGTGTCCTGGCTTTCTGCATCAGCGGGTGAAATACCCTTACATAAGCATTTTCAGGGCCTGATTCTGCAATGAAAGGCTGCAATGCCTGTCTGAATTCTTCCTCGCTGAAGCGAAGTGCTGACATTATCAGTTCCCCAGGCTTAAATCCGCCGTTTTTCCCTTCATCACCTGAGCCATACTGCATGACTTCACGCAGCAGTTCAGTATCACTGAGGCGTGCTATACGCGAGATCTTCAAACCGTTCCTGTTAAGTATGGCAACGGTAATCAGCTTTTTTAGCTCTTCTTCGGAATAAGATCTTATGTTGGACTCGCTTCTGTCAGGCTGCAGAATCCCGTATCTCTTCTCCCACATTCTGATGGTGTGGGCTTTTATTCCACAAAAGCCCTCAAGATCTTTTATCGAATATGCCCTGGTCCCTGCATTCATCTCTATCATAGTTATTCTTCAGCATAATAACAATGAGAGGCAGGTAAAAGTTTAAGGTAGTGATCATTCAGCCATTCTGAGCCCTGAGTAAGGCTTCGGCTTTTGAGATATCGCCGGGGGTGTCTATGCCGTGGCTCTCCCATTCTGTAACAGAACACCGTATCCTGAATCCGTTCTCCAGCCACCTCAGCTGTTCGAGGCTCTCCGCAAGTTCAAGGGGCGACTGCGGCAGTTTTGTAATCTGCATCAACGTGCCGGTGCGGTAGCCGTAAAGACCTATATGCCTGTAGTATTCATGTTTCGATGTCCACTCTTCAGCCCCGGCATCACGAAAAAACGGAATTACAGACCTGCTGAAATAAAGTGCATCCATGTTTTTTGAAAGGACGACCTTGGGCTGGTTGACGTTGGCGAGATTTTCTGCGGTATCAAACTTTCTGACCAGGGTGGCTATCTGCACTTCATGTGCACTGAAGCACTCCATGACCGCCTGAATCTGTTCAGGCATTATGAAAGGCTCGTCGCCCTGGATATTTATGACGACCCTTTCAGTATCAGGTTCGCCCCCGGATATTATTGCCACAGCCTCAGCACACCGGTCTGTACCGCTGCGATGCGAAGGTGAGGTCATCACCGCCTGCCCTCCGAAGGAAATCACAGCCCTCATGATACGCTCATCATCAGTGGCTACCCAAACCTCATCCAGGGCTTTGGATGCCTGCTCATACACCCTTTGAATCATACTCCTGCCACCGATGACGGCCAGTGGTTTCCCGGGAAACCTTGAGGAACCGTAGCGGGCTGGGATAATGCCAGTAAACCGGGTAAGTGTTTTGCTTTTCACGGCTCCAATTTACTAAAAAACGGGCTTTAACATAATCCAAAAAAGTAGTAAATTCGCAGGGTTCAGAATAAGCTGATGAAGGAGTTACAGAGCGTAAAGCAAAGATTTGGGATCATTGGTAATTATGAAGGCCTTAACAGGGCCCTCGATATTGCTGTCCAGGTTGCTCCGACGGACCTCTCGGTGCTCATTACAGGAGAGAGTGGTACCGGCAAGGAGTCGTTCCCGCAGGTAATTCACTCTTTCAGCCTCCGCAAGCACGGTTCCTATATTGCAGTCAACTGTGGCGCAATCCCGGAAGGCACGATAGATTCGGAGCTTTTCGGACACGAGAAGGGCGCTTTTACCGGTGCTACCGACAGTCGTAAAGGTTATTTCGAGGTGGCTGACGGAGGCACCATTTTCCTTGACGAAGTGGCTGAACTTCCCCTTTCAACGCAGGTACGCCTGCTGAGGGTGCTCGAGTCCGGCGAATTTATAAGGGTTGGCTCTTCAAAGGTGCAGAAGACAGACGTAAGGGTTATAACGGCCACAAATATCGATATAATACAGGCGGTTGCGGCCGGAAAATTCCGTGAGGATCTTTTCTACCGGCTCAACACGGTACCTGTGCGTGTGCCACCTCTGCGCGAAAGGGGGGAAGATATATTTCTTCTCTTCCGCAAGTTCTCCGTTGACTTTGCGGAACGTTACCGCATGCCGGCTATCCGACTTGACAACCAGGCGAGGGAGATGCTGCTGAGCTATTACTGGCCGGGAAATGTCAGACAGCTTAAAAATATAACCGAACAGATATCTGTGATTGAGCGGGAACGTGATATAACGGCACCCATTCTCTCATCATACCTTCCTGATCTTCAGAAAGGCCGACTTCCTGTGCTGGTTAAAGACAGGGATGAAAAGGGGTTTGGATCGGAGCGCGAGATCCTCTATAAAATCCTCTTCGAAATGAAGAGTGACATGCATGACCTGAAAAACCTGGTTTTCGAAATGATCAGCAACGGGGGAGAGATCTCCAGCCTTACCGAGACCGGATTAAAAGCTGTCAACAATCTGTACACCAGTTCCCCGCTGCAAAAGGCGGAATCACACCCTGCGCATTCGGTTGCGCTTAACTTCCCGGGTCAGAGGGAGAAGAGCCTGATACAGGACACTGAAGAGGTTCTCGAGGAGTCACTGTCACTCAGCGACCGCGAAAAGGATCTGATACAAAAGGCTCTCGGAAAGAACAACGGGAAGCGCAAACTGGCAGCCTCGGAGCTTGGCATCTCCGAAAGGACACTGTACCGTAAGATTAAGGAATATGGGCTCGATGCGTAGACTTTATATGCCCTTGACTTTGCTTGCAATTGTGCTGGCTTTTTCCGGTTGCAAGGTCACTTACTCTTTTTCAGGAGCTTCAATATCGGATGATGTAAAGACACTAAGCGTACTGTCGTTTCAAAACAGGGCCAGCCTTGTTCAGCCGGGACTCAGCCAGACCCTCACCGACGCTTTGCTTGACATGTGCAAGGCCCAGACAAACCTTTCGATAGTGGCATCAGGCGGGGATGTAAGTTTTGAGGGTGACATAACGGATTACAAGACACAGCCTATGACTGTCAGCGGTAATGAGCAGGCTGCTATGAACCGTTTCTCGATCACGGTGAAGGTGAAGTTTGTAAATAATACGGACCCTGACCTGAGTTATGAGCAATCGTTTACAAGGTACCAGGATTATAACAGTGCTCTTGACCTGAGTGCTGTAGAGGCAAGTCTCACTGAGGAGATAACAAAGATGCTGGTTGAGGATATCTTTAACAGGGCGTTTGTAAACTGGTAATTTCAGCAGATGAACAAGAATGATTTTAACAGGTTTATTGGCGCAGGTGTTGTACCGGGAGGTGCTGATCTTGAAGGAGCAAGGGAGCTGACAGGCCTTTTCCCCTGGTTTCATTCAGCACATCTGGTTTTACTACGCGGACTCAGGGAGAGTTCTGATATCAAGTTCGAATCGCAGCTTAAGGGCTCGGCACTTTATGTGGCAGACAGGAGCATGCTGTACCACTATCTCTTTTTGAATGTTCAGGAGAGAGCGGAGTCTATCCCGGTTGGGGCGCCGGAATCAAATCAGGTTGTGGAGATTTCAGAGCCTGACCGGGAGCCGGAGATTGAAAATCCGGAGCCGCTAACAGTAATTGATATCCAGGCGAAAGAACCGGAGATTGAAACTTCGGAGCCGCTAACGGTAGTTGATATCCAGGCGAAAGAACCGGAGATTGAAACTCCGGAGCCGGAAATAATTGCTGAGGTTACAGAGGAAATTACTGACACCCTGCCTGAAGAACGTGATCAGGTGAAGGAGATCACAGAGGCATCTCCGTTGGGAAATATTGAGCCCACGGTTCCGGAACAAGATCAGGAAAAACCGGAGACTGTCATCGCGGAAGTTAGGGATCAGGAAGAACTCAATACCGTAGAGCCGGATCAGGAAGAATTCAATACCGTAGAGCCGGATCAGGAAGAACAGCAGCAGGATACGCTGCCCCTGCCGGAGCCACCTCAGCAGGAACCAGTTCATGAGGAATCCCGGGCGGAAGAACAAAATGCTGAAGATACTTCCCTGAAAACCAGGGATGAGCTCATTGCCGAGATTGAAGCCAGGCTGGTGGAGCTTGAGAAGGAAGATCTTCTCGAGCTGGCAGAGGGAGACGAAATCACCGTTGATTCGGTTCCGGATGAGGGCACACCTGAACCGGCAGAGCCGGAAGAGATCAGAATTGATTCAGTTGCCGGTGAAAGCATCGAGGTCAGCAATACTGCAACTGAGGAGACTCACAGCCCTGAAATACAGCCGAAGCAGCTAACCCCGAATGACCTCATAGACCGGTTCATACAGACCAGCCCGCGGATTGAGCGCATGGTCCCGGGCGAAGTTCCTCTGCTTCTAGATCTTACTGAAAGGAGGCAGGAAGAGCACACTCCCTTTATAACAGAAACACTGGCAAAGATTTATGTCAACCAGGGTTATTATACAAGGGCAATAAATATTTACGAAAAACTGACTTTGCAATTTCCGGAAAAAAGTGCTTACTTTGCGAGCCGTATTGAAAAGATAAAAGAGTTAATAAAATAAACATACAATGGGAATTTATATTTTTATTTCGGCCCTGGTTATTCTGGCTTGTATACTTCAGATAATGATAGTCCTGGTACAGAACTCAAAGGGTGGCGGTCTTGCAGCTAATTTTACCTCAGCAGGACAGTCTATGGGAGTCAGAAAAACTGCTGATTTCCTTGAAAAATCAACATGGACACTGGCAGGAGCTATCCTTATCCTTTGCCTGGTTGCAACAGCATCAATACCAAGGGGGCAGGGCGAACAGGAATCTGTGATCAAGTCTTCCATCGAAAGAGCCCAGGATCCGAACGCCATTCCTACACTGCCAACACCGGTGCCACAGCAGGAACCTCAGACTGACGGCGGCAACAACTAAAATATGACATTTACATATAAGAAGGTGTCAGTTTGTCATGAACTGACACCTTCTTTTTATAAAAAGCCCTTTGGCATAGATTATGGAAATCCTGATGCAGGAAAAAATATTGTTTAACTTATAAAACTAATAACATGGCACAATTAAAAGGAAAAATCCTTGCAGGCAAGGTTCTGATCAAGCCGAAGGAGGCTGAAGAGAAAACAGCCAGCGGCATTATCATCCCCGATTCAGCAAAAGAAAAACCCCGTACCGGAACAGTTGTCCTTGTTGGCGCACCGAAAAAAGACGAAGAGATGGAACTCAAGAAGGGTGATGTCGTCCTGTTCGGAAAATACTCAGGTCAGGAGTTGAACATTGCAGGCGAAGATTATCTTCTTCTTGCACAGTCTGACGTTCTTTATATTTCGTAATAACTGAAAAACAGAATAAAATGGCAAAGGAAATAAAATTCGACATTGAGGCCCGCCGTCTTCTCAAAGAAGGCGTTGACCAGCTTGCTGATGCAGTAAAGGTAACCCTGGGCCCGAAAGGACGCAACGTTGTGCTTGAGAAAAAATTCGGCGCACCGCAGATCACGAAAGACGGTGTAACTGTTGCAAAGGAGATAGAACTTTCTGATCCTTACAAAAATATGGGCGCCCAGATGGTAAAAGAGGTTGCCTCCAAAACTTCAGACAATGCAGGTGACGGTACAACAACCGCAACTGTACTGGCGCAGAGCATCATCACAGTAGGGCTGAAAAACGTCACAGCAGGTGCAAACCCGATGGATCTTAAAAAAGGAATCGACAAGGCAGTAGCTGTGGTTGTTGCCAGCCTGAAATCACAGTCACAGGTTGTGGGCGATGACCTGAAGAAAATTGAGCAGGTTGCACGCATCTCAGCAAACAATGATGAGGAAATCGGTAAACTGATCGCCACCGCAATGGACAAGGTGAAGAAGGAAGGCGTCATCACCGTTGAAGAAGCAAAGGGCACAGAAACCAAGGTTGAAGTTGTAGAAGGTATGCAGTTTGACCGTGGCTACATCTCCGCATATTTTGTCACCAATCCTGACAAAATGGAAGCCGAACTTGAAAACCCATACATCCTTATTCACGACAAGAAGATATCCACAATGAAGGATATGCTTCCTGTTCTTGAAGAGACCGCCCGTTCAGGCCGTCCGCTCATGATAATTGCAGAAGACATCGAAGGCGAAGCTCTCGCAACCCTTGTTGTAAACCGTCTGCGCGGTTCCCTGAAGGTATGTGCAGTTAAGGCTCCGGGATTCGGCGACAGGAGAAAAGAGATGCTTGAAGACATCGCTATCCTCACCGGCGGTACCGTTATCTCAGAGGAGAGAGGCATGAAGCTTGAAAATACAACCATAGCTGATCTTGGCATTGCTGACAAGGTGACAGTGAACAAGGAGAACACAACAATAGTAAACGGTGCAGGTGAAAAATCAATGATCCTGGCACGCGTCAACCAGATCAAGCAGCAGATTACAACCACCACATCAGACTATGACAGGGAGAAGCTCCAGGAAAGACTTGCCAAACTGGCAGGCGGAGTGGCAGTCCTCTATATTGGAGCTGCCTCCGAGGTTGAGATGAAGGAAAAGAAAGACCGCGTTGATGATGCACTCCATGCAACACGCGCAGCCATAGAAGAAGGCATAATCCCCGGCGGCGGTGTCGGATATATCCGCGCTATCACCAAACTTGAAGGACTCAAGGGCGAAAACGAAGACCAGACAACCGGTATTGAAATCGTGAAAAGGGCCATCGAAGAGCCATTGCGTCAGATAGTTGTGAACGCAGGCAAAGAGGGAGCGGTAATTGTTCAGAAGGTTCGCGAAGGAAAAGGCGACTTCGGTTACAATGCCCAGACAGACAAATTTGAGCACCTCTTCAAAACAGGCGTTATAGATCCTGCCAAGGTTGCAAGGATAGCTCTTGAGAATGCAGCATCAATAGCCGGAATGTTCCTTACCACCGAAGCAGTGGTTGTTGAAGAGAAGGATGAGAATCCTGCACCTCCTCAGGGAATGGGTGGCGGTATGCCAGGCATGATGTAAAATTTCATATTACAGACAAGAAAAGCTGCTCCCCCGACGGAGCAGCTTTTTTTTTCGCATCTTTGCGGAATTAATTTTTCAAATGGCAGACCCTGGACAGGTAAGAGACCTCGAGCACGAGAATATAGGCAAGCTGATGTGGAAGTATTTTCTTCCTTCATTTGCCGGGATGCTCGCCAACTCATTATATAATATCGTTGACAGAATCTATATCGGTCAGGGTGTTGATGCCCTGGCGCTGTCAGGACTGAGCGTGGTGTTCCCTCTGATGATTATTTTCATGGCCTTCGGAATGCTTGTAGGGATGGGTGCGGCAGTACGGATATCACTGAGCCTTGGGGAGAAGAACTACGCCAGGGCGAACAAGATC
>Ga0209464_10000287_pt1 | contig 16513 bp, 15 predicted proteins | sample DOMMetBare1Fresh_2_FD_187473 | JGI IMG/M metagenome (GOLD analysis project Ga0209464, IMG submission 187473) | Wetland sediment microbial communities from St. Louis River estuary, USA, under dissolved organic matter induced mercury methylation -... | ecosystem: Environmental > Aquatic >...
GTGCGTCAGCCGGTGGGCCGCTGCGCCGCCCGCAGCTCGGCGGCCCGGCGGCGCTCGGCGCGGGCCAGCAGCACGCTCGCCACGGTGACGCCGATGGTGACCACCAGGATGATGAGCGAGGCGGCGGCGTTGATGTCGGGGCGCTGGCCGAGGCGGGCGCGGGAGAAGAGCACCAGCGGCAACGTGGTGGACCCGGGGCCGGAGAGGAAGGCCGAGAGGACCACGTCGTCGAGCGAGAGCGTGAAGGTGAGGAGCCAGGCCGCCGCCAGCGCCTGGGCCATGAGCGGCAGCGTCACCAGCCAGAAGACCTGGAGCGGCCGCGCCCCCAGGTCGGCGGCCGCCTCCTCCAGCGCCGGGTTCATGCCCTCCAGGCGCGCCTGCACCACCACCGTGGCGTAGGCCAGGCCGAGCAGCACGTGGCCCATCCAGATGGTGAGGGCGCCGCGCTCCGGCACGCCGAACCAGCGCTGCACCGAGACGAACATGAGCAGCAGCGAGAGCCCGACGATCACCTCGGGCATGACCAGCGGCGCGCTCACCATGCCGCCGAAGAGGGTCCGGCCGCGGAAGCGCCGGTAGCGCGTCAGGGCCACCGCCGCCAGCGTGCCCAGCACCACCGAGGCGGTGGCGGCCCAGGCGGCGATCTCCACCGAGAGCCACAGGCCGGCGCCCAGCTCGCCGTCCTGCAGGAGCTCGCGGTACCAGCGCAGCGTGGCGCCGCCCCAGCGCGCCGGCAGCGGCGAGGCGTTGAAGGAGGCCAGCACCAGCGCCGCCATGGGCAGGTAGAGGAAGAGGAAACCGGCCGTGAGCCAGCCGCGGCCGAAGCCCCGGTGGAAGCCGGGCCCGAGCAGCGGCGGGCGGCGCAGGGCGGGCCGGGCGGGGCTCACCGGCGCACCTCGCGCGCCTCGGCCTGGTACCGGTTGAAGAGGGCCAGCGGCACGATGATGAGCAGGATGACGGTGACCGCCACCGCCGAGGCCATGGGCCAGTCGTTGTTGGAGAAGAACTCGTCCCACAGGACGCGGCCGATCATGAGCGTGCTCGGCCCGCCCAGCAGCTCGGGGATGACGAACTCGCCGATGCAGGGGATGAAGACCAGCATCGCGCCGGCGATGATGCCGGCCGTGGAGAGCGGCACGGTGACCTTCCAGAAGGTCACCCACGGCGTGGCGCCCAGGTCGGCCGCCGCCTCCAGGAGCCGCACGTCCAGCTTGGCCAGCGTGGCGTAGAGCGGCAGCACCATGAAGGGCAGGTAGGTGTAGACCATGCCCACCACCAGCGAGAAGGGCGTGTTGAGCCAGAGCCCCTCGGCCGGGATGAGCCCCAGCGCCGCCGCCGGCGCGCCCAGGCCGAGCGCGCCGAGCCCGCGGGCCACCAGGCCGCCCTCCATGAGCAGCCCCTTCCACGCGTAGACGCGCAGCAGGAAGGAGGTCCAGAAGGGCAGCATCACCAGCATGAGCAGCGCCGGCTGCGCCGCGGGCCTGGCCCGCGCCATGAAGTAGGCGAAGGGGTAGCCGATGGCCAGGCAGAGCACGGTGGTGACGGCGGCGTACTTGAGGCTGATGAGGTAGGTGACGAGGTAGAGCCGGTCGCCCAGGATGGCCAGGTAGCTGCGGAGCTGGAGCGCCAGCGTGAGCCTGCCGTCCTGCCAGGTGACCAGGTCCTGGAAGGTCACCTCCTCCATCTCCGAGACGCTGATCTTGAGGATGATGAGGAAGGGCAGCAGGAAGAAGGCCAGCAGCCAGCCGTAGGGCACGCCGATGAGGGTGGCCCGGCCGTGGCGCCGCACCATGGGGTGCGACACCAGGCGGTCGAGCAGCGTGGCGTGGAGCGGCCGGCCGGCGGGCGTCACGGGGCCATCACCACCTGCGCCGTGGAGGACCAGGCGGCCCAGGCCTCCTGCCCCTCCTCCGGCGCGTCCTCGCGGAAGCGATCGACGTTGCTCTCGCTCACCTTGAGCACCGCGCCCGAGGCCAGCACCAGGTGGTAGACGGTGAAGCTGCCGAAGTAGCTCTTGTCGCGCACCGTGCCGCGCACCTGGTTGTGCAGGCCGAGCGGCCGCTCGCGCGAGAGCCGGATCTTCTCCGGGCGCACCGCCACCGTCACCGCCATGCCGACGTGGCCGGTGATGCCGTGGCCCACGTGGTGGCGGCAGTCCGGGCAGTCGATCTCCACGTAATCCGGCTCGTCCACCGCCACCGCGCCGTCCATGAGGTTCACGTTGCCGATGAAGTCGGCCACGAAGCGGCTGGCGGGCGTCTCGTAGACCTCGCCCGGCCGGCCCACCTGGAGGACGCACCCCTCGTTCATGACCGCCATGCGCGAGGCCATGTTCATGGCCTCCTCCTGGTCGTGGGTGACCATGACGCAGGTGACGCCCACCTCGGTGATGATGTTGACGAGCTCGACCTGCGTCTCCTCGCGCAGCTTCTTGTCGAGCGCGCCGAGCGGCTCGTCGAGGAGCAGGAGCTGGGGGCGCTTGACCAGCGAGCGGGCCAGCGCCACCCGCTGCTGCTGCCCGCCGGAGAGCTGGTGCGGCTTGCGCTGCTCGTACCCGCGCAGCTGCACCAGGCGCAGCATGGCGTCCACCCGCCCCGCCACCTCGTCCCTGGGCAGCCCGTCGCGCTTCAGCCCGAAGGCCACGTTCTCCCGCACCGAGAGGTGCGGGAAGAGGGCGTAGGACTGGAACATCATGTTGATGGGGCGCAGGTAGGGCGGCAGCCCGCCGAGCGGCTGGCCGTCGAGCAGGATCTCGCCGGCCGTGGGGGTCTCGAACCCCGCCAGCATGCGCAGCAGCGTGGTCTTGCCGCAGCCCGAGGGGCCGAGCAGCGCGAAGATCTCGCCCTTGTGGATGTCGAGGGAGACGTGGTCGACGGCCAGGGACCCCGTGCCGAAGTCCTTCACCACGTCCCTGATCTGCAGGTACGACGCCGGGGCGGCCATGGCGGTGGCGTGGTGCGCGCGCCGCCTAGAGCCCCGACTTGAACTGCGTGTAGAGCCGCGTCATGTGACGCCGCACGTCGTTGCCGAGCACGTCGGGCAGGGCCATGCGCTTCATGTCCTCGGGGCCGGGGAAGATGGTCTTGTCGCTGGCCACCTCGGGCTTGACGAAGGGGAGCGAGGCCCGGTTGGGGTTGGCGTAGTAGACCTTGTTGGTGAGCCCGGCGTGGATCTCCGGCCGCAGGATGAAGTCGATGAAGCGGTGGGCGTTCTGCGGGTGCGGCGCGTCGGCCGGGATGGCCATGACGTCCATGAAGATGATGCCGCCGGTGCTGGGGACGAGGGCCCGGATGGTCTGCCCGGTCTTCCACTCGACGGCGCGCTGGCGGGCGATGTTGATGTCGCCGGAGAAGCCCATGGAGAGGCAGAGCGAGCCGTTGGCGAGGTCGTTGATGTAGCCCACCGAGCTGAAGAGGGTGATGGAGGGGCGGATGCTGGCGAGCAGCGCCGGCACGCCGGCGTAGTCGGCCAGGTTGCGGCCGTAGGCCGGCTTGCCGAGGTAGTGGAGCGCCGGCGGGATGACCTCGGAGGGCGAGTCGATGACCGAGACGCCGCACTTCTTGAGCCGCGAGACGTACTTCGGATCGAAGAGCAGGTCCCAGGCGTTCTCCGGCATGGGCAGGTCGCCCAGCGCCGCCCTCACCTTGTCCACGTTGATGCCGACGGTGGTGTAGCCCCACAGCCAGGGCACCACGTAGGTGTTGCCCGGGTCGAGCCTGGCGAGCGCCTCCTGCAGCGTGGCGTCGAGGTTCTTCAGGTTGGGGAGCTGGGCCTTGTCGAGGGGGCGCAGGATGCCGGCCTGCGCCTGCACCTTGGCCCAGTAGGAGGACGGGACCACCACGTCGTAGCCGGTCTTCCCCGCCACCAGCTTGGCGTGGAGCACCTCGTTGCTGTCGAAGTTGTCGTAGCGGACCTTGATGCCGGTCTCCTTCTCGAACCGCGCCAGCGTGTCCTCGCCGATGTAGTCGGCCCAGTTGTAGACGTTGAGGACCTTCTCCTCCTCGGCGCGGGCGGCCGCCGGCCCGAGGATGGCGAGGGCGGCGCAGAGCGGCAGGTGGAGCGAGGCGGCGAGGGAACGGGAGCACGGCGAAGCGGACATCGCGCTGGCCTCCTGGGCTGGAAGTGGGCGCGAGATTGGCACGCCGCTCCGACGCACCGCAATGGCCGCGTGCGGCGCCGGGCCGGACCCGACGGGAGGGGTTGCGGCGTGACGACGCGCCTGGCCGGCGCGGCGCGCCTGCCGGTGGGCGCCGGCTACTCCGGCCGGCGCAGCGGCAGGAGCGCCCGCAGCCGGGCGTCGCGCAGGAAGAGGCCGCCCCAGGCCAGCACCGCGAGCACGATGGGCGGGGCGAACGCGTCGGAGACGCGCACGTGCGTGGCCACCGCGCCGCCCAGGTAGGCCGTCATCAGGATGGCCCCCAGCACCGAGGTGCGCGGCAGCGCATAGAGCAGCGCGCAGGCGAGCTCGACGGCGCCGATGGGCAGGATGGCGCCTTCCGGGTAGCCGAACCTGCCGACGAAGCCCTCGACCACCGCGCTGGTGCGGGCCAGCTTCATGCCCGCGCTCAGCAGCAGCATGGCCACCGGCACGGCGGTCAGCACCCGCCCGGTCCAGGTCAGCCAGCGGGGCGGGTTCGCGGCGGCCGCGCCGCCCATCGTCGCCTGCAGCGCCATGTCGATCTCCGTCGGTTCGTGAGGTGCGTCCCGCGTGGAGCGGGCCGTGCACCCGGAGGTAACGGCGCCGCGCCGGCCGGCAAGGACCTGGGGGGACGAGCGCGCCGGATCGCTCGCCCGGAGGCGCGCCCGCCCGCGGTGGCGATATCACCCGCCGTCTGCATCCTTGCCTCCGCTGGTCGGCGGCCTAAAGTCGCGGAATGGCGACGCTCCGCTCCCACCTCCCCCTGGCCGCCGCGGGCCGATCGGCCCCGGCTGGCGTGGCGGCCGTCCTCGCCCTGGCCATGGCCCTGGCCGTGACGGTGGCCGCGACCCCGGCCCGCGCGGCCGACGACCCGACCCGGCGCGGCTTCGACGCCGACCCCACCCGCTTCGCCCTCTCGCTCGACGGCGGCTTCTCCGCCGAGACCGCCGCCGCCGCCGACCCAGGCACCTGGCGCGCCGGCGCCCTGCTCGAGCTGGCCGACGGCCTGATGGTCCTGAAGCAGGGGACGGCTCGCGACGACCTGCTCGGGCCGCGCCTCGCCCTGCACCTCCTCGGCGGCTGGTCCTTCGGCCGGCTCGAGCTCTCGGCCCACCTGCCGGTGGCGCTCTGGCAGCAGAGCGACCTGTCCCTCCTCACCAGCCAGGGGGTCACCGGGCCGCTCGCCGACCCCATTGCCGCCACCGCCCTCGGCGACCTGCGGCTCGGCGCCAAGCTGCCGCTGCTCGACGCCGCCGCCTGGCCGGTCGGGCTGGCGGTGCTCGGCGACCTGCGGCTGCCCACCGGCGACCCCAAGGCCTTCGCGAGCGACGGTTTCGCCTTCGTCCCGTCGCTCGTGGCGACCCGGCCCATGGGCCGGCTGCGGCTCGACGGGCAGCTCGGCTACGCCTTCCGCGGCGCCGGCCAGTACGCCCAGCTGGTGGTGCGCGACGGGATCACCTGGGTGGCGGGGGCCTCCTACGACCTGCCGCCGGCCGGGCGGCTGACGCGCTGGAAGGCCATCGGCGAGCTGGCGGGCGGCCTCCCGCGCGGCTTCGACGCCGGCTCGGACCGGACCCGCTCCGTGCTCGGCCTGCGCGCCGGCCTGCGAGCCTTCCTCACGCCGGCCCTCTCGGTGGAGCTGGGCGGCGGCGCGGGCCTCGGGGAGACCGGCTACGGCCACGAGCGCTGGCGCGTCTTCCTCGGCCTCCGGTTCGGCGGCCAGGCGGTGCAGCTGCGCCCGGACGAGGACGCCGACCACGACGGCGTGCCCAACGCCCAGGACCAGTGCCCCACCACGCCGGGCAGGCCGGAGCTGGACGGCTGCCCCGACTCCGACGGCGACGAGATCCCCGACCCGCAGGACAAGTGCCCCGACGAGCCCGGGCCGGCCGAGCGCGAGGGCTGCCCGGCCCCGGAGGGGGAGCCGCTGGTGGAGATCGAGACGGAGCGGCTCTCGCTCAAGGACGCCATCCACTTCGACACCAACCGCGACACCATCAAGCGCGCGTCGTTCCCGGTGCTCGACCAGGTGGCCCGCCTGCTGGTGGCCCACCCGGAGCTCGAGCACCTGCGCGTCGAGGGGCACACCGACAGCCAGGGGAGCGCCGCCTACAACAAGGACCTCTCGGCCCGGCGTGCCGCCTCGGTGGTCCGCTACCTCGTCGGCAAGGGGGTGGCGGCAGGGCGGCTGGCGGCGGTGGGCTACGGCTTCGAGCGGCCGGTGGCCACCAACGCCACCGCCATCGGCCGCGCCAAGAATCGGCGCGTCGAGTTCACCCGTCTCGCCGCCGGCGCGCCGGCCCGGTCGCCCTGATGCCGCGCGCCCCCGCCACCGCGCCGCTCGCCGCCGCGCTGGCGGCCACGCTCCTGGGCGGGGCCGCGCTCGCCGACGGCCAGCTCGACGCGGCCATCAGCGCCCTGCGCGGCGACGACTCGCTCAAGGTGCGCACCCAGGCGGCGCTGGTGCTGGGCCAGCGCGCCGCGCCCGAGGCGATCGCGGCGCTGCGCCAGGCGGTGGTCGGCGACGCCGCCGCCGCGGTCCGGCTGGCGGCGGTGACGGCCCTGGCCCGGCTCGGCCCGCGCGCCGGCCGGATCATCCTCAAGGGCGCCGCCCAGGCCGACGCCGACGCCGCGGTGCGGGCCGCGGCGGGCCGCGCCGTGGCCGCCTTCGGCCCGGTGGCGCTGCAGGTGCGCGCCGCCCCGTCGGGCGGCGTGAGCGGCCCCGCCCGGCTCGACCTCGCCGCCACGCTGGGGCGCCACCTGGCCGAGGCGGGGCTGCTGGTGGCGGAGCCGGCCGAGCTCATCCTCACGCCCACCGCCGCGGTGGAGGTGGGGCGCGCCGACGGCAAGGCGGTGGTGGCGGTGAAGGCGTCGCTCTCGGTGGTGGACGCCGACGGCCGCGTCGACCTGCTGGAGCGGACCGCCCGCGCCTCGCTCCCCGGCCCCGCCGCCGAGCCGCGGCTGGCGCAGCTCGCCACCCGCGCCGCCGACGCCGCGTTGCACGGGCTGTGCGAGGATCTCGCGGCCCGCATCGCAGGGAGATAGGAGGACCCCCATGGACCCCGTCGCCCCAGGCTCGCCCGCCGCCGCCGCTCCGGCCTCGCCGGACGCTGCCGCCTCCGGCCGGACCCAGCGCCGCGTCCGCAACCTCCTCGTCGACGGCCCGCTGCAGCTCCGGCTCGGCGCCTACCTGGTCCTCGTGGCGCTGGCCCTCTCGGTCGGCCTCGGCTGGCTCCTCTGGGAGGCCTGGCGCGAGACCAGCCAGGTCATCGCCCTGGGCGCGCCCGACGTGGGCGGCACGCTGGCCCAGGCGCTCGCCAGCGAGGATCGCGGGCGCGCCCTGCTGGTGGCCGCCGCGCTCACCGGCGTGCTGGCCTGCCTGCTCGGCGCCGCCGTGGTGGTGACCCACCGCATCGCCGGCCCGGCCTTCGCCATCGGCCGCACCTGCCGGCGCGTCGCCGAGGGCCGGCTCGTCCTGCCGCCACCGCTCCGCTCGCGCGACCTGCTCACCGACCTCGCCGACGAGGCCACCGCCATGGTGGTGGCCCTGCGCGACCGCGAGGCGCGCGAGCGGGTGGAGCTGCAGGCGGCCGCCGATGCGCTGCGCGACCCGGCCGCGTCCCCGGAGCGCCGCGGCGCCGCCGCCGAGGCGCTCCTCGTGCTGGTCCGTCAGAAGGAGGAGCGGCTCCGCCCCTAGGCGGCGCCCTGTCCACATGCGCACCTCGAACGATCTCGACCTCGCCACCCTGGCCATCCTGGCCGCCCTGACCCTCGCGCCGGCCTGCTCCTGCGACACCGTGCCGGCCGGGGCCGTCACCGACTGCAACGCCAGCGCCGTCCTCCCCGACGCCGTGGCCACCGACATCCTCTTCGTCATCGACGACTCCGCCTCGATGGCGGAGGAGCAGGCCAACCTGGCCGCCAACCTGGGCGCCTTCATCGACGCGCTGGCGGCCTCCCCGGTGGCGAACGACTTCCGCATCGGCGTGACCTCCACCGCGGTGGAGGGCTTCACCTCGGGCGCCGCCAGCTTCCAGGCCTACGCCGGCGGCCCGTCGCAGGGCTTCCCCTATCCCGACGGTGCCTTGGTGGCCATCGAGCAGGACGCCGCCGGCAACGGGGTGGCCGGCGCGCTGGTCTACGACCCGTCGGCTTACGCCGCCACCGGCGGCTGGGGCGGCCCGCGCGTGCTCGACCGCGGCTCGCCCACGCTGGCCCGCGACTTCAAGGCCAACGTGCTCCTCGGCGTGGACGGCTCGGGCAAGGAGCAGCCCTTCCGCGCCGCGCGCCTGGCCCTCTCCGACCGGCTGGCCGACGCCAACGCCGGCTTCCTGCGCCCCGGGGCGCGCCTCGCCGTGGTCATCGTCACCGACGAGGACGACTGCAGCGACTCGGCGGCGCCCTTCCTCACCTCCAACGCCCAGTGCCGTGACGACGCCCGCAAGACGGCCGACCCGTCGGACTTCGACCCGGCCGGGGAGCTGGCCGCCTTCCTGCTCGGGCCGGTGGACGGTGAGCTGCGCGACCTGGCGTTCGGCGCCATCGCCGGCCTCGCCCCCACCACGCTCGTGCCCTCCTGCGGCGACGGAGCGCTGTGCGCCGACACGAGCTGCGACACCGCCGCCGACGGGGCCGACCGGGTCGTGGAGCTGGCCGGCTTCCTCGGCGCGGCGCGGGTGCGGCTCGGCTCCATCTGCGACGCGAGCTTCCGCGACGCGCTGCAGCGCATCGCCGAGCTGGTGAAGCCGTCCGCCCTCCCGCTGCGGGAGGCGCCGGCCGACTGGCGCATGCTGGCCGTGACGGTGAAGCGGGCGGCTGGCGGCACGGCCGCCTGCACCGTGGCGGCCGAGGGGACGCCGCAGGAGACCGGCGCCGACGCCGTCTACCGCCCGCCCGGCTTCGGGCGGCCTGCGCAGCTCAGCTTCAAGAACCGCTGCGCCCTCGAGCTGGGCGACCGCATCGACCTGAAGCTGGTCTGCGCCGGCTGAGCGCCGCGGCCCCCGCGGCGACGCCGCCCGCCCGACGGGTCCCGCTTGGAGCGTCCATGACGGGGCGCTCCGTCCGTGGCCTGCGCGGCCGGGGCGGCCGGGCTAGGAGACGCGCGGCTCTCACTGGAGGTACGCATGCGTCCCCTCTCCCTCGCCGCGCTCACCGCACTCGCCCTGGTCGCCGCGCCCCCGGCGCTGGCCGATCCCCCGTCGCCCTTCCCCCGCAACGTCGGCCCCAACCTCGCGGCCGACTGCCCCAACCCCGAGGGCATCGCCGTCGACGGGCGCGGGCTGGTCTACGCCTCGTCCTTCGCCTTCACCCCCTCCGCCAACATCTGCGTCCTCGACCCGCGCGGCCGGCTGGTGCGGACCATCCCCGTGGCGGCCGGGCCGGGCGGGGTGGCCTCGCTGCTCGGCATGCTCTTCGTCCCCGGCGAGGGGCTCTACGTCACCGACTTCGCCGACGGCGTCGCGCCTCACGGTCGGCTGTTGCGGCTCGACGGCCAGGGCAACGCCACCGTGGTGACCGACGGCTTCGCCGCGCCCAACGCCATCGCCCGCGACCGGCGCGGCCGGCTCTACGTCTCGGACTCCTTCGCCGGCACCATCACCCGGGTGGCCCCGGACGGCTCGGGGCGCGTCACCTGGGCCTCGGATCCCGCGCTCACCACCGCCGGCCAGCCGCCCTTCGGCGCCAACGGCCTCGCCTTCGACCGCGGCGAGCGCCACCTCTACGTGGCCAACACCGGCGACAGCACCGTGCTGCGCCTCGCGGTGCGGCCCGACGGGAGCGCCGGGCCGGTCGAGGTCTTCGCCCGCGGCGCCGACCTCGACGTGGCCACCGGCTCGACCCAGTCGCTGCACGGCGCCGACGGCATCGCCTTCGACGCCGCCGGCAACCTGTGGGTCTGCGCCAACCAGGCCAACGAGCTGCAGGTGCTCTCGCCCGACGCCGAGCTGGTTGCGCGGTACCGCGGCTCCGGCGCCGATGCCCTGGTCTTCCCCGCCAGCCTGGTCTTCCGCGGCCGGCTGCTCTACGTCGCCAACCTGGCGCTCGGCGACGCCAGCCGCTCGCAGCTCTCGGTGATGGTGGCGCCGCTGCCGGGGCCACCCATCGCCGGGCGGCGCTGAGGGCGGGGGCGGGGGCGCCTCACCCGCCCATCACGGCGGCGCCGGCCCAGGCGTAGCCGATGGCCACCGGCGCGCTGCCGAGGAGCGTGCCGAGGAAGAAGTCGCGCAGCCGGCAGGGCGAGGCGCCGCAGGCGTAGTTGAGGATGCCGAAGGGCGCGAGCCACGAGAGGCGCAGCACCAGCACCAGCCGGAACCCGCCCCGCCCCAGGACCCGGGCCGCCCGCGCGATGCGCCCGTCGCCGCGCGCCAGCGCCTCGGGGTCGCGCCCGACGAGGAGCCGCCCGACGAAGAAGGGCAGGCAGGCGGCCAGGGCGTTCGACGGGATGGCGATGGCGGCGCCGGTCGCCACGCCGAAGGCCGCCCCCGCCGCCAGGCCGAGCGGCACCACCGGCAGCCCCAGCAGCACCACCGGCACGTAGGCGAGCGCGAGGAGGAGCACCCCCCAGCCGCCCAGGCCGCGCAGCGCCTGGACCGCCGGCCCCACCCAGCGCTCCACCCCCGCCAGGCGCGCCCCCACCGCCAGCGCGGCGAGGACCAGCGCCCCCACCAGCAGCCGCCGGCGCGCCGCGGCCTCGGCGTCGGCGAAGCTGGTGACCGGGCGGCCCGCGCTCATGGCGCGGCGAGGCTACCCGGGCGCCACGTTCCAGGCCAGGTCCTCGGGCCGGAAGGAGAACTCCGCGTAGGTGAGCTCGCCGGAGGGGAGGTGCCAGGTGGCGCGCCCTGCGGTGGGGAGCTGCCGCCAGCCCGAAGGCTGCCAGCCCTCCACCGGCGTGGTCCAGCGGGTGCGCACCCGCCCGTGGAACCGGTCGGTGGTGCTGAAGTCGGTGGGGGCGCCGCGCCCGTCCACGAAGACGCGGGCCCGCACCGTGGTGGCGCGGTCGGTGAGCGTCAGGTCGAAGGCGCCGTCGTCCACCGCCGAGAAGGCGACGGCCGGATCGAGGAGCATGGTGGGGGCGAGCAGGACGCAGTCGTTGAGGTAGGTCACCAGCTCGCCCACGTCGAGCTCCGGCCCGCGCTCGTCCTGGAGGGTGAAGAGGTCGAGCGGCCGGATGACCATGCTCCCCGCGCCGCGCAGGTAGTGGTCGCGCCCCAGCACCGGCACGCCCAGCATGCGGAGCTGCATGTCGAAGAGGCGCGCCCGGTCCGGCCGGCTGTTGAACTGCCAGACCTCGGCGTCGAGCCACCTCGAGCCGGGCCTGGGCCGGAACCTCCCGTGCAGGTGGAGCCGCAGCGTGGCGTCGCGCGGCCGGCCCACCACCCCCATGAAGCGCAGGTAGCGCCGCGCCGCGGCGGGGAGCGTGGCCACCTCGGACTCGTCGATCTCGCGCCCGGGCCGGCCGTCGGTGGCGAGCTCGGCGGCGGCGACGTCCTGCTGGAAGGCGGAGTAGAGGGACATTCGTCCTCCTGGCGGCGGGCGCGGCGGACCGCCCGCGCCTGGATCGAGGAGTCATGCCCCGCGCCGGCGGTCGCCGTCCCTGATCGCGAGCGCGGCAGGTGGTCGCGCCCCAAGCCGGCCAGGCCGAGGCGCATCGCCCGTTTGCGCGCCACGCCGGCAGGACGGAATCCGGGCGCTGCGTCGTTCGTCCTATACTCCGCCGCTCGACCGCAGCGACCGCACCTCCACGGAGGACGCATGTCCACCCGCTCCCTGTCCACCCGCTCCCTGGCCCTGGCCCTCTCCTCGGCCGCCCTCGCCCTCGCCGCGGTCGCCAGCCCGGCCCGCGCCGAGGCGCCGGCCTGCACCGGCACCCTGTCCGGCGCCGTCACCGCCACCTTCAAGTGCACGGTGGCGGTGCGGGACCTCGGCGACGGCAGCGCCGTCATCGACGTCCAGCAGGCCGAGGAGGTGGACGGCGTGGGGTCCTTCGGGGTCGGCTCGTGGATCCTCCCCAAGGGGCCGGCCAAGGGGAGCCATCCCTTCGACGCGCTCGGCATGGGCAAGTCGTCGCTCATCCTCCAGAAGGACGGCGCGCTCTTCACGGCGACGCGCACCACCCGGGCGCGCGGCGACGTCTCGCTCGAGCTGACCAGCGTGGAGAAGCGAAAGGCGCCTCCCGGCACCTACGCGGTGCACGGCACCTTCCGGGCCCGCCTCCTGCCCATCGCCAATGCCCGCACGGACGAGGTGGTCGTCACTGTGAAGTTCTAGGGCACGGCGCGCGCCGAGGCGGCCACCGCGCGGGCCAGGCGCAGCGCCTCGGCGCCATCGGCCGCGAAGGCCATGACGCTCAGGTGGCGCCCGGGGAACTGGACCGCCACCAGCGCGGCCCGCCGCTCCGCCACCTCGGGTCCGAGCGCGGGCGGCGCCTTCCCCTCGGCCTCGCACGTCTTCAGGCCGGTGGCCGACTTCCCGGTGCGCGGCGTGGCACCCGGGAGCTCCCGGCAGTCGACCGGGCCGTCCTCCACCTCGGCGCGCACCTCGGCGAGGCCGCGCCGGGCGACGTGGACGGTGTCCTCGTCGCCGTGCGGCTCCGCCTCCTGCTTGGCCACCACCGTGAAGCCCGACGGCAGCGTGAACCCGACGCCCTTCTCCACCACCTCGGCGGCCGGGGTGGGCGCGCCGGGCGGCGACGGCGACGGCGGCGCGGCCTGGGCTGGGCCGGCGGCCGCGGCGAGAGCGAGAGCGACGACGGGTACGGTGAGCGTGCGCATGCGACGGCCTCCCGATCCATGCCTACCACGGCGGCGGGCCGCGGCGTGGCGGCGCCGCATCGCGCCGCGGGCGGCCTCAGAAGCGGACGTCCAGCACCACCTCGCCGCTGGCTGCGCCGTCCGCCGCCAGGTGGGCCGAGAGCGTCCCGCTCACCACGTAGAAGTTGCGGGCCTGCGTGTATCGCTCCGCCGAGTCGAGCGCCAGGGTCACCTCGCCGCGCCGGCCCGAGGCGGTGTAGCGATTCCCTCCCTCGAGCTCGACCACGGCGGAGCCGGCGGTGATGGAGTCCCGCGCGTAGCTCTGCGGCCGGAGCGGCGCGGCCAGCGCGAAGTCGGCCGGCACCAGGACGCGGACGCCGGCCACCGCGTCGAGGGGCACGATCCGGAACGACACCTTCTCGCCGTCGATGGCCACCGTCACCTGGCAGGTGAACCGGCCCTTCACCGCGCCGGAGAGGGTCCCGGTGCAGGTGACGGGCTCGCCGGAGTCGGCGGCCGCCGCGGGCGCCTGGGCCGCCTCGGGTGCGGCGCGAGCAGGTGCGCCTGCGGCGGCGGAGGTGGGCGCCGCAGCGGGTGCCGGCGCGGCCGCCGAGGCGGTGGCGCAGGCCGAGAGGAGCAGGAGGGTGAGGGCGACGGTGAGCGCGGCAGCGATGCGGGACATGCGTGGCTCCAGGTTGGGGTGGCAGAGCATGTCGGGTGACCGCCCGGAACTCCATCGGGCAAACCGCCCACGCCACATGACGGGCGCTTGGACCTCGCCGATGCGGCGCGCGACGCGTGCGCCACCTTCTCGGGGCCAGGTGGCGCACCCCGCACGACGGGTGTGCCTTTGGCTCCAGCAACGGTTTTCGTGTGATTCCACCCGGTTCGCCCGGTTCCCGCCTCGATGTGGTGGGCTCGATACCCCTGTGCGTGCTGTACCCAAAATCCCGATGCGCGCACGGTTTGCGCTTGCGCTGGATCATGTTCGGCATCCGCCTGATCCCAGGCCCTTTGTGGTCCACGCAAAGTTGACGCTCCGTCGTGTACCTCGCTCAAGGTACTTTGTGGAACAAGTGTTTGCGAAGAATCGTGGCCCAAAGGGCTGATCGGGGAGCGATCCGCCAGGCTTCGGGGGGCTTCGACTACATCCTCCCGGGGTGTGCAGAGGGAGTCGGCTTCGGTCGCGACGCCGACAACAGGGAGGAACGCAATGAGAGGCTTCAAGGTCCTTGGCGGCGCCACGGCGCTGCTGATCGGAACGGCTGCGTACGCGCAGACGTTCGAGTTCCCGCCGCAGAACCCGAATGGCCCGCGCGGCGCGTACGAGCAGGTCAACTACCCCTACCCCGGTCAGTGCCAGGCGGACACCAGCCCGGCGACCACGCCCATCCAGTGGGGCGTGCCGGCCTGCACGGTGGCCAACGCGAAGTCGTTCGCCTGCGCCGCGCCCGGCATCTCCAACTTCACCGCCGGCGGCTGGCGCACCTGCGGCCTGGGGCCGGTGGGCTACAAGCTCCTCAATACGAACGCGGTGAACGCGCTGGCCGAGAAGTTCCGCCAGCCGTTCCTGAACCCGTTCGACTACATCCCCGACACGGCCAGGTTCCCCGGCGCCGACTTCTACGACCTCGGCCTGCACGAGGCGTGGGGCTACCAGCAGGTGGCCGCCCAGGGCCTCGTGCCCAACCCCATTCCGTTCGGCGGCCCGCCCATCCCGAACGGCATGCAGTGGACCGGTCTGGTCTGCGTCCCGACCGCGCCGGCCGCCGAGTGCACCTGCCCGGCCGAGCTCGAGTCTCAGTTCCGGACGGCGTACTGCAGCGGCGCCGGCGGCGGCATCCCGGCGGGCAAGCCAATCTACACCCCGATCTGGGGCGTCGGCCAGCGCACCGGCGCCGGCCTCGACATCGCAACGACGCTGGGCGTTACGGCCGTCGCGTCGCCCTGGTCGGCCAACAACTACGTGGCCACCTGGCCATCGGTCTCCATCCGCGGCACCAAGGGCACGCCGGTCGTGGTCCGCTGGACCAACGAGTTCCCCAACAACCACGTCTTCTGTCCCCACCCCGAGGCGGCTGACTGGCCCTGCGCCATCGATCGCACCTTCATGGGCGTGAAGGCCGCCGTCGACCCGGCCTCCGTGCCCCCGACCTTCTTCGACGGCTTCCGCAACACCAGCTCGGCCGTCAGCTACCACGGCGTGAACCAGTTCGGCGGCGCGCAGCAGCCCGACAACTCCTGGGTGACGCACCTCCATGGCGGAGACATCCCGCCCGCCACCGACGGCTTCGCCGAGAAGTGGTACGGCAACGCGGTCTCCGGCCCGCTCTACAGCCCGACCAAGTGGTTCCTCACGCCGGCCCTCGAGGCGCCCATCCAGCCGCTGTTCCGTCCGGGTGGCCCGGGCACCGGCACGCGCCCGGCCCAGAGCTACAACGCCGACACCTACACCTACCCGATGGACCAGGAGGAGGCCCTCATCTGGTTCCACGACCACACTCTCGGCAAGACCCACCACAACGTCATCGCCGGCCCGGCAGGCTTCTTCCCGGTCCGTGACCCGGCCAAGCACGGCGCGGTCGATGGCGCCGGCAACTGCATTGGCGACCCCACCGGCGCGGCCTGCGAGTTCACCTGGCTCGACCCGGTGACGCTGCCGCGCAACGTCGTGGTCGCCGGCGCGGTCGAGATCCCGAAGTACGACTTCTTCATGGCCATCCAGGACCGTGCCTTCAACGAGGACGGCTCCATCAACTTCTCCAACGGCCTCGGCAACCCGGTCGCCGCCGGCGCCCCGCCGGAGCTGACCCCCGTCACCAACGGCGATAACACGCTGGTCCACCCGGTATGGGTCCCCGAGTACTTTGGCGATCACGTGTTGGTCAACGGCATCCTCTGGCCGAACGCGCCGGTCGAGCCGGGCGTCTACCGCATCCGCATGGCCAACGGCTCCGACTCGCGCTGCTACACGCTCGGGTTCAGCAGCCTGGAGCCGGCCTCCGGCGCCCGCCCGAACAACAACGTGCCCTTCACCGTCATCGCCGACGACCAGGGCTACGTCCCGAAGCCGCGCGCCATGTCGACCGCGCCGGTCACTTTCTGCCCCGGTGAGCGGCTCGAGCTGCTCGTCAACTTCGCCGGCCGGACCGCCGTCTTCATGACCAACTCCGCCGGCGCGCCCTTCCCGGCCGGCGCGACGCCGTTCGTGGCCGGCTCGCCGTGGCCCGACACCAACGTCATCATGAAGTTCACGGTCGGCGCCGCCACGGCCACCACCGTCCCGGCATGCGCCGGCGCCGGCGTGCTGACCAACTACAACCCGGCCAACCCGACCACCGTCGGCTGCATCGCCCTGCCGAACGGCGTCAGGCCTGCGAACGCCGATCCGTCCATCGCCGCCTACCGCGCGCTGGTGGGTGCGAACGGCACGGTCGCCCCGGCCAACATGTGCGCCGCCAACGACGCGCGCTTCGGCCTGAGCTGCGTCTTGGCGGTCCGCCAGCTCTACCTCAACGAGCGCGTCGACGGCACCACCGGCGCCCCGCTCGGCATGCAGATCAACGGCGTGCCGTTCGAGTACAAGGTCACCGAGACGCCGAAGCGCGGCACCATCGAGATGTGG
>Ga0209464_10000288_pt1 | contig 16489 bp, 17 predicted proteins | sample DOMMetBare1Fresh_2_FD_187473 | JGI IMG/M metagenome (GOLD analysis project Ga0209464, IMG submission 187473) | Wetland sediment microbial communities from St. Louis River estuary, USA, under dissolved organic matter induced mercury methylation -... | ecosystem: Environmental > Aquatic >...
GCCGTGCATGCTGCACGAGAAGACCACCGTTAAGCCGTGTGCGGGAAATCCGCACGCACGGTTTGAAAGGAGGTGGCTGGAGACGGGCCGCCCGTGAGGGCCGCACCGCGCCAGCCATCCACCAATGCTCCTCGCCGCCCTCGACTCCGCCACCCTGACCCTCTCCTGCGCCCTGCTCGAGGTCGACGACGCGGGGGCCACGCTGCTCGCCGAGCGGACCGAGCCGGCGCCGCGGGCCGTGCCGGGTGGCGCGCCGAGCGGCCACGGCAGCCGCCTGCCCGGCGCCATCACCGACCTGCTGGTGGCCTGCGACCGCCGCCTGCCCGACCTCGACGCCTACGCGGTCGGGCTCGGGCCGGGCTCCTTCACCGGCCTGCGCATCGGGCTCGCCACCTTCAAGGGGTTCGCCTACGCCAACCGGCGCCCCATCGGCGGCGCCTCCAGCCTGGCGGCCATGGCGCTGGCCGCGGCCGACGCCCGGTCCGCCGGGTCAGGCGCGCTGCTGGTGCCGCTGCTCGACGCCAAGAAGGGCGAGGTCTACGCCGGGTTCTACCGGGTGGCCGGCGACGCCGTGGAGCCGGTCCGACCCGACGCGGCCCTCTCGCCCGAGGCGCTGCTCGCCACCCTCGCCGAGCTGCCGGGCGGGCTCGAGCCGCTCGGCTTCGGCGAGGGCTACGAGGCCCACGCCGCGGACCTCCAGCCGCGCCTCACGCAGCTCCGCACCGAGGTGCGGACCCCCAGCGCCGGCGCCGTGGGCCGCCTGGCCGCCGCCGCGCTGCGCGGGGCCGCCTTCGACCAGCAGCGGCTCTCGGCCCTCGAGCCCCACTACGTCCGGGCCAGCGAGGCCGAGGTGAAGTTCCCCCACGGCCTGCCCCCCCGCACGCCGTAGCGCGCCGTGCCGGCGCCCCGGGTCCGGCGCTACCGCAGCACCTCGGCGAAGAAGGTCTTCATCGCCTCCCAGGAGCGCCGGTCGGCCACCGCGTTGTAGGCCGCCCCCTTGGAGTTGTCGTTGCCGGCGTCGGGGATGGTGAAGCTGTGCACCGCGCCCGAGTACTTCACGAGCTGCCAGTCCACGCCGGCGGCACGCATCTCGTCCTCGAAGGCGGCCACCTGGGCCGGCGGCACGTAGGGATCGTCGGCGCCGTGCAGCACGAGGACGTGCCCCTTGATGCTCTTCGAGTCGGCCGGCGTCGGGTTGTCGAGCCCGCCGTGGAAGCTGACGATGGCCGCCACGTCGGCGCCCGAGCGGCCCAGCTCGAGCGCGGTGGTGCCGCCGAAGCAGTAGCCGATGGCCGCCACCTTGGCGCCGTCCACCAGCGGCTGCTTCCGCAGCTCGTCCAGGCCGGCGCGCACGCGGGCCCGCAGGAGCGGCCGGTCGCCCTTGTACTGACCCGCCAGCTTCCCGGCCTCGGGCGCCCCCTGCGGCCGGATCCCCTTGCCGTAGATGTCGGCGGCGAAGGCCACGTAGCCGAGGCGCGCCAGCTGGTCGACGCGCGCCTTGGTGTTCTTCCCCACGCCCAGCCAGTCGTGGATGACGAGCACGCCGGGACGCTTGGCCGGGCCGGCGGCGTCGTAGGCGAGGTAGCCCTCGAGCAGCTGGTCGCCCTGCTTGTAGTCGACGGTCTTGGTGACGAGCTCGGCGGCGGCGGGGGACGGCATGGCGAGCATCCAGGCGGCCGCGGCGGCGGCCAGGACCAGGGAGGTGGTGGGTCGGGTCATGGGCTGGATGCCTAACGGGCGCGGCGCGGATGGCAAGGCGGGAGTACCTATGCAGCCCCTCCCGGGCTCGGATAGAAGAGGCAACCACATGGAACACGCCGTCTTCCGCCCGCTTCAGCGGGGTCAGGCCAAGCTCATCCTCCTCGGCGCCACCGGGGGCCTCCTGGCCGGTCTCCTGGCCGGGATGCCGCCCCTCCTGGCCGGCCTCTTCGGGGCCGTGGCGGCCGCCATTGCCACCTCGGCCCGTCATGCGGCGGGGCTCCGGGTGGTGGCCTCCGAGGCCGGCCTCCAGGTCCTGGGTGGCCCGGTCGCGTTCGACGCCGCGTGGGGCGACCTCCGGCTCGGCTTCGGGCGGACCACCCGCCCCGACGGCGGCGATCTGCAGCGCTACGCCATCCTGGCGGACCCGGCGGGGCGCACCTTCGCCTTCGGCGAGCTGGGTGGGCTGGGGCCGTGCCACCCGGTGCGCGGGGCCGACGGCCGGCCGGTCGAGGTGGTGGAGCTGAAGGACGCGGCGCTCCTGCTGGCGCTGCTGGTGCAGCGGGTTCCTGCCTGGCAGGTGCTGCCCGAGTGGCTGCGCGACGTGCCGCTGCCGCCGCCCCTCGAGCCGGCGACCCCGCCCGGCGCCGGGGATCCCGCCGGCCCGCCGCGGGAGGAGCCGGCGAGCGGCGTCGAGCCCGGGCGCACCTCGCCCCGGCGCGTCGGGGTGTGGGCGGTGGCGGCGAAGCTCGGGGCCAAGCTCGCCTCGTCCCTCGGCGCGCTCGGCAGCGGCCTCCTCAAGGCTGGCAAGGGGAGCAACCTCGCCATGGCGGCCGCCTCGGCGGCGGCCTACTCCATCTTCTTCACCTGGCAGTTCGGCGTGCTGCTGGTGCTGCAGCTGGTGGTGCACGAGTACGGCCACGTCCACGCCATGCGCCGCACCGGCATGCGGGTGCGCGGCATGTACTTCGTGCCCTTCCTCGGCGCCATCTCGGTCTCGGAGGACGCCTACACCTCGCGCCGCCAGCAGGCCTACGTGGCGCTGGCCGGGCCGCTCTGGGGCGGGCTCTTCACCCTCGTGCCGCTCGCCGCCTGGTCCCTCACGGGCAGCGAGTTCTGGGCCGGCGTGGCGGCCGCCTGGGCGGTCATCAACCTCGTCAACCTGCTGCCGGTGGCCCCGCTCGACGGCGGGCGCGCCCTGGCCGCCTTCGCCAGCTCCTTCTCGTCCAACCTGGGCGTGGCGGTGGGCGTGCTCGGGCTGGCCGGCGCGGTGGCGCTGGGCGTGACCATGGGCTTCTCCGTCATCTGGATCGTGGCCCTGCTCGGCGTCATGGAGCTGGTCTTCGAGGCCCAGGCGCGCGCCGGAGGTCGGGCGCTGCGGCTCCTGCCCGAGCCGGCCCGCTTCGGCCCGGTCCACTACCAGTTCCTGCGCGGGGTCCTCGGCCAGCCGCCGGGCGGCTCGGAGCTGGCGCTGGCGCGTGACCTCGTGCGCATGGAGCAGGCGGCCCGCATCACCCCCATGCGCAAGGGGCAGATCCTGGCCTGGGGGCTGCTCTATGCGGCCCTCACCGTCGGCCTGCTGGCCGTGGTGGCGCTGCTGGCCCACCTGCCCGGGGCCGGCGAGGCGGCCGGCATCCTGCGGTAGACTCCTGCGCATGAAGGTCTTCGTCACCGGGGCCTCCGGCCTCATCGGCCGCGCCCTCTGCCAGGCCCTGGTCGCGCGCGGCGACATGGTCACCGCCCTGTCGCGCCGCCCCGTCGCGCCGCACGGCCACCCGGGCGGCCTGCCGGCCGGGATGAGCACCGTGGTGGGCGATCCGGCCCGGCCCGGCCCCTGGCAGGAGGCGCTCGCGGGCGCCGACGCCTGCGTCCACCTGGCCGGCGAGCCGGTGGCGGCGGGGCGCTGGACCGCCGCGCGCAAGCGCGCCATCGAGGCCTCGCGGGTGGACGCCACGCGGCTCGTGGCCGAGGTGATCGGCGCCGGCGGCCCCGCCGTGCTGGTCTCGGGGAGCGCGGTCGGCTTCTACGGCGAGCGCGGCGACGAGCTGCTCGACGAGTCCTCGACGGCGGGCGAGGGGTTCCTGGCCGAGGTCTGCCGCCGCTGGGAGGCGGCCACCGCGCCGGCCGCGGCGCGGGCCCGCGTGGTCCACCTGCGCACCGGCCTGGTGCTGGCGCGCCGGGGCGGGGCGCTGCCCAGGCTGGTCCTGCCGTTCCGGCTCTTCGCCGGGGGCCCCCTGGGCGACGGCCGGTTCTGGCAGCCCTGGATCCACCTCGCCGACGAGGTGGGGCTCATCCTCTTCGCCCTCGACGACGGGCGCGTGGCGGGCCCGCTCAACGCCGGCGCCCCCGAGCCGGCGCAGAACCGCGATCTCGCCGCGGCCATCGGCCGGGTGCTCCACCGGCCCAGCCTGATCCCGACTCCCGCCGCCGCGGTGCGGCTCGCCGTGGGGGAGATGGCGGAGATGGTGCTGGGGAGCCAGCGCATGGTGCCGAAGAAGGCGCTGGCGCTCGGCTACCGCTTCCGCTTCCCGGCGCTCGAGCCCGCCCTGCGCGATCTGCTCGGGTAGGGTATCTTGCGCGGCCATGTCCAGCCGCCCATTCTCCCTCGCCCTGCTCGGCGCCACCGGCGCCATCGGCCGCGCCGTGCTCGAGGTCATCGAGGACCTCGACGCCCCGGTCACGGACGTGCGCCTGCTCGCCACCCCCCGCTCCGCCGGCCAGGAGATCGACTTCCGCGGCGAGCCGCTGCGGGTCCAGGCGGTGGCCGATGGGAGCTTCCGCGGCTGCGACGTGGCCATCCTGTGCGCCGGCGCCGAGGCGAGCCAGGCCTGGGCGCCGGTGGCCCGCGCCGAGGGGGCGCTGGTGGTGGACGACTCCTCGGCCTTCCGCGACACCCCCGGCGTGCCGCTGGTGGTGCCGGAGGTCAACGCGGAGGCGCTCGACGGCGCCACCGAGGGGATGGTCGCCAACCCCAACTCCATCGCCATCGCACTCTCGCTGGTCCTGAAGCCCCTCCACACCGCCGCCGGCCTCACGAGCGTGGTGGTGGCCACCTACCAGGCCGTCTCCGGGGCCGGCCACCGGGGCGTCGAGCAGCTGGAGCGCGAGCTGGCCGATCTCATGAACGGCCGCGAGCCGCCGCCGCCCACCCGCTTCCCCCACCGCGTGGCCTTCAACGTGGTGCCGCAGGTGGGGCCGGTGGGCGAGGACGGCGTGTCGGCCGAGGAGCGCAAGATCTCCCGCGAGACGCGCCGGCTGCTCGGCCTGCCCGAGCTCGTGGTCTCGGCCACGGCGGTGCGGGTGCCGGTCTTCTTCGGCCACACCGCGGCGGTCCACCTCGGCCTGTCGAGGCCGCTCCCGGTCGAGGCGGCGCGCGAGGCCCTGCGCGGCGCGCCGGCCGTGAAGGTGGTCGACCAGCCGCGCGAGGCCATCTACCCGATGCCCATGCTGGCGGTGAATGACGACGCCGTGCTGGTGGGGCGGCTGCGGGTCGACCCGGTCTTCCCGAACGGGCTCGCCCTGGTCCTCGCCGTCGACAACCTGCGCAAGGCCGGCGCCACCAACCTGGTGCAGCTCGCCGAGGCGATGGCGGCGCGGCGGCCGGTGGCCTGAGCGCGGTTGCGGCGGTTCGCGACGGCTGACAGTTTGGCAGCGGGGCCGCCGAGGCCTGCGGGGCGTTTGCCAGTTTGGCAGCCGCGCGGACCTGGGGCGTGCCGGCCGGCCGAAAAGGGCCGTCCCCTCGGACGGTTCGGAGCTTGCGCCCGTGGCGTCGGGCTTGCAGAATCCCGGCCCATGCTCCGACGACTTGCCCTTCTCCTGTGCCTCCTCGCGCCGACGGGCGCGCTGGCCGCCGGCACCATCACCACCAGCCCCCTGGGCCCCTTCGGCCGGACCCTCTGCAAGTCGACCACCCAGTCGATCTCGCTCAGCTGGACATTCACGCCCGCCCTGACGGCGGTGAACGGCGACCTCCTCCGCGTCATGGTCCAGACCGCCAACGCCGCCTGCCCCACGGGCACCGCCGGGCTCGTCAAGGAGCTCGACGCCACCTCCGCCACCGGCTATCCGGGGTCCACCGGCGACAAGCTCACCGTGAATGACCTGGTCTCCAAGGCCGGCGCGAACTGCGACGGGAGCACCGACCTCACCATCTACGTGTGCGTCGGGTTCATGAAGCAGAACGGGACCTCCTACACCGACTCGGCCTCCACCAGCTTCAAGGTCACGCTGACCGGCCCCGCTACCCCCACCAACCTCACCGTCGGCTCGGGCGACGGCGCGCTCAACCTCAGCTGGGTGGAGGGCACCGGCAGCGGCTTCGCCGCGACCTTCTCGTACGTCGTGGAGGCGAAGGCCCAGGACCAGACCCGGGACGCGACGGCCCACAAGGTGGAGGGCATCCGCGCCACCAGCTACCGGCTCACGGGCCTCCAGAACCGGGTCATCTACGACGTCAAGGTGACCGCCGAGTCGGAGGGGGGCGATCTCTCGACCGGCTCCGCCACCGGCACCGGCACGCCCTACGGCGTGAACGACTTCTGGGAGCAGTACAGCCAGGACCGTGGGACCGGCGACGGCGAGCAGGGCGGCTGCGCCGGAGGCCCGGCCGGACTGCTCTCGCTCCTTGGCGTGGCCGCGCTGCTGCGCGCCGCCCGGAGGCGCTCGTGAGCGCTCGCCGCCTCGCCGTGGCCGCGCTGGTCGCCGCCGCCGCGGTCGTCCTGGCCCCGGCCACTGCCCGCGCCCAGTCGCCGGTCCTCGGCTCGGTGGAGCTGACGGTCGGCAACTACCGGCCCAACGTCGACAGCGACTACGTCCCGAAGACGCCCACCTCCCCGGCGACCGGCACCTACGAGCGCGCCTTCGGCACCAAGCGTCCGCTGGAGTTCAGCCTGCTCGGCTCCAAGGCGCTCTGGCGGGGCTTCGGCACGTTCGAGGCGGGCCTCGGTGTCGGCTTCTTCCGCCAGAGCGGTCACGGCGAGTTCGCCGAGGGGCCCAACCAGGGCCAGCCGTCGACCGACAAGACCACCTTCAGCATCGTCCCCACCTCGTTGGCGCTCACCTACCGCTTCGACGTGGTGATGGACCGCTGGAACGTGCCCATCGTCCCCTTCGCCCGCGCTTCGCTGGAGCGCTACAACTGGTGGATCACCGGCGGCTCCGGCAGCACGACCATGACCGGCGCCACCAACGGCTACTCCTACGGGGGCGGGCTCGGCCTGGTGCTCGACTTCTTCGACCCGATGCTGGCGCGAGAGCTCGACAGCGAGACCGGCGTGAACCACACCATGCTGGTGGTGGAGTTCAAGAAGACGGTGGTCGACGACTTCGGCTCGAAGGAGAGCTGGGACCTGTCGGACACCAGGGCCACCCTCAGCTTCGGCCTGAACTTCGTCTTCTAGCGACGCCCCGCCCGCCTACAGCTTCCGGTGCTTCAGCGCCGGCAGCTCCTGGCGGCACTTCTCCAGGCGCGCCCGGTCGAAGCGGGCCACGCAGACCCCCTCGCCGTCGGGGCAGCGGGCCAGCACCACGCCCCAGGGGTCGACCACCATGGCGTTGCCGAAGGTCTGCCGGTTGGCGCTGTGCTTGCCCACCTGGGCCGGCGCCAGCACGTAGGCCAGGTTCTCGATGGCCCGGGCCCGCACCAGCACCTCCCAGTGGTCCTTGCCGGTGTAGAGCGTGAAGGCCGCCGGGATGGTGATGATCTGGGCGCCGTAGCCGGCCAGCTTCCGGTAGAGCTCCGGGAAGCGCAGGTCGTAGCAGATGGTGAGGCCGATGCGGCCGAGCGGCGTGGGGGCCACGATGGCCATGTCGCCCGCCACCACCACCTCCGACTCCGCGTAGCGGGCGCCGTCCGGGATCTGCACGTCGAAGAGGTGGATCTTCCGGTAGGCGGCCACGATGGCGCCGTCGTCGGCGATGAGGACGCTGGTGTTGGCCGTCTTCTTCGGGTCCGACACCTTCTCGGCGATGGAGCCGGCCACCACGAAGAGGCCGCGCCGGCGGGCCACCTCGCGCAGGGTCGCCACGCTCGGGCCGTCGAGCGTCTCCGCCCCGGCCAGCCGCTGCTCCTCCGGCCCCATGAAGGCGAAGTTCTCCGGCAACCCCACCAGCTTGGCGCCCAGGTCGGCCGCCTCGTTCACCAGCCGGACGGCGGTGTCCATGTTCCGCGTCCGGTCGGCCGTGGAGGTCATCTGGACCGCGCCCATGAGGAAGGAGTTGAGGGCCATGGGCCTCCCATTAACACGACTGGGCGCGCGCGCGACGGCGCGGACACCGGCCAGGGGTGTTCCACCGCATCGCCGGCGCGGCTAACGTCACGGACGGCCCATGAACAGCTACTACACGACCCACGATGCGGCGCGGCTCCTCGGCGTGTCCCTGCCCACGGTGGTCAACTGGATCAAGGCCCGCCGTCTGCGCTGCCACCGCACCCCGGGCGGCCACCGGCGCATCGCCCGCGAGGACCTGGCGGCCTTCATGCTGCGCCACGGCTTCCCCGTCTCGGCCGAGCTCGAGGGAGCCGTGCCGGAGGAGCGCAAGGCGCTGGTGGTGGGCGAGCTCGGGCCGGCGCGCGAGGGGACGGTCCGGCAGCTGGCGCGGGCGGGCTGGGTGGCCGACGCCGCCTCGCCGGGCTTCGCCGCCGGAGCGGCGCTGGCACGCTTCACCCCGCACCTGGTGGTCCTGCTCGCGCCCGCGGCGGACGGCGGCGAGACCCTGGCGGCCCTGCGCGCCGACCGGGAGGCCGGGCAGACCCCGGTGCTGGCCATCGGCCATGCCGACTGGCAGGGCGGGCTCCTGGCCGCCGGGGCGAAGGTGGCCATCGCCCGGCCGGTCTCTCCCGAGGCCCTGGCCGACGCGGCCGAGCAGGCGGTGGCGCCGCCCGAGCGGCCCGCGGCGTCGCCTCGCCCCGCCGGCCGTCCCCCCGCCCGGACCGCCGCCCCGGCCGCGCGCGACCGGGGCGCTCGCGATGGAGCGGCGCCGACCCAGTCCAGGCGCGGCGGCCGACGGCGCCCGGATTGATGCGGCCCGGGGGCGCCGTTAGGATCCTCCGACGGTCGCCCGCCATGGTCCCCCCGCTCCGACTCCTCGCCGCCTGCGCCACGGTGGCAGGGCTCTGCGCGGCCGCCCCCAGCCTGCCGGCCGTGCCGGGGCGCCCCGCCCCCGATGCCGACGCCATCCGCGAGGTGCGCCGCGCTCCGGCGGCGGGCCACTTCACCTCGGCGAGGGCGGTGGGCCACTACCTCGCCGCCCGGCGCCAGGTGATCGCGGGCGACCTCGCGGCCGCCGCCGAGGAGCTGCGGCTCGCGGTGGCCTACGACGACGACAGCGCCGAGCTGCGCGCCGCCCACGCCGAGGCCCTGGCGCTCTCGGGCCGCCTCGAGGCGGCCGAGCAGGAGGCCCGCCGCGCCGTGGCCCTCGAGCCCGGTGGCCGCGCCGCCTCGGCCGCCCACGTGCTCCTGGGGCGCGTCCTGGCGGCCCGCGCCGACCAGGCGGCGGCCCGCCGCGAGCTCTCCGCCGCCATCGCCATCGAGTCGGCCCTCGCCAAGGCGGGCGAGCGGGGCGACCCCGAGCCGTGGCGCCTCCTCTCCGAGGTGCAGCTCGACGCCGGCGACGCCGACGGGGCGCTCGCCACCGTCGAGGCGGCGGCGGCCATCCTGGAGGCCGACGGCGGGGCGGCCCGTGAGCTGGGGCGCGTCCTCTTGGGGGCGCGGGACGCCGCCCGCGCGGAGCGCGCGCTGCGGCAGGCCACCTCGCTGCGGCGCGGCGACGAGGAGGCCTGGCACCTGCTGGCCGAGGCGCACCGGCGGCTGCGCCGGACGGCCGAGGCGCTCGACGACTGGCTGCAGGTGCTGCGGCTCGATCCCGACGATCCCGACGCGCTGGTCGGCCTGGGCGGCCTGGCGATCGACGGCGAGGACGAGGCCGCGGCGCGCGAGTGGTTCGGCCGGCTGCTGCGGCAGCCCGACCTGCCGGTCGAGCCCATCCTCAACGTGGGCTACGCCTGGCTCGAGCTCCACCGCGGCGCCGAGGCCCTCGAAGCGGCGCGCCTGGGGCTGGCGCGCGGGTTCGCCGACGTCCGCCTTCGGCTGGTGGAGGGGCTCGCGCTCCAGGAGCTGCGGCGCTGGGACGAGTCGGCGGCGGCGCTGCAGCTCGTCCAGTCGGGAGCCGGCGAGGCCTGGGTCAGCGCGCGGCAGGCGCTCGCCTACGCGCTGCTGCGAGCCGGCAAGCCCGACGAGGCGCTGGCGGCGCTGGAGCCGGCCTTGAAGGCCCGCCCGGGCGACCCGCGCCTGGTGTCGGCGCGCGCCCTGGTGCTGTCGCGCTCCGGCCGCTCCGGGGAGGCGGTGCAGCTCCTGCGCGACGTGCTCGCCGAGCTGGAGCGGACGGGTGACCGGACCTCCGAGCTCTACACGGCCCTGGCCGATGCCCTGGTGGCGGCGGGGCGCCCCGGCGAGGCGGTGACGGAGCTGGAGCGGGCGGCCAAGGCCCACGCCGGCGACCAGGTCATCGGGTACGCCCTCGGGAACGCCTACGAGCAGGCCGGCCGGACCGCCGAGGCGGTGACGCGGATGCAGGCCGTCCTGGCCGCCGAACCCGACCACGCCGAGGCGCTCAACTTCCTCGGCTACACCTGGGCCGAGCAGGGGGTGCGCCTGCCCGAGGCGGAGGTCCTGGTGCGCCGGGCCCTGCGCCTGGCGCCCCGCAGCGGCCACATGATCGACTCGCTCGGCTGGATCCGCCTTCGCCTCGGCGACACCCGCGGCGCCGTCGAGCTGCTCGAGGAGGCCGACCAGCTCATCGGCCCCGACCCCTCGGTGCTCGACCACCTGGGCGACGCCTACCGGGCCGCGGCCCGCCCGGCCGACGCGGTCGCCGCCTACCGGCGGGCCCTGGCCTGCGTCGGCGAGGAGCCGCCCGCCGAGCAGGTGGCCCTGCGCGCCGCCCTGGAGCGCAAGCTCGCCGAGCTGGCCGGCGATCGCCGCCCGCTGGCGCGCTAGCGGCGCCACCGCGCCCGCACCTGCTCCATTGACTCGACCCGTCGGCCGCGCCTAGCGTCGCGCCACCATGGCGGTCCCGGCGTTCCCATCCAGCGCGGAGGCGGTGCACGAGGAGGGCTTCCTCAACTCCGTCGACCACCTCCGCCTCTACTGGCAGCGGTTCCGCCCGCCCAACCCCCGGGCCACGGTGGCGGTGCTGCACGGCGGCGGCGATCACTCGGGGCGCTACCCCGGCCTGACCGCCGCCCTGGTGCGCGCCGGCTTCGAGGTGGCGCTCCTCGACTTCCGCGGCCACGGCCAGTCGGACGGCCGCCGCTGGCACATCGACCTCTTCTCCGACTACCTGGCCGACCTCGACGCCTTCGTGGCCAAGCTCCGCGCCGACGGCCTGCCCGGCAAGCTCTTCGTGGCGGCCCACAGCCAGGGCTCGCTCATCGCCGCCCGCTGGGGGCTGGACCACGGGCGCGAGGTGGCCGGCTTCGTGCTCTCCTCGCCCTACCTGCGGCTCGCCCTGGAGGCGCCGCTGCTCAAGGTCCTGGCGGCGCGCGTCATGGGCAAGCTGGTCCCCTGGCTGCCGGTCGCCACCGGCATCGACTACGCCGCGCTCACCACCGATCGCGAGCTGCAGACCTGGACGGCCCACGACCCCCTCTACGGCCGGGCCACCACGCCGCGCTGGTTCGACGAGACCAACCGCGTCCAGGAGGAGGTCCTGCGCCGGGCCGGCGAGTTCGAGGCGCCGCTCCTGGTGCTGTGCGCAGGCGCCGACACCATCGCCGACGCCGGGGCCTCGCGCCGCTTCGAGGAGGCCGCCCGGTCCAGCGACAAGCGGCTGGTGGTGTACGACGGGTTCCGACACGAGATCTGGAACGAAGTCGAGCGCGATCGTCCCATCGGCGAGGCGGTGGCCTGGATCTCGGCTCACTGCGGGGAAAGGCGTTGACGCGGCGCAGAGCGGACCCGTATCCTCGCCGCCGGTCCCCATTCGAGCGATGACGCGGCGCCCGGCGCGCCGCCGCTCGCGGGGAAAGCGCTCTTGGAGGGCACCACGACCATGGCAGGCATCGAGAAGGCGAGCGCGCCCCGCAGCGGCGCGCACACCGTCATCGGGAGCTCGATCGTCATCGACGGCGAGATCTCGGGTGACGAGGACCTGGTGATCCAGGGCACCGTCAAGGGGCGCATCAGCCTCAAGGAGAGCCTCTACGTGGAGTCCTCGGGGGTCATCGAGGCCGACATCGAGACGGCCAACGTCGAGGTCTCGGGGCAGGTGACCGGCAACATCGCCGCCAGCGACAAGGTCGAGCTCAAGGCCGACTGCAAGGTCGTGGGTGACATCCGGGCGCCGCGCATCCTCATCGCCGACGGCGCGGTGTTCAAGGGCAACGTCGACATGGACGTCAAGGCAACCAAGGGGAAGTGACCATGGCGACCCTCGACGGCAGCACCATCATCGGCGAATCCATCCTGATCAGCGGTTCCCTCGCGGGCGACGAGGACCTCACGGTCCGCGGCCGCGTGGAGGGCACGCTGACCCTCACCCGCACCCTGGTGGTCGAGCCGACCGGCATGGTGAAGGCCGAGGTCCAGGTCAAGAACTGCGTCATTGCCGGCGTGGTGGTCGGCAACGTGACCGCCTCCGAGTCGGTGGAGATCACCCGCGAAGGGCGCATGGTCGGCGACATCGCCGCCCCCCGCGTCATCATCGTGGACGGCGCCAGCTTCCGCGGCCGCATCGACATGGGCGAGGTGGACGTGGGCGGCGAGCGCTCCGCCCGGGAGGAAGGCCGTCCGATGGCGCGCCCCGTGGCGCGCCCCAGCCTCCCCTCCCGCCCCGCGCCGGCCGTCAAGCCGGCCGAGCCGCGCAAGGTCGAGGAGAAGTCGGCCGCGCCGGCGCTGGCCCGCCCCGCGGTCCCTCCGGCCCCCGTGGCCATGGGCTCCGTGAAGCGCAAGGTGCTCGTCAAGACGAAGAAGTAGGACCCCGGCGCCGTGGAGCTCGTCCCGCGCACCACGGCGCCGCTCCACGCCACCGGCGCCGTCGAGTTCGTCCCCATCGCCGCCATCGCCGCCGATCCCGCCTTCCGCCTGCGGGAGCCCGGCGACGTGTCGGCGCTGGCCGCCTCCATCGGCAGGCTCGGCCAGCTCCTCCCCATCGAGCTGCGCCCGCTGCCGGGCGCCGGCGACGGCCCGGTCCGCTACCAGGTGGTCTCCGGCTTCCGGCGGCTGGCCGCGGTGCGACTGCTGGCGCGGGAGCGCGTGCTGGCGCGGGTGCACCACCGGCTCGACGAGGAGGACGCCTGGTCGCTGGCCCTGGCCCAGGCGCTGCTCGGCGAGCCGCTCGCCGCCGCCGAGCTCTCGGCCCTGCGGGCCCGCCTGGCCACCACGCGCCTCGCCCCGTGGGCCGAGGAGCTGGTGGAGGAGGCGCTGGTGCGCGCCCCGGTGGCCCTCGAGCTGCGCGAGCGGTTCCTGGCCTTCCTCTCCGGCGCGGCGGCGCCTGCCGAGCCCGGGCCGGTCGACGAGGACGAGGCGGCGGCTCGGGCGGCGGAGGAGACCGGTCCGACCGCGTCCGCGGCGCCGACGGCGGCCGCGGAGCCCGAGCCCGCCGACGAGGGGCCCGACGAGGTCACGCCCGAGGAGCTGGCCGAGGAGCTCGCCACCCGGCTCTCGGAGGTGAACCAGGATCTCTCGCTGGCGGTCGACGCCTGGGACGAGCTTCCGGCGCGGGCCCGGCGCATGATCCTCGAGCAGGCCCGCTACATGGCCGAGCTCTACCCCTACCTCTCGCAAGGACGCCGCCGATGAGTCTCGAGTCCGATCGCGCCCGCCTGCTCGCCCTGCTGCGCGAGCTCTCCTTCGAGCGGCGCAAGGTGGTCCTCGCCTCCGGCAAGGAGAGCGACTTCTACGTCGACTGCAAGCGGACCGCCCTCACCGCCGAGGGGCACGTCCTCGTCGGCCGCTGCCTCCTCGCCGAGCTCGAGAAGATCCGGCCGCCGGTGCGCGGCGTGGGCGGCCTCACGCTGGGGGCCGACCCCATCGCCAGCGCCGTGTCGCTGACGAGCTTCCTGGAGTACGAGCGCTCGCGCGGGCAGGGCCAGCGGGAGGAGGCTGGCCCGGCGCACGCGGGAGGCCCGGGGGGGCCGTATCCCCCCGGTGCGGTCGACGCGTTCATCGTCCGCAAGGAGCCCAAGGGGCACGGCACCGGCCAGTGGATCGAGGGGCGCAAGACCATCCCCGACGGCAGCCGGGTGGTGGTGCTGGAGGACGTGGTCACCACGGGCGGCTCGGCGCTCAAGGCCATCGAGCGGTGCCGCGCCGAGCAGCTCGTGCCGGTGGCCTGCCTGGCCCTGGTCGACCGCCTGGAGGGTGGCCGCGAGGCCATCGAGGCGGCCGGCGTCCCCCTCACCGCGCTCTTCACGCGCAAGGACTTCCTCCCGTGACCCGGCGCGCCTGTGCCCTCGCCCTGCTGGCCCTGGCCGGCTGCGGCGCCATCCAGGGTGTGAAGTCCCGCCTGCCGCCGCGCCGCCCCGACCCGGGCCCCGACGCCGGCGCCTGGGCCGACCTGCGCGACGCCGCCACCCGCCAGGAGCGGCTCTACGACGGCTTCGTGCACCGGGCCACCGCCACCGCCACCTGGCTCTCGCCGCCGGTGCGCGAGGCGGCCACCCGGCGCCTGGCCGAGTGGCAGGGCTGGGCGGAGGTCGACCTGGAGAAGGCCCTGGCCGCCGACCGCGCCGAGGCGGCCCAGGGCGAGGAGTTCCTGCTCGCCTTCTACACGGCCTCGCCGCGCGACAACGACCTCGACGCCCGCCCCAGCGTGTGGCGCCTGCGGCTCGACGACGGCAGCACCCAGGCGGTGGCCAGCTCGGTCGCCGGCGTCACCGACGACGCCACCATCCGCCAGCTCTTCCCGTTCGTCGGTCCCTTCGACCAGCTCTACCGGGTGCGGATCCCGTGGCCGGGCGCGCCGCTGGAGGGGCGCCCGTTCCAGCTCGAGATCGCCGGCGCCCTGGGGCGGCTCACGCTCCGCTACAACGTGCCGGCGCCCGAGGTCGAACGCCCGCACGTGGCGCCCTAGCACGGGGCCGCGCCCCGCCCCGCTACCTCGCCTCGAGGTCGCCCAGCGCGACCACCGTGTCGCGCAGCTGCCGGTCGTCGGTCGCCGGGAAGTCGAGCACGTAGTGCAGGCCGCGGGACTCCTTGCGGCGCCGGGCGCACTCCACGATGAGCATGGCCACGTCGGCCAGGTTGCGCAGCTCGATGAGGTCGGGCGTCAGCCGGTACTGCCAGTAGTAGTCGCGGATCTCGGCGCGCAGCACGCCGAGCCGGGTGCGGGCCCGCTCCAGCCGCTTCTGCGTGCGCACGATGCCCACGTAGTTCCACATGAGCCGGCGCACCTCGTCCCAGTTGTGCGCCACCACCACGCCCTCGTCGGGCGCCAGGGCGTCGCCCGGGTTCCAGTCCGGGATGGCGGGGGGCGGCCCGCTCGCGTCGGAGAGCTCGTCGGCGGCGCGGATGGCGGCGCGGATGGCGGCGCGGTGGCCGAAGACCAGCCCCTCCAGCAGCGAGTTGGAGGCCAGCCGGTTGGCGCCGTGCAGGCCGGTGCAGGCCACCTCGCCCACCGCGGAGAGGCGCGGCAGCGAGGTGCGGCCCACCAGGTCGGTGACCACGCCGCCGCACATGAAGTGGGCCACCGGCACCACCGGCAGGGGCTGCACCGCCATGTCGATGCCGAACTCGCGGCAGGTGGCGTAGATGTTGGGGAAGTGGTCGAGCAGGAACGCCTTCGGCAGGTGCGTCATGTCGAGGAAGGCGCAGTCGTCGCCGCGGCGCTTGATCTCGGCGTCGATGGAGCGGGCCACGATGTCGCGCGGCGCCAGCTCCTTGCGGGCGTCGTAGCGGGCCATGAAGGCCTCGCCCGCCTTGTTGCGCAGGATGCCCCCCTCGCCGCGCAGCGCCTCGCTGATGAGGAAGTTCTTGGCGTCCGGGTGGTACAGGCCGGTGGGGTGGAACTGGAAGAACTCCATGTTGGCCACCGACGCGCCGGCGCGGAAGGCCATGGCCACGCCGTCGCCGGTGGAGACGTCCGGGTTGGTGGTGCAGAGGTAGACCTTGCCGGCGCCGCCGGTGGCGAGCACGGTGGCGCTGGCCGAGACGACCGTGATCTCGCCGGTGGCGCGCGACTGCACGTAGGCGCCCAGGGCGCGGTTGGGGCCGCCCAGCCCGAGCTTCCCGCTGGTGACGAGGTCCACCGCCACCATGTCCTCCTCGATGCGGATGCCGCGGGCCTGGCAGGCGGCCAGCATGGCCCGCTCCACCTCGCGGCCGGTGGTGTCCTTGTAGTGGACGATGCGCCGGTGCGAGTGGCCGCCCTCGCGGGTGAGGTGCAGGCCGGCCCCCTGGCGGTCGAAGTCGACGCCGAGGGAGAGGAGCCAGCGGATCCGCTCCGGCCCCTCGCGCACCGTCACCTCCACCGCCTCCTTCTTGCAGAGGCCGGCCCCCGCCACCAGCGTGTCCTCGACGTGCCGCTCGAAGGCGTCGTCGTCGCCGAGCACGCTGGCGATGCCGCCCTGCGCGTACTGCGTCGAGCCCTCCCAGGCCTGCCGCTTGGTCAGGACCAGCACCGAGCCGTGCGCGGCGGCCTCCAGCGCGAAGGAGAGGCCGGCCACGCCGCCGCCCAGGACCAGGAAGTCAACCTGCTCGCGAGGGGTGAGTGCCATCCGCTTGATGTAGCACGAGGTAGGGGGAGAAAGTTGTGGCCGCCTGCCCCCCCCTGATAGCTTCGGGGCCGATGTCGC
>Ga0209464_10000292_pt1 | contig 16334 bp, 12 predicted proteins | sample DOMMetBare1Fresh_2_FD_187473 | JGI IMG/M metagenome (GOLD analysis project Ga0209464, IMG submission 187473) | Wetland sediment microbial communities from St. Louis River estuary, USA, under dissolved organic matter induced mercury methylation -... | ecosystem: Environmental > Aquatic >...
TTCGCCACGGTGCTTACGGGGGTAAACTTGCGCTCTTTATGGGCGTTGCGTGCCGATGGTAGGTTGGTGGGGAATCGTAAGTCGTAAAAGCAACCAAAGATTTAACTCGGTGCAGCTCTGTGCCTTTGAGTCTCTGCGTTAGTTTTTTTCGGAAATCGTGTGTCGTGTGTCGCAAATTGTATGTGGGCAAAAAAAAATAGGCCTAAGCCTATTTTTTATTGTCAAGTTTGTGAATTGACTAAGCTGGATGAATTGCTTCAACTGGGCAAACATCTGCACAAGTTCCACAATCAGTGCACACTTCTGGATCAATTTTGTAGATATCACCTGCAGAAATTGCCTCAACTGGGCACTCATCAATACATGTACCGCAAGCGGTGCAGTCGTCGCTAATTTTGTAAGCCATTACTTATTAGTATTTGGTTAAACTTTAAAAGGTTTCCTTTCGACAAATTTAAGCTGAATTCTCATAAACCGAAAGGACGAAAGCAAAAAAAATACCTAAATGTTGGTATTTTATTTTTTGTCTAAATACTACAGCTGAGCTATCTCTATTAGCTATTAAAAATCAACGAATTGTTGCTATAAATTGCTTGGCGGCTAGCTGATAGTAGTTTAGAACGATTGTTTTAGTAGCGCATTTATGGCAGAAATGAGCGATAGCGCACCCGTTTTAAGAGCATCTTCGCGAGCTATAAACTTGCTGTTATGAAGTACACCAGACGACTTGCTTTCTCCACCTACACCCAAACGGAAAAATACCGAAGGGTACCTATTGCTTATAAACCCAAAATCTTCGGTGGTCATTCGTATATCGAGATCAACCACCGAATCCTTACCTAAGTTCTCGATGAGCTCATTTCGGACAGCAAGCGTTTTGGTTGGATTGTTAATAAGGCAAGGATATCCCTTACGGATATCCACAACAGCAGTAGTTTGGTGGGCCTTAGCAGTGGCTTCCACCATATCGGTAATGTGCTTATGAGCAGCAGCTCTCCACTCCTCATTCATGGTACGGAAAGTACCCTCTAGCTTAACAGAAGAAGGAATGATATTGGTAGCACCATTGGCAATAAACTTCCCAATTGAAAGAACCGAAGGAGTTCGCGAATCGCCCAAACGAGCAACCAGCTGTTGCAAAGCAACTACAACGCTTGACGCAGCAAGCACAGTGTCGTTTAAAGTATGAGGAAGCGCAGCGTGACCACCTTTGCCTTTAATTTCGATGTGGATTTCATCGCCAGAAGCCATGTACATTCCAGGACGAATACCCACCTTCCCCGCATCTATTTCGGGAGATACGTGAAGAGCAACAAATGCCTCGATCTTTTTATCGTCAAGGATTCCAGAATCGAGAACAAGCTTTGCACCACCCGGAAGACACTCCTCGCCAGGTTGGAATAGCAAGTAAACCGTTCCAGCCAAATCCAGCCTACTCTCCCATAGAGCCTTAGCCGCAAGCAGAAGGGCTGAAGTATGCATATCGTGTCCACAAGCATGCATAACACCACTGTTGACCGACGCAAAAGAGAGGTTTGTCTCTTCAAGAATAGGAAGAGCATCGATATCGGCCCTTAAGCCGATGGCTGGTCCACCTAAAGCACCCTCAATAACAGCCAGAACACCAGAATTAACTGAGCTGCCATTTAGAGCACCAGCAGCTTGCAAAAGACGACTTTGAGCGCTAGAGTAAGGAAGATCAAGAAGCGTATAAGGAATGCCAATCTCTTCTAGCGTTTTAGCAATAAACTTGGAGGTTTCGAACTCCCGAAACGAGAGCTCGGGATGCATATGTAAATGACGACGGATGGATGTAGCCCAGCCAAAATTTTCGTCAACACACAACCTAATCTTTTCAACATTTATCATCTTGAACCACTAAAAGTTTATTTTAATGCTAAATTTGGAGCAAATCTACCACTTTATTGAGGTTGAGGAATAATTTTTGCAAATAATTTTGTTTAGGAAGGAAGAGTTGCGGTAGTGTTTGTTTTTAGCAACATTCAAAGAAAGAGTAGAATACGTCAAATATAGCTTGTATGATGAACAAAAGATTATTATCGTTAGTAGGCCTACTACCCATGCTAATAGGCGTAGTATTTGGACAAGCAGGGAAGCCAGTAATTAATTTTGCCAAAACGGTTCATGATTTCGGACAGGTAGAAGAAAAAGGTGGCCCAGTATCGGTTACATTTACCTTTACCAACTCAGGTAAAGTGCCATTGATACTCACAAATGTAGTATCATCGTGTGGATGTACCACTCCAGAGTGGCCCAAAGCACCCATTTTGCCCGGAAAGAAAGGAAGCATAAAGGTAACATTTGAACCACTTGATCGACCAGGCCCAATAGATAAAAGCATAACAGTATCATCTAACGCAACGAAGCCATTGGTGGTACTATCGCTAGCGGGTGTTGTAAAACAACGAGTAAAAGATGTAACTGATCTGTATCCAAGAAAAATTGGAGAGTTAAGAATGCAGACATCGCATCTGCCATTTACGCGTATAAATCCGGATGCAGTAGCTACCAACAAGTTGGAGATAATAAACACCAGCACCAAACCGATAACCGTAAAAGTATCGGGAGTTCCAGCCCACCTGAATGTAGATGTAGTACCATCGACCCTTAAACCAAACGAAAAAGGTACCATTACCGTTACCTACGATGCCAAAAAGAAGAATGATTGGGGCTTTTTGGTTGATAATATGTCGATATTGGTAGATGGTAAAGCATACGATGATTGCCGATTTACGGTGAGCGCATCTATTGAAGAAGACTACTCGACCTTGACACCAACCCAGCTAGCAGAAATGCCAACCATCAAGTTTGATCAGGTAAGCTACGATTTTGGAACCGTAAAGGAAGGTAAAGTTGTTAACTACGAGTTTAGCTTTCAGAACACAGGGAAAAAAGATTTGATCATAAGAAAGATAACCTCGAGCTGTGGATGTACAACAGGAACTCCTAGCGGAACGATCATAAAACCAGGAGCAACAGGTACAATAAAGGTATCGTTTAGCACCTCAGGGTATAGCAACCGCCAAAGCAAGGCAATAACTATAATAACCAACGACCCTAAACGACCATCGGAAGTGCTCAGGTTGTTAGGCATTGTTGATTCGAACTAAGAAAAGGTAACGATAAAATAAGAATCGGCTCGGAGCAACCTCCGAGTCGATTTTGTTTATGAGCATAGCCAGAGTTGAGGTGTTTTAAGGGATCAATTCACAATTCGGGTGGATAAAATGGTTGGGCGTAGGATTTAGCGACTCTAAAAAGAGAAAATCAGATGTGCTAGCCTCGCCTTTTTTCGGTTTTAGTCCTAACTCAGCCATGCTAGATAGCATAGCTGAAAATACATAAACTTCCTGCTGTTACTTTTTTGTGGTCAAAAAAGTAACCCAAAAAAACTTTGTACGAATTAACTTGCTCGTTCGCGCCAGCACTTCGCCGCTCTGCGCTGCGCTGCTGCTGGCGGCGGCACGTTTCACGGCTCGGTTGCTAGCAGATGCTTCCTCGCGCAGACAGAATTCGTACGGTCTGGTGTGGCTTCGCCACGGTGCTTACGGGGGTAGGGTTGCGTTCTTTATGGGCGTTGCGTGCCGTTGGTAGGTTGGTGGGGAATCGGAAGTCGTAAAAGCAACCAAAGATTTAACCCGGTGGAAATCTATGACTTTGTGTCCATGTGTTCATTTTTTCGGTATAAGTGTGATTTCCTGTTGTTACTTTTTTGAGGTCAAAAAAGTAACCAAAAAAACCTTTGCACGAATTAACTTGCTCGTTCGCGCCAGCACCCCGCCGCTCTACGCTGCGCTGCTGCTGGCGGCGGAATGGTTCACGGCTCGGTTGCTAGCAGAAGCTCCCTCGCGCAGACAGAATTCGTACGGTCTGGTGTGGCTTCGCCACGGTGCTTACGGGGTTAGGGTTGCGCTCTTTATGGGCGTTGCGTGCCGTTGGTAGGTTGTAATTTCAGTGACAGGTGACGAAGTGACAGGTGACTGGGAATAGGTAGTAGGGAATCGTTAGTCGTTAGTCGGAAAAGCAACCAAAGATTTAACTCGGTGCACCTCTGTGCCTTTGAGTCTCTGCGTTAGTTTTTTTCGGAAATCGCGTGTCTTGTGTCGCAAATTCTAACGATCCACCTCAATTGTGAATTGATCCATTTTAAGTGATATTATACTTTTTATCAACTCAGATTGTGCTAATTTTGTCACGAACCCAAAAGTTCCCCAAAGACAACAATTATGGAAGAGAATGAAAGCAAAAGCGCGTTAAGCGTAAACAGCGGAGTTGATCAACCACCCATTGTTAACCCTAACGCCTTAGCTCAAATAAGACGTAAAAAGCGCAAACCACTAACGTTAAACGACTATGTAGAAGGAATTCTAGCAGGAAATAGAACGATTTTAAGTCAAGCTATTACACTACTAGAAAGTTCGTTACCCGAACATAGCGAGCTAGCTCAACAAATAATAGAAAAGTGCGTACCATATAGCGGTAAATCAATTCGACTAGGAATTACTGGAGTTCCAGGCGTAGGTAAAAGCACCTTTATAGAAGCCATTGGAAGTCAGATTACCGCATTAGGGCAACAGCTAGCAGTGCTTGCTATAGATCCCAGCTCCGAGCGATCGAAAGGAAGCATATTGGGAGACAAAACCAGAATGGAGACCCTATGTGCAGATCCAAAAGCATTTATACGCCCAAGTCCATCGTCGGGATCGCTAGGTGGAGTAGCACGCAAAACCCGTGAAACAATTATACTTTGCGAAGCCGCCGGATTTGACGTAATATTCATAGAAACAGTAGGAGTAGGACAATCGGAAACGGCAGTTCATTCGATGGTTGACTTCTTCTTGTTGCTGATGTTAGCAGGAGCTGGAGACGAGCTTCAGGGTATAAAAAGAGGGATAATGGAAATGGCCGACCTGATAGCAATTACAAAAGCAGATGGAATAAATGCTATGAAAGCTAAATCGGCCAAGATAGAATACCAAAGTGCCCTAATGCTTTTCCCCGCAACCGAATCGGGCTGGAGTCCGAAGGTAGAAACCTGTTCGTCGTACGACAAAACAGGAATAATGACGATTTGGGAACATATAGAAAGCTACGTAAAGCAGACGAAAACAAACGGCTACTTTTACGACAGAAGAAAAGACCAAGCCAAGTACTGGATGCTAGAAGCTATAAATAATCGATTGATGCGTAACTTCTACAACGATTCGTCGGTAAAGCAGAATCTAGAAATACTGGAAAAACAAGTGCTTGAAGATCAAATAAGCTCGTTTGCAGCCGCTGCTAAGCTGCTAAACATCTACTATAGTAAAAATAAAGAGTAGGCCGAGCAAGGTAGTCCCATAATTAAGAAGGGGTCTAAAAAGGAGAAGCACGTATCATAAAGTGCGTATCGCGACAAGCTTATCCACATTAAGGAAGATGTGGAACCTTTTCGAACTACGTGCATCGTGCACCTTCTTAGGCCTCCTCTTTTTGCGTATATACACAGATTATGCTACTTTGTTGGAGCTAAACAATGCGCTAAAAAAACTGTTTAAATGCCAAGAGTAGCTTTGACTGCTGCATCTTGAAGAAGACAAAGAGATTAAACTATAAGTAACGAATATAATGGAAATGAAAAAACTAGTACTAGCAACCGCAGCAGCGTTTGGACTGCTCTCGTGCACACAAAATCAGCTTACAGTAGAAGGAGAAATTGTTGGAACAGAAGTGCCATCCAAGGCATATCTTAAAATTATTGACGAAAAAGAGACCCCAACGATAATTGACAGCGTAGTAATAAAAGAGGGGAAGTTTGCCTTTGAAGTGAATCTCGAAAACGAAGAAATTGGACTAGTAGCACTATCAAATGATATTGTGTTTCCTGTTGTTCTAGAAAAAGGAGCGTTGAAAATGAAGGCCGACCTTAATAACCTATCAGGCTATACAATTGAAGGAACTCCATCAAACGATATGTACCGAACCTTTAGAAAGAAGGATATTCAGTTTACAGCAGCTCAAGAAAAGATATACAGAGAGTATGTTGATGCACAGCTAAATGGGCAGCTGAATGCAGCAAAAGAAGCGGAGATTAAAGCAAGGTATGACGAAAAGGCCAAGAGTAGGAATGATAATGTAGAAAAATGTATACAACAGAATAGAAGTAGCCTAGTGTCGTTAATGGTTTTAATGCAAATGCAGTATGATCTGTCGAAAGAAAAGCTAGTAGAGCTAGTTGACGCTATTCCTGCCAATTTTGATAATGTAGGCGCCGTAAGAGCACTAAAAAAGGAGGTGGCTACAATTAAAAATACAGCGGTGGGGCAGCCCTTAATAGATTTTACGCTACCAGATACGGAAGGCAAAAATCAAGTGTTGAGCAAGCTGATCTCGGGATCGAAGGTTGTAGTGCTAGACTTCTGGGCATCGTGGTGTGGTCCTTGTAGATCAGAAAACCCTCATGTAGTAGAGCTTTACAAAAAGTATAAGGATAGAGGCTTGCAGATAGTGGGAGTGTCGTTGGATACAAGAAAGGAGAAGTGGCTTGAAGCCATAAAAGACGATACGCTGAATTGGATTCATCTATCGGACTTAAACGGATGGAAATCGAGCGCAGCCGCACTTTACGGAGTTAAATCGATACCCGCAACCTTTATACTAAGCAACGGTAAAATTGTTGCACGAGATTTAAGAGGAGCGGAACTTGATAAAAAAATTGAAGAGCTGCTTGTAAAGTAGCTCTCAGGCTGCTTGTTGAAAGCAAAGAGGCTGTCTATAAGAAGGTCGCGCAACGCACGTAAAGTGTAGGCCGAAAGCAAAACCACTGCCTATCGGAATGTAGTTTTGCTTGTGGTTATACACAGATGGTGATGCCTGTTTTCCCTTTTTTGGACACCCTCTTTGTTTATGTAAGAAAAAGCAAAATCGAAGAAGCGGAAAGAGTGAAAGGGAGCCGATAAATTTAAAAAATGTCAAAAGCAAGAATGTATCGCCTTTAGAGCATATAGTTTTTCGCCATTATGTTATAAATCGTACATTTGTAATCCTTCTCAAGAAGAAAAGATATAGAAGAATATCGAAGCCATATCATAAAGGCTATAAAGAATATAACGCATTTGGCAATGACAGCAATAAGCATGGTTGACCTAAAAGGTCAGTACCAAAAAATTAAGGGCGAAATAGATACAAAAATGCAGGAGGTAATAGACACAGCTGCATTTATAAAGGGTCCACAAGTAAAGCAGTTTGAAGACCATTTAGCAAGATATCTTGGCGCAAACCATGTAGTTGCATGTGGAAATGGGACGGATGCCTTACAAATAGCCCTTATGGCGTTGGGTTTACAACCTGGAGATGAAGTAATAACCGCAGATTTTACCTTTATTGCAACAGTTGAGGTGGTAGCCCTTTTAGGTCTTAAGCCAGTACTCGTAGATGTAGATCCAGATACCTATACAATTGATATTGAAAAGCTTGAAAAAGCAATAACCCCAAGAACAAAGGTAATAATACCAGTGCACTTATTCGGGCAATGTGCAGATATGGAGCCTATTATGCTGCTAGCCAAGAAGCATAATCTCTTTGTTGTAGAAGATTCAGCGCAGGCAACTGGTGCAACCTATACATTTGCCGATGGCACAACAAAGCATGCAGGTACAATTGGACATATGGGAACCACCTCCTTTTTCCCATCGAAAAACTTAGGTTGTTATGGAGATGGAGGAGCACTATTTACCAATGATGATTTGCTTGCACAAAAAATAAGGATGGTAGCTAACCATGGGATGAAAGTTAGGTACCATCACGAAGTAATAGGCGTGAATTCGCGCTTGGATAGCTTGCAGGCAGCAGTATTGGATGTAAAGCTTAAGTATCTCGATCAGTATAACAGCTCAAGACGAGCCGCAGCCGACTACTATGATGCCGCATTTGAAGGCATTGCAGGAGTTGCTACCCCACTTAGAGCCGAAAACTCATCTCACATATTTCACCAGTACACATTGGTACTAGACGAAGATGTAGATAGGTCGGATATGGTGAAGTTCCTAGATTCTAAAGGCATACCATCTATGATTTACTATCCAATACCATTGCACCGCCAGGAAGCATTGGGAGTAGCAAAAGGTAAAGACACCGACTTCCCAGTAACTGAAATGCTATGCAGTAGGGTTCTTTCGCTACCAATGCATACCGAGCTTACAGAAGAACAGCTTAGCTGCATTTCTAACGCAGTCGTAGAGTATTTATCTAACCGATAGAAAAGAACAATGGAGAGCTACTTTGCGCACGAGACAGCAGTTCTAGATGCCGGCTGTACAATAGGTGAAGGAACTAAGATTTGGCATTTTTCGCATATTATGGCAGGATGTACAATAGGTAAAGGCTGTAATATTGGACAAAACGTTGTGGTATCGCCAGAAGTAGTCCTAGGTGATAACTGTAAGGTTCAGAATAACGTTTCTATTTATACCGGCGTTATTTGTGAAGATGATGTATTTCTAGGACCTTCGATGGTTTTTACAAACGTAACCAACCCACGAAGCGCAGTAAACCGAAAGAGCGAGTATCGCAAAACAAGAGTAGGTAGAGGAGCGACAATAGGAGCAAACGCAACCATCGTTTGCGGGCATGATATTGGAGCATTTGCCTTTATTGGTGCAGGTGCCGTAGTAACAAAAACGGTTAGTCCGTATGCACTAGTAGTAGGCAACCCAGCACGACAAATAGGCTGGATGAGCGAATTTGGGCATAGGCTAGAGTTCGACAATCAAGGCATAGCTGTTTGTCCCGAGAGTGGCGACCGTTACCAGCTAAGAGAAGGCGCGATTGAAAAGCTGTAGCAAAAACGAAAAGATTTAAAGAACAACCGAAATATAGAGCGAATGCTCAAGAAAAAGATAGTGAAATGAAAAACTTCGGATTAATCGGTGCCGCTGGCTTTATTGCAGTTCGACACCTTCGAGCAATCAAAGAAACCGGCAATAACCTTTTAGCCGCACTTGATAAATTTGACAGCGTTGGAATAATAGATAGCTACTTCCCGAATGCCGACTTTTTCGTAGAGTACGAGCGATTTGATCGCCACTTTGACAAGATGAAGCGCAGCGGACACAAAATAGACTATGTGAGCATCTGTACGCCAAACTATCTTCACGATTCGCACATCCGATTTGCGTTAAGGCATGGAGCAGATGCAATATGCGAAAAACCGCTAGTGCTGAATCCTTGGAATATTGATGCTCTTTCGGTAATTGAGCAAGAGACAGGACGTAAGATAAACAACATACTTCAGCTACGCCTGCATCCTACCATTGTAGCATTAAAAGAAGAGATAGCCAATGGCCCCAAAGATAAAATTTACGATATAGATCTAACCTACATAACAAGTAGAGGAAACTGGTACTATACCTCATGGAAAGGAGACATCCAAAAGTCGGGAGGAATAGCAACAAACATCGGAGTACACTTCTTTGATATGCTGACATGGATTTTTGGGGATGTGCAGCAGAATACCGTACATCTACTAGAATCGGATAAGGCAGCAGGATTTTTGCAGCTTAAGAATGCAAGAGTAAGATGGTTTATGAGTCTTGATTATAGCGATATCCCACAAGAAGTTAGAGATAAAGGAGCACGAACATTTCGATTAATAACTGTAGAAGGACGAGAAATAGAGTTTAGCGATGGCTTTACAGACCTTCATACAGCTAGCTATAAGCATATTTTAGAAGGGAAAGGCTTTGGGCTAGAGTGTGCCCGCCAATCGATACAAACCGTTTACGAAATACGTAATGCCACGCCACTAGGAAAAGTAGGTGATTACCATCCATTTATAAAATAGAGTTTGGCAAATAGTTGAATTGAGCGAAGTACCTCGGAGATAGAAATTTAACCTGTAAGAGACTAGTAAGACGATGTATAAAAAGCTAGAAAGTAAGGAAGCTACATTGGGCGTAATTGGTTTAGGTTACGTAGGACTGCCAATTGCCTTAGAGTTTGCCAAAAAGTTTAGGGTCGTAGGTTTTGATATCAACAGTGAAAGAGTTGAGCTAATGCGCAAAGGAGTAGATCCTAGCAAAGAGCTTGATGAAGAAGCGTTTAAAGGAGTAGATATCCACTTTAGTTCGAACGTAGAAGATCTAAAGCAGGTTAGCTTTTTTATAGTTGCAGTACCGACACCAATTGATAACCACAACCTGCCCGATTTAAAACCTTTACTAGGAGCTACCCGAACAATAGGTGGCGTACTGAAGAAAGGCGATTACGTAGTTTACGAATCGACAGTTTACCCAGGATGTACCGAAGAAGACTGCATTCCGTTACTAGAACAGCTATCTGGATTAACCTATAATGTTGATTTTAAAGTAGGATTCTCACCAGAGAGAATAAATCCAGGCGATAAAGTGCACACGCTAACAAGCGTAGTGAAAATCACATCAGGAGGCGACGAGGTGTCGGCCGAAGAGATCGCTAAAACCTACGAATCTATTATTAAGCCAGGCGTACATCGAGCATCAAGCATAAAGGTGGCAGAAGCAGCCAAGATAATAGAGAACACCCAACGCGATATAAATATCGCATTTATGAACGAACTGTCAATCATTTTCAGTCGTATGGGCATTAACACATACGAAGTGCTAGAGGCAGCAGGAACGAAGTGGAACTTTTTGAAGTTCTTCCCAGGACTAGTAGGAGGGCATTGCATAGGGGTGGATCCCTACTACCTATCGTACAAAGCAAAGGCATTAGGATACCATGCCCAAATAATCAATTCGGGTAGGTTTATCAACGACTCGATGGGAGGTTATATCGCCAAGCAAGTTGTAAAGAAAGTAATTGCAGCTGACAAGGAAGTTAAGAAAGCCAAGATCCTAATAATGGGTGTAACCTTTAAAGAAGATGTAGCAGACATCAGAAACTCGAAGGTTGTTGATATTTACAACGAGCTTAAATCGTATGGGATTCATCAGATAGACGTGGTAGATCCACATGCATCGTCGCAAGAAGTAGAGCATGAGTATGGATTTACAACTAAAGAAAAAGTAGAAGATATTTACGACGCAATAATCGTTGCCGTATCGCACAAAGAGTACGTAAGCTTAACAGCCAGCTACTTTAAGAGTATAGCAGCAGAAGAGTGCGTGTTTGTTGATGTTAAGGGAATTTTTAGGAATCTAAAGAACGAATTTACCTACTGGAGTCTTTAAGATACCAAGTATTTATAAAAGTAAAAGGGATTGTCCATAAAGTATCACGATATGCATATTGCGACAAGCTATGCTGCATTACAGCAGTCTGTAGCTGCATTTTCATGCTACGGCTATCGTGTGTCTTGCTACTTTTTAGACAGTCCCTTTTGCATATAGGAGAGTAGCAGTATTACTTATTTAGATGAGGGGTTAGCCCCATCTCCTTCCCCTTAGAAATCATAAGTTCGTAAGCCTCATCAAAGTTATTCCCAATAACACCATCGAGAATAGCATCTTTAAGGAATGTTTTAAGATCTCCAACCTGCTTGCACGGCCTTAGGTTAAAAACCTCCATAATCAGCTCGCCCGAAACAGGAGGTTGGAAATTGCGAATCGCATCCTTTTCCTCTATCTCCTTAAGCTTTTGCCTAACAAGTTGAAAATTATTAAGGTGCTTCATAACAATCCTATCGTTAGCCGAAGTAATATCAGCCTCACAAAGCGTCATTAGATCATCGATATCATCACCAGCATCAAATAAAAGACGACGAACTGCCGAATCGGTAACAATTTCTTGCGAAAGCACAATAGGACGAAGATGAAGAAGCACAAGCTTTTGAACGTACTTCATCTTTTCATTAAGAGGCATTTTCATCTCTTTAAAAATAGCAGGCACCATTTTAGCCCCAAGAAACTCATGCCCATGGAAAGTCCATCCCTGTTGAGAGTTGTACGCCTTTGTAGCAGGCTTAGCAATATCATGCAGGATCGCAGCCCAACGAAGCCAGAGGTTGTCTGTATTTTGAGCAATATTATCGAGTACCTTGAGCGTATGCAGGAAGTTATCCTTATGCGCACGCATATTTACCACATCAACCCCCTTTAGCTTGTGCAGCTGAGGAAATATAAGCTCCAGCAAGCCAACCTGATCGAAGAGTAGGAATCCTACCGAAGGTTTAGGCGATAGGATAATCTTATTAAGCTCATCATTAATTCGCTCTTTAGAAACAATGCTGATACGGTTACGATTACGGCGGATAGCCTCAAGAGTTTCTGGTTCGATAGTAAAGCTTAGCTGAGAAGCAAACCTGATGGCACGAATCATTCTCAACGGATCATCGGAGAAAGTAGTGTCAGGATCGAGCGGTGTTCGGATGATTTTACGGTTCAAATCATCAATCCCATGAAAAGGATCCAAGAGCTGCCCGAAGTTATTTGCACCCAAACCAATAGCAAGAGCATTGATGGTAAAGTCTCGACGTTTCTGGTCATCCTCGAGCGTTCCATCCTCGACAATAGGTTTACGAGAATCGCTTCTATAGCTTTCGCGGCGAGCTCCAACAAATTCTATTTCAATATCCTTGCACTTAATCATGGCAGTGCCAAAGTTCTTAAAAACGCTAACCTTAACATTAGGGCCAAGGCGTTTAGCAACCTGCTCTGCCAGCTCAATGCCACTTCCAATAACAACAATATCGATGTCCTTAGAATTGCGCTTCAAGAGCAAATCGCGAACATATCCCCCAATAACATAAGCCTCAACTTGCTGCTTGTCCACCACTTCCGATATGGTCTTGAATATTGGGTTTTTAAAGTAATTCTGCATTAGTCGATTTAACAAATTATCACTACAAAAGTAAACCAAATAGGCGAGGTATCGAACAAAACAAGCGCCTATATGTTTGATGGAAAAAAGGCCATTGACCCACAAAGGTACGATATCTAAAACATTTATTATGGTAGAAGTTTTAACCACGCAATCTTTCAAAGAAAAGATTTTCGATTATACAGAAGACAAAGACTGGAAGTACAAAGGAAGTAAACCAGCACTAATTGACTTTTATGCAACATGGTGTGGACCATGTAAAGCAGTGGCACCCGTACTCGAAGAGCTATCCAAAGAATACGAAGGAAAGGTGGAATTTTATAAAGTAGATACAGATGCAGAGCAGGAGCTATCAGCCGCATTTGGAATAAGAAGCGTACCAAGCTTACTATTTATACCCTCGGACGGATCGCCAAGAATGGCAGCAGGAGCATTGCCAAAGCATGCATTTGTAGAGGCATTCAAAGATATATTTGGGCTGTAATATTTATGTAAAAGAAAAGGCGTCAGAACGACGCCTTTTTTTATATAATTTGTATATTCGTAGCAATTAGCAGCACCACTAAACGTGATGCCCCAAAATTTATACTAAACTTTCTTTAAAATTATATTATAATGGAATTTAAAGTATCAGTAAACCTAGTATGGGTATTGTGTATCGCAAACCTAGCCGTATTTAATTTAGCCATTTTATCGCATTGGGGGCAGTACTCCTATGCAACAACAGTGTCGATGGCATACTACTGGTTGCAGCTAACAACGCTGGTAATTGTAGTTGCCGATATGATAAGTAGAAAGCTTTACCAAAAGTTTTTTTGGATTGTATCGACATTTGTACTACCCTTTTTAACCCCGATTTTTTACCTGATTCAAAGAGATCGATTGCTGAGGTTGGCTGCAAAAAAGAAGCAGGAGAAGTACCGATAGTGCCTATAAAAAATGCTGGGCAAGGTTTGTCTGCTACCTTATCATCGCTCAATGTAATTGAAGGGGTAATCATTAAGGGTAAAACAGACAAATAAGTGAGAATGGAATATGCAGTAAGCCGTTGATTTGCCCTTGAGAGATAAAAAAGAAGAAAACGGATTAAAATCAATAATTTTTGCTATACCTTTGTGCAGTCTAACGGGGGTGCCCTAATATTACGGGCTGAGATTATACCCTTTAACCTGATCCAGGTAGTGCTGGCGTAGGGAGTAAAGCGAATTTCTTGTTAAAACATTTCCCCCTTTTAATTTTTTGTATTGGCGTTTCACTAGCGCCCAATGTTTAATTATTAAAAGATTTTTGTCATGCGCAAGTTTAGCGTTGTTATGGCTGTAGCCCTTATCCTAAGCATATTACAGGCATTAGGAGCCGATAAGGGAGGAAGGACCATTGCAGGTATTGTAGTCGGTAGCGGAGGTAAGCCGCTGGTAGGATCGACCGTGTCTTTGGTAGGACATTCGGTAGGAACCACAACGAACGAAAAAGGAGCATTTGTGCTCAGGAACATAAAAGAAGGAAGTTACAAGCTAAAGGTAAGCTACTTAGGATTTAAGACACAAGAGCAAGGTGTCGAGCTAACTCAAAATGTAAATTTAAACGTAACCCTTGAAGCTCAAAGCCTTTTAGGCGACGAGGTGGTAGTATCTGCAACACGAGCAGCCAAGCGCACGCCAATGGCTTTTACCGATTTGAAGGCCTACGAAATTAGGAGAAATAGCACAGGCGGCGATGTGGCACAAATATTCGAGCTAACGCCATCGTTTGTAGCAACCACGGAGAGCGGAATAGGAATCGGAAATACAGCATTCAGCATCAGAGGAACAGATGCATCGCGTATCAACATTACGGTAGATGGATTTCCAATAAATGACCCAGAATCGCAGCAAGTATTTTTTGTAAATATGCCCGATATTGCGTCGTCGGCAACCAGCGTTCAGATACAAAGAGGAGTTGGAACATCGACCAATGGTGCTGGAGCGTTTGGAGCAACCGTTAACTTTCAGACAGGTGCGTTGAGTAGCGAACCTTATGCTGAGCTAAATAGCTTTTTAGGCTCCTACGGATCGTGGAGGGGAAACTTCTTGGTAGGATCGGGTATTGTAAACAATAGGTTTAGCTTTGATGCCCGAATATCGCGAGCAAAGAGCGACGGCTATGTTGATAGAGCAAGCTCTGATCATAAAGCAGCACAGCTTAGCGGTACATACTATGGAAAGCGAAGCTCGTTGAAAGCAACGTTTATTTATGGAGAAGAGCATACTGGTATTAGCTGGACAGGCGTACCAAGCAGCATTATTGATACAAACCGAACCTATAACAAGGAAGGAATTTACTTCGACAGCAAAGGTGTGAGGCAGGTTTATGATAATCAGACGGATAACTATAAGCAGCTGCATCATCTTTTAAACTACACCAGTAAGCTAACCGATAAGCTAACGCTTAATCTTGGGCTTTTCTTTACACACGGCGAGGGTTACTACGAAAATATGAAGGATGATGCAAAATTTTCGAAGTATGGACTCTCCAGCGTAGTTGTGGATAACGTTACGAAAAAGAAGGGCGACTTTGTAGTTCAAAAATGGCTGGATAATGACAATGTAGGTTCGACTTTTTCGTTAGTATTCAGTCCTTTGCAAAGCTTAAGCTTTACACTCGGAGGTTCTGCAAGTAGGTTTACCAACGACCATTTTGGAAAGATTAAATGGGCCGAGTTTAGCAACGGAATCCCAGCCGATTACGAGTGGTATCGAAGCAAATCTACAAAGGATGATGCGAATAGCTTTCTTAAGCTATCATGGCAGCCAAGCGATAAGCTGAATGTTTTTGCCGATATGCAGTACAGGTACGTAAGCTACAAAATGAAAGGGTTGGATGACGATAGAACTGATATAACTCAAGATCACAGGTTTGATTTTTTCAATCCCAAGCTAGGGGTGTACTATACGTTTAATGAGCAAAATAGCGTTTTTGCGTCATTCTCTGTTGCAAACAGAGAACCAACACGAAGCGATTATACCGATAGCTTCAAATCGGATAAGAAGCTAACTTCGGAGAGGATGTTTGACTATGAGGTAGGCTATAAGCATACAACCTCGGATGCCGCATTTGGAATAAATCTTTACTACATGCACTACAAAGATCAGCTGGTACTTACTGGAAAGCTTAACAATGTAGGATATCCAATAAGAGAGAATGCTCCATCGAGCTACAGAAGAGGGGTTGAGCTGATGGCCGCTACTAGAATTTCCGACTTCATAAAATGGGAAGGGAATCTTACCCTTAGTGAGAATAAAATAAAGAACTTTACCTACTCAGTAGAGCTTTACGACACCCCCAACGACTGGAACTTTGTAAAAATGAATGAGTATAGCTTAGGAACGTCGAGCATATCGTTTTCGCCTAACGTGATAGGTGCTAGTATGCTCACCTTCGAACCTATTAAGGGCTTTAAGGTTGATTTAACTACAAAGTATGTTGGGAAGCAGTACTACGATAATTCCGAAAGCTCGAAGCGAATGCTAAAAGCTTACCTTGTTAATAACTTACGAGCA
>Ga0209464_10000293_pt1 | contig 16320 bp, 12 predicted proteins | sample DOMMetBare1Fresh_2_FD_187473 | JGI IMG/M metagenome (GOLD analysis project Ga0209464, IMG submission 187473) | Wetland sediment microbial communities from St. Louis River estuary, USA, under dissolved organic matter induced mercury methylation -... | ecosystem: Environmental > Aquatic >...
GGAGGAGAAGACGAGGGGAGGCGCGATGCGCAGAGTGTTCCCTGCGCAAGTCCCGACCACGAGCCCCTCGGCGCTGGCCGCCCGCACCAGCGGCCCCGGATCCTCCCCGAGCTGTACGCCGACCAGGAGCCCCCGCCCCCGGACCTCGTGTCCGCCGAAGAGGCTGCGCAGTCCCTCGACCACCTGGGCTCCGCGATGGGCGACGTTCTCGAGGAAGCCCGGCGATTCGAGCTCGTGCATCACCACGGCCCCGGCGGCGCACGCGAGTGGGTTGCCTCCGAAGGTCGTCCCGTGGCTCCCCGGCTTGAAGAGCGCCGCGAGCGGCTCGGAGAGGAGGACGGCACCTATGGGCACGCCGCCACCGAGCCCCTTTGCAAGCAAGACGACGTCCGGACGGATGCCCGCGTGCTCGTAGGCGAACATCCGCCCCGTCCGTCCCATCCCGGTCTGAATCTCATCCACGATGAGGAGCGCCCCAACGCGGTCGCACTCCGCCCGCAACAACTCGAGGAATCCCGGTGGCGCGACGCGGACTCCTCCCTCCCCCTGGATCGGCTCCACGATCACCGCGGCGAGGTCCTCTCGCACGGCACCGCGCAGCCTCGCTTCGTCGCCGAACGGGAGGAACTCCGCGGGGAACAGCGGCGCGAACGGGGTCCGATACGCGGCATTCCCGGTCAGGCTGAGCGCCCCGAGGGTTCGGCCGTGGAACCCACCCTCGAACGCGATCACACGGCCCCGCCGCGGGGCGCCCTCCCGATTCGACCAGAGTCGGACGGCCTTGTAGGCCGCCTCGGTCGCTTCGGTCCCCGAGTTGCAAAAGTAGACGCGGCCCGGAAAGGCGCACCCGACGATGCGCTCCGCGAGCACCTCCTGCTCCGGAACGCCGTAGTGGTTCGATACATGGATGAGGGTCCGTACCTGGTGGCACAGGGCCTCGGTCATCCTGGGATGCGCGTGCCCCAGCGCGTTCACCGCCACGCCCGCGAAGGCGTCCAGGTACTCGCGCCCGGCGTCGTCCCAGAGCCGGCACCCCGCCCCGCGCACGAAGCGGACGTCCTGGCGCGTGTAGTTCTCGAGAAGAAAGGTCGTGGACTTCGCTGAAGGAGTCATTTGTTCCTCTGAGCCGATGGCCGGGCGTTCTGCACCTTTGCGACCCGGAGTGCATGCGTCTAGCATGAGTTGCCGCCGCCGCGGCGCCGAATGATCGCCTCGCGGCCCGCGTTCACGCCTCCGCCTCGCGCGCCGCTGCCGCGGGTGGGAAGGACGCTGGACGGATGTCGGGAGCCTGCGGCGCCGGGACGCCTGGACGCGCTCCACCGCGAAGACGCTCCATCCAGACGAACACTGGCGGCACCACCCAGAGGGTCAAGAGCGTGGAGGTGAGGATTCCGCCCACGACGGCGATGGCCATGGGCGAACGAAACTCGCTCCCGACGCCGCTCCCGAGCGCCGTCGGGAGCATCCCGAGCACCATCGCGGCGCTCGTCATGAGGACCGGCCGAAGCCGGCGGGGGGCCCCGGACCTGACGGCCTCCTCGGCGCCCACGCCGGTCCGCATCGCCTGAAGCGCGGCATCCACGAGGAGGATGGCGTTCTTCGTCACCAGCCCCATGAGCAGAATCACCCCGATGAGCGATCCGAGGTTGATGGTGCGCCCGGTGACGGCGAGCGCGAGGATGGCGCCCACCACGGCGAGCGGCAGCGAGAGCATGATCGTGAGCGGGTGGACGAGCGAGTCGAACTGGCTCGCGAGCACGATGTAGATGAAGAGCACGGCGATCCCGAGCGCTGCTTTCATCGCGGCGCGCGACTCCGCCTGCTCCCGCTGCATCCCGTCCCAGAGGTAGGCATACCCGGCGGGAAGCTCGCGCACGTCGAGGCGGGCATGGAGGGCACGCACGGCGCCGCCGAGGTCGTGACCCGCGGCGATCTGCGCGCGCACCGAGATCTTCCGCTCGCGCCCCTCGTGCTCGACGACGGCCGGGCCGACGCCGCTGCGGAACGTCGCGAGCTGGCCGAGCTCCGCCGGCCCCCTGGGCGTGGCGATCTGCAGGCGCCGAAGGGTGTCGGGCGAGGCCCGGTCCTCCCGGTCGACGCGCACGCGCACGTCGATCTCGCGGCGCCCTTCGCGAAGCCTGGCGGCCACGTCGCCCACCGTGGCGATCCGGGTCTGGTGACCGACCGATCCCGCGGCGAGCCCCATCCGCGCAGCTGCCTCGCGATCCACGTCGATCTCCAGCTCCGGTTTGCCGGGCACGTGTGAGACCTGGACGTCGGCGAGGGCGGGGAGCTCGCGCATGACGCCGGCCACCCACTCCGCCTCGCTCGCGAGCCGGTCGAGATCGGGGCCGGTGACGTGCAGGATGATCGGGGCGACGTCGCCCAGCCCCTCGATGATGGGCGGATCCGAGACCGCGAAGGTCCGCAGGCGCTGGTCGGTCGAGAGCGCCTCGCGGATCCGCTGCTTGTAGGCCTCGATGCCGTAGTCCCGCTCGCCCTTCACCGCGAGGTTCACCCGCCACCGCACGAGTCGTGGATCTTCGGCGAAACCTACCGTCGCGTAGACGTCGACCACGCCCGGTAACGCGCGCACCTGGGCCTCCAGGGCGGCGCTCCTCGTTGAGCTGGTCGAAAGGCTCGTTCCCGGCAGGTACTCGAGGTTGACGATTATCTGGCCCCGGTCCTCCTGTGGCATGAACTCGCTCCCCAGGGATCCTGCGACCGCGACGCTCGCCACGAAGAGGCCGGCGGCCGCGCCGATCGTCACGAACCGGCGGCGCAGGACCACGTCGAGGGACCTTGCGTACGCGCGCTCGCCCGCCTCGAAGACCGCTCGCAGCCAGCCCGCGAAACGCCCTTCGCGCCGCTCGCCGCCTGCCGCGCGTGCGAACCGCGCCGACAGCATCGGGTCGAGCGTCAGCGCGACGAAGAGGGAGATGAGCACTGCTGCGGCCACGGTGAGCCCGAACTGGCGGAAGAACTGGCCGGTGATGCCGGGCATGAAGGCGACGGGCACGAAGACCGCGACGAGGGTGAAGGTCGTCGCCAGGACCGCCAGGGCGATGTCCTGGGTCCCGCGGCTCGCGGCGATGGCGGGCGGCTCTCCGCGCTCCAGGCGACGGCTGATGCTTTCCCGGACGACCACCGAGTCGTCGATGAGGAGGCCGATGGCGAGGGAGAGTCCCAGGAGGGTGAACTGGTTCAGCGTGAAGCCGAGGGCATGGATGACGAAGAGCGTCCCGACGACCGAAGTGGGCAACGCGATGGCGGAGATGAGGGTGCCGCGCACGTCGAGGAGGAACAGGAGGATCACCAGGACGGCCATGGCGCCGCCGAACCAGATCGCGACCCAGACTTCCCGCGCGTTGGCCTCGATCACCTGCGACTGGTCCACGAGCAGCTGCGCCTCGAACCGCAGCTCGCGCTCGAGCGAGGGAAGGAGAGCCTTGGCGGCGTTGGCGACTTGGGCCGAGTTGGCGCCAGGTTGCTTCACGACCTCCACGGCGACGGCGTCGACGCCGCTTGATCGCACGAGGGTCCTGGCCTCTTTCTCTGCCCTCCGGACCCTCGCCACGTCGCCGAGCCGCACGAAGCTCCCATCCCCTGCGCTGGTGAGAGGCATCGCTCGTAGATCGTCAAGCCCCTGAAACTCCCCGCGGACATGGATGCCTATCTCCTCCGCGCCGGCCTCGTAGCGGCCCGCGGGAACGTCCAGGTGCTGGCGCCGGACGCGCTCCAGGACGGACTCCGGCGAGAGCCCGAGCGCCCTCAGACGATCGGCGACCAGGTCCACGGCGATCTCGGGCACGCCGCCGCCGTTGACGTTCACGGCGGCGACGCCGGCGACCTGCTCGAGGCGCGGGCGAACCTTGTCCTCGATCAGGTCCCGGAGCGTCACCGGATCGGCGCCAGAGGCCGCCGCGAAGACAAGGACCGGCTGCGACGCCACGTCGTATTGCGCGACGATAGGCGGTCTGGACGCGGCTGGAAGCGCGCCCACGGCGAGGGCCACCTTGTCCCGAACGCTCTGGAGCCCGTCGCGGATCGGAACCGTGAGCCTGAACCTCACGAACACCATGGACACGTCCTCGCGAGATCGCGAGAACACCCGGTCCACGCCGCCGATGGAGGAGACCGCCTCCTCGATCGGGCGCGTCACGGCCGCCTCGACGTCCTCCGGCGAAGCCCCCGGGTACGCCGTCGTGATCGTCACGAAGGGCAGGCTTACGTCCGGGTAGAGGTCGGTGCCGATCCGCCCCCGGGCGAGGAGCCCCAGCACCACGAGGGTCAGGGACATCATGGCGGTGAAGACCGGCCGCCGGATCGCGACGTCGGACAGCGTCATCGCCTGGCCTCGGCCATCGGCTGGTCGGCGGCGCCCGCTCGCGGCGGCTGCTGGAGCACTCGCGCGCCCGCGGGCCAGCCACTCGCCGCCGCCGGAACCAGGACCGCCGTGGCGCCTTCCTCCGCCAGCACATGCACCGCGATCGCTCGTGGCTCGCCAGCTTCGTCGACGCCCCAGACGGCCTCGCCATCGCGACTCCGGACCAGCGCCCCGGCGGGCAGGCGCCACGCCTCCCGACTCGAGCCCGGCGCGGCCTCAGCGCGCGCGAAGGCGTTCGGCAGGAGGCGGCCGTCCGGGTTGGGCACGGTGAACTCCACGGGCACCCGCTCCGTGCTGGGGTCGACCACGGCCACGATGCGTGTCACCGAGGCGTCCTCGACCGTCGCGCCGATCGCCGGTGAGGTCACGGTCGCCCTCGTCCCGATCCGAAGGGACGCCCACTCGCGCTGCGTCACCGTCGTGTCGAGCACGAGCGGACCGGTCCCCACCAGCGTGACGAGCGGACTTCCCTGGGTCACCGTGGCTCCGACACCGTCCGGGACCTTCGTGACCACGCCCGCGAAGGGGGCCCGCAGCGTGTGCTGCTCGAGGCTCAGCTGCGCGAGGACGAGGTCCGCCTGTGCCGCGGCGTGCTGCTGCGCGGCGAGCTCCCTGCGCGCCCGCGCCTCCACCAGTTGGACCGCGGTGGCTCCTCCCTCGCCCCCGATTTCGGTGACGCGGCGAAGGGCATCCTCCGCGAGACCGAGCTGCACCGAGGCGGCTCCGACCACGGACTCGGCCCGCCGGACCGCCGCTTTCGCGGGGCGATCATCCAGCGTGACCAGGAGCGCCCCCTGCTCGACGGTCTGGCCTCGGGCGACGGCGACGCGTGTCAGCGTCCCCGCGAGCCGGGCCGAAAGGATCGCCTGCTGCGGCGCCCGCAGGGTCCCCGTGGCCACTACGCGCGGAGTCCAGCGGATTCGCTCCGGCTCGGCGAGGCGCGACGTGGGGATCGCGCGAGCATCGGCTCGGCCCGCACTGTTCGGCAGGCCCTGGGCTCCGGCAGCGGGCCGGCAGGCGAGGGCGCAGAGCCAGGTGAGGGCGAGGGCCTGGAAGGGGATTGGAGCGCGCACGAAGCCTCCGCGATCAGTCAGGTAGAGGGACCGGGCCGGGGACGAAACGGTCGCCGATCATCAGCTGCGCCGCGGTCGGAAGCAGCCCGTCCGCGTCGGCGCGGCAGCGGGCGCAGTGGTGCATGACCGGCAGGTGGTCCCCAACGATCCGCCGCAGGTCCCTGAGTTCGGCCCCGGTCGGAGATCGATAGTCCCCGAAGGGGGTCCCAGCGACGGGATGGAGCGCCACGCAGTTGAACGTGTCCACGCCGTTCCGCGCCATCTCCGCGGCGACGGCCGGGACATGCGCGGCGTTGATCCCTGGGATCACCACGGTGTTGACCTTCACGTGGATCCCGTGCGCCTTGAGCCGACGGATGGCTCGCATCTGTGCCTCGCAGAGCAGCTCGAACCCGGCCGCGCCTGTGCGGCGCTTGCCGCGATGTTGCACAGAGCGGTAGATCCGCTCCCCGATTCGCGTGTCGAGCGCATTGATCGTAATCGTCACGAACTGAACTCGGAGGGCGGCGAGGTCGGCCACGTGCTCGGCGAGCCCGAGCCCATTGGTCGCCACGCAGAGCAGGAGTTCCTCGCCCATCTCGCGGCGTACCAGGGCCAGCGTCTCGAGCGTCGCTTCCGGCGTGGCGAAGGGGTCGCCGGGACCCGCGATACCGACGACCGAGAGATCCGGGTGCGCGGTCGCCAGCTGGCGCAGCCGCGCGAGCGCCTGCACCGGCGACAGAAGCGCACTCGTGACCCCCGGCCGGCTCTCGTTCACGCAATCGGTCCGCCGATCGCAGTAGTTGCACTCGACGTTACAGCCTGGGGCGACCGGGAGGTGGACGCGCCGGGCCCTGCGGGCGGCCGAGGCGGACAGGCACGGGTGACGGCCGACGTCGGCCGCAGGGACGGACGCGCTACACATTGGCGTAGCCTACCGGGGAGCCGCTCTGCTCCCGTTCGATCAAGATGTTCACGAGCTCGTCGAAGAGCGCCTGTGTGCCCCGATACCCGACATGGAGACGGCGTCCGGCGCCGACGCGGTCGTGGATCGGAAACCCTACCCGGAGCAGGGGCAGGGACAGCCGCCTGGCGATCGCGTACCCCTTGCTGCTCCCCACGAGGAGCTCGACCCGCTCTCTCGCCGCGTGCGCGGCGATGTCCTCGAAGTCCACCCCGTCCACCGCCACGCTTCCTTCCTCGACGGCGCCCGCCGTCGCCTCGCGAATCCGATCCGCGAACTCCCTGCACGCCTCGCCCGTCGCGCAGACCGCGGGCACGGCGCCAATCTCCGTGAGGAATCCCGCCAGCGCGACGACCATGTCCGCGTCGCCATACACGGCCAGGCGCCGCCCATAGACGTACTTGTGACCATCCACGTACGCGTCGACGAGCCTCGCCCGCTCGGCCTGGTACTTCCTCGGCGTGCCGGCCCCCGAGACGCCCCGTATCGCCTCGAAGAAGGCGTCGGTCGCGCGGATCCCGATCGGCAGGCCAAGTCCGATCCTCCGAACTCCGAACCGGGTGGCGAGCAGCGCGCTGGCACCCCGCGCGTCGACCTGCGTCACGCCCAGCTCTATCGAGGCCCCATACCCGCCACGTCCTCCAGCGAGGTCCCGCCTCCGGGAATGCGCTCAAAGGACTGCCACGCGCCGCCGTCCAGGCTCTCCGAGTAGTCGGGGAGGATCGCGTGGGCGACGCCACAGTCGTCCAGGATCTCCTTCAGGTGACGCGTGTCGGCCGGCGAGACCATCCCGGGGAAGACGGCGACGCCGCGCCCCCTCTCGCCGCCGCGTGCGTACGCGTCCACCACCGCGGTTACCGCGGCATGGAAGCCGTCCACATGCGTACCCCGGTAGCTCGGCGTCGAAACGTGGACGAGCCCTGGCGAGTCCTCCCCGCTGCGCTCCGCCGCATGCTCACGCAGGATGAGGGACACGTCGTCGCCGATGGTCTCGCTCAGGCATGACGTCGTGACGCCCACCATCCGCGGCCGGTACTGCCGGACCACGTTATCCAGCGCCGTACCCAGCGCGGCGGCGCCCCCGAAGATGGCAGTCCGGTCGCTGAAGGAGGACGAGGCGATGTCCACCGGCTCCCGGAAGTGACCGATCAGGTAGCGTCGGATGTACGTCGCGCACCCCTGGGAGCCATGGATCACGGCCATGCTATCCCGCACTCCGCGGAGAGCGAGGCACGCACCGAGCGGGCTGCAGAGCTTGCAGGGGTTCCGCGCCACGTCTCGGGCGTTGATCCCTTCAGTCCCCATCGGTCCCCCGCGGCTCAGTCGGCCTTCGGAGGAACTGCCACACCGGGCTCGCGATGGAGGCGTGCACCTCCTTCGCGAAGTTGAGCATGCCCTCGAAGCCGGCCAGAGGCTTCTTCCTCTCGTGGTTGTGGTCGCAGAAGGCGATCCCGAGCTTGTAGGCCAGGGGTCGTTCCTTCACGCCCCCAACCAGGAGGTCCGCGCCGCACTCGACGGCGAACTTGGCGAGCTCGAGCGGGTTGGCGTCGTCGATCAGGACGGTCTGGGCCCCGCAGGCCTGCCGGAGCTCGACATACTCCTCACGACTCCCGGTCTGAGAGCCCGCGACGACCGTCTCGATCCCGATCCGGCGCAGGGCCTTGACGAGCGAGATCGCCTTGAAGGCACCGCCGACGTAGATCGCGGCCCGCTTCCCGGTCAGGAGTGCCTTGTAGCGGTCCAGCGCCGGCTCGACCCGTGCCGACTCGCGCCGGATCAGCGCTTCCGTCCGGGCGGTGACCTCCGGGTCCGCGAAGACTCCTGCTGCCGACCTCAGCGACGTCGCGACGTCTTCCAGCCCGAAGAAGGACACCCTGATGAACGGAATCCCCCACCGCTCCCTCATCTGCCTCGCGAGCGGAGCCATCGAGCCCGAGCACTGGAGCACGTTGAGGCGGGCGCAGTGGGCGCCCTCGATGTCTCCCACCCGCCCGTCCCCGGTCATCACCGCCTGGACGCGAAGCCCCATCTCCTCGAAGTACCGGCGGATGATCCAGGACTCGCCGGCCAGGTTGAATTCCCCGAGCACGTTCAGGGTTCGGGCGTTGTCGCCCAGGACCTCGCGCCGCCCGATGAGGGTCGAGATGGCGTCACACGCCGCCGCGTAGCCGTCCTTCTTCGTTCCGCGGAAGCCCTCGGACTTCACGGCGATCACGGGGAGACCTTGCTCCTCCGCCACCTGCCGGCAGACCGCCTCCACGTCGTCCCCTATGATCCCTACGATGCACGTCGAGTAGACGAACGCCGCGGCGGGCCGGTGCTCACGGATCAGCTCCACCAGCGCCCGGTAGAGCCTCGGCTCTCCGCCGTGGATCACGTCCTGCTCGCGGAGGTCGGTCGAGAAGCTGCTCCGGTGCAGCTCCGGTCCCGACGACAGGGAGCCGCGGATGTCCCAGGTATAGGCAGCGCACCCAGCCGGACCATGGACGAGGTGCACCGCGTCGGCGATCGGGTAGAGCACCACCCGCGACCCGCAGAACACGCAGGCGCGTTGGCTTACCGCGCCGGCGAGGCTCTGCCGCTCGCACTGGATCTCGCCCTTCCGAGTCTCCCCGGAGCAGATCTGCCCGCGCCGCTCCGTGAGGATCGTCAGCCCGCCCATCGCGCCACCTACAGGTCGAGGCCGTTCACCCATGCGGGCGCGGACACGTCGAGCCTTGCGTCGTCGAACACCTTGATGCAGACCTGCTCGTCGACGTTCACCGCGATGAAGCCGCGCGTGATCGCGGCCAGCTCGGCGCGGAGGTCGCAGGCAACGCAGATCTGCTCCACCCCAGCTCCGAGCGCCTGGTTGTTGAGTTGGCGCAGCAAGGCGTTGACCTGGGCGGGCCGTTGCGCAGCGAAGAAGGGGACACACCACTGCCGGAGCCGATCACCCGCCTTCACCGCGCGGGGAACCCGGACGAGCGGCCGCACTAGATTGAGCGCCATGCCGAGCAGCCTCATCTTGAGGTTGACGGAGATCACCGTGATCTCGGTGATCCGCTGCCAATCGAACCAGGCGAGCCACGCGGCGATCGCGCCGTCCTCCTCCAGGACCAGGGCGTCCTCGACCGCGCCACCGGTCACCTTGTCCAGGGTCGCGAGCAGGCGGGGGCCGGTCGTCGGCTCGTACCAGTCGTGGCGCGCCCAACTCCGGTTCATGAGCTCCGCCACCGCGTCGGCGTCGCGTCGCGCGAACGGCCTCACGCGCGCGCCGGCGGCGACGGGGATCTCCATCTCGCGGTAGATCGACAGGTACGGCACCTGGATCTTTCGCCGCGCCAGGTACCCCAGGCCGCCCATCAGGCGGAGGGAGGGGACGTTGTCGCCCAGGATGTAGCAGTAGGCGATGGAGACCCCGCGCCTGGCGTGCTGCTCGTCGACGTGACTCGCGAGCCGCTGCGCCAACCGGTTCCTCCGGTGGCGCGGGGAGACGAACCCCTGGAACGTGTAGCCGATCCGGAGTTGGCGCCCCCCGATGGCGACGTCCTTCTCGGCGCGCGCCCAGGTCCCCGCGATCTCGTCGCCATCCAAGGCCACGAAGACCTGCGGATCCTGGTAGGAGTTGGCCCGCGCGAAGAAGTCGGGGGCGTTGACGGTCCGGACCACCAGCTTCGTGCCCATCGGACAGTCCGTCTGCAGCCGCTGCAGCCCGGTCGCGTCGGCCGCGGTCGCCTCTCGGATGATCATGCGCTCACCTCCAGGCCGGACTGGCCGAGAAAGTTGAGGAGAACCCGGGCGCCGCCGTCACGGCCGCGGACCGAGAACTCCGGATGGAACTGCACGCCGTAGACCGGCCGTCGGGAGCGCCGGACGATCTGCACCGGACATGACTCGTTGCCTCCCAGGAGCTCGAACCCCTCGGGGAGGCGTGGAACGTGGAGCCCGTGCCACTCGAAGACGCGGATTGCCTGCGGCAGCCCGTCAAGCACCGGGTCGGCCGCATGCAGCGTCACGTCCACGAAGCCCCGCTCCGGGTTGATCAGCGGGACCACCTCCGCACCGAACGCCTTGCAGAGGATCTCCATGCCGCCGCAGATGGCGAAGATGGGCGTGGTCCCCCTCCGGAGGAGCTCGAAGAGCCCCTCCATCTCCCGCCAATCGAACCGCGAGAGCTCCTGATGGAACCCCGTGAGAACGACCGCGTGCGGGGAGAGGGCCTCGACGCCAGCCCGAGTCACCGTACGGAAGTTCGCGACGACCACCCGGACCCTCGCGTGCTCCTCGATGAAGCGCCCGAGGCTGCGCCAGAGCTGGGGAAAGGCGCCGTCGGGCGCCATGTCCACGACCAGCACCATGCGCCCGTTGCCAGCGCGAGCCTGGGGGCGCCAGGCGGCGGTCCGGAGCAGCGGGAGCGCGAGCGCCCACGCGGCCCGGATCGCCTCGGCCAGGGGCGCCAGGGCTCCCGCCAGGCGGGCCGCCATCTTCATTCCGCCGTACATGCAGACGCTCCCGCCGCCCTCTAGGCCTTCCGCGCGCGGGGCGTGATCCGATCGTTGAAGCGGGCCATGAGGTCGGGCGCGACGGTCGCGTAGTCCACGCGATCCTCGGCGAGCGCGGCGAGCGCCGCCTCCCGGGTCATCGCCCCCTCCCGCACCTTCACCGCCAGCTCGCCGGTGGCGATTGGGTACTGCTTGGCCTCGACGTGGAAGCGCTCGGCGACAGGGTGCGCCCAGCAGTCCGGGTGGCCGCCCACCTTCTTGGGCCGCTCCCACCCCGGGATGTTCTGCTCCAGGAACCGGATCACCGACTCCTCGGAGTATGGGTGGTACATGAAGTACGACGCGGTCCGGATCCTGACGTCGTCGAGGTAGTCGATGAGCTTCGCCTGCTCCATCTGGGCGAGGAGCTGCGGGTTCATCGTCTTCCGCATGAGGAATTCGAACTCGCGAAGGGACATCGGCTGCTCGAATGGCTCCAGCATCTCCCTGGAGTTGGCGATCTGCATCACCTGCCCGCGCGACCGGCCGTTCACCACCAACGGGATCCTCTTCTCGGCCGCGGTGAGGAAGCTGAAGTAGTGGACGTAGTGGAAGCAGACGACGCAGAAGTTCCGCATCATCTTCACCGTGAGCGCGTAGTTGTCCCGCAAGAACTCCGTCGACGGCGAGAGGACCACGTGCTCGACGTCCAGGCGGTCGAGCGCGATCGCGGTGTTCCGATCGCCGTAGTCGGTGAGGAACCCGTTGTCGAAGGTGAACGCGAGCACGCGCATCCCGTACTCGTGCTTCAGGCGGTGGATGACGTAGGTGCTGTCCTTGCCTCCGCTGAAGCCCACGAGGCAGTCCCACCGCGAGCCGTTCGTGCGAGCCGTCGCCTTGGCCTCCTCGACGATCCGCTGGAAGCGCTGCTCGAGCCTGGGGAAGTCGTTGAGCTCTTCGGCATGCTGCTCGTGGAACTTGCAGTAGCTGCACTTTCCGTCGGCGTCGAGCTGGACGCCGGGGAAGTTCTCCGGGAGAACGCACTTCACGCAGGTCTTCATCGTTCTTCTCCTCCTTCGGGTTGGGGCGGACGGCCGGCGGACGGGATCGGGCTCAGATCACGCCGTCGGCATGGATGTCGTTCCGCTCGATCACGAGGTTCGCAAGCCGCTCGGAGAGCGCGATCATGGCGTCGTAGCCGACCACCTCGGCGCGCTCTGCGCCGACCACGTCCGTCATCGGAAAACCGACTCGGACGAGGGGGACTCCCAGCCGGCGGGCGAGGTACTTGGCCTTCGTGCTGCCGAGCACGACGTCGACGCCCGGGGAGGCTCCCCCATGCGTCGCGAGCGCCTCCTCCAGGTCGAGGAGGTCGCCGCCGTTCACCACGCGCGGGCGCTCCTCCCGGCCGCTCGCCAACTCAGCGACGTCGACGTCGAATCCCTCCACCCGCCGCGGCGTTCCCACGACCACGGGGACCATCCCGAGCTCCAGGCAGGCCGAGGTGAGCCCGTAGGCGAGGTCTGCGGCCTCCATGATCGCCACGCGGGTTCCGTAGAGGTACTGCTTGCAGGTCTTGACGACGTCGACGAGCTCCTCGCGCCTCGCCGCCATCGCGGCGGGGACCCCCCGTCCGGTCACCTTGGCGAGCTCATGCACGAAGCGGTCGGTGAGCCTCACGCCGATGGGGAGCCGTTGGGGCCGGTAATCGGCCTTCAGGGTCTCGGCGTACAGCTTCGCGGTCTTCGGGCTCGCCCAGCGCTGTGCGCCGACGACGCACGCTGCGGAGAAGGAGGCGCGGATCTGATCCTCGGTGGCGCCGCTCTCGCGCACGTACGCGCTTCCCTCCGCCGCCCGGCTTCCCAAGGCGTCGGCGACGTCGCCGACGACCATCGAAGGGCCGAAGGGCGCGAGGAGGCGCTTCAGCGCCGCGACGTCCCCCGGGTTGAGGAAGCCTGGGACGAGCGCAATGGACTCCTCGCGCGAATCCCCAGCGCCGCTTTTCGTCTCGTGAAAGTAGCGCACGATCCCCTCGGTCGCGGCGTCGTGACCGGCGACGTGGTCTCCTGCGTAGCTCGGAGTGGGAATGGGGACGACGTGGATCCCCTTCACCTCCCGTCGGGCATCCTTCACGATCCCGCCGAGGTCGTCGCCGATGGTCTCGGCCATGCAGGTGCTGAACACCGCCATGAGGCGCGGCCGGTATAGGGCCCACGCGTTCCGGATGGCCTCGACGAGCACCTCGTGACCGCCGTAGACGGCGGCCTCTTCGCCAAGCGAAGACGTCGCCGCGAGGACCTCGCGCCGGAAGCCCCGGGTGAGCTGGGACCGGAGGTAGGCGACGCACCCCTGCGAGCCGTGCACCAGCGGGAGGCACCGCGCGAAGCCCATGGCGCCGTAGACCGCACCGAGCGGCTGGCAGGTGTGGCAGGGGTCGACGGTGAGGCTCTTCACGGGCTTGCTGGAGCTCATGCGTCCCCCTCTCCGGATGAAGCCCAGACCGGGACGTCGAGCTCGCCGCTCTCGATCTCCATGGCCTTCCGAATCTCCCGGGCCAGATTCACCAGCCCGCGGTGGCCGATGAAGGGTCCCGCCCCGCCGTAGGAGTGCAGGTTGAGGTATGGCACCTTGCGGCTTCGGATCGCGTGCATCTCCTTGATGCCGCTGCCGACGAGGTCCGGCCGGCGCTCCGTGAGGATCTCGCAGAGCTCGGCGTGGTTGAGGTCATCGACGAGGACCGTCCCTTCGTTCGCGCGGGCGAGCATCTTCTCGTAATCCACCTTGTGCCCGAACTCGGTCCCGGTGACGGCGACCTCCATGCCCAGGTCCTCGAACATGTGGATGAAGTGCCAGGCGCGCGAGCCGCCGACGTAGACGACGACCTTCTTGCCCTTCAGCCGCGCCCGGTGGCCGGCAAGCTCGTCCTCCGTCGCCACGCGGTCGGCTTCGAGCACCGCCGGGAGGTTCCCCTCCAGCCCGAAGTGGGCGGCGACCTGCGCCAGCGACGCTTCGACCTGCCGCGTGCCGTACATCGAGATGTCGAGGAAGGGGACTCCGAAGTTCTTCTTCATGTCCTCTGCGAGGGACGCGATCGAGCGCTGGCAGTGGACGAGGTTGAGCTTCACCCGATGGGCGCTGGCGAGCTGCCGGTACTGGGAGTCGCCGGTGAAGACGGCGTGCACACGGAGGCCGAGGGCCGTCAGGAGCCGCCGGATCTCCCAGGCCTCGCCGCCGATGTTGTACTCTCCGATCACGTTAACGTCGTAGTCGGTGCAGAGGTCCGGCTCCACGGTGCCGACCACGTGACGGGTGAGCGCGTCGCTGGCGATCTTGTGCCCCTTCGACTGGTTGACGCCGCGGAAGCCCTCCGCGTGGAGCGGGATCACGGGGACGTCGATCTCCTCCGCCGCGCGCTCACAGACGGCGTCGATGTCGTCGCCGATCAGCCCCACCGGACAGGTCGCGTAAACCGCGACCGCCGCCGGCCGGAACCGCGCGTGGACGTCCAGGATGGTCGACAGGAGCTTCTGCTCGCCGCCGAAGATGACGTCCTTCTCGCGCAGGTCCGTGGAGAAGCAGCGCTTCAGCAGCGAGACGTCGCGCGCGAGGTTCCGCCGCTGGTCCCACGTGTAGAACGCGCAGCCGATGGGGCCGTGCACCACGTTCGCGACGTCGGTGATGGGACCGAAGACCACGCCCCGCGCACCGGCGAAGGCGCACCCGCGCGAGGAGACGATCCCGGGGACCGTCTGGGAGCTCGAGCGGGGGACCAGCGCCTGCCCCTCCTGCTTGACGCTGAAGTGTGCCGCACGCTTGCGCCGGAGCGCGTCCTGGACGTCCTTTGGATCCATCTCGTGGTCTCTTGGCGGGTGGAGCGCGGCTCCGCGGGGCTACAGGACCTGAACGTCCTCGTAGTCCTCGAAGTCGTAGCTGACGGAGTTGAAGGAGGTTTCGCGGTCCACCCCGACCCACCTCACCATCATCGGGAGGGTGTAGGTGCCGTCGTGGGGCGTGCCGAGCCGAGGCTTCCAGGTGCGCCCCACCTCGACGATCCGGTCCACGCCGCGCAGGGTCAGCCGGTCCCGTATGATCGGATGGAGCGTGTACGGGTAGATGGCGACCGTCTGCACGTTCGGATCGATCGCGCCGAGGATCTCGTCGAAGTCGTCGAACGGCACGACGTAGACGGTCCGGTTGAGGGGATGGCTGGCCATCGACGCGTTCTTCGGGCAGGCGACGAGGGTCCAGTCCGTGTTCGGAGGGCACCTCACCGAGAGGCCGGCGAACCGTGCGCGTGCGCGCTCCAGTTGCACGGCCGACATCTGGTCGACGCTCGGAGCGCCCCGGGGGATGCGGCGGGAGAGCTTCTCCATGGACGCGGCGAGGATGTCCGCGTACTCCTCGGCGTCCCCCCGGACGAAGATGGTCTGCGTGGAGAAGCAGGCCTCCTGGTCGTACATGCAGACGTCCATCGCCGAGCGGTCGGCGATCGCGCGCTTCTCATCCACGCTGCACTCCCCGATCACCTGGTAGCTCCGCCTTGGCCCGTACTCGAGGAGCGGCACGCCCGGCGGGATCTTCTTCTTGATGTTGCGGACCGCCCCCTCGCCGCCCCAGACACACACCATGTCGGACAGGCCGATCATCTCGTCCTCGAGCGGATCGTTCCCCCCGTCCCAGACGACGACCGAGGTGGAGCGGGTGATGGGGTGGTTTGGGTCGACGTCCTGGAAGGAGAGGCAGAAGTAGAGGGCGGTCACCGGGTCGCGGCGGGCCAGCTTGAGCACGTTGACGTTCTTGGTGATCCCCGCGCGGACGATGGAGTAGAGCCCCGCGATGGGCACGTTCCCGACGAGCACATGGAGCAGGCGTCCGCGAGGCTCGGCGTGCACGAGGGTGCTCCGCTTGTGGCGCCACTCGTCCAGGAAGGCGCGATCCCCCATCTCGACGTCGATCAGCGCGCTCAGGTATGGGCGCCGCGCGAGGTGCGGGATGTTGTCGAGGTCGAACTCCACGACCTCCCGCGAGTAACCGGTCACCTGGGCGATGTGCTCGAGCGCACGCTTCCGGAGCGGGTAGTCCTTGTTCCGCCACAGGTCGCCGACCCGTCCGTAGAACTCGATGATGTCGTGCACCGTCAGGTCGTGAAGCGCGAACCTGTCCTGGCTCCCGATCTCGTCCACCATGGCCTTCGTCAGCCTCGGGATCGTGACCTTCGCTCCGCCCACGTACTCGAAGACGTGGCGCTCGCCGTCCTCGCGGGGCACTCCGTTGATGATCACCGGCAGGTTCAACTCGACCATGTGCTCTCCTTGCGTCGCGGGGGCCTTCAGGGTCCGGCTCACGGCGCGACCGCCCGTGCGCCCTCCGCCTCCAGCACGCCGAATTCCCAGATGAACGAGGCGTCCCGCTCCCGAAGACGCCCCTCCTGTTCGAGCATTTGCCGGAAGCCCA
>Ga0209464_10000294_pt1 | contig 16319 bp, 5 predicted proteins | sample DOMMetBare1Fresh_2_FD_187473 | JGI IMG/M metagenome (GOLD analysis project Ga0209464, IMG submission 187473) | Wetland sediment microbial communities from St. Louis River estuary, USA, under dissolved organic matter induced mercury methylation -... | ecosystem: Environmental > Aquatic >...
CGGAGTTAACCGCTAATCAGCACAGATTCAATACCGTTCCGGAGTCTTACTTTTTCACATAGACAGGGATCACACTGACATTCATTACAGAGATAATAATACAAACTACTTACCTGCAAATTCAATTTACCAAACTAACAAACTAAAAAACCATGAAGAAAAAGCTTCTACTTCTCCTGGTGTTCATCGCGACCATGGTAACGACGAATGCCCAGACTTTACAACGAAGTATGCTGGTTGACTTTGGCCCGACCGATTCCAACTCGGGCAAACTCACCATCAGTCCGGATGCCAGCGGAAACTACTGGACCAACTGTACGGGCAACACAGCCAACAGCGTAACTCCTCTGGTGGACAAGACCAACGCTTCCACCGGCATCTCAGTCAACATCCTCACCACCTTCACCACCAATCCGGGCGGGGCAGTGATGGGACTGACCAATCCTTCCACCTCTTTACTGGGAGATCTTGCAGTTAGCACTGCCACTCAGGACTTCTTCTTTGCAGAAGTACCCAACCCCACTCCCAGCCTGAAATTTACCGGTCTGAATAAAAGCAAAGGGTACAAGTTCTATGTCTATGGCTGCCGGGTAGCTACCGACACCCGCATCTCGCAATACACCTTTACCGGCGCTACCACCGCATCAGGCACAGTGCAAACTACCGGAACAAATGTAGGAGGAACTGGAGTAAACGGGAATAACAGCAACCTCTTTGTCACCCCCGTCATGCTCCCTGATGCCAACGGTGAAATCAAATTCACCCTTACTTATACAACTGGAAGCTTTGGGTATCTCAATGCCATGCGCATCGAGGAGTATTCGGGCATCACCAATGTAACCGGGATCACGGTTGCAGGAAACAGCATCACTACCGATGGTGGAACTACCCAGATGGCCGCAACGATTACACCGGCAAACGCCACTATACAGGATGTCACGTGGAGCGTAAGCGATCCCCGGATTGCCATTATCAGCCCCGGCGGTCTCCTGACTGCCAAAAGAAACGGAACAGTGACCGTCACCGCAACCTCCAATGAACCGAATTCTACCATAACAGGAAGTACCCAAGTCTCTATCAGCAATCAGGTGGTTCCACTCAAAGAGGTGTTTATCGACTTCGGCCCCAATGATGTCACCAACGGCAACATCACCACCAGCCCTGATACTTACGGAAACTACTGGAACAACCCGACCAACGTCGCCGTATCTACCTCGCCCCTCGCTTTGGTGGATAAGACAAATGCCGCTACGGGATTTAACCTGAATATCACCGCGGCATTCCAGAGTAACGGAATCCAGAACGGCGCATTACTTACGCCGGTAGCCTCTTATCTGGGTGAATTTGCGATACCTACCGCTACCCAGGACTACTTCTTCACGACGACCGCCAGCCAGCTTAAGTTCACCGGACTAAATACGGCAAAAGGCTACCGGTTCCGCATCTTCGGAAGTCGCGACAATACCGAAACCCGTATCTCTAAATATACTTTCACCGGTTCCAATGTGGTGAGCGGTACGCATCAGACCTCCGGCACCAACGTCGGAGGGACAGGCGTTAACCGCAATATCAGCAACATTTTCAGCTCTGACATGGTCTTTCCGAATACCAACGGGGAGATTGTACTCGACCTGACCATCCAGACGTCAGGGTATGCCTACATCAATGTGATGAAGATGGAAGAGTTTGAACGTCCTCTGGTGAATGTCTCCGGCATAGCGGTATCGGGAAATGATATCAGTGTAGCGGGAACTCCTGCTCAAATGACAGCCGCCGTTACACCTGCCGATGCAACCATCAAAGATGTTGCCTGGGCGGTAAGTGATACCTCTATCGCTAAGATTGAGGCTAACGGAAAACTTCACCCGCTTAAAAACGGCATCGTAACCGTTACGGCAACCACCAAACAGACCGGCCTCAACATCAGCGGCAGCAAGAATATTACCATCACCAACCAGGTTCCCGTGCTTTATCTGGCCGGATCAGCTACTGAAGCCGGTGAAGATATTGCCTCTTCCCTGCCACTGAAAGCCATCACGGATGCCAACGGATATCCGACCGGCTCATTTGAAGTCTATACCACACTGAAGACCGGAACGCTTAACTTTTACGATTCACAAAGCGCATCGACTAAAGTATTTGGTACAGGAAACGCTGCTGGAACTCTTGCTGAAGCAGGACCGGCCATCGATCCGGCCGTTGTCGGGGTAAATCTCATTACGGTAAATATGGCCAGCAAAACCTATTCCGTTCTGCCTGTAAGTGCAATGGGAATTACCGGTGCAGCGGGCGAGTCTGTTTTAGCGTACAAAGGCCAGGGAATCTGGTCGGGAGTAGTCAGCATGGCCAATATCGTAACGGATGCCAACCTGAAATTCTACTTCAGAATGAATGGAAACGATGCCTATGCCATCAAGCGCGTAACGGGTACGACAAGAAGCGTACGTACGGAAACGCAGGCCAATGCATTGTTTATTCCGGTAGAACAAATCACCACGGACAAAAACAGCTACATGGTTACTCTGGATATGAACCACAACAGCTACATGCTCTCCTGTCCGTCGCTCGATAATCTGAAGATTGCCTACATGGGTTCTTCGGTAGCTTACGGCACCGGAGCGACCAGCAACCAGGGGTACAATTATCTTTTCTCCCAGATTCTTTCGAAGCGTTACACCGACTCCAAAGGGTTAAACTGGTCCACGGTAAACATCTCCGTACCGGGAAATAATACCTTGAATCTGTTGGCAAGAATTGGCACCGATCTGTTCCCGTTGTGTGGCAAATATGTGATATTCGGGCTCTCCCTGGGCAATGAAGGCATTCACGGCAGCGCTGACCAGGAGGCAACCTTCAACCAGTTTAAGAATAACATGCTCACATTGATTGCCATGGCCCGTGCCAAAGGTATGGTTCCGGTAATGACCAACAATTACACCCGTAACGATTATACGCTGACCGACTACAGCTACATCCGGAGAATCAACATGCTGATTCATCAGTGGGACATTCCGAGCATCAACTTGTTGGGTGCCATTGATGATGGCGTAGGCCATTGGGCATCGGGGTACTGGTATGACGATCTGCACCCGAATGATGTAGGACACCGTGAGTTTTCACTATCCATGGTACCCTCTCTTTTTGACGCGCTTGATGCCGGTAAGCCTCTTCCCGTCAGAGCTACCGGTAACTTTATGGAGTTCGATAACAGAATATCCGCTGATCAACTCCTTTATGCACCGGATAATGCCGTACACTCGTTTACCGTCTCCTTTGACTTTAAGACGGCAACTTCAGGTGTGCTTTCCACGTTGAAACACCTGTCGATGAATGGCAGCCTGAAAATTGATGCATCGACCGGCGCTATGGTTTATAGCTCTCCGCTGAATGCCGCCAACCAGATCAGGGATACTAAAGCGGTGAATGATAACCAGTGGCATAAGGTAACCCTTACACATTTCTTTGCCCGCGGTGAAACGGACCTTTACATTGACAGCACGTATGTAGGAAAACTAAGCGAAAGGCTGGTTCCCACTCTCTTCCGCCTCAACGATCCTCAGAGTCCGGCTGCAATCAGTTACCGGGACTGGTTCTTCTATCGTGCCGGGATGAATGCCGATGAGATTACCGCTCTCTGTGCCGGTAAGATGCTGAAATCCGGTCTCGAACTCTACGCGCCGCTGAATGGACAGGCAACCCCCGACAGCCAGTTGGCCAATATAGCACAAAGTACCACCACAGTATCAAGAGTTCAGTTGTCAACAGGTGTTCGTTCGGCACTTGCGTCTAAAGTAAAGCTTTATCCCAATCCCGTTCGCCGTGTACTCAATATCGACGGACTCAACCGCGATAAGGATTACACCTATTCGGTGATAAACCTCGAAGGACAGGTTGTTTTATCGGGAGCTTTAAAGGCACAAACCGGACTGGATGTTTCAAAACTGGCGGCTTCAAAGTACATCCTGGTGCTGAAAGACACCCAAACTTCCGAGCAGGATTCACTCAGCTTTACCAAGCAGTAAGAAGCGTTATGTACCAATACGACAAAGCCCCGGGAGATTGCTTCCGGGGCTTTGTTTATTTAGTGAAATGTGACGAAGGTAGATTACAGTCCCGATTGCCATCGGGATCTATCTGTCCTTTTCTATACTGATAATTGGTGCAGACCACCATAATATTTGCATAACCAAGCAGCTTAACTAAATATTCTATTCTCCGATCATCCTGGCAAACAATTCGGAAGAACAAGAAGAACGTTGAAGGGTCAAACCTAACAGGTTTTGAAAACCTGTTAGGTTTATTCAACATCTAACATTCGAAGAAAACGGAAATACAGACTGTTGTTAAACCTTCAGCTGAAACAAAAAAGCCCCGGCCTTCCCGTGATGGAAAAACCGAAGCTTCTTAAATGAATATCTCCAAAACTATTCCTTGATAAACCGTGATTGATAGGATTCGTTAGCCGAGGATATATTGACCAGATAAGTTCCTGACACAAAGCGCTGGGTATCGAAACGGACCGTGGCAGTCTCCTTGCTGCGCTCTTTACTGCTTACCAAAGAACCATTCGCATTGAATATGTTGATGCGGTAATCCTTCGTCAGATTTTCATTAAAAGAGATGTCCAGATAGTTGTGTGCCGGATTGGGGAAAAGCCGGATAAGCTGCGACATCTTCGTCTCCGTCACTCCACTGGTCAGCCCTCTGGAGACCGAGAGGTTGTCCCAACGGGTAATGGCATTGTAGCAACGGACACCCACTGCTCCACCGGAGAATGAAGCATCTACAAAGGTAATCTTCGGCGTGGTCATATCATCGACATAGACTTTGATCGTGGTGCCTTTCGCCACTACCCGAAGCTGATACCAGGTATTGGGATTGATCGAAGCAGAAGCACTGGTGAGCTGACTCCAGCTTCCGTTTGCCTTACCAAGTATAACACTCTTGTTGGCTGCACTGATGCCCACATAGTAGCCGTTGTATTCATCGGCACCCAAAGACAAACGACTTGCACGGAAGAGCAACCCACCGTCACCGGTAGCGCCTACCATTACTCTGGCATCGTAAGTCAGGTCAGTGAAAGAGGTGGAGGATTGAATAGACTTCGAGCCCAGATAACCTTCGGTGTTGGTCGCCAGGTATTCGCCGTTATCCACCATAAAGCTACCGTTGTAATTGACCCAACCTTTCTGGTTACCATCATTAAAGTCGTCCTGAAAAGCAGCCGTATTCATATTGGAGGTTCCAATGACAGGCAGGCAGGTGACACGCAGGTTTTCCGCACCGAAAGGAACAAGAGTCACCTGCTCGGTATTCATCGCCGACTCCACCGGACTGTAAGGAGGATCGCAGGCAAACATATTATTAAGAGCATATCCCCAGGTCGGGATCTTCTTTGCATTTACCGTCAGTGTAACCGGTGTGGTGGATTGCACGAAAGGATTCTCCGGAATGGATGATTTATTTACTGTTACAGCGGCTTCCGGTTGGTTGCGGTCAATGACCAGCCCGTAATTCCAGCTCGACAACGGCAACACCTCATACTCTTTGAATCCGTTACCGTAATCGGTACGGGAATTCCATTGTTCGCTAATCTTCAGAGAATAGACCAGCGGCCCGCGCTGTACACTGACCGAGTTATTCACCTCATCATTCAGCTTAACCGTCATCGGCACCCGTAAAACGATGGAATCGTTATTGCTCCAGGTCCGGTTGACCGTATAAAACTCCCCGGCCACTACCCCACTCTGCGCTTCGCCATTTACCTCAAGCACCGGTGCGGCACACCAACCCGGTATGCGGAACTTCAGCGGAAATGCCGACTGCTGAGTCAGGTTCAGTTTAAAGCTCATTTGCTCATCAAAAGGATAATGGGTCGTTTCGGTAATGGTTACCTCCGCTCCGTCGGCCACTTTTGCGGTGACGTGATTCGGTCCGTAAGCCATGGCCGCCAGTCCGTTATCCGGGGTTGCCGCCCACATCGTTTTCACGTAATAGGGCCACCCCATGTGCAGGTTAAAACGACAACATCCATATCCCGAAAAAGGGCCGGGCAACAATCCGTTATCATACTCCTGTCCGAAATTGTTATTGCCGAATTTGCTCTTCACCTGATTGGCCTGGGTGTAATATTGCAGTCCCTTCAGGTCTTTGGACATACTGCCCGGTAAGGCATTGAAGGTTACCTTCTCGAGTTCATCGCCAATAGAGGCGTCACCCAGAATCATTTGCACCGTCTCGGCACTCTGCATCTGTTCCACGATGGAGCATAGCTCCAATCCGGTCATCGCCGAGCGTCCGTTGATCATCTCATTGCCCGACTCCATACCTTCCGGTTGCCCGTGGTCGCACATCAGGTGCGCTCGTCCGGCTTTATAAGCATCGCGGTCAGCTGCGAGTTGCGATTTCTGGAAATATATCGCCGGCATCTTAATTGCCTGCGGCACATTCACGTTGTGCTTCGGCTGGAAATCGCCCTGAAAAGCCATAAACCGGTTATTGGTAAAGATATCGGTCCAGTCGTAAGCCTGCTTCTTCAGTTTATCGGCCAACGTCAGCAGGAAGCTATCCCCTGTGCGGTTATAGAGCCAGAAGACGAGCTCGATGTTATCGCCCGCCCGCGATTGTCCCCAACTGCTGAGGGGCTGGCTATCAATGGTGTTATTCTGGTATTGGAAGTATTTGGTAAAAAAGGGAATGACACGGACATCCCCGGTAGCTTCGTAATAGTCACGAATGGCATAGAGCATCGGCATGCGCGCCCACCAGTCGTTGTTCTTTGCCGGGCCGAAGTATCCGTTGGCTTGCTGGTTACCGATGGTCCAGTTGATCCATTTGGCCACTTTATTTTTTAAGGTCGCATCATCCAGCGTGTAGGCCAGCGCAACAAGGCCTTTGGTGTAATAGGGAGCACGTTCCCAACTATCACCGGTACCGCCGAGCCAGTCGCTGGATGCACCCAGGTCTCCGGCTCCGTTGTAGAGAGTCTCTGCGTATCCGGTCAGACCGTCCCGTTGCAACTGAAGCTGTTTTAACAGCCAGCCGTCAGCTTTCACCGATCCGATGGGAAGAGGCGTAAAGGGGGTCCCGGTCAGGGGAGCGCGATTGTTGATGTAGTTGGTGTTTCCGGCTCTTACCAGTGCCGGGAGAGAGAGGCAGACAGCCGAAAGAGAAACGACCAGGGCTTTGCCGAATCTCTGATGAATGTTGTTTTTGTGTGTCATGGCAGGGAATATTATGGAAGGTAATGAGGAAAAATAGCGTGCAAATATCCTCCGCTATGGCTTCGGGGATATCTGCACGCTAATAAGGATAAGACGTGAGAAGTGATATATAAAACTTAGTTCTTCACAAACTTAACGGTCTCGATTTGCTGATTGGTTTTAGTCTTCATAAAATAGACACCGGATTGCAGGCTGGAGATATCCACCTGGCTGGCCGTTTTATTCAGCTTCATCAGTTCGCCGCCTACCACATTGTAGATGCCGACCAGTTCTGTCTCCGGACTATTTCGTACAACAGATAAGGTATTGTGGGCCGGATTCGGATAAATCTTCAGACCCGGATTTACTTTCGTAGTGCTTACTCCTGAAATCACCTGCTGCTTCTCGTAGCTTAGCAAAGCGATACCGGCATCGATATACTGCCCACCGGCTGTTTGCTTACAGTGGATGGCAATGGTGTTGGTTCCGTTGATATTAAGGGCATTGCGGGCCAGGTCATTTATCGGATAAGCCATATAGGCAGAAGTATAACCTGTCTGGCTGGTTGCCAATATGCCATTGATATAAACTTCGCAATCTTCATCGTGGTGCAAACGCAACACCAGGCTATCCAGCATATTGTTGGTTAAACTCCCCAGAGTAAATGTTTGACGCATCCAGATATCCGAAGTATTCCAGTTGGTACGAATCGTGCCTCCGGGTGTACCCGATGTTCCGAAACCGCCCGTACCTGACTTCCATCCGCTATCGCTGAATGTTGTAGAGTACCACGTAACATCCGGCTGGGTAGTGGTGTATTTCCAGGTGCGGCCAGTGTTGAGTGATGTAGGAAGTATGTCTGTCAGATACAGATTCTTCTTGATCACCCTTTGATTGGTACTGAAATATTTCGAGTAACTGCCTTTTAGCAGAGCGCGGTCATAAGTCAGAAGACCGTTCAACTCAGTTTCCACATCGGTAATTTCAGTGTACACGGCGGCGCTCAGTCCTCCATTAGTTTTAAATTGCACCAGCATATCGGCGAATGAACTATACATATTAAAGAGATCGGTGGTATTGTTGACCATGACATACGTAGAACCCGGATTCCAGATATGGTCGGAAACGGTATAGCCGATTCCGCCAAACTCACCACACACTTCAATCTGCGTGCTGCTTGACGGACAAGCGGGAGGCGGATAAGCGTGCCAGTCAAGTATATCTCCCACATTGTGGTGCTCTCCACCACTGCCCTGGTTTACCAGTCGGTAAGGGTCCATGGACTTAACATCAGCCACCAACGATTCGGTATTATGCTGTCCCTGCGCTTCGTTAAAGACTACCCATGAAATGATACACGGACAGTTCCAGTGGGTTTTCACCATCGTTTCCAGCTCGCTTTTGTAAGCAACCGTATCAATGGCCGGGTGTACCGAACAGTATGAGTTAGGCGAAGGCATGTCCTGCCATACCAGGATACCCAGTTTATCTGCCCAATAGTACCAGCGATAGGGTTCCACCTTGATATGCTTGCGAATCATATTAAAACCAAGCTGTTTGGTCTTAATCAGGTCATTTTTCATGGCAAGTTCAGTAGGAGCTGTGTAAAGTCCGTCCGGCCAAAAACCCTGGTCAAGCGGTCCGAACTGGAACAGGAACTCATTATTGAGCATCATCTTCTTGTAATTGCCCACTTGTCCTATCGATATCTTACGCATACCGAAATAACTGCTCAGGGAGTCAACTACAGTAGTACCGTTGTTCAGTTTTATTTTCAGATCATAGAGAAAAGGAGAATCCGGTGTCCAGAGCTTCGCACCCGGCACTGAGATCGTCAGATCTGTGTTGACATTTCCGGTGTAGGAGGTTACTTTGCTTGCACCGTCCATCACATCCACAGTAACGGAAAGGTTGGTAGCCGATCCGGTTGTGGTCGCTTTAAACTTCAGTGTCGAATTATCGACATTAGGAATCAGGCGGATATCCGAGATATAACTCTGAGGAACAGCTTCGAGCCAAACCGGCTGCCAGATACCGGACGATGGCGTGTACATGATACCGCCCGGATATAGCGTCTGTTTTCCGCGCGGCTGGCCACCGTTGTCAGTAGGGTCAAAGACACGTACTGTTACTTCCTGCGGCTGTCCGGCTTTAAGGTATGACGTAATATCGTAAGTAAACGGATCATATCCCCCTTTGTGAATGCCCAGACTTACATTATTAAGAAAGACTTCCGTCTGGTAATCCACTGCATCGAAATGAAGAAGTACACGTTCCCCGGCCCAGGTATCAGGGACATTAAAGGTACGGCGGTACCACATTTTATCGTAATGGGTCATCACCCCTGAAATAGCCGATTCCACAGGAAACGGCACAAGAATCTTGCTGGAAAGCTTTCCGGAAGGCAGGGTTTCGGTCAGGCTGTTAGCCGGTTGGAACTGCCAGATACCGTTCAGATTGAGCCATTGATTTCGTGCCATCTGCGGGCGGGGATGTTCTCCCAATACATTCGCAGTATCGATGGTTGAGGAAAACGAGGTCATTAGTTTTGCCTTCTTCATGCTCCAGGTCTGCCCATACGATGCGGTAGTGGCAGAGAGGCATAAGCCAACGGCAAAAAGAGTTGTCTTGACGAGATTTTTCATAGTTAGTATTTGTGATTTATAAAATGAGCTTACCGAATATGCTTTTTCAAAACGGGCTGTTCTGAGACAAAGCCTGATAGTGAATTGTTTTTCCATGGATTATCATCAGAGCATTTCTCTCCTGACAAAAGTACTTTCAGTTGGATTTCGGTAAGGATAATTACAGATCATAAAAGAACAGTATTGTCGCAAGTTGCTCAAAGCGAATCCCAATGTCTAATTTACAGACCAATTAAAAGGAACTGCAACGAGACTCCAACCAGCGGCCTGACTAAAAGCGCTATATTGTTCGTGTGTTGGATGTAAGTCAATCGCATTATTATTGGGGCCTTATCAGGGATAAATCCCTATACCTATCGGGACGCTGCCCCCTCGTAAAATCCTGCCTGGATGAGAATTATCCGGCTAAAGGATGCAACCTCTATAAAACAGGGATATCCCTCTTGTATTGGATTATCATTTTGTCAATCAATCTGGTTGAATTATTCAAAAGTGCAATCAATTCACCCCGATTATCAATTTTACCATTTTCTTAGACCATCCCTGGAGGATCTCTAGAGCATCCCTAGAGTGTCCCTAGAGGATCAGTTCGTGAAGAACTACCCTTTTCCATAATTCCCTAATAGCAAAATGTCAAAAAAACATATTGACAGCTAAAATGGGATTTTCCGGAAGTTTTATCAATGTCTAATTTCCCGGATTCAACTGCGGACAACTGTGGAGCATATGTGGAGTTGCTGTAGAGTTGCTGTAGAGGAAGAGCGTAGGTAAAATGGATTTGGATAAGTACGGAAAAGGACAAGATTTGTGACAAAAAGATAATTTCTCTGGATAGTTCAAGTTTTGCAAAGCGCAACTTGGACTGAAAACTTATTCAGTTTGTAACTACCTATAAAACGCAGTTACAAACTGCTCCCATTACCAGCACAAGTTACGGCAAAGCCTAAACTTGCGCTATGCACTGACTGCAGAGTTACAGAACGAAGAGGGGATTTGGATTTCCAGCAATAGATACGCTTCGCTAATCTTGTGCTAGTGAATGAAGGTTTTTCTATTCTGATAATCCCGGATACGTGTTCACTGTTTCAGTTATCCATCAAGCGTCCCGATAGCTATCTCGGGATGAAGCCGCAGGACGGTGTGCGACAAGCGTCCCGCGGCTCTAAGCCGCTTGACGCATTGGAAGAAAACGGAATATCGTCAATGCTGGCTTGCTTTTCAAATTAGCACAGGCACAGACTGCATGTCTATATGCTTGCGCAAAAGAGGGGAATATCATAAAGCGGCTCCAGCCCAATGCTGAAACCGCTATCTAACTCATAAAACAACTTTCTGAATCAATGACTTCGAACCATCAGAAGCCCTGATGATATAAACACCGGGCGGCAATGGCAGCGTTTGGCTTCCATTGACACTCATTTGCCGCACCAGCGTACCCGCGATGCCGTACACCGAGACGGTTGCGGTACTGCTGTTTTTATTTTCAATCCTCAACACTCCATTTGCCGCTTCTATCTTTATGCCTGACAATACCTCTTTTACCGCCATCGGCATCACCGTAAACGACTTAGCCGTTACAAACATTCCTCCGGTAAAGTTGGCATCAATAGCCTGCACGGTCCATTCATACGTTCCTTCCGGCAAATTCGTGAGCACCCACTTGCGGTTGGTGAAGACATTTCCCGGAGCTGTGATACGCCTCCAGCCATTGGTCGTGCCCACCATCACCGCCAAGGGGTTGTAAAGCCATTTACCGGTAGTCTTATTCTTCAACGAAAGGTTATAAGTCAATGCTGCCTGAGGCGTTTTATCGTCGGTCGCCGCATTCCAGCTCAACGTAACCGTCGTCTTGCCGCCATCAGTGGCTACAGCCTGAGTCAGTCCGCTGCATGCTCCCGGTTTGGTATTGAAGGTGGAAGACTGGTTAAGGTAGTAGCCGAAGATATTGCGGTTGTATTTCCCCACCTGTGTCGTCTGGTTGCCGTTAAATCCGCTAATCAGCAGGTCAATGCGCCCGTCGTTATTGAGATCAGAGGTTTCGATACTACTTTCTGATACTCCGGGAAAGTCGGTATTGCCCAATGTGCTTTCGGAAAAAGTAAAATTGGCCTTATCGGTACAGGTAAAGAGTACCGTGGCCTGGCGGTTTTTGGTATTGCTCCATCCGGTCAGGATAATATCGAGTTTGCCGTCATTATCCCAATCCACCATGCGGGCGCCGTCGCCTACGCTGATCTGGCGGTAATCATTGAAGGTGGCTTTGGGCTCCAGCACCCCTTTGTTGTTCCGATAGAGCCGGTAGATGTCATTGCTCGTTTCACCATTGGCCCCGCCATCGCCGTTAAGCAAAAGATCGAGCCAGCCATCGCCATCCACATCGCCCCACAACGAGGAGCCGTAGCCCTTGGCAATCAGATTGGGCTGACTGGAAATGGTGAACTTTCCGGCACCATTATTCAGGTAAATGGCAGAAAAGCGTTGCCGGGTATTATTGTCCCAACCGCTGATAAAAAGATCGATATAGCCATCGTTGTTGAAGTCCACGATCGTCACATCCGGGTCAAGCATATTCATCCCACTGAATGAGGATTGGTCCTTCGTAAAAGATCCATCCGCATTTTGAAAGAAGATCGCCCCGGCATTGTCAGCACCCTCCCCGAAGACGTAATAGTCCTGCAATCCATTGTTGTCAAAATCGGCAAATCCACACGCATTCGTCGCGTTCATCACATCGAGGGATGAGCGGGTAAAGAGCCCGGTGCCATCATTGAGCGCAATGCCCCTGCCCAGCTCTGCGTTACTCTTTCCGGTGAATATCACATCCGGATTCCCATCCCCATCCAGGTCGGAAAACTTTATATCAGCCGACTGCCCCGGAATAATCACATTTTGGGCATAAGCCAGCGTACTGCAAAGGCAGGCTGCAACCAATATCCTGAGAGATTTCATTGTTTTTCGGTTTTGTTTTTTCATTAGATTCAAATTCTTCTTTTCCCCTCACCCATCCTTAGGCCTAACGACTCCTCTCCTTTTTCTTCAACCCGTCAAGCGGCATTAAGCCGCTGCCCGGTGAGAGGCGCCAGCGATCAGCGGCATAATGCCGCTTGACGCGTAATGAATTGCTAAAGATTTTTATCGACAGCCTCTCTATGAGCGAGACTGTCGAGAGCGCATCCGTCCCTTTCACTCATAGAGAAAGGGATGGTAACTGTATTGGCAGGTCTTATTTAATCACCGGCGCCACACGCAATCCCTTACTCGGTAGACCTCCGGTAATCTCGGGCCAGCCATTAATCCAGGTGATTTTATCCATCATGATGGGACGACGCGTTGCACCGCCGGGCAGAGTCGGTTTATTGATATCAATGGCATGATAAATAAAATAGTCATTCCCGTTATCATCCGTGACGATCTTCGAATTGTGTCCCGGCCCCACCCAGCCCAGACTCTGGCTTCCGCTCAGAAAAGGAGAACCCACCTGGCCATCATTGATAATCGTATTACCGTTTTTGTCAAGATAAGGACCTTTCAGGCTGTTCGCGACCGCCACATTTACATGATACTGGCTGTTAACGCCATCACAGCAACTGCCGACCGAACCGAAGAAGTAGAATTTATTGTTGCGCTCCACAATGTAGGAGGCTTCGAACGCGTTTCCGGCAATCTTAAACTTTTGGCCTACCGTTGTTCTATAGTTTGACGATAATTCAATGCCATAAATACCGCTGAAACTCCCCCAGAAGAGATATGATTTGGTCGTATCGCCTACCTGCGTCTGGAAGAAGAAGGGGTCAATGCTGTTATTCACTCCGATGGTGGATGAATCGAATACTTTACCCTGATCGGTAAAAGGGCCTGCGGGAGTATTGGAAATTGCCATTCCGATACAGGGATTACTATCACCCCACGTGGAGATACTATAAAACATGTAATAGCGCCCGTTGATGTAAGTAACATCCGGCGCCCATATACCACCACCGGTGGTTTTCCAGGTGGGACGCGAAGCAAAGGCATCCCGCACATACTGCCACTGGATAAGGTTCTTTGAACGGATCACCGGTACCAGATGCGAGACACCATCAGTCCAGGTGTTTTCTGTTCCGTAGGCATAGAACCAACCGTCACCGCCCCGAATCACCGTCGGGTCAGCCAGATCCGGTTCGAAGACCGGATTCTGATAATAGGTCGCCCCGCTGGTCGTCCCCTGAAGCTGGTAGGCTCCGTTATTATTTATCCAGATATAACTTTTGGGCACCTGGACACCTCCCTCAGAGGTCACTCCACTGGCGACAATATCCAGATCACCATCGTTATCAATATCTACCGTTGTAATATCTGCATGCTGCAATCCCTGTGCGGCATCAAAATGGCTGTATTGCGCCTTTACTATCCCCAGGCTCAACAGCCCCAACAACCATACTGTTGCTTTGATTCTCTTCATTTGCTCTTCTTTTTTCAGTATTTGATTTCAGATTAATATATTGCTATAAGTCTATTCTACAGGGGTTTCTCCTTCAAAGTTATGCAAAAAACAAACGCCTGTTTTCCGATGAGCGAAATGGTCTATATTTTGGTCAGTTTGTTACAATTCAGGGGTAGAAATATTGAATCTGCAATAATAGTTTATCGGAGAAGTACCTTTTTGAATCCGCCCCTTCAGGGGATTTAGGGGCAGTGACCATGAGCCGAACAAACATTCTTTAAGTAGTAAAGACATGAAACTGTGAGTTTATCTAAACCGAAAAGGCCCTATCCACCATCCTTAGAGGAGGCAATAGGGCCGGATCGAAACACTAAGTTGGCTTATATGAAATGAGTGTGTGTGATTACTTTTTGATATACCAGTTGTCCCGGTTCATCAGTTTTGCACGGATCGCCGACTCGTTTCCGACATGTTTTGCGGCAATCGGAGTCGCGAGGTATGATTCATCCCCCTCGCCGTTTTTGATACGGCGCAATGCAATACGCATCAAATCCTGGAAGCGGTTTCCTTCGAATGCAGTCTCCAGCGCCAGCTCTTTCTGGATCAGGTTTTCCACAAACAATACCGAATCTTTCATCGAAGGCTGTTTCTTCAGGGAGTAGAATGTGGTATCCTTATCGGCATTGCCCAGGCCGCGCATACGGATTCCCACATTGTTGACAAAGCGGGAGTCGGAGAAGGTCATAAAGGCTGCAGATACCGAATCCTTTTCACTTGCCGGAATCACTTTCGTATTGTAAGCGGTCGTTCCGTTCAATCCATATTTCAGGATGGCAAATGCCGTATTGGGCTTATTCAGACGGTTAATCGCTTCCGCATAACGCAGGTAGAGCAGTGCGGTGCGATAGATGACAACGTTCTGACTATACATCATATACTTGAAAATATAGTACGGATTAGCCACATCATCCGCCGCAGTAAAGGTGGTGGTATTTGTCGTATTAGATGAAACTGTTTTCTTCCACCATACCGAACCGTATTTGCGCAAATCGCCCTGACTGTTGGAAGCGTCATTGAGGAAGTAGGTCTGGTCAGCCCAGTTCTTCAACGCAACGGTTGAAGGCACAATCTTATGCTGCATATTGAGACTGTCCAGTGTAAAGGTCTGGCCATACTCTGTCGGACAGGCAATGGTTGAAATCACCTCACCGGAACCGGTTCTGAAAAGCGATGGCCATAACAATGTAGCGTTACTGCCAATCGTATTGTTTACCGACTCCCAACCGGAGGTAAAGCCTTTGCTTACCACATATCTGTTTTTATAGATCAGGTTGTAATACTCCCTGGCGGCATTGGTATAATCCCCCTTCCACAAATACAAATCACCCAACAGGAAGCGAATCGGGAAATAGGAATAGGCCGTATTATAAGAGCCAATATATCCGATGCCCGGGAATGAGACATCTTTAAGCGGAGTCAGGTCGGCAATGAGCATATCGGCCAGCTCTTCAATACCATACTCGGGATAACTCTTTTTAGAATCGGCCACTGTGAGGATTGGGTTATCGTAATATTTTGCCGTCTTGAAGTTCAGCGCAATCTGCATATAAGTCCAGGCGCGAATCGACTTCATTGCCGCATATTCCTTCATTTGAAGTTTCTGGGCTTTATACACCGCAGACGAATCCAGATTCCGGATGATGTAGTTGCAATTGTTGATCACCGCGTAGTAATCGCTGATGTTCGCATAAGGATTATTTGCACTGACGCTGAAATTGGTGATCTCTTTCAGGTTCAAATCCGATTTATCCGTCACATCGAGCAGATCCCCACGCAGCTCGCCGAGCAATACATAGCTGTCTGCCAGCTTCTGCAATTGCGACAATACGCCAAAGGTGGAATATAATGAATCAAGCGACGACTTTCCGTACTGATCCTGTGTCGTCATCCGGACGGAGTCAACATCCAGGATGTCGTTACAGCCTACCAGTAGAACCGATGGAAGCAGCAGGCTGATGAGTATATGAAATAGATTCTTCATATTGTTTT
>Ga0209464_10000295_pt1 | contig 16298 bp, 20 predicted proteins | sample DOMMetBare1Fresh_2_FD_187473 | JGI IMG/M metagenome (GOLD analysis project Ga0209464, IMG submission 187473) | Wetland sediment microbial communities from St. Louis River estuary, USA, under dissolved organic matter induced mercury methylation -... | ecosystem: Environmental > Aquatic >...
CGAGAGGTGGGGGCCGAAGGCGCCCTCGCCGCCGAGCCGCTCCACCGCCAGGCCGGCCGCCTCGAGCTCCGGCGCCACCAGCCCGGCCACCCGCGCCACGCCGGCCGGATCGGCGGTGTGCGAGGAGGCCTCCACCAGCCGCCGCAGCAGCGCCTCGGCGGCCGGGCGCTGGGCGGAGAGCCAGGCCAGGGCGGCGGGGAGCGTGTCCGGGGAGGGGCTCATGAGTTCGCGCGGTCCAGGTCGGCCCGGTATATGGTCGGCGCATGGCCCCAGGCAAGCGCTTCCGCGCCGCGGTCATCGGCGGCTCGGGCTACGGCGGCGCCGAGCTGACGCGGCGCCTCCTCGTCCACCCCGACGTCGAGCTCCTCCGCGTCGCCTCCATCGACCTGGTCGGCCAGCCGCTCTCGGCGGCCGACCCGGCCCTGGAGCAGCTCACCGACCTCGTCTTCGAGGGGATCCCGCCGGCCGAGGCGGCCCGCGGCGCCGACGTGGTGCTGCTCGGCCTGCCCCACACCGTGGCGTCGAAGCACGTGCCGGCGCTGGCGGCCGTGGCCGGCCTCAAGGTCGTCGACATGAGCGGCGACTTCCGGCTGAAGGACGCCGCCGCGTACCAGGCCCACTACGGCCACGTCCACCCCTGCCCTGCGCTGCTGGCCGACTTCGTCTATGGCCTGCCCGAGCTCAACCGGGCGCGGATCCGCGGCGCGCGCCTGGTCGCCTCGCCCGGCTGCTTCGCCACCTCCATCGAGCTCATGCTCCTGCCGCTGGCCCGGGCCGGGCTGCTCGAGGGGCTGGTCCACGTCCAGGGGATCACCGGCTCCTCCGGCTCCGGGGTGGCCCCCTCGGCCGGCACCCACCACCCGGTCCGGGCCGGCAACCTGAAGGCCTACAAGCCGCTCCAGCACCAGCACGTGCCGGAGATCGAGGCCACGCTGGCCCAGGCCGGGGCGCTGGACCTCCAGCTCCGCTTCGTGCCGGTCTCGGCGCCGCTCGGCCGCGGCATCCTCTCCACCGGCTTCCTGGAGCTGCCGGAGGCCTGGACCCAGGCGCGGCTCGACGCCCTCTACCGCGAGACCTTCGCCGGCGAGCCGTTCGTGCGGGTGCCGCGCGCCCGGCTGCCCGAGGTGGCGGCCGTCTCCGGCTCCAACTACGCCGAGGTCGGGTTGGTGGCCGGCGGGGCGTCGGGCGGCCGGCGCACCGTGACCGTCTTCGCAGCGCTCGACAACCTGGTGAAGGGCGGCGCCGGCCAGGCCATCGAGAACATGAACCTCATGCTGGGGCTCGACGAGCGGGCGTCGCTCGCCGACCCGGGACCGTGGCCACCGTGACCGACCTCCTCCCGAAGAGCGGGCTCCCCAAGAGCGGTCTCCCGAAGAACATCGTCATCAAGCTGGGCGGGGAGATCGCGCAGTCGCCCGAGCTCGACCTCATCGCCGAGGACCTGCGGGCGCTGCTGGACGGCTGGAACCGCGTCACCATCGTCCACGGCGGCGGGCCGCAGGCCACCGCGCTCCAGAAGACGCTCGGGCTCGAGCCGCGCATGATCGCCGGCCGGCGCTACACCGACCCGGCCACCCTCGACGTCATGAAGTACGTGCTGGCCGGCCAGATCAACGTGGATCTCTGCGCCCGGCTCCTCAAGCACGGCGTCATGCCGGTGGGGCTCCACGGCGCCTCGGGCCACGTGATCCAGGCGGTGCGGCGGCCGCCCAAGGTCATGCAGGGGGCGGGCCCCGACCCGGTCGACCTCGGCCTGGTGGGCGACGTGACCGGCTTCAACCTGCCGCTCCTCGGCGACCTCCACGAGCGGCGCTACGTGCCGGTCATCGCCTGCCTCGGCTGCGACCGCGACGGGCAGCCGCTCAACATCAACGGCGACACGGTGGCGAGCCAGCTCGCCGGGGCCATGAAGGCCGACGCGCTGGTGCTGGTCACCTCCACGCCGGGCGTGCTCCGCGACGTGAAGGACCCGTCGAGCCGGCTGCCTCGCATCAGCCGGGCCGAGTTCCAGCGGCTGGTGGCCGACGGGACCATCTCCGGCGGCATGATCCCGAAGCTGGAGGAGTCCTTCGAGATCCTGAAGGGCGGGGCCCGCAGCATCGTCATCATCGGCAAGCTCGGGCCGGGGGACCTGCTCCGGGCCATCGAGTCGCCCGGGAGCGCCGGGACCGTGCTGGAGCCATGAGATCCAGGGGCGTGAGCGGGCCGGTTTGACCCGGACGGCCTACCGCGCGACGCGTGGACGCCGGCACCCGGATCGGTCGCCCTGCCGGGGGAGCCCCCAAGGGACCCCGTCACGAAACACCGTGGCGGCTGTCATCCTGTGTCCATGGCGACGACCCGTCTCTCCATCCGCCACCGGAAGCGGTTCCGCGTCACCATCGGCGCGACGCCGCTCTTCACCACCGACATCGGTGCGGGCGGGTTCGGTGCCGAGGCGATGCGGGTGCAGGACCCGGGCACGCCGGTGCGCGGCACCATCCGCATCAACGGCGGCGAGGTGCCCTACGTCGGCGAGATCGCCTGGGCCAAGGCGGGCGTGCCCCACATCGCCCTGCGCGGCCGAATGGGCGTGCGCTTCACCAGCCTGCCGACCGACGTGCTCATGATGCTCTCGTCGCCAGTGCTGAACGCCTCGGCCTGATCCCCGCCAGCCACGGGTCGAGCCGGCCAGGGCGCCCCGGGGTCAGCGCGCCATCGGCGGCTGGTTGCGCATGTGCAGGAGCGGCCGGCCGCACTCCGGGCAGGCGGCCCCGCCGGCGTCGTCGCTCCAGATCTCGCAGGCCGGGCAGAGGAAGCGGATCGGCACGCCCGGCGCGCCGGGGGCGTCGGAGGGCGGGAAGAGGGCCGCGAAGCCCCGCTGCATCGCCGAGAAGTACTGGTAGCGGGCCTCGGCGGTCAGGTCGTCGGGGAGCGGGGCGCGCCGGAAGGTGCGCCCGCCGTGGGCCACCGTCTCGCCCGGCCGGAGGGCCTGGATCGCCTCCGGGGTGCGGCGCGGCCAGGGCTGGTCCTTGAACCAGGCCGCCTTGAAGGCCATCCAGCCGGCGGTGTCCTTGACCGTCTCCAGCGCGGCGCGGAACTCCGGGAGCTGCTCCATGAACGCGGGCTCGTAGGGCACGGCGGCGGATCTTGCGCCCGGGCGCCCGGCGCGGCAAGTAGGGAGGATGAGCGTCCAGACGCCGCAGGAGTTCGAGGCCGCCTACCTGGGCGGCACGCCGCCCTGGGACATCGGCCGGCCCCAGGGCGCGCTGGTGGCGCTGGCCGAGGCCGGCCGCTTCGTCGGCTCGGTGCTCGACGTCGGCTGCGGCACCGGCGAGAACGCCCTCTACCTGGCGGGGCGCGGCCACCCGGTCATGGGGGTGGACGCCTCGCCGACCGCGGTGGCGGCGGCGCGCCAGAAGGCGGTCGTCCGCGGCCTCCCCGGCGCCCAGTTCCACGTCTGGGACGCGCTCGAGCTGGCGCGGCTGCGCAAGGCCTTCGACGTGCTCATCGACTGCGGCCTCTTCCACACCCTCCCGGACGACCAGCGGCGGCTCTACGCCCACTCGCTCGCCGAGGTGGCCCCCTCCGGCTCCGAGCTCTTCCTGCTCTGCTTCTCCGACGCCGAGCCGCCCGGCCCGGGTCCCCGCCGCGTCCAGGAGCACGAGCTCCGCGACGCCTTCCGCTCCATCTTCGCGGTCATGGACGTGGAGCCGGCGCTCTTCGAGCGGAACGGCGCCGAGCCGGCCAGGGCCTGGTTGGCCCGGATGACCAAGATCTAGGGCGGGGAGGGCGCCCGGTGCACGACGACCTCCGCCGCGGCTACGACGCCGTCGCCGCCGAGTACGCCCGGCGCATCGCCGGAGAGCTGGCCGGTAAGCCGCTCGACCGCGCCCTGCTCGATGCCTTCGCCGAGCGGGTCGGGCCGCCCGGGCCGGTGGCCGACCTCGGCTGCGGGCCAGGCCACGTCGGCGCCTACCTGGCCTCGCGCGGGCTCACCGTGACCGGCGTGGACCTCTCCCCGGCGCTCCTCGCCGAGGGGCGCCGGCTCTTCCCGGCCCTCCGCCTCGCCGAGGGCGACCTCCTGGCGCTCCCGCTCCCCGACGAGTCGCTGGGCGGCGCGGTGGCCTTCTACTCGCTCATCCACCTCGAGCCCGAAGAGTGGCCGCGGGCCCTCGCCGAGGCGCGGCGGGTGCTCCGGCCGGGCGGCTCGCTGCTCGTCGCCTTCCACGCCGGCGCCGAGGTCCTCCACCTCGACGAGTGGTGGGGGACGCCGGTCTCGATCGACTTCCGCTTCCTCGATCCCGCCTGGGTCCGCGGGCGGCTCGAGGCGGCCGGCTTCGCGGTGGAGGCGACGCTGCTGCGGGCGCCCGATCCGGCGGTGGAGCACCCGAGCGAGCGGGCCTACCTCCTGGCGCGGCGGGCCTGATCGCTGGCGGGATGCGCCGGTCGCCTTCGATCAGCGCCGGGCCGCCGCCTGCACCGCGCAGCGCACGCCCCGGACCACCTCGGCCATCCTCGGGTAGTCGAGCGTGTCCGGCAGATCCTCGGCGGTGTGGTAGCGCCGGTTCCGCATGAAGGCGGTGTCGGTCACCATGACGGCCGGCATGCCGTGGGCCCAGTAGTTGAGGTGGTCGGAGAAGTCGATCCCCTTCACCCAGCCCGGCGCCGAGACCCGCTCGACCGGGACCGCGCCGCCGGCCCGGAGCCCGGCCGCCACCTCCGCGGCCGCGTCGCCCTGGCCCCAGCGGGTCACCACCGCGATGAAGTTCCCGCGGGACGGGTAGAAGAGGCCGAGCAGCGGCGGGTAGCGCTGGCTGCCGGGGAGGTCGGAGAAGGCGCCGATCATCTCCAGCGAGATCATGAGCCGGACCGGGACGCCCCGGGCGGCGAGGTCCGAGGCGTGGACGGCGCTCCCCATCTGCGCGGTCCGGAAGCTGGGCGGCTCCTCCAGCGTGTAGGCCACCAGCTCGACGGTGAGCGGGGGCGGATCGCGGGCCAGCAGGCGGGCGAGCTCGACGAGGCCGGCCACGCCGCTGGCGTTGTCGTCGGCGCCGGGCGTGTCGCCGGCGCTGTCGTAGTGGGCCCCCACCACGATCCGCTCGGCCGTCTCCGGGCCGACCTCGGCGATCACGTTCCGGAACTCGCGGCCGCCGACCTGGAACGGCTGCTCGCGGACCCGGGCCCCGGCGGCGCGCAGCTCGGCCGCCAGCCAGGCCGCGGCGGCGTCGGGAGAGTGCGCCGCTCGGCCTCTCAACGAGGCGAAGGCTGGTACCGGCCGCCCTCGGCGATCACCGCGCGCCGGCCGCCCTCGGCCCGCCAGAGCGAGAGGTACTGGCCGACCTTCCGATCCCCGTCGAGGAGGAGCCCCGCCTCGGCGCCCAGGCTCCCGTCGGCGGACGCCACCCTCGCCACGATGCGGCGCGACACGGTGGCGGGGAGCCGGGGCAGGGGAGCGGCGTCGCCGTCGAGCGTCACCCGCCAGGCGCCGTCCGCGCCGCGTCGCCAGGCGGTGAGGTAGCGGCCGTGCTCGGCCGGCTTGCCTTCGGCCTCGAAGGTCCACGGCCCGGAGGTGAAGGCCATGTCGCCGCTGCCGGCGCCGAGGGCCCGGTCCGGCTCCCAGCGGAGGCGGGGCCCGTCGGCCGCGAAGAAGCTCGCCCACGCGTCGAGGACCGCGGCCGGCCCTTGCGCCGGGCCGCGCCCGGTCATGAAGACCACCTCCTCGCCGAGCAGGGCCGCGAAGGCCGCCCGGTCCAGGGAGGCCACCGCGGCGTCGAGCGCCAGGTCGGCCTCGGCCGCGGCGCGCGCGGCGACCTCGGCCGGCGCGGTGGCGTGGCGTGGCGGTACCGGTGGGAAGGCGGCGCGCCCGGTGGCGCACCCGGTGAGCGCGCCGAGCGAGGTGGCGGCGAGGAGCGCGGCGAGCGCGCGGGGGAGGGCGGGGAGCGCGGGCAGCGTGGCGCGGGGGGCGGGGCGGCTCATGGCCACATGAGGCCATGCCGCGGGCGCCGCGGTCGAGCCCGGTCCCCAACCGGCACCTCTGGCGAGGCGCGGGCCGGCCTGGGCGCGGTCGCGGTAGAAGAGGAGGATGGCCCCCACCTCCGAGCGGCTCCCAGTCCCCGTGGCGCTCGCCGGCCGCCTGGTCCGGCTGGTACCGCTCGCGCCCTCGCACCTCGGGCCGCTCCTCGAGGCGGCCAACGAGGATCCGGGGGAGGCCTTCCCCTTCACGCCGGTGCCCCGGGACCGGGCCGCCATGCAGGCGTACCTCGAGGAGACGCTCGCCGGCGCCGCCGAGGGGCGCTACGTCCCCTTCGCCACCTGCGCGGCGGCCGGCGGCGCGGTGCTCGGCTGCACCCGCTTCTGCAACCTGGAGCGCTGGGCCTGGCCGGACCCGGCGGAGCGCCGCCCCTCCGGCCTCGACGCCGTGGAGATCGGCTGGACCTGGCTCCGCCGCTCGGCGCAGCGCTCCGGCGCCAACACCGAGGCCAAGCGGCTCATGCTGGGCCTCGCCTTCGAGACGTGGAGGGTGCGGCGCGTCACGCTCAAGACCGACGAGCGGAACGCCCGCTCACGCGCCGCCATCGCCCGGCTCGGCGCCTCGCTCGACGGCCTGCTGCGAGCCCACCTCCCGGCGTCCGACGGAGGGCCGAGGACCAGCGCCGTCTTCTCCATCCTCGAGTCGGAGTGGCCGGCGGTGCGGGCGCGGCTGGACGGGTACCTGGCGCGCTGAGGCGGGCCGGCGCGGCGGCGCAGCCGCTCAGCCGAAGGGCGCCAGGTGGAGCGGCTCCCCCGGCGCGGCCCCGAGCAGCCGGCGGGCCTCGGCCGGCAGCATGAGCCCCTCCGGCGCGATGCGCCCCTCGGTCCGGACGGCCCGGAAGCGATCCCGCCCGGCGGCCGGGAAGCGGGCCACCAGGTACTCTCGCGAGCCGCCCGCCAGCGGTCGCGGCGCCAGCGCCACCACCCGGTGGGCCTTCGCCACCGAGAGGTCGGCGAGGCGCGCCTCGAAGTGCGGCCCGCCGTCGAAGGGGTCGATGCGGTCCACGAAGCGGAAGCCGAGCCGCTTCAGCAGCCGCTCGGCCGGCCGCGCCGGCGCCCCCACCGCGCCGAGCTGCTGCTGCACGGTGCGGGGCAGGAGCGTGGTGTAGACGTCGAAGGGCGGGAAGAGCTGCTGGATGAACTCCTTGTTCTCCCGGCTCTTCTTGTCGGCGGTCGGGTAGTCGAGCCCGGTGAAGCGCCGGCCGAACGCCTCCCAGAAGGCGCTCCGCCCGTCCTTCCCGAGCGGCGGCATGAGCTCGGCCAGCACCGTCTCGCGGAACCGCTCCGGGTGGGCCGCCATGAAGAGGAAGCGGACCAGCGAGAGCTGCCGCCCCGGCTGCTCCGGCCCGCCGCGCCGCCGCGGGTCGACCACCAGGCCGCCCACCTCGGTCGGGCCGTCGAAGTGGTACCCGATGGAGAGGACCCGGTGGCGGAAGTGGCGATCGAGCGTGGAGGAGTAGTGCTCGCGCTCCGAGAGGTCGAAGAAGGTGCAGGGCGACTCGCGGGTGCCATGCTGCGCGATGACCATCGAGGTGCCGACCAGCCGCCGCCGCGCCGGGTCCTCGGCCACGAAGAGGTACTGGCGCTTCAGGGGATCGCGGATGCGACCGGCGAAGCTCGCCTGGGAGCGGCGCAGCATCTGGCCGAGGGCCCGCCGGTCGTCGGGCAGGTTGACGGTGTCGAGCAGCCGGGCCAGGACCCGCAGGGCGTCGAGGTCGCCCGGGTGGGCGTCGCGCAGGCGCAGCATGGCGAAATGAGTATCATGCCCGGACCATGCGCGCCGTCGTCCAGCGGGTGAGCCGGGCCGAGGTCAGGGTGGATGGCATCGTGGTCGGTGCGGTCGACCGCGGCTTCCTGGTGCTGCTCGGCGTGGCCAAGGCCGACGTCGAGGCCGACGCCGCGGCGCTGGCCGACAAGGTGGCCGCCTTGCGCGTCTTCGAGGACCCGGCCGGCAAGATGAACCTGGCGCTGGCCGAGGTGGGGGGCGGCCTGCTGGTGGTGTCCCAGTTCACGCTGCTGGGGGATGCCCGCAAGGGGAACCGGCCGAGCTTCGTGGAGGCGGCGCCGCCCGAGGAGGGCCAGGCGCTCTACCTGCGGTTCTGCGAGCACCTGCGCCGGAAGGGGCTGCCGGTGGCCACCGGCACCTTCCGCGCCAGCATGGAGGTCGAGCTCGTCAACGACGGGCCGGTCACCATCCTGCTCGACTCGCGCAAGGCGTTCTGATCGCCGCGGCCGCGCGCTAGGATGCGGCCGCCATGAACGACTGCCTCTTCTGCAAGATCGCCGACGGGCGCATCCCGGCCAAGAAGGTCCACGAGGACCCCGACACGGTGGCCTTCGAGGACCTGAACCCGCAGGCGCCGGTCCACCTGCTGGTCATCCCGCGGGCCCACGTGGGACGCACCACCGAGCTCAGGCCCGAGCACGACGCCGTCATGGGGAAGCTCTTCCGCGTGGCCGCCTCGCTGGCCGCCGCGCGCGGCGTCGCCGAGGGCGGCTTCCGGCTGGTCATGAACACCAACGCCGACGCCGGGCAGACGGTCTTCCACGTCCACCTCCACCTGCTGGGCGGGCGGAAGATGGGGTGGCCGCCGGGCTGAGCGGGCCGACGAGGGCCCGGCGAGGGGCCGGGCCCCGGTCGCATGGGGCCGCTCCTTCGGGCCGCGGCCGCGCCTGGGGGGGTCGCCCTATCATCCGGGCGAACGGAGCCGCCCCTGATGAAGGCACCCAAGCCTGGCATGGACTTCCCCGTAGTCTGTGTCGGCGGCTCGGCCGGCGGCCTCGACGCCTACGTCCGCCTCCTCGATCACCTGCCGGCCGACATGGGCGCGGCGGTCGTGATCGTCAACCACCTGCGGACCGTGGCCACCCTCCTCCACGAGCTCCTGCCGAGCCACACCGGCATGCCGGTCGAGCTGATCACGGAGCGGCTCCAGCTCGAGCCCGACCACGTCTACATCATCCCGGAGCAGCGCGACCTGCACGTCCTCGAGGGCGAGTTCCGGCTCAAGCCGATCTCCAAGCCGCGGGGCTGGCCCGACGTCATCACCGTGTTCCTGCGCTCCATGACGGAGCACTGGGACGGGAAGGTCATCGCGGTCATCGTCTCGGGCCTCGACGGCGACGGGGCCGAGGCGCTGGCGGGCGTCAAGGCGGTGGGCGGGATCACCATCGCCCAGCGGCCCGAGACGGCCCGCCAGCCGGACATGCCCGAGAGCGCCATCGCCAGCGGCAACGTGGATCTCGTCCTCTCGCCGGAGGAGATCGCCCGGGCCATCGTGAGGATCACCAAGGGGCTCGCGCCGGCCTGAGGAAGGACCCCGCCCCCGGCCCTCACCAGTGGTCCCACCTCCCCGCACACCGTCGCCACCGTACCTCGTTGACGCTCGGTGACCGGACCCATACGGTGGGTGGTGCAGCGCGTCGCGTCGCGGCCGCTGGCCAACCAGCCCGAGGGGAGCACCAGCATGTCCGCCATCCGCCGTCTCGCCGCCGCCCTGTGCCTCTCCGCCGCCGTCGCCGCGCCGGCCGCCGCCGCCGAGCTCTCCTGGTCCGCCATGACCGGCTACCAGGACGGCTGGGCCTTCCGGGGCACCGGCACGGTGAGCCGCATCGTCCCGGGCACCCCGCTCGGCCTCTCCTTCGGAGGTGGCCTCACCTTCATGGACCCGGGCAACGCCGACGCGGCGCGCCGTGTCTTCATCAACGACGCCACCAACGGCACGCCGGAGAAGAACGGGTACATGTGGGACCTCCGGCTGGACGGGATCTGGTACTTCGCGGTCTCCCACCTGGTGGACAGCGGGGCCTTCCTGGGGCTGCGCTACAACTCCTTCGCCGGCCGCTTCAAGTACGTGGGCGGCAACGAGGACTTCACCATCGAGTCCAAGGAGTGGGGCGTGGGGGGCGGCTTCCGAGGCGCCATCCCGCTCTCGGCGCGCTGGAACCTCTGCTTCGCGCTGGGCCTGGACTGGTTCCCCTCCGTCACCCTCTACGGCCACGACACGAGCTACAGCTCGGGCGGCGAGGTGGTGAACGGGATCGACAACTACGGCTGGTCCGACGCCAGCGCCGCCGTCAACCGCTGGCGCCTGCTGCCGAGCCTGATGATCGGCGCGAGCTGGAGGTAGCCGCGGCGGCGCCCGTCGCTTCAGCCCTGGCGGGCCGCCCAGCGGGTGCGCACCCGCGCCAGCGCCTTGCCGTCGGCCTCGCGCGCCACCTCGTGGAGGCGGGCGCCGTCCGGCTGGACGGCCGAGCGGGCGCGCACGTAGGCGTCGCGGCCGCACTCGGCCAGGAACTGCACGTCGAAGGCCGAGACCCGCCGCCGGCGCCAGGTCGGCTCGTCGATGGCCTCGAGCGCCCAGGCGACGTAGCTGGAGTTGGTCACGTGGGCGTTCACGTCGATGTCGGAGAAGCGGACCTGGAAGCGGCGCTCCACCTCGGCCGCCTCGAGCGGCGGCAGCGGCGGCTCGGCCAGCGGCAGCACGTGGGGCGGCTGGGCGTGCAGCGCCTCGGGCAGGAGCTCGGCCGGGCGGAGCGGCTTGCGGGTGGCGAGGTCGATGGCGAACCAGGTGGTGAGGGCCCGCCCGACCTCCACGCCGTCGCGCCAGAGCCGGAAGTCGCGCAGCGCCGCCAGCCGATCCAGCCCGGACGGCCAGGTCTCCACCTCCAGCACCTCGCCCATGCGGACCGGCTGGTCGAGCTCGACCCGCTCGCGGGCCAGCACCCAGGTGGCGCCGCGGCGGACCAGCTCGGCCAGGCCGAAGCCGAGCCCGTCGGCGGAGCGGCCGGCCGCCTCCTGGAGGTAGCCGGCCAGCGCCGCGGGCGCCAGGTGACCGAAGGCGTCGGCGTCGAACGAGTGGATGGTGAAGGCCACCCGGGTGATGCGCCGCTCGGTCTCCATGCGCCCGCGGCCGCGCGCTAGCCCTTCTTGGCGAAGTCGGCCATGAAGCCGGCCAGCTCGTCGATCCAGGCCGGCTCGACCGCGTTGTAGGTCGAGGCGCGGATGCCGCCGACCGAGCGGTGGCCCTTCAGGCCGACCATCCCCTTGGCCTTGGCCTCCTTCACGAACCGCTCCTCGTCCGCCTCGGTGGGCAGGCGGAAGACGATGTTCATGACCGAGCGGCTCTGCTTCTCCACCGGGCAGCGGAAGTAGCCCGGGTTGCCGTCGATGGCGCCGTAGAGCACCGCCGCCTTCTTGCGGTTGCGCGCCTCCATGGCCGGCAGGCCGCCCAGGCCCTTGAGCCAGGCCAGCACGTTCCGGATCATGTAGATGCCGAAGGTGGGCGGCGTGTTGTAGAGCGACTTGTTCTCGGCCGGGGTGCGGAACTGGAAGATCTTGGGGATGTCCTTGCGCCCCTGCTCGACCAGCGTCTTCGAGATCACCATGACCACCACGCCGGAGGGGCCGATGTTCTTCTGGGCGCCGGCGTAGATGAGGCCGAACCTCGAGACGTCGGTCGGCTTCCAGAGGAAGTCGGAGGACATGTCGGCGATGAGCGGCACGCCGCCGGTGGCCGGGTAGGGCCGGGCCGCGTCCACGTCGATCTGCACGCCGTGGATGGTCTCGTTGGAGGTCACGTGGAGGTAGGCGGCGTCGGGCGAGGCCTTGCACTCGCCGGCGGCCGGGGCCCGCACGTAGCTCTTCTCCTTGCCGTCGCCGGTGCCGGTGCTGAAGGCCACCTTGGCCGATGCGCCCAGCATGGCGGTGGCGGCCTTGGCCTCGGAGAAGGCCTTCTCGCCCCAGGCGCCGGTGACCAGGTACTCGGCCGTCTTGCCGGCCGGCACCAGGTTCATGGGGATCTGGGCGAAGAGCTGCGAGGCGCCGCCCTGCACGAAGAGCACCTCGTGGGTGTCGGGCACCGCCAGCAGCTCCTTCATGAGCGCGATGGCCTCGTCGTGGCAGGCCTCGTACTCCTTGCCGCGGTGGCTGTGCTCCATGACGGACATGCCGCTCTTGGCGAAGTCCAGGAACTCGTCGCGGGCGCGCTCCAGCGCGGGGAGGGGCAGAGCGGCCGGGCCGGCGTTGAAGTTCTTGATTCGGGTCATGGTGGGCCTCTGGGAGGGTCTGTGAAGCGCGCGCATTCTCGCAGAACGGCCCAGACCGCTCTAGAGTAAACGGTGGGGGGTGGACCCGGTCCGGGAGCCCGAAATGTCGCAGCAGATCGCCAGCGGGCCGGTGCGCCCGCGGCGCAGCGCACTCTACGTTCCGGCCGACAACGCGCGCGCCCTCGAGAAGGCGCGCACCGTCGACGTCGACGTCCTCATCTTCGACCTGGAGGACGCGGTGGCGCCCGCCGCCAAGGTGGCGGCGCGCGACCAGCTCGCCGAGGCGCTCGGCCGCGGGACCTTCGGGCGCCGCGAGAAGGTGGTGCGCATCAACGGCGGGGCCGGCCCCTGGGAGGCCGAGGACCTCCGCATGGTCTCGGCCTGCGGCGCCGACGCGGTGCTCCTGCCCAAGGTGGAGGGGGCGGCGACGGTGCGGGTCATCGAGGCGGCGCTGGCGGCCAACCGCGCCCCGCAGCATCTCGCCATCTGGGCCATGGTCGAGACCCCGCTCGGCGTGCTCCGGGCCGAGGCCATCGCCCAGGCCAGCCCGCGCCTGGCCTGCCTGGTGGCCGGCACCAGCGATCTGGTGAAGGACCTGAACGCCCGCCACACCCCCGGCCGCGTCGAGGTGCTGACCGCGCTCTCCATGATCGTGCTCGCCTCCCGCGCCCACGGCCTGGCCTGCCTCGACGGCGTCCAGCTCGACCTGGCCGACGAGGCCGGGTTCGAGGCGGCCTGCGCCCAGGGGCGCGACCTCGGCTTCGAAGGCAAGACCCTCATCCACCCCAAGACCGCCCCTGCCGCCAACCGGATCTTCGGCCCGAGCGAGGCCGAGGTCGCCGCGGCGCTGAAGGTGGTGGCGGCGCACCAGGAGGCCGAGCGGGCCGGCCGGGGCGTGGTGGTGGTGGACGGAAGGCTGGTGGAGGCGCTCCACGTGGCCGCCGCGCGGCGGCTGCTGGCGCTGGCCGAGGCGATCGGCAACTGAACCTTTACTGCGCCTCCCTGGGCGCCACGGACCCGGCGCCACTGCCAACCGCGCCGGGCCCGTGGCATCCTCGGCGGCGCGTGGATACCCCATCGCAGCCTGGCCGGCGGGACCGGCCGTGAACGTCGCCGCCGCACTCTCCATCGCCACCGCCGGGCTCGGGCTGGGCGCCGCCGCCGCGGCCTGGCTGGTCGGGCGGGCCCAGGGCTGGCGCGAGCTCCGCTGGTTCTCGCTGCTGGCGCTCTGCGCCGCCGTCTACTCGGCCGGCAACGTGGCCACCCTGCTGGGCCTGCCGGACGACGTGGTGCTGGTCTGCGTCCGCCTCCAGCTCGCGGCCGCGCTGCTCGAGGCCTGGGTCGTGCTCCACGTGGCCGACGCCATGGCCGGCGGCTCGCCCGGTCCGGCGGAGCGGCTGCTGCGCTGGTCGCTCCCGCTCGGCGCCGCCCTGGCCCAGCTCCCCGGCCTGGCCTACCAGGCGCCGGTCACGCTCCACGGCTTCCCGCCCTGGGGGGCCGTCTACAGCGATCCCTCACCCACCGCGCTGGCCTCGGCCCTCATGGTGGCGACCGGGGCCGCGGCGCTCCTGGCCGTCTGGCGCCTCTGGCGCGCCCACCGGCGGGGCGTCCGGCACGCCGGCGCCTACGGCTTCTCCGTCCTGGTGCTCACCTCGCTGGGGGTGAACGACGCGCTCGCCATGAGCCGCCTCATCGAGGCGCCCTACCTCATGGACGTCGGCGGGCTCCTGCCGGTGGGGGTGCTGGGCTGGAGCTACATCGCCCGCTTCCTGGAGGATGCGGCCACCCTGGCCGGGCTGCGCGGTCGCCTGGAGGCCCAGGTGGAGCAGCGGACCCGCGCCCTGTCGCAGTCCCAGGCCGCGCTGGTCGGCACGGAGAAGCTGGCCGCCTTCGGCCGCTTCGCCAGCGGGCTGGCCCACCAGGTCAACAACCCGGCGGCCGTGGTCCAGTCGGGCCTCGGCTACCTGCGCTCGGAGCTGGCCGAGGGGCGGGTGCCGCCCGACGCGGCGCAGGTGCTCCGGGAGGCAGACGAGTCGATGCAGCGCATCACCGCGCTGGTGCGCCGCCTGGTCGACGCGGGCCGGGTGGCCGATCGCCCGGCGCAGGCGGTGGCCCGGGTCGGCCCGCTGGTGGCCGCGGCGGTGGCCGAGGCGCAGGCCGCACACCCGGCGCTCCGCATCTCCGCCGAGGTGGCGCCGGGGCTGGTGGCGGCCATGGTGGAGACCGACCTCGGGGCGGTGCTGGAGGCGCTCCTCTCCAACGCCGGCGCCGCCTTCCAGCCCGGCGCGCCCGGCCGCGTCGCGGTGACGGCCGCGGGCCGTGGCGGCCAGGTGGTGGTCGAGGTGGTGGACGACGGCGCCGGCATGAGCCCGGAGGTGCTGGGGCGGGCCTTCGACCCGTTCTTCAGCACCCGGGGCACCGTCGCCGGCGCCGCCGGCCTGGGGCTGCCGGTGGCCCGGTCGCTGGTGGAGGCGGCCCGGGGTCGGCTCGCCCTGGAGAGCCGGGAGGGGCGGGGCACCCGGGCCACCGTGGAGGTGCCGGAGGGGATTCCGCCCGAGGACACCACCAGCCGGATCCTCGCACGTTCCGGCGACCGGTCCTGACCGATGGCCCGCGTCCGGGTGGGCCCGGCTGGGCTCGCCGGCTGCCTGGCCGGGCATGCAGACGGTCCGCTAAGCTTGGCCCGCCGCGCACCACCGGGGCGTGGCCGGGACGGCGCCCGCACCCGCCGCCGGGGAGGACGCCATGAGACGCGAGCTTCTCGCCGCCGCCGCGCTGGTGCTGGGCCTCGCCTCCGCCTGCGGAGGCGGAGGGGCCGACTGCACCGACTCCTTCAACGCCGCCAACCAGTGCCTCTCCGGCAGCGCCACGCTCACGCCGGCCTACTGCGATCTCGGCAAGAAGGCCTGCTACGACTGCGTGCTCGCCGCGGCGACGCCGACCTGCCGCAACTCGGCGATCCAGGCCTGCTTCTCGGCCGGCCAACCGTGCGGCCAGTAGCGCCGCGGGGCCGCCCGGCCACCGGGCGCGCTGGGAGCACCGGAGGCGCCGGCGCCGCTCGCCGCCAATGGACACCGCCCCCGCTGTTCCCTAGACTGACCAGTCCAATGCGAGGCATCCGAGGGGCCACCCAGGTGGCCGCCAACACCCGCGAGGCGATCGAGGAGGCGGTGGTCGAGCTCTGCCAGGAGCTCACCCGCCGCAACAAGCTCACGCCCGAGGAGATCACCTGGGCCATCTTCACGGTGACCCACGACCTGGACGCCGACTTCCCGGCCCGCGGCGCCCGCGTGCAGGGCTGGCACGGCGTCCCCATGATCTGCTCCCAGGAGATCCCGGTCCCGGGCTCGATGCCGCGGGTCATCCGCGTCCTCCTGCACGCCGCCTCGCGCGGCGCCCCGCACCACGTCTACCTCCGCGGGGCCCAGGGGCTGCGGCCGGACCTCCACCACGGCGTGCCGTTCGCGCAGCCGGGCGAGGCGCGGCCAGCCACGAAGGCGCGCCGGCCGGCCAGGAAGGCCGCCGGCAAGAAGACCGCGGCCAGCACGCAGCCCCGCCGTCCGCGCCCGGTCGGGCGCCGCACCGCCCGCGGACCCCGGCGGTGAGCAGCCCGCCCGGACAGCCCGGCCCGCCGCACCAGCCCGGCCCGCCGCAGCAGCTCGGCCTGGTCGGGATGGGGCTCATGGGCGGGAGCCTGGCGCGGGCCGTGCGCGCCGCCTGGCCCGGCGTGCGCATCACGGCCGTCGAGCCGCGCGACGAGGTGCGGGCCCAGGCGCTGGCCGACGGCGTGGTGGACGTGGCCCGGCCCACGGCAGAGGAGTCCCTGGCCGGCTGCGACCTCGCCGTCCTCTGCATGCCGGTGGCGGCCATCGAGGCGCAGCTCGGCCCGGTGTCGCGCCTCCTGCCGGACGGCGCGCTCCTCACCGACGTGGGCGGTGCCAAGGAGGCCCTGGTGCGCCGGGCCGCGGCCGACGTCCGGCCGGGCGTCCACTTCGTGGGGGCCCACCCGATGTTCGGCGGCCACGGCGGCTACGCCGGCGCGGCGGCCGCGGCGGCCCGCTGGAAGGGCGGCCGGGTGGCGGTCTGCACCGACGGCGACGCCGGGGCGGTGGAGCGGGTGGCCGGCTTCTTCGCGGGGCTGGGCGCCCAGCCGATCCGCTGCACCGCCGCCGAGCACGACGCGGCGGTGGCCATGGTCTCGCACCTGCCCTACCTGGTGGCGAGCGCCCTGGCCGCGG
>Ga0209464_10000296_pt1 | contig 16295 bp, 14 predicted proteins | sample DOMMetBare1Fresh_2_FD_187473 | JGI IMG/M metagenome (GOLD analysis project Ga0209464, IMG submission 187473) | Wetland sediment microbial communities from St. Louis River estuary, USA, under dissolved organic matter induced mercury methylation -... | ecosystem: Environmental > Aquatic >...
TCCTGCCGGCCCGAGCGCGCCCATCTTTCGCAATGCATGCAAGAGATTGGGTGGCGAGAACGATAGCGACGATGCCCAGTGCAATACCCAGCACGACCGTACCGCTCAGCACTATAGAAAGGATGCCGCAGACAAGCGCTCCTATTATTTTTCCATCCACGGCGCCTTGTTGCCCATTATTTACAGTGTTTTTATCCATCGTTCCCTGTTCCTCCGATCAAACCAGCCACTATCGAGTCGACATCATTGCCTGATCCTGAAGTCGGATAATCAGCCATCGGAACATTCCGAACGACGATTCGCCTTGGTAGGACGGAAACTGCACGATGGCGCACAAGACCGCACGCCTGCCGCCTGTCGAGCCAACGAGTGATTCCGATGAGAACCTGGGTCTACCCGATGCAAGCGAAGCGACAGCATATAGCACGCCGAAGACGCATCGGGAGTACGGATGCAATGCAAAGCCCGCAGACAAAAATGTATTGAACGCATGGTATCACATTCGATACGTTCCTACACGATCTTGGACTAGACCGCAGGCAAGTAGACGGGCTTGGCACCAAAACCAAGCCCGAGCCTTCCGCACGCACGGCGCACTTCATCGGCTGTGTTTTTCGAGCCCTGCCCGATGCTGCTGGTTCTCTGCCGCTTTTTTATCTTTCATTCGAACGCGGCGGGCGACGATAACGCCGGCTAGGGCAAGCACACATAAAGCCACCAAGGATATCACGATGACACGGCTGTCTCCCGTATTGGAGGTGAAGCCCATATGCGTCTGGGAATACGAGGACGACCCCGCGCCAGATGCATCCTCCGGCAACGGCAATGTCACTTCAACAGACCCGCCCATCAACGTACCCCCCACCGCATGAGAACGCACCGTATAGGAATTACCGGGGTTCAGCCCATCAAAAAAGCCTGTGGTACTCCAACTCTGGCCATCCAACGAGTATTCCACCCCGTCTTCGACTTTAACCTGTATCCACGTAGGACCAAGTGAATCGATGCGAGGATCCCCCGGCACGGGCACCGTAGAGACCGAAACAGGTACGGCAACCGTTCCTGCAGCCCCTGCGCGTTTGACGTAGAACGTATACGACGTGTCAGGCTGCAACCCCGTGAACATTCCGGATGAAGCCCATGGGCCCGTCGGCGAAGAGGCATAGACAACCTGCGGCCCCCCATCATCCACAGTAGCTTCCACCGATACCCATGTGTCCGATTTTTCAACTGCACCGAGAGAAGGCAGTTCCAATGTAGTGCCCGTTGCCGTTGAAGCCGCTTCGGTATGGGTGACAGCCGAACGCGCCTTCAACGTATACTGCGTACCAGGCTGCAAACCGGTGATCATGCCAGACGATTGCCACGTGTCGAACGATTGCACCGTCACAGTCTCAGAGGTGGCAGGATACAATCCGACGATTCTCCCTGAACCATCGCCCGTCCCGGAAAGAGCAGCTGACAAGGTATGGGAAGAAGGAATTGCCGCGCAGAACTCGACGCCGGTGACTTCCTGCACCTGTATCCACGTATCACCGCATCCTGTCACCACGGGAGGGTCGATCGGCCGTGGATCATAGCCCATTACAGTGACAGCGGTAGTCGATTGCTGCTCTTGCTCATCCATGTATTTCGCCGAAGCAGAAGGAGGAGCCACCAAGCATATCCACGCAAGCACCGCGACAAGTATGCCGAGCGCCGGAATCCGCCAAAAAGCATGCGGCATATTATGTACAGATCTATGGATATACGTAGCCATTCTCGTCATTTCTAAATCGAAGAAGCAATAGGAGCAAACACACGAACGCAGCATAAGATCGTGCTGGGTACTCTCCCGCACGGGAAGAGCACTCAGCACGACTCACTCTGCGATCCGATCAGCTCGGACCGCAGAGTGAAACAGCCGTAGTAAACGATACGCTTTAGGCAAGCGCAGTATTGGAGAACGTCCAGTTGAGCGTTGCGGCGGCAGTGGGATTCGTCAGGTCAATATTGACGTTCTTCATTGCGCCTGTGATGGAAAGCGCAACGCTCTGACCTGCAGTTATCTTCCACTGAGTAGCAGTTGTAAACGTAGGAGTAGCACCCAAATCGATATCGCCGCCCTTATCGGTGCTCAATGCAGGAGTACCGGTTATCTTCATCCAGAATACGTTGTTACCCGTTGCAGCAGCATAACCAGCGTTCGATGAAAGTATGAACCCGGGCGCGACGGAAGCGGAAACGCTCTTGAGATATACGGGATTAGATTCAATGCCGTTTAAGATGTTGCACGTCGTAGGACCGGATACAACACCCGTGCTCGAATTGAGAACCGTCGGGACCACGGTAGGTACGGTCACGGAAAGAGAACCGGGAACAGGAATCGGGGTGGTGGTGACATTGACCGTCGTACTGCTGTCCTGGGTCTTTTCATCGGCCCACGCCGTAGCTGGTGCAAGCGCAGCGCACAGCGCGACAACACAAGCCGCAGCGGCTACCGGGCCCATTGCTTTTTTGAGTGACTTCATTCGTTTTCCTTTCTTCAGCGGGTCTCGCCTATGCGGGAATGCCGCTTTGCAACTACTCTCGATCTTTACCTATATGACGCCATCCCGTTTGCACGGAAGTGCTTCTATGCTGCGATACCGGAAATTTGGCATCGTCGCCGCTACCCTACTACCAGCTGAACGCTGAACGCAGCCGTGCCTCCTTTCGCTTTATGGGTATCGCGGTCATAGCCTTGGAACGTGACGGTGACGTTGTGGGTCCCCGCAGACGGAACGGAATCAAGCGTTACCGTCTGTATGTGGTTGCCGGGAGAAACTGCTCCCGACTGATAAAGAACCGTACCGTCTTCGGATGTAATAGTGAATTTCTGGTCGACATGGTTGGCTTCTATGTTCTCCATACGAATGTCAGCCTGACGTGTCGATGAATCGACGTTGATGACCGGGGCACAGGTGATGTTCATTTCACCCTCTTTGACCTGGGCATTCAATGCTGCTTCTATATCTTCTTGCGATTTTCCATCATACGAACCGATGGTCATTCCACCGTCGTACCAGTCATCTTTAGCCAAGCTCGGTTGATAGATCAGGAACCACCATGCAGCCAGCAAAGCCAGCAGCAGGATGCACACAGCCACGATCCATGGCCAGATACGGCGCTTTTTCTTGGTGTCGTTAGAACCGGGTTCTAAGGGTCCGCTGCTGCCGAAACCAGCTGCAGCCGCAGAAACCCGCGCGGTGGCCGTCGAAGACAAGCCGCCATTCGCTGTATTGGACTGTTCCACTTGATTTCCACCCTTTCGTATCCCCGCCCGTTTGAATGAGCCTTTGTTTGGTTGAGAGATTATAATACACATGTTTTGTTTTTTTGCACATAAAGATTTAGGCTTCCATGAACGTTTTATTCGTAAAAAGCACGGGAATAACACTTAGTTTTGTAAGTCAAGATACGTATTAAAAATACTCAATCTGATGTATCTTTTATACAAGCAATGATTTATTATCTTGAAATAGAATTTGAAACAGCGATCCCATATATGGCTTCGAGCTCAAGCTGGACTTTAAGGGATTCGTCGCGAGGGAAGAGTCGAGCCACGTGTTCTACCTATGGATGAAGATACTGCTGATACTTATTATCATCGCTATCGGCTTACTGGTGGTGAAGAAGAATAAAGGAACGGCCGAAGCGGCTACGGCAAGTACCGCTTCGTTTGTCATGCTTTTCGCTATCGCCGCGTTATATCTCTTCCTTGTCGTGGTATTGCAGCAGGCCGATTTGCTTTTCTGGCTTGTCGCCGCTGCCATCGTCTTTCCTTTTCTTACTTACGTCGTCGTATTCGCATCCGTTAAAAATGCATATCATACTGCAGCAGCCCGCACGACCCGTTCGGCGGCATCAAAAACCGTGCGGCCCGTCGTTACCGCACCCGTTGCACGCAAGGCGGCGAAAACATCGCACCGCACCCCCAAGAAAGCACTGGCTGACAAACCGGAATCCAGGCCATCCGCATCCAGCCAATCGCCAGCCATGCCTATTTCAGCCGCATCGGTGCATGCAGTCGAACCGAACTTTCAACCTTTCGAGCTCGATGAATACGAATTCGCCGAGCAAACAGAAGCAGCCGAAGAACCTATGCCTATGGAAGAAGAACCGATTTCAGAATCTCAGCCAGAACCGCTGCAGGCCCAGCAATCCGCCGCCCCAACCCCCGAAGCGATCCTTGCATCGCCGATTCCAAAGCCTTTGCGCCCCTTGTTTGCCGAAGCGGCCGAGCAACCGGCAACAGCCCTTGTGCACATGAAGCCGCAGCAACCGAAACAGGTGCAACCTAGCAGCACGACCATCGAAACAGCAGAAATCAGTACTTCATTTGTCGAAGATCGGAAACAGAAACCAGCATTCGACCCCTTTGCCGATTGCTGCTCCAAAGCCCAGACCCTTCGAGCAAAAGGCCTGTACGCTACAGCCGGCGCCCTATACGAACGGGCGGCGGCCATGAAGGCAGACGGAGCCGATTCATACAAAGCACTGTTCGATGCCCTTTCCTGCTACACGAAAGCCGGCAGGACGGCGGAGGCATGTGCCGTAGCGCAACACCTCAGCGCCCATGTCGAGGACTTGCAACCCGCTGAAACGGCAAAGCTCTCAGCCTTGCTGTCTTACCTGCAAAGACGTCTCAAGTAATGAGAGAGGATTCTGCACATACCCATGGCGAGGAGCCTTCCTTCTTGTCGACCTTGCAACCCGTCATCGTTATACTTTGCAGCCTTGCTATGGCATGCTGCTTTGCGTTCCCTACTGATGTGCCGCAAAACGGATCGGGGACCGCATCGGACAATCACGCCAATGCGACTTCACCAGATGACTCTACCCTGATCAGCAGCTACCAAGCCGCCTCTTCCAGCACCGAGGAAGCCCGCACCACCAACATCAAGGCCGCGTCGGATGCTATAGACGGCACGATCATCGCACCGGGAGCCACGTTCTCCTTCAACGACACCTTGGGAGACGTATCGAAGAATCCTGCCTATAAAGATGCCACAGTGCTCGACGGCACCGACAATGCGCAGGGGCCGGGCGGGGGCATCTGCCAGGTTTCCACAGCCCTCTATATCGCAGCCCTTGAGGCGGATATGGACATCGTGGAGCGGCATCCCCATAGTGTGCCGTCTGATTACGCCCCCATGGGTTTGGATGCAACGCTTGATTTCGGCACTATGGACCTGGTCGTGAAGAATACCTCCGACTACCCTCTGACCATCCAATCGCAAGCCGATGGGCAGACAGTGCGCGTATCGCTATTGGGACACCCGCTTGCCGACGGCACATCCATCAACGTAACCGCGAATATCGTCTCGGTCGGCACCTCGGACAGCAGCAACGGAAGCACCCAGACAACGTATTCGGTCGATTCGCATCGCACGTATTACCAAAATGGCATCGCAGTACGCACCGAGCTCATCAGCGAAGATACGTACCGAGCAGCATCCGGTTCCCATGCCGAAGCAGAAGGCTCCAATGCAAAGTAAACCGATCAAGGAGGAAGATATGGAAACAAACGAGACTATTCTAACCCGCGAAGTCGTCGCCATCGATACGCACAAGCGTCTCGGCAAGGTGAAGGCCGTATGCGTCGACTGCGACAGCCGTGCACTCAACCACATCATCGTCGACAGCTATTCCACGCATAGCGCGCTGGCCCTGCCCTTCGAGAAGACCGTGGCGCTCGGCGACACCTTCATCACCATCATGGGCCATGACGACCTTCTGCCAAGCGGCACGCCCGCAGCTCGCATCGCCGTCGACGAAGGCTATACCCCCGTTGGCAAGAAAGTGTTTTCCCTAAGCGGCAATCATCTGGGTATTGTCAAGTCCTTCGAATTCGATGCCGTTTATGGAAACCTGACCAGCATCGATCTAGGCGAAGGAACCATCTTCGAAGCCGACACGTTTCTGTTCTTCGATCCCGAGTACATCTTCGTCGACGACGGCGCTCAAACGGCACTCGCACTGCGCGGCTCGAAAGATGAAACCGAGGAAGAACCGCCTGCCGAAGCGACGGAGACGGCAGCCGAAGAGATCGAAGCGGTAGTGGTTGAAGAAGAGATCTCCGAACCCGAATCCGCAGAGGAATCTGCTGAAGAAGCCAAAGAGGAATCTGCCGATACGGCCGAATTGCGAAACGCCCTGAAAGGGTCGAGGCTACGTGAAAGCGTGACGAGCGAAGACGGGGTCTTCACAGCGTTCAAAGGTGCAGTGATCGATGACGCGCTGCTCGATGAAGCAGAAGCTCACGAGGCGTTGATCGATCTGACCATGGCCGTTGATTTCTAGGCTCGATGCCAAAGCCTGCATGCGCACACCTCTGCTCTAGAGATGCACGTATGCAGGCATTTAAACGTTTTCCCAGCTGGAATTGCGCCTAAAAGATTTTATCCGTCCCTTTACGCCCCGAATGCGTGAAGCGGACGGATTTTTCATTCCTCCTTCTACGCTACGCGTGTATCATTATGTGTATTCCAGAGGGGACACAAGGGGAGTTTCTATCATGAATTACCAGCGCGATATCAACGGCGTCGTCATCGCACCGCAGCAACTACCCATAGCCCCAGGGCAGGTTATTCGCATCGTCGCCAATGCCCTCTCGGCCGCCGACCCCAAACTCGCCGGACATAGCGAACGCGTAACATTCCTCATCAGAAACATGTATCGAGAAGGGCATTTGCAGGATCGCCTTGATTTCAAAACGCTTATCACGGCAAGCTTCCTACATGATATAGGCGCTTGTGAGCCGCGCGAAATCGACATGGCCCCGCAATCTGATCCCGTAGCAGCTTGGGACCACGCTATATCCGGATATGTCTTGTTGAAAACCCTCACTCCGTTGGATAATGCAGCCGAGATAGTCCTATACCGACATGCCTTGTGGTCTTTTATGCAAACATACGAATCACCTTACCTCGATTACGCCGCCCTTCTGGGAGTTGCCGAACGCGCCGACATCCTCTATAACATGCTCGGTGTCGAAGACGTAGAATGCCAGCTCCGCTCGGTCCCAGGACTGTGCAAACCAGAGTGGATCGACCTCTACGTCCGCACCGCTCAGCAACCCGGATTCCTCGATACATGGAAAGAAAGCCCTCGTTACGACTCGGGTGCTTCGGCAGCTGAATTGGGCCTGTCTGCCTACGAAGGACTCGAATATCTCCAGATGCTGGTATCGGCCATCGGCTTCAGAAGCCACGGCATGTCGCTTCATACCGCAATGACCACGGCAATAGCAAGCGCCCTTGCCGCCCAGCTCGGATTAAGCGAATACCAGGAAAATTCAGTACGCTACGCAGCGCTTCTGCATGACCTTGGAAAACTTGCTGTACCCAAACGAATCCTGGAAAAAAAGACGGCGCTCACTCCCAGCGAATGGAACGTCATGCAATCCCATACGCTTTTAACCGAAAAAATCCTGCGGGGCGCGGTTCCCGATATCATTTGCGACGCTGCAGCCCATCATCATGAGCGCCTAGATGGATCGGGATACCCGTACGGGCTAGACAATACCCAGCTCGGCATAGAGGAGCGAATCGTCGCTGTAGCGGATGTGATTAGCGCACTTTGTCAAAAACGCAGTTATAAACCCGCATTCTCGAAAGCCATGGTGATTTCCAACCTGCAACAGGAAGCCGACCAAGGAAGACTCTCTCCCGCGTGTTGCAATGCCGCCGTTGAATCCTTCGACACGATTATGCTCAGGGTGCAAAACCAAGTCGAACCCATCAGGAAGCTCTATTCGCGCATGGCCGACGAACGAGCGGCTCTTACAGCCCGCTTCAACGAAGAGCAGTACCGCAAGGCCCGATCGAACTATTGAATGAGCCGATTCGCCGCAGTAGGCAGAATCATTTACGACCCGGTCTGGATATGCAGGCAAAAAGAATGATGGCTGATTCGGGAGTGTCGAACCATTCCTCCTTTTGGGCAAAAAATCTATAGAGCACCGGATTCAGGGAAGCGCGTTTTATGCTCTTCACCGAAGAATGGCATTCTATGTGCGCCCATTGCGCCGGAGCCGTAGGTAACAGCCCGATGGTCATAGTCTCGGGATGTTCCGAAACCGTACCCTCCATCACCATAGTCCTGATACGCTGGTACTCTTCCAATTGGAACCCGTACCATGCTTTCAAACTGGCCCCGGCAGGGGGGCGAAAGCCCTCTGTTGAGGATTCATCCGCCATATGCGATCGCCCGGTTCGCCCAGAAGACCCTTTGCAGGTATACAGTCTTCCAAACGCATCATCGCATCGCAATATTCGCAGATTCTCATCTAACGCGCATTGAACCGCAGCATGCTCGAAACCCTCAGAGCAGACCCGTTCGTAGACGCTTCGCAATGCAGTCCCTGTCTCACTCATATCAAGCAACCTCCAGTACATCAAAAGTTGCATAACATTGTATCATTCAGGTGAACACATGGCTCTATTCAGATGATGATTTAACTCGTTTTTTTTCATTCTGATAAAATTATTTATGTTTTGCGGGCTTTTCCAGTCAGAAAAGCTAAGAGCGACCATGCGATTTGTCACCTTTGTCTTCGGGAATCCCCTATGCGACACTTCGCAGGAATGGATGCGATTATGTCTATAAGCGGCAAGGAAACACGAAGGAGACTCATAGAAATCGCAATGGAGCTGTTTCGTGAGAATGGCTACGAAAAAACCTCGGTCCAGCAGATATGCGACACTGCCGATTTGACACGCAATGCATTCTACTACCATTTCAAGACTAAGGATGATATCCTCGTCGCCTTCTTTCGGGAAACCTTGCTCGAAAGCGACATCCCTATCGACGTACTACTGGAAACAACTACGTTCGATAAGCTTCTTCATCTGTATCATGCCTGTATGTGGGTGTTCCAAAACGAAGGGGTCGATGTCATGCGAAATTACATCCGCATCAAGATATCAGGTAGCCTTCCGACCCCAAGCAGGAAATCCTTTTTGGAATCCTATGCTCCCCCGCTCATCCAGCAGTGCCAAAAGGAAGGGACCATTTCAGCTGCTCTCTCCGCAGATCGCGTTGCCAGCTTGATAGAAAAGATGATGAGTGGCGAAATCAGCATCTGGTGCGAAGCGGGCGGTACATACGACCTTGCCGAAACATGCCGGAAAGACCTTGTCGAAATCCTACGACCGCCCGCTACCCAGTAGCTTGGTTATCGCTCGACGCGAATAACCGTAGGCTCGTGATTGCCGGCCAATACACCGTCCAGCTTGCAGACATCTGCAATGACGGCGCGGATGTTCTTTTCCTGCGCCATATGGGTAACATACACCAAATCGACGCTTTCACCTGATTGTGTGCCGCGCTGGATGACCGAATAGACGCTTACGCCATGCTGGGCGAACACATCGGCCGTCGCCGCAAGGACCCCGCTGCGATCTTCTACGACAAAGCGGATGTAATATCGAGTGCTCAAACTTTCCATGGGCACAAGCGGCAAGTGATCGGTGCATGTGCATCCGACCAGCGGCTTCACGCCGGCTTGCACATGACGAGCCACTTCCAGCACGTCGCCCATAACGGCGCTGGCAGCCGGACCGGCACCGGCTCCTTCACCGAAGAACATGGTCTCGCCCACCGCATCGCCCACCACGTAGATGGCATTGAACACGCCGTTGACAGTTGCCAGCGGATGGGTCAACGGCAGCATAGTGGGATGCACGCGCACATCGATGCCCTTGGCTGTACGGTTCGCAATAGCCAGTAGTTTGACGCAATATCCCATTTCCTTGGCAGCCAAGAGGTCAGTCGGCATGATGCCGCGAATCCCTTCGGTCGAAACTTGATCGAGGGTAACGCGGGAATTAAAGGCGATCGATGCCAAAATGGCTATTTTCGCTGCAGCATCGAACCCATCCACATCAGCCGTTGGATCGGCTTCGGCAAAACCCTGCGCCTGAGCTTCTTTCAGGGCATCATCGTAGCTCATATTGTCTTCAGCCATGCGGGTAAGCATATAGTTGGTCGTACCGTTGACGATACCCAGCACTGTGTTTACCTGGTTCGAGATAAGCGAATGCTTCATAGGATCGATGATGGGAATGCCGCCGCCCACGCTGGCTTCGAACGCGATTTCGCATTCCTGCTCGTCGGCCAGATCCATGATCTCCTGCCCGCAAGTCGCCATAAGCGCCTTGTTGGCAGTTACCACATGCTTGCCCGCAGCCAGAGCTTCCATCACCAAGGTTTTGGCAGCCGTAGTGCCGCCGATAAGCTCAATGACGATGTCGATATCCGGGTTTTGAATGATATCGTGGTAATCCTGCGTAAAGATATCTTCCACTCCGTGGGCAATCGCCTGCTCGGGGTTGCGGGAGCACACTTGCGCCAGTTCGATTTCGATACCGTAATGACGCTTAAAATCATCGTGATGCTTCTGGATGATATCGATGCAGCCGCTGCCGACGGTGCCGGTTCCCACCAGGCCCAGTTTCACAGTCATGTTGCCTCCTTGAATTCAACTGCCTTGAACGGATAGGCCGTGCATAGGCAGTAACGGTCGTTTCGGTGCTGGATACTCAGTCGATGTCGCACGCCATCAGATCATTGTAGGTTTCGCGGCGGGATACCAGACGCGCCTGCCCGTCCTTGACGAAGACGACAGCAGGACGAGGCTGCCCATTGTAGTTGCTCGACATGCTGCGGCAATAAGCACCTGTGCCGAAAACGCATACGATGTCGTCGAGGTCAGCCGGTTGCAGCGAGCCATCGAGAACAACAGCATCACCGCTTTCGCAATGCTTGCCGCACAAAGTGACGATTTCCGTACGCGGTTGATCGGCTTTATTGGCGATGGTCGCTTCATAATCCGCATGGTACAGGGCAGTGCGGATGTTGTCGGACATGCCGCCGTCGATAGCAACATACTTGCGAATACCTGGAAGCGTTTTCAAAATACCAACCGTATAGAGCGTCACGCCAGCCGTAGCGACGATGCTGCGACCGGGCTCGCACAGCAACTTCGGCTCGCGGATGCCGAACTGCGCGCAGTGCTTCTTGATCGATTCAGAAACAACCTTGCAAAATTCCTCTATGCTGGCGGGATGGTCGTCGGCCATGTAAGCGACACCGATGCCGCCGCCGATATCCAATTCGTCTATCTCGTAGCCGTATTCACGCTTGATGCGTGCGATAAACTCGATGCCGACAGCAATAGCCTCATCGAAAGAATGCAGCGCGAATATCTGAGAGCCGATATGCATGTGCAGACCGGCCAGATGCACATTGGGCGCACGCAGCACATCCCCGACGCAATCGAAAGCCCAGTCATCGCGCATATTGAATCCGAACTTCGAATCCTCGCACCCTGTTTTGATATATTCGTGCGTATCGGCTTCGACCCCAGGGGTGATGCGCATGTAGACGTTTTGGACAGTGCCCTGCGCGCCGGCTATCTCGCTCACGCGAGATAATTCAATGCGGCTGTCGAGCACAATGCATCCAACGCCGGCTTCGATGGCTTCTTCCAATTCCTGTGGCGTCTTGTTATTGCCATGAACATACACACGGTCCATCGGAAACCCTGCCGCACGAGCAATAGCCAGCTCTCCGCCGCCCGATACGTCAAGAGAAGCCCCTTCTTCCGCAGCTAGGCGAACCATAGCTTTATTCAAAAACGCCTTGCTGGCATAGATAACCTCTGAATTGAGGTAGCAGCCCTGAAAAGAGTCGCGATAGCGACGGATGCGGCTGCGAATATCGTCTTCGTCGTAGACATAGAGCGCAGTACCTTGCCGATGAGCCAGATCAACCATGTCGACACCGCCGATGAACAGATGCCCGTCGTGCACCTGGGCTGTTTCGGGAAGGACTTGGCCGAGATCCATGGTAGTGCGACCATCGGCGACTGCGTCCGCTTTGGGTGCTGGTAGAGACATACGTCCTCGCTTCCATTCTGTCGATACGACACTATCGGGTTCCGCACAGCCCGACGGGCGCAACAGAACCGTCTGCGCCCGCACGGCGCGTTGATTTGCGAATATTGTAGCAAGCAGAACCGAATGCACGAATGACGGCGCAGCAATCTCCGTGTAATGTGCACTCAGCTGTTCGAGAAAAGAGCGCGCAGAACAGGAGGATCGAAAGAAGACCGTCCCTCCCCCATGTTGCACGCGTGGTATCATGGCTGCGATAGAAACAACCGATACCGCGTTTCGGGAAAGGACAATCGATGGCGAAACCCGAACCTTCCATAGATGCCTGGCTGCGTGAAGCCAAGGCGGATCCGCGCGCTGCAGAATGCGGCATGTACCTCTGTCACAACGGGGTAGTACGCTGTACGCCGAAAGCCCAAGTCCGCAAGGGCGAACAGGGCTTGCCCGCCGTCGAAGCGGTCGATTTCTCCTACGATGCCAAAGGCGTCCAAGCAGCCATAGAGTCAACGCTGGACATGGACGGAATATACTACGTGCGCGTCTGGCTGAACGATGGAATCCTGCAGGTAGGAGATTCCATCATGCATGTGCTGATCGGCGGAGACATTCGCCCTCATGTTATCGACGCACTGCAAAGCCTGGTAGGAACGATCAAAAACGAATTGGTGGTAGAAAAGGAGCTATACGCGTAGCGCATGCTTCGCGGAATCCTATGTTGAAAGTCACCGTCATCGCTGTCGGGAAGCTGAAGGAGCGCTTCTGGAAAGACGCCTGCGCCGAATACCTGAAGCGACTGGGCGCATACGTTAAAATGGATATGCATGAAGTTCCCGACAGCTCCGCCCAACGAGAAGCGCCTTTGATAGCGAATGTGCTCGCCGGCCTTCCGCCCGATACGCATGTGGTGCTACTAGACATTGCGGGCACCCCCACATCGAGCGAGCAGCTTGCGGATAAGCTGGACATCATAGCCCTGCAGGGTGTTTCAAATATTGCATTCATCATAGGGGGAAGCGACGGGGTGCTCGAAAACGTACGGAAAGCAGCACACGAGCGCATGAGCTTCGGGCCTATCACCCTGCCCCACAACTTGGCCCGCGTCGTATTGCTAGAGCAGATATATCGTGCGTGCAAGATAAACCGAAGCGAGCCTTATCACAAATAACCCAGCCGAACGATGCGCGCAAACCTGATCAGTCGTTTACGTAGTCCTGGCCTATGATCACCAAGAAATCGCCCGTAAGCGTATAGGTGCCGTCATTCACCTGAGCCGATCCCTCGCCAAGCGCATCGGCGATAGCGCGCGCTTCATCTGCTTGAGAAGCATTGTTGTAGACGACTAGCGTTTTCGTATAGTTGAACGAATCGGCATTACCGGTATCGGATACCGTGTAGCCTGCTTTCGTCAGGCGAGATGATACCGTCTGCGCGACACCTGCCGTGCCCGATCCGTTGCGCACGACGATCGAACCTGATTTCGAGACATTAGACGACGAAGAAGCTGTGTCTGAATCCCCTGCATTAGAAAGCACCGTGCCGGTAGCAGAATCGATTTCGCTATCCTGCGTAGGCGAAAGCCCTTGATCGACCCGGGACATCATAGTCTTCCACTTATCTTGGACCACCTGCTCGTACCAAAGGCTGTCTTGATACACCGATACCGTAGGCATGGTAGCACTGTACAGGTCTTTTGATGTATCCATGCCCTGCATAGCCTGAGCCAGCCCGATAATGTCGTTCACTTTCAAATCCGTGCTGACCGAATTTGAAAGAACGGTAATCGTATTGGCGATTGTAGCAACATCTGACGAAAGAAGCTTGTTTGCAATAGCCTGCAGCACCAAGCGCTGATTGGCCGCACGGTACAGATCGCCGCCGCCGTAATCGTCGTATGCATGGCGGCTGCGGCAAAGGATGAGTGCCTGAGCCCCCGTCAGCGTCTGCTGCCCGGCATCAAGATGCCCACCTGCGTCAGCATCGTCGATAGTCATGGGGACATCGACCTGAATACCGCCCAAAGCGTCAACCACCTGCTCCAACCCATCCATGTCGACAAGGGCAAAGTGCGAGATGCCTACTCCAGCCAAGCCGGAAACGGCATTAACCGCCATAGACGAGCCGCCCAAAGCATATGCAGCATTGAGCTTCTGCGTTCCATACCCGGTCAGATTCACCTGCGTATCACGCGGCATGGAAACCAATGTGACCTTCTTGCTCACCGGGTCGATACGCGCCAGCATGACGGTATCGGTACGGTAGGTGCCCTCAGTCGAATTGTCGCCTTCGCGCGCAATAGAATCGTCGGTGCCCATGAGCACCATATAGAACGGTTCCTTGGTCATGTTCGTCTGCACGAGGGCACTCGACAGACCGGCATCGATCCCCTTCGACAGATTGCCGTTGATCATGCCGACATACGCCCAAGCTGCACCTACGCCTATAGCAACAGCAGCAAGCACGCCGATAGCGATGTTGCGGATGATTTTGCGGCGACGGCGCTGCTTATGCAATTGGGTGGAATAGCGGTTCTGCGTGCCCGCTCGAGAATAACGGACATCGGGGGCGCGGTCTTGCGAAGAATGCGGCATGCCGGCAGCACGATGGGAGTCGGCGGAAGAGCGCGCACTACCTCGAGACGGCTCCTCGCGTCTATACCGCGAGAGGTCATCGTATTCCTGCGCCGAGGAGCGCCTCTGGTAAGATCCGTAGCGTTGATTCCTGTAAGCCATAGCAGCATTCTCGCCCATCGCACCTATAGGATGCAAGGAAAAACGCTCCAAGGAGCCAAAAGACCATGCTTCCCCCGAGGTTTTATGAACGTTTGACTATAGCTCTGTGAAGACTGGCTGAAAGAACAGCTTTACCGACGAATGCCCAAACGACCCCGCATATATGCGTTCGCCGCCGATTCGACTTCATCGTCGAGAACCGACAAAGCACACGAAGTGCCGGTTCTGCGCTCGATAGCGCGCAGAATGAGGTTGTCCGCAACTTCAGGGTTCTTGCCGAGCAGAGGCCCATGCAAATATGTACCTACGAGATTGCGATACAGCACGCCATCGGCTGCATCATGATCGTTGTTGCCACGCCCAACACCATCCGCAACCCGTCCGAAAGGATCCAAACCAGCACCCAGATAGGTACGCCCAGCATGATTCTCGTAGCCCACGACAGGATGTACAGCCAAAGGCGACTGCAAGACGATATCCCCGATCAGGCGATCAGGGCCCGTTGAAACACGACGGGTCTGAATGTCGATGAGACCGAGGCCCTCTACTTCCCCATCGCCCATCAGCCAAGTGGGACCCAGAATCTGGAAGCCGCCGCAAATAGCCAGCACCACGCCGTCATCCACCACATAGTCCGACAAAGCGTTCTTCATGCGCAGCAGCTCTTCGCTCGCAAGCTTCTGCTCACGATCAGGGCCTCCGCCCAAAAAGACGATATCGGCCGCATCGAAATCAACAGTTTCGCCATAGTGCACTGCGTGGATTTCTACAGGAATGCCGCGCCAAAGGCAGCGCTGCTGCAGAACCTTCACGTTGCCGCCATCGCCATACAGGTTCAATAAATCGGGAAACATATGCACGATACGCAGCGGAGCATCCGCTGAAAGCAGGCAAGCAGAAGATGCATTCGAAAGATGCCTTCGAACAGGCCCTGCGACACCTGTAGACGACATGCCCTTGGCTGCCGAATGCTCCGCACATCTGGCAAGACTCTTGCCCGAGGTATCTTCTTCTGCCAGTTTTACCAGATCAGCCTTCACGCTTGGCAAACTGGTGTAGTTAGCGATCATGTAGGCAGGATGATCGACCGGAAGGGCCTCGATACGGGCCATAGCATCCTGCGCGCTTTCCACTAAATCAGCCTTGACGCCAGCATATTTCAAACGCACCTGCAGATCGTTGCGGCGAATACCGCCTGCATAGACCGCCGTATCGGCTTGATCCGCCAGTTCTTCGAAGTCGACATCCCATATCCAGCTGATATCGCGACCATCGGCTTCACGATCGTTGATGAAGAAAGCCGCAGCTTTGGGCTGCGCATCTTGAGCGACCAGCTTCAGGTTCTGGTTGAATCCTGTTGGATTCTTAGCCAGGTTGAGCAAGACCCGCCGGCCGGCAACTTCGAGGTATTGAAGGCGGCCGTTCTGGGGGTCGAACGCATCGATTGCCTGCTGGATAGAAGCCTCGTCCGCCCCCATAAGGTAAGCGGCGGTATATACCGCAAGCAGGTTGTAGATCATATAGACGCCCGAATACGAAGCCGCAACATGCCCGATCGAATGCCCCTCGCTGCCGTCGGTCCCGCCCCGCGGATCCGCATCTTCCCTGACATCGAATGCCATACCACGAGACCCCACATGGCACG